>Ga0315910_10002328_pt1 | contig 16820 bp, 18 predicted proteins | sample EdamamesoilMG_FD_204470 | JGI IMG/M metagenome (GOLD analysis project Ga0315910, IMG submission 204470) | Garden soil microbial communities collected in Santa Monica, California, United States - Edamame soil | ecosystem: Environmental > Terrestrial > Soil > Garden | place: USA: California... | reverse complement strand
GGGTCGTTTAAAAATTGTGAAAGGTAAGAGCGCACATCACCTACGGAAGGACTATCGGGTGTGCCCAGGTTAATGAGTAAAACGCCAGTTTTCATAAACAATAAATCCGGTGCAAGTTAAGCGATACACGCGCGGATGGAAAAGAAGTTTAGGCAAACAGGTTAGGGAACTGCCATACAATCCAGCCGTAGATCAGGAAATAAAACACGCGACTGGCACAGACCCATAGGAAGTCCTTCACCGGAACTTCAACCGATCCCGCCATCATGCAGGTAGCCGAAAATGGTAACGGGGTTAGGGCTCCTACCACTACCAGAAAAGAGCCGTACTTTCTTAATTGCTTGTTATACTGATCAAGGTACCGATAGGCCATTTTTTTATACCAGGCTGTTCGCGAAAACATTTTACCGATATAGTAGCCGATAACGCCAGAACCAAATGAAATCACGGCCAAGATGGAAAGATCAGCAATGTATTGTTGCAGGCTTACTTTCATCAGCAACTTCCAGGTGGTCATGAACAGCACCGGTGGAATAATTCCAAAAACAACTTCCGAAACAAAGAAGATTGAAAAAAGAATAATCGGCTTATCCTTTATGGTAGCAATGTCGCGTTGAAAATGTTCCTGGATAAATTCTTCCGTAAAGATGAAGACTACCACAATTACGATAAGCCACACGAGCCCACGAATCATATTCTTCAGCAAAAAACTCGATCGTGTCTCCTCTTCCTGCATAGTTATTTCGAATTGCCCGTTACAGAACTCATGATTGATTGGAACTAAAGATACTATTTATTGATTTCCCCTGCTTAGGCATACCCTTGTTAAAAAAGCGCTATTGCTGCGCCACTACCTGCGGAGAATTTTTTGTGATAATACTATTGATACGGTTTGGTATGATGATGCTGAAGCGGGTACCCTGACCGGCCTGACTGGCAACTGAAATTTGTCCTCCCAGTTTCTCAACAGCATTTTTTACAATGTACAATCCAATTCCCGATCCATCGGACTGCTCAGTAGCGCGATAAAACATTTCAAAAATTTTAGCAAGGCTGGGCTGATCGATGCCAATGCCGTTATCAGCAAAACTGATCTCCGCACGAAGGTGATCTACCAGAATCTTAATCGTAATCTCCGGGATATCAGTATCCAGCTTACGATACTTGATGGCGTTTGAAATCAGGTTGCGTAAGATCTCTGAAACGCGCCAGGGGTCACTGTAAAAATCCAGTCCCTCCACCTTCACTACACGGCTCATTTCCATAGCGCCTTGCAGGTAGTTTAACTCGTTAAACGTGCGGTTAATGATTTGCGCGAAGTCTACCTTGCTGGTGGTCACTTCCATTTTCAGATTCTTGGAATGGCTCAGTACATCACCGATGAAATGATCGAGGTGTTCAACTTTCTCTCCAATGATATCCATGTAATCCATCGGGTTGTCGGTATTGCCTGGCAAGCGTGCAAGATTTACCAATCCCAGGATGGATGAAAGTGGTGCCCGCAAATCGTGCGATACTTTGTAAACAAAGTTATCCAACTCACCATTGCGTACCTTAAGCTCTTCTTCTACTTTTTTACGATCGGTAAAGTCCACGTATACTCCATAGATGCCAAGCGTTTCATTCTCCAGCATCACCGGCATGCCGTATAAAATTACATTGATGAGTTTTCCGTTTCTGTGTTTGCGGATAGTCTCAATACTCACCACGCGGTTGCGTGCAATCAGGTTATTCAGGTCTACACCTTCGTGCACCAATTCTTCGGGCACAATGAAATCGTTAATGCTTTTCCCGTTGAGTTCAGCCAGGCTGTACCCAAACATCTCTTCAAAACCTTTGTTCACCTGCTCTACCTTGCCCATGTCGTTAAGCAACACCACAGCCATCGGAACATTTTGAAACAACTGCGTAAGCAGCGTTTCATTCTTCTTGATTCTGTCTTCGGTTTGTTTGCGTTCGGTGATGTCGCGAAAAATTACCTGCACACATTGTTCACCTTTAAAATTGAACGGAAACGCCATGGTCTCCACATCAATTACACGGCCATCGGTGCGAACATATTTTTGTTCCACCATCGGGGCAGGCATACCTTCGGCCACTTCTTTCATCCTGCGCGAAATCCGGTGCTGAAAATCGGGGTGAACAAATTCCAATACATCAGTGCCGACAATGTTGCTGCCGCGCTCCCCGCCCAGAATGTGATGGGCTTGCATGTTGGCAAAAATCAACCGGCCTGCTTTATGAATAACAACGCCAATCGGAAGCCGCTCCACCAACGACAAGTATCTGAGCTCGGTTTCCTTTGCTGACTCCTTACGTTCGGTAATATCTTGTATAATGCCTCTGCGAATGATAACCCCATCTGCTCGCACTTCATGATTCGATCTGACTTCGGCCCAGATAATTTTGTCGCCTACAATCATTCTGCCTTGCCAGTTCCATTCCTTACCGTCTCGTTGCGATACATCCGAGGTCTCCTGCATACTGGCCAGATCTTCCTTGTGTACGATGGCATCCATCACCCGCGCGTCTTTCATTACCGACTCGGGTGAGAGGCCTAAAATAGTTTTGCAAGCTTCACTGATGAATAGAAACCGGGTGGTCCCGTCAGGGTAGATGGCGAACTCGTAAATAACAGCCGGAAGCTGTCGAATTAGATCCTGCATAGCATCACTACTAACTAAAGCTTTAAATTTAAACAGGGTCCTTTTAGCTCAGTGTCAACAACTTTGCAAGATACATGTTCAACCTAAGAAAACAAGGCTGTTGCATTCAATATCCAAATTTATTATGGGGTGGCAGGGTTAATAAAGGGATATCTTTTGTCTCAAGTGCACCCAGATTTCAAATTCCGGGTAAGCGCAAAACCATCCCTGTGGTGAATCGAAAGGAATTTTCCTATCCCTCCTTATGAAGCCGCTAAACGAAATGCTGCAAAAGCTTTTGAGGGAGAACCCCTCGCGCTGAAGGAGACTATACTGTCATGATCTCCGCTTCTTTTTTCTTCATCAGTGCGTCAATCCTAGCAATGAAGTCGTTAGTAAATTTTTGAACTTCTTCTTCGGCATTTTTTATATCATCTTCCGAAGCGCCTTTGATTTTCTTTAGTTGTTCGTTGATGTCTTTGCGGATGTTACGAACGCTTACTTTACCGTGCTCGCATTCCTGACCTACCTGCTTCACCAGTTGCTTGCGTCTTTCTTCGGTTAACATCGGCACATTGATAATTACCTGCTGGCCATCGTTCTGCGGATTCAATCCCAGGTTGGCGATCAAAATAGCTTTCTCAATTTCCTGGATCATACTTTTTTCCCAGGGTTTGATAAAGATGGTACGCGCATCGGGTGTAGTAAGCGATGATACCTGGCTAAGGGGAGTCATGGCGCCATAGTACGAAACCTGAATACCATCGAGCATGGACGGGTTTGCTTTGCCCGCTCTGATTTTAACAAGTTCATGGCCCACGTGTGTAAGCGCTTTGCCCATTAATTCTTTTGCTTCCTCGAGGTATAACTCAATTTCTTCCATAGCAATTCTGATTTGCGTAAATATAAGGTATTAGTACGGTACAAATTACGAAGTACGAGGTACGTACTTAAACATCAGTCTATGGTCCATTATCAACTGATCAACGTACCGGCTTCTTCACCGCGTACTACTTTCAGCAGGTTGCCTTTTTTGTTCATATCGAAAACGATGATTGGCAATTTGTTTTCCATACAAAGTGTAAAGGCTGTCATGTCCATTATGTTCAATCCTTTTTCATACGCTTCCTGAAACGACAATGCTGTGTAGCGCACAGCATCCGGAAATTTCTCAGGGTCTTTGGTGTACACGCCATCCACGCGGGTTCCTTTTAGTACTACATCGGCCTGAACTTCGATGGCGCGCAAACTTGCTGTTGAATCGGTAGTGAAGTAAGGATTGCCAATACCTGCCCCGAAAATTACAATACGATGTTTCTCCAGGTGGCGAATGGCCCTGCGCCTGATGAAGGGCTCACAAACCTGTTCCATTTTTATACCGGCCATCAACCGGGTAAACATCCCATGACGTTCGAGCGAGCTTTGAAGGGCCATCGCGTTGATTACGGTGGCCAGCATACCCATGTAGTCGCCTTGCACACGATCGATACCTAACGCCTCTGCCTGACCTCCTCTGAAAATATTTCCTCCACCAATAACGATAGCAAGTTCTACACCTTCATCTACTACAGCTTTGATCTCATCGCAATACTGTTCCAGTACCTTGGGATCGATGTTCGTGCTCTTGGAACTTCCTTGCAGCGCTTCACCACTGAGTTTGAGGAGGATACGTTTGTACTTCATTCGAAGGAATTTTGGATGGTTAAATTTGCGCAATATATTCAAAGCGCATGGCTTTCCCCAAGTGTTTTCCGCAGAGAGCGGAATTTAAAATTCAATCAACACCTGATTTTTTTCAACGCTGTCGCCCTTCTTGATTTTAACCGACTTTACTATACCATCGCCAGCCGCTTTAATGATGTTCTCCATCTTCATGGCTTCCAAAATTAAAAGCGGATCGTTCAGTTTTACGGTGTCGCCTGCTTTTACTTTCAAGTCGATAATTAAGCCGGGCATAGGCGCTTTCACTGAATTGATTTTTCCAGTGTTGCTTCCATTAATACCCATCTTATCCAGCAGCAGGTCGAACTTATCTTTCAGCTCGACTTCATACAATTTTCCATTGATCTTGATGGTGAATACTTTCGTTACCGTATCGGCTTTTACAACTTCGGCCCGGTAACTTTTTTGGTTGAACAGAATGTGAAAGTATCCCGTTGAAATTTCAACCACATCCCAACTCAACAGGTTACCATTCACTTCAAACCCCTCGGATGACGGCTTGATCTCAAACGATTTTTTATTGACGCTGGCCTTATACATGGATTGACTGGTTGTGTTGTAAAGGTGCAATTTTTACTTAAAAGTTGACAGCATACTGAATGCTTAGCCGGTGTTTTTGAAAATAAGGTTTGCAAAATCAGATTTTGGGCTGTTACCTTTGTACCGTTCTGCAGCCAACGGTTGGTTGCAGACCAGGGGTGCCTTAATATTTCGGGCTGAGATCATACCCAACGAACCTGATGCCGGTAATGCGGCCGAAGGGAGGCAAGGTTAAACGTATGCAGGTGCATTCCCCGGTGCACTGTAGGTTTAAACCATTTTAAAAAATGTACAAAGTAATGAGCACTGCAGCAGCCATGCTGTTGGCAGTCTGCGCGTACGCGCAACAGTATTCCATCACCGGAAAAGTAGTAGATGGAAAAACCAATCAGGCCCTGAGTGGTGCCACCGTTCAACTGCAAGAAATCGGGCGGTACGCTGTTACCGATGACTTCGGTTCATTCAATTTTTCTCCATTAGCTGCCGGCAACTATACCGTGCGCATACGCTTTTTGGGATTCAAGGAACATGTTGAGGTTATTGCGCTTCAGGAAAACATCAACCGACAGTTCACACTTGACGAGTCTTTTGAGATGACTGATGAAGTAGTGGTGCAGGCCACACGCGCCAACGAAAAATCAGCTACTACGTTCTCAACGGTTAATCGACAAGCCTTGCAGAAGCAAAACTTCGGACAAGATCTTCCCTTCCTGCTTAACTGGACACCCTCCGTGGTTACAACTTCTGATGCCGGAACCGGCATTGGCTACACCGGCATTCGCATTCGCGGAAGCGATGCCACGCGCGTAAATGTTACGATCAATGGAATTCCATACAACGACAGCGAATCGCTCGGCACGTTCTGGGTTGACATTCCCGATATTGCTTCGTCATCGCAAAGCATCCAGGTGCAACGTGGCGTTGGTACGTCAACGAATGGTGCCGGTGCATTTGGCGCTTCGATCAACCTTCAAACCAACACACGCAATGATTTGTCGTATGGAGAAATTATTTCATCAGCCGGATCATTCGGCACGTTTCGGAATACATTGAGTCTGGGCACAGGTCTGATCAACAACCATTGGGTTATCGATGGCCGTATTTCAAACATTGTTTCTAATGGGTTTATCGATCGCGCATCATCCGAATTAAGTTCGTATTATTTCGCTGCCGGATTTTATGCCGGCAAAACCATGGTGAAGGCGATTGCTTTTGGCGGCCAGGAACGAACGTATCAAAGCTGGTATGGTGTACCCGAATCGCGTCTAAATAACGACACCGAAGCGATGATGATCACCGCCATGAACGAAGGCTGGAATGAAATACAAACCGAGAACTTGTTGAACTCAGACAGCCGTACGTTCAATCCGTATCTGTACAAAAATCAGGTGGATGATTACAAACAGAATCACTACCAGCTTCATTTCGCGCAACAGGTAAACGATTTTTTCTCGGCCAATCTTTCCCTGCACTACACACCGGGCAAAGGATACTATGAAGAATACAAGTATGATGATGATTTTGAAAACTACGGACTAAGCCCGGTAACAATTGGCGATTCGGTGATTGAATCGGCCGACATTATTCGCAGACGCTGGCTTGATAACGACTTCTATGGTTTCACCTACTCGCTGCAATACGAAAAAGAAAAATGGAATGTAATACTGGGTGGTGGCTGGAACCGGTACGATGGCGATCATTTTGGCGAAATCATCTGGTCGGAAGTAAGTGCCGTACCCGCTGAACATCAATACTACTTCAATGCTGGCGACAAGCGCGACTTCAATATTTATTGGAAGGCTAACTATCAGTTTGTTGAGAAACTTAATGGATACATTGATCTTCAATATCGCAACATCAATTACGAAGCAACGGGTATCGAGAGCAAGCTAAACGTGTTGGACATCGACAAGCAATTCAATTTCTTTAATCCAAAAGCCGGACTGACGTACTCCCTTGCCAACAATCAGCATGTGTATGCTTCGTTTAGTGTCGCCAACCGTGAGCCAGTGCGCGATGACTTTGTAGATGCCCCGGGCGGAAATCCTAAACCGGAGCGCTTGTACAACGTAGAGGCCGGACATCGTATTGCCGGGAAAAATTTCACGCTCAATTCCAATTTCTATTGGATGCAGTACAAAAATCAACTGGTGCTTACCGGTGAACTGAACGATGTGGGTGCCTCCGTGCGCACCAACGTTGATCAAAGCTACCGCATGGGCATTGAAGTGGAAGCACTACTGAAACTTACTGAGCAACTGTACTGGAATGCCAACGTTACCCTCAGTCAAAATAAGATCAAGGACTTTTATGAAATCAATTACAACTACGGTGACAGTTGGGAGTTTGATCCACCGGCAGTGGAAACAACACACTACAAACAGACCGATATTTCGTTTTCACCAAACATCGTGGCGGCTTCCGGCTTAACCTACCGGCCCTTTAAAAATTTAGAAGTCGCACTGCTTAGTAAATATGTAGGCCGGCAATACCTCGACAACACTTCGAATGCAGACCGCAGTATCGATGCCTACTTCGTAAACGATCTTCGGTTGGGATACACCATTCGTCCCACCTTCATGAAAGAAATCGGATTGAGTTTCCTGCTCAATAATCTCCTGGATGAAACCTACGAATCCAACGGGTATACTTGGGGATACTCCGGTGGTGGCGAAAACTACCGCGAAAACTATTACTACCCCCAGGCGGGTCGGAATTTTATGGTAATGGTGGCGCTAAAGTTCTAGGGTTCAACGTTTCAGGTTCATGGTTTCAGGTTCAAGGTTGGTTTGCTAACTTGGAACCTTGAACCTGAAACTTCTTGCAACCGAAAACTTCAATACTTGAATCTCTTTTAAAGCTTACGCGTTTTGGCAACCTGATCATTATCGGGTTGGCTCAATTTTTTACAGCTGCGTTTCTGGTCGACATCGGAAGTGTTAAGGATATCCATCTTTTTATTCTTTCAGCATCTACGGTTTGCATTGCCGCGGCTGGGTACATCATCAACGATTACTACGATGTGAAGATCGATTACATCAACAAACCTGACCGAGTAGTAATCGGCAAAAGCATACCGCGCAGGTACGCGATATTATTTCACGTGGCACTTTCAGGCACCGGTATTATCCTCGGGCTTTACTTGTCGTGGAAAATTGCCGCGATCAATGTATTCTCTGTTTTTATACTTTGGTGGTATTCCAACAACCTGAAGCGACTGCCTTTTGTTGGCAACGTGGCGGTGGCCTTGCTTACTGCGCTTTCCATTTTTATAGTTGATGTTTATTACCAAACCGGCAGTGCACTGATTATCATTTACGCGAGCTTTGCTTTTTTCATGACACTTGTGCGCGAGGTCATCAAAGACATGGAAGACCTGAAGGGCGATAACACCTTTGGCTGCAAAACACTTCCCATCATTTGGGGAATGCGCAGAACCAAAATAGTGATCTATAGTATACTCGTGTTGTTTTCGGTAATCGTATTGGTGCTGAATAAAATGTATGAAGCTCTGCCACTTCGATATTACCTCGCTTTTCTTTTCATTCCGTTACTTTTCCTGTTGTATCGTTTGTTTCGCGCAGACACCATCAAGGACTTTGCGTGGCTAAGCTCGTTTTGCAAAATAATTATGCTGCTGGGGATTTTAAGTATGGCGCTGGTATAACTACGATCGTACTGTAATCAAACGCTCATCCCCTTTTGATAGAAGTCTGCCGAAGGGTTTCAAATCAAAACCGCTGCTTTTTACGCATTCCTCAAACGCATTCGCCTGGTCACTATCCACAACCACCAATAGGCCTCCACTCGTTTGCGGATCGGCTAGTATTGATTTCTGTTCTTCCGTTATACCGCTGATCTTGTTACCATAACTATCCCAGTTACGGGTAGTCCCTCCCGGCATGCTTTCCTGCTGGATGTAATGATCGAGGAACCCAAACTTTGGAATTTTATCAAATTCAATTTCGGCACGCACACCACTTCCTTCGCATACTTCGCATAAGTGGCCTAACAAACCAAAACCGGTAACATCTGTCATCGCGCTTACATAAGGCAACTGTCCGATGGCAGCCCCCAGTTTATTCAAGGATAACATAGTATCCACCGCTTGTTGATAATGTGTTTGTTGTACTATTCCTTTCTTCTGCGCGGTGGTTACTATGCCAATGCCCACGGGCTTGGTAAGGTATAAAACTGAGTTTGCTCGTGCTGTATCGTTTCGCTTCAGGTTTTCTTTTTTGAGCCTTCCCGTCACGGCCAAACCAAACACGGGCTCCGGACAATCAATACTATGCCCGCCTGCCAACGGTATGCCTGCTTCAGCACAAACCTTGCGACTACCTTCAAGAACTTGTTTAGCAACACCAGCCGAAATTTTATTGACAGGCCACCCTAAAATCGCTATCGCCATCAAAGGCTCGCCTCCCATGGCGTACACATCGCTGATCGCATTCACGGAAGCAATTGCGCCAAACGTAAACGGATCATCAACGATCGGCATAAAAAAATCAGTAGTACTTACAATACAGGTGCCATCCCCCAAATCAAAAACAGCCGCATCATCTTTCGATTCGTTGCCCACCAACAAATTTTTAAAACTTGCTTTCGGAAAATCCGAATGAAGCATTGTGTCTAAAACGGCCGGAGAAATTTTACAACCACAGCCTGCCCCATGACTGTATTGTGTTAGCTTGATTGATTCCATTTTCAAATTTAAATTAGTGACCTTGTTTCTTCGTAGCAAAGAAAGAATTGGAAACTTCCCCTATCAACTCCTTTGCAAAAAGAGAAGCATCTTTTCCATTCCAGTCAAGACTGCATTTAATCCGACCCTTTTTCATCTCGAGTCCACGCAGATAAGCCTTGTCGTAGTAGGTTAATAAAATATCAATTACTGAAAACATATTGCCTTCCAGCAACTTATCGCGGGCTGCATTAAAATGTTGACCGCCTAATTTTTTAGTGATCCGCGTCATGGCATCCAGAAATTCGTGCTGATTCGCTGGCCCATATTCGCTAACGAGTCGATTTATACGTACTTCCTTTTCAACGTTTATCTCAACCACCGGACTGATCAGCATTCCTCGCCATATCTCCTGGGGCAGAAAAATTTTCCCGACAGCAATAGATTCATCTTCTATCCAAATATTTCTATTCAGATCAAACGTTAAAATCTCTTCAAACAAATCATTTTGAAATTGCTCAGTGGTGGGTTGTGGTGGCATCATTAATCCACCAAACACAGAGCCTTTGTGATTGGCCAGTGATTCCAGGTCAATTACCTGCTCGCCACAACGTTTCAATGCCCGTAGAATTTCGCTCTTGCCACTTCCTGTACATCCACCCACTATAATGAAATTGAAAGGAGATCTGAACGACTCCAGCGCGCGCTGCCGATACGTCTTATAGCCACCCTGCAGTTGATGTGTTTTTACTTTCGCCATGCCAACAAACTGACAAAAGTTTGCCGACCGCATACCGCCACGCCAGCAGTGAACGAGCAATTCATTCCCTACCTTCTCAGCGGTTGTAACAATATCGTGCAGCCGGGGGCCGACCAATCGAAAGGCAGTCTTGATGGCTTCGGCCTGTCCTTTCTGTTTGTAATCTGTGCCTACTGCCGCTCGTTCTTCATTGTTGAGCAGTGGAATATTAATGGCTGACGGAATATGACCTCCTGCAAACTCTCCTTCCGAACGAACATCCAAAACCGGAAGCTGCTTTCTTAACGAAAGAAAATCATCAATACTGATTTGCATGAGGCGAAGATAAGAAAGGTCTACACATCAACTAACACAAAAACAACGGGCTGACCTTTTCCGATCAGCCCGTTGGCAAACGAATATCATTTACTACAACAAAGTCGCTTCCAGCGAGATGTTGGTATTGAGCAGTTTTGAAATCGGGCAGTTCGCTTTTGCATCGTTGGCGCACGCTTCAAATTTCTCCTTGCTGATACCCGGCACCTTACCGGTTAACACCAACTCCGACTTTGTAATCACACCATCTTCAATGGTGATGCTGCAGGTTGTGTTTAACTCACCAGGAGTGAAGCCAGCTTCACCCAAAACAAAACTTAACTTCATGGTGAAGCAGCCTGCATGTGCCGCGGCCACCAATTCTTCCGGGTTAGTACCTACACCTTCTGCGAAGCGTGAGTTAAAGGAATATTGCGTTTTGTTTAACACGGTACTTTGCGAGCTCAGATGACCATTGCCATCTTTACCTGAACCATTCCAAACGGCTGTTGCTTTTCTTTTCATGATACTAAATTTATGGGGATATGAGTTTAACAATTGAGTTTCGAAAATAACACAATTGATGCTGAAAATTATTCTGTATGCCCACAACTTAAAAAGTATTTTTCCCAAAGAATGGTGTACCTTCGATTTATGCGAATTCGGTTCCAAAAGAATACAGCGGGCTTATGGTTATTAACCATCACCTTACTGCTTAGTACATTAACCTCGCCAGGAGTACCGGCAAATCGCACATCATTACAATCAGCTTCGGTTAACACCGCGTTAGTCATCAGGCCTAACGTTAACCAATCCGTTACAATCGACTATCCTTCGTTCAGGCTTATCGGAGGAGCTAAAAAACTTATCGACCTTTTTTGGTCAACCTGTTTCGAATTTTCGATTCATTTTCAAAACCAGAATATTGACGTCTCCTTTGCTTACGCTAGTAAGAAACCCGTTAAGGCTCAACGTTCCTTCTTACACCAAAAAATTCCTTCCGCGCCAGAAGAAGCGGGTTGTCGTTCATAAGTACAATCCGTCACGGGTCGACAATATCCCGCGACCACTTCATCTTCTTCAATTATTTTAAACCCGACCTCCGCGGTCATCACTAATTTTATGAACACGTTCAAAAGAGTGCTGAGACTTATTGGTCTTGCCCTGTTATTATCGCTGGCGTTAAGTGGATTAGGTATGTTTATCCTTCCCTCTTCCCGAGAAAAATATAAAGAAACAGAAATCAGAATCGAGTTAGTGGAAAAGAAAGATACTGAACACAACGAAGCATTTCACAATACTATTAAGCCAATATAAAAAAGGAGGGTGTCTCAATTAAATGTATGCAACTTTAAGACACCCTCCATTTTTCTAAGCTCCTAAGTTTCGAGTCATCATGCGTAACCCAAGGTGGGCCGCAAGGGAAATCACAAAAATAATCAGTCCATACTCTGCTGTAATAAGCGCAACTTTTAGTCCGCCCATGATAACCTGGAACGGAATTATCTCATGCATACTGGCAAGACTACCAAAGGCCTGATACAATCCAACAATGGTGGAGAACACACCCCATACCAGGGCGAGCGCACCGACCTGCCGGATTGTTTCGAGCCAAAAATGTTGAACAGCTTTTTTCTGTAGGGCTGTGAAAAAGACAAATACGATCACTCCAAGATTGATCAGGAGCAATACCGTTAAGGGGATCATGTATGCGATACCGCCTTCAATGTGCCATTCGATCATAGTGTTAAAGGTTAAGTTTTGATTTTGTTTCAGCAAGCTTACGATAGCAAAATCAGATGGAAATTATTTTTCAGCGGGCACCCGTAAGCCGGGGGGATATTCTATTTTCTAATCAGGATATGGCGAAAGGGTGCAACAATCTGCTGAAAGGGTCTGATCTCAATTTCTTCAACTCGATCTATGGGTAGTATCCGCAAAATTTCCATACTTGGGCTTTACACTATGACCCGACTTGAAAAATTCATCGATCGCCTTTTTGCCAATCACCGTTGGGTCATTCATGTACTGTTTTGGGGTTTGGTACTGGCACTCTATAGTGTCTTCTTCGGGCGACAAAACAGCAACTACGGCCAGACATTCTTTTTTGTAGGACTGCTCATTCCGGTAGTTGTGGGCACTACTTATTTCCTCAACTACTTTCTGGTGCCGCGTTACTTACTGCGAGAGCGCTATGGACTTTTTTTGATCTACTTTCTCTATACTCTGATCATCTCCGTTTTCCTCGAGATGATGATTATGGTACTGACTTTTATTCTGTTAGCCGAGTGGCAGATCAAAAAAATGAGTGCTGCCTCGATTGATCTCTTTTTTTTACTCACATCATTGCTCATGGTGGTCTTTCTGAGTGTTGCTATTAAACTCCTGTTGCATTGGCGAAACTCGAAAGAAGCGTATCAAAAGCTCATGCAGGAAAAAGCGGAGACTGAACTGAAATTTCTAAAAGCACAACTCCATCCGCATTTCCTTTTCAACACCCTTAACAATCTTTACTACCTCACCACCGAAAAATCAGAAAAAGCACCTCAGGCCATTTTACAACTCAGCGAAATGTTAGACTATGTGTTGCAGAGCGGTAAGGCTGTTTTTGTACCACTGGAAGTGGAACTGAAGCAACTGCAAAATTACATCGCCCTTGAAATGCTTCGTTACGAAGACCGTATCGAAGTAACTACAACCGTATCCGCAAAGACTGAAGGAGTAACCATTCCTCCCATGATGCTGATTACTTTGATTGAAAATGCTTTTAAACATGGTGTCATGAAGAGCACTGGAAAATCGTGGATAAACATTCTCATTTCAAGCACACCCCATCACTTGCAAATCTCTATTCGAAACAGCAGAAAGAACACTGATATTGGAAATGGCATCGGCTTACTAAACTTGCGTAATCAACTTGATTTACTTTACAATAAAAATTACAACCTTTCGGTTGACAATTCTTCGGTGAATGAATTTGCCGTTACCTTACGGCTAACCTACCTATGACAAAGTTCAACTACATGGTGGTGGACGATGAGCCCCTGGCGCGTAAACTGGTGATGAGTCATGCTGCCAAAGTTGAAGGACTTGAATTGGCAAGCGAGTGCAGCAATGCCCTAGAGGCCGGAAACTTTCTACGTCAACATTCAGTGGATTTGATTTTCCTTGACATCCAGATGCCCGAAATTGATGGTCTCCAATGGATTGGCACTTTAAAAAATCCACCGGCCATTATTTTAATTACAGCCTTCCGTGAGTTTGCGCCCGAAGCATTCGAACTTGATGTGATTGACTACCTGCTTAAGCCTATTTCGTTTGAGCGTTTTCTAAAAGCTGTGAATAAGTTTTTTGAGCGCACAAAAAGCATAACCCCGATGGTAAGCGAATCGAATGATGGCGAGGGGTTCATTTACCTGAAGGCCGACAGGAAGATGCACAAAATATCTATGCCTGAAATCGTATATATCGAAAGCCTTGATGAATATGTGAGAGTCCATTTACAAGATAAGATTCTGGTGTCGCGGGAAACTATCAGTGCCTTGGCAGAAAAACTTGCGGGCTATTCTTTTGTTCGAATCCATCGGTCGTTTATTGTATCCTCCCGATGCATTTCTGCTGTTTCAGCCGATGGCGTTGAAATACATGGAAAACATCTTCCGTTTGGTCGGGCCTACAAACTTGCTGCATTGGCGGTTATGGGAATAAAGTCAAAGCGCTAACGTGGGGCCATTGTACACTATCGATCACCACTCTGTACATTTCCGAATAATCAAGTGTAGCAAAGATCAGCAAATGGCAATAAATCCACTCTTGTTATTGTGGTCTGCTATTTGGTAGGTCACACTTCATAAGAATTTCTTCATGAAGACACTCCTTGTTGTTATTCTCTGGTGCATCTTGTTTGTGCTTTGCTGGCCGATGGCCCTCGTGCTTATTTTCATTTTCCCAATTGTGTGGCTCGTATTGCTTCCGTTCCGGATAGTCGGGCTTACGCTTGAGCTTGTCTTCAAATTCATTGGTGCCGTGCTGATGTTTCCATTTAAGGTTGTGCGTGGGTTGTAATCGAGGCATTCGTTAATCAATCGATGCTTGACTATGATGGCCATCTTTTTTCTGGTACTTTTATAGTATTGATTTCAATACCTAATCAGATCGTTCATGAAACCGTTGTCGATCTTACTAACGGATGATCAATCCATGTTTCGGGAAGGGTTGTCGTTACTCGTAAAGCAGCACTATCCAGATGTAAAACTCTATCAGGCTAGCAATGGGCCAGAGGCCCTGCAGCTGTTGTCGCGTCATCGTATCGAACTTATGCTGTTGGACATCAGCATGCCCGGTATGAATGGTATTGAGGTTGCTCATGAGGCGTTACGCGATTACTATAAAACCAAAATCATCGTACTCACCCAGTATGATGGCGAAGCAATGATTACCAATCTTATACACAGTGGCGTTCATGGGTTCTTACTTAAGAACAGCGACTCAGACGAAATAAAAAAAGCCATCAACACCGTGTTGGCAGGCGAACAATACATTACACCAGCTATTCACCATTCGCTTCTTAAAAAGGCAACCACCAACAACCAGCCTTCTATAAATTTCAGCAAGCGGGAAGCAGAGGTTCTGGTCTATCTGAAAATGGGAAAATCAACCCGCGAAATCGCGCAAAAACTTCAGCTGAAGGAGACTACCATCAGCAGCTATCGCGAAGGCATGCTTGAGAAAACAAAAACAAAAAATGTAGCCGAACTTATTTCATACGCCTACGAAAATGGCGTGCTGGGTTAATTTTTTTGAGCAGATACTTCTCTGGAAGACTGATCCACGACTGTCAACTTCAATTCGATAGTAGTTCGCAATCCGCGCGTGAGTTCTTCATTTTGAATAGTAGCCCCGATGCTGTTAGCGCGCTTGATCAGGTTAACCGATCCAATACCTGAAGTCTTTTCATCGAACTCTTTCCGTTTATAACCCGACCCGTCATCCTCAACAATTAAACTCAGCAAGGTAGCTTCCCAATGTATCTGCACCGTAATGTTCCATGCACTGGAATGTTTAATTGAATTGGTAAAGAGCTCCTGCACCATCCGGAAAAGATTCAACTTTTGCTTTTGACTGAGTGGTGACGCTTTTCCACTTTGCACAAAGTGAACGTGTGTGCCTTTTAACGCATCCAGTTTGTGGCACAATTCGCGAAGGGCAAATCCAAGACTAACGCTTTCAATGAAATCTGGCGAAAGATTCCAGATAATATTACGAATGGTTTCGATCGTTACATTGAGGTTCTTCTTTACTTTAAGAAGTTTTGCCTCAATGTGAGGTGGAAAATTTTCAGCCTCACGCATTACCAGTTCAAGATCAAGATGCATTACGCTTAGCAACGTGCCCAGCTCATCGTGTAAATCGCGCGATATACGTTGACGGTCGTGTTCTACAAATTCATTCACACGCGACCAAGGTACCAGATCACCCGTAGCCACGTTAACTTCTGGTTGGGATCGCATAGCAATGGACTGATGTTTGTTACGTTTGCGTAGCCCGTACATAATTACGATCGTAAGTACAGATGACAAAAAAGCTATCGTTATAAATCCGGCTATGAGCATAGCGTTCATGAATAATTACGAAATTTAAGACTCTCAAGCCTCACAATTCCAATAAGTATGAAGTTAATTTGGTTTCCGCTAGTTCTAATTATGCAGACAGCATCGTTTAAAGAAACCCAACTGAAACACGTTCGGGTAAAAAATGCGTATGACGAAAAGGAACGTAACGTTCGCGAACTGTTCATAAAAAAGAACCTCAGCTTCAATGGCTTCCAACTTTTTTTGAGGGTATTCAAGAAAGAGCAACAACTTGAGGTGTGGATCAAAGAAAAAGACGCATCAACATACGTGTTGCTGCACACATACGATCTATGCGCAACCTCAGGTGTACTCGGACCAAAACGCAGGGAGGGCGATCTGCAAATACCAGAAGGCATTTACACCATCAACCATTTTAATCCGGTTAGTAATTTTCATCTATCGCTGGGTATTAACTACCCAAATGCATCAGACAAAATACTAAGCGACAAGCAACATCCGGGTGGGGCCATTTATATTCATGGCAATTGTGTTACGATTGGCTGCATGCCCATTACCGATGACAAAATAAAAGAGCTTTATGT
>Ga0315910_10002327_pt1 | contig 16824 bp, 14 predicted proteins | sample EdamamesoilMG_FD_204470 | JGI IMG/M metagenome (GOLD analysis project Ga0315910, IMG submission 204470) | Garden soil microbial communities collected in Santa Monica, California, United States - Edamame soil | ecosystem: Environmental > Terrestrial > Soil > Garden | place: USA: California... | reverse complement strand
CCGTGGCTACGAGCGTCTGCTCGCGTACGAAGAAGGGTGGAAGCTCGCGAGGACCGGAAATTCTCGTAGGAGATCGGATCAATCATGAGACTGGGATAGTCTCTAAGCATGCTCTAAGCATCCAGGTGGGCTTGAGTCGCCACGTGATTCGCGCATACGTGATTGGATCGTTGCGATCGAGGACATCACCGACGGTAGCGAAGCTCTACAAGCTCGTTCACACTGGCCGCGTGAAGGAAGCCAACCGCCTGATGCCCACGGAGCGCGTCTATCCCGTACCCTCGGAGGTTGGTCACAAGCTCTTGATCTGATCCGCACCGGCAGCGGCGTGCGGCAGACCGGCCTTACCGCGCCTTGCAAACGTTTGCAGCCGGCGGCAGGTCGAAAAATCGGGTTAGCGTTGAGTGGGATCTCGGGAGCGTGAGCGAGGTCGACGTTCGTCGGATTTCGTGCCACAACAGGGCGTCGGGATGGAGTCATGAAATCATGAAGCTTCCTCGCGCGTGTGTTCTCGTGGGTGCGTTGGGAATGTCGGCGCTCGCTGGCTGCAGTGAGCCCGACGGGCCAAGCGCTGGCTCGGGGGGAGGCAGCATGGATACCTCGGAGTCGACGAGTGCGTCGACCACGGGAGGCGGTGCTGGCGCTACCGCGAGTACTGGCTCCGTCACGAACGCGAGTGTTGGCGGCTCGGCTGCGACCACGGTTGGCATGGGTTCAGAAACTACAGGCGGCAGCATGGGAGGCTCTGGACAGGGCGGTGCATCGGTGACGTCGGTGGGTGGCGATCAGAGCGCCGGAGGTATCACCGGCACCACGGGTACCCCTGGCGAGGTGCTCGCGGACGTTGTCGTTCGCGCTGGCGACTTCGACCGCGACCACACGATCGTCTCGTTCGAGTATCCAGAGGGAACCGGGCAAGTGCTGGCGTTGCGCGACGCCGAGGGTGCGGAGCTTCCCCTGCAGGTCGACGAGTCCGGCACGGCGACGTTCATCCTGCCCGCGCTCAGCATGGGCGCCGAAGCAGAGTTCACGCTGGTGCGTCCTTCGCAAGTGGCGAGCCTGGGCGCAACCGCGGCGGCGGTGGCCGGCGCAGTCCAAATGAACGTCGGCGGGGTCCGCGTCCTAGAGTTCGTCACCTCGAGCCGCTTGCCGCTCGGGGTCGACGGCAGCAACTCGCGTACCGGCTACCTGTATCCCGTGTACACACCGAATGGGGTATTGGTCACCGACGACTATCCTCCGGATGACGAGATCGAGCCGATGCATCTCCACCACCACGGCACGTGGGGCGCGTGGACACGGACGCAGTTCAACGGGCACGAAGTCGATTTCTGGAACCCCTGGGGACAAGGGCGCGTCGATCTCGAGTACGTCGACCGGCCGTGGCAGGGACCGGTGCACGCGGGTTTGGTCGCCACGCTCACCCACGAAGACATCGGCGAGGGGGGGACCATGGCGCTCACGGAGCGCTGGGTCGTGCGCGTGTATAGTACGCACGTTGGCGCGGCCCCCTACTTCGTGTTCGATCTCGAGTCGACGCAGCAGGCCGTCGATGCGCCGCTGCGTCTCGAAACCTACCACTATGGTGGCTTCGCCGTGCGCGGCGCTCGCGAATGGCGAGGCGGCAAGTTCCAGTTCCTCACGTCGGAAGGTGACACGGGTCAGCCCGACGAGAATGTCGCTCCGCGCGCCAACTGGGTACACCTCGGGGGACAAGTGGGCGGTCAGACCGCGGGCTACGCCCTGCTCGGGCATCCCACGAACGTCTGCGCTCCCCAGGGCCTGCGCTTACATCCGACCGATCCGTATTTCTCGATTTTGCCGGTGGCGCACGACGTCTGCGCTCCCTTCGATATCGTGCCCGGCACGCCCTACGTGAGCCATTTCCGTTTCGTCACGAGCGACGGGCCAGCGAACACCGAGTTGCTTGCCCGTCTCTGGAACGACTACGCCAAGCCCCCAAGCGTGACCCTTACGCGCCGCTGAGTGCTCGCGCGCTGCGCGCCCGGATTTGGAGTAGTCGGCCCGACAATACGCAGCCATAGTTCCCGTCCCGCGTGACTGGTTCTGCTTCCACCACTCCCGACCCGGGGCCGGGTTCGTCCGTGTCGAGCTCCGCCGAGCGCGCGCAGTCCTTCGACACGCGAACACGCGACTTGGACACCCGCACGCGCGAAGAGATGCGCGCGTTGCTACAGAAACGCCTTGGCAGCTTTGGCCTCATGTTTGCGGTGATCTTCGGCATCTTCTTCGTCTGGCGCCTGGCGAGCGCGATCTCTGGCGACGACAGTCCGAGCCAGGCGTTCTTGCCGTGGCAGGCGATCACGGTCGTGACCTTCTCGGGGCTGTGGTTCGTGTGTCGCGGACGACTGCGTTCGGACGCGTTTCTGCACGCGATCGAGTTCGGCTCGCTGTGTGTCGCGGGCGGCGCCGCGACCATGATGTGCCTCACCGTGTCGTATGCGGCGCGGCCGGATACGATCTTGCTCTTGTGTCTGACCTACGTGTTGATCGCGCGGGCGATCATGGTGCCGAGCAGCCCGGGTCGGACCTTCGCGTACGGGCTGGCGTTTGCGCTGCCGTTTCTGGTCAGCGTGTTCTACATCCACCGGATCAATCACAACCCGGCGACCTACACGGCCTTGGCAGATCCGCGGCTGCGCTTGGACGCGGCGACGCTCGCTGGGCGCTGGACCGTCATCGGCGGGCTCTGGTGGATCGCGGCACTCATCATTCAAACGGCGACGTCGAAGGTGATCTACGGGCTCAGGCAAGAGGTGCGCGACGCGCGACGGCTCGGCCAGTACACCTTGACCGAGAAGCTCGGCCAGGGCGGCATGGGTGCGGTGTACCGGGCGCGTCACGCGTTGTTGCGCCGGCCCTGCGCGATCAAGCTTTTGCCGCCGGACAAGTTCGGTCCCGAGAGCGTGGCTCGCTTCGAACGTGAGGTGCAGCTCACGGCGGAGCTCACGCACCCGAACACCATCCGCGTCTTCGACTACGGCCGAACGCCGGATGGTGTCTTCTATTACGTGATGGAGCACCTCGAGGGCGCGGCGCTCGACACCGTCATCGCTGAAGCTGGCCCGATGCCGGCAGGACGGGTGATTCACGTGCTCGACCAGGTGGCGGGAGCGCTGATCGAGGCGCACGGTATCGGCCTGATTCACCGCGACATCAAGCCGGCGAACATCTTTCTCAGCTGGCAGGGCGGCGTGCCCGACGTGGCCAAGGTGCTCGATTTTGGCCTGGTGAAGCAGGTGAACCAGGCGGACCTCGACGGCACCAAAGAGCAGCCGCTGACCCAGGACAACAGCGTCACCGGCACCCCGCAGTACATGGCGCCGGAAGCGATCACGTCGCCCGACAGTCTCGACGCGCGCGCCGACCTGTATTCGCTGGGAGCCGTCGGGTACTACCTCTTGACGGGCGAGCACGTGTTCACCGGGCGTTCGCTGATCGAGATCTTGAGCCATCACCTGCACACGCCGCCCGTGCCGCCCTCCCAGCGCCTCGGCGCAACGTTGCCGAGCGATCTGGAAACCCTCGTGATGGCTTGCCTGGCAAAGTCGCCGGAAGCACGACCGCCCAGCGCTCGCGAGCTTCAGGCAGCGCTGCGCGCCTGCCTCGACGTGCGCTCGTGGGGCGAAGGTGACGCGCGGGACTGGTTCGAGACCCACGGCCAGGCGCTGCGTGCGCGCCGCTCGCACACCACGCTGCACGGCAGCCAGACCATCGCGGTCAACCTCGACGAGCGGGGCTCATTACTACCCAAGCAACGGGCCTAGCTTTGGGTAGAATAAGGAACCATTATGGAATCTTGCGCTGCAGAGCTGGCTGAAAGCGCGATCGTCCCCGAAAAAGTCGCGGAACTCATGCAACATGTCGCCTTCAACCTCGAGGCTCACGCCGCCTGGGTCGGGGACGCCGTCGACGCTGCCCGCCAAGAGCAAGCAGCACTGCTCAGTGTTGCCGAGGGCTACCGCGCGATTGCGACGGCGGGGTTCAGCGCCGCTGCCTGCATGCGCGGCCTCGCAGACCTGCCACCCGCGCCTCACGATCCGGCGCGCTGGGACCGCGCCGCCTTCGTGCGCTGGATGCGCGAGAAAATCGTGCTGCAACGGGCGCTAGCGCAGCTCTTGCTCGAACACGCCGAAGCCTCCGAGCGCGTGCTGAACGAAGACCGAGGCTGACGCCAAACCTTCACCGTTCGCCCCACGCAGCGTCGCGCAATCATCGAGCAATCGTTGCTGAATCGGCGCATGTTGGTCGCGCTCCATTCCGTACCCTGCGCGCCCTTGGAAGGAGATCGCCCATGCCTCAGTTTCGCACTGCCCCTCAGCGTCCGCGCGCCTCGGCGCGCCTGTTCCTCGTGAACTGCCAATTCGCTTGCGCCGCGGCTTTGTCGCTCGCACTCGCTGGTTGCTCGGGAACCGAGCCAGAACTTGCCGGCGAGGCGCTGCGCCTGGGCTCCGTCAGCCAGGCTCTGGGGCATGCACCGCAAGGCTCGCCGAGCCAGGGCTGCGACCACGACCACGACGACGAGGAGGGGGACGAAGCCCAAGCGGTGCGGCAAGCGGCCGGCAAGCGCGTCCGGTGGCAGGGGCGCCTGCATCACAAGCAGCGCTCCGTCGCGCTGAAAGTGCTCGGTTTCAACGACTTCCATGGGCAGCTCGCTGCTCGCACGGTGAGCAGCCGCCCGGCGGGCGGCGCCGCCGTCATGGCGAGCTACCTAGAAGCTGCGCAGACAGGCTTCGAAGGGCGCTCGCTGATCGTTCATGCGGGAGATCACGTGGGCGCGTCCCCGCCTTCATCGGCGTTGCTCCAAGACGAACCCGCGATTCAGTTCCTCAACATGCTGGCGAACGAGCACTGCAGCTACGACAAGCCGGATCACAAGAAGTGCAATATCGTCGGGACCTTGGGCAACCACGAGTTCGACGAGGGTAAGGACGAGCTCGCGCGCCTGATCGAGGGTGGCAACCACGCCGAGGGGCCGTTCCTCGAGTCACCCTACCTCGGGGCCAAGTTTGCCTACGTTTCGGCCAACGTGGTCAAAGAGGGGACTGACAAAACGCTGCTCGCCCCATACGTCATCAAGGAGCTCGGCGGCGTGAAGCTCGGCGTCATCGGGGCCGTGCTCGAAGAGACCCCCACCATCGTAACGCCAAGCGGCGTCGCTGGTCTCGACTTCCTGGACGAGGCGGAGGCCATCAATCGCGCGGTGAAGAAGCTGAAGAAGAAGGATGTGCACGCCATCCTGGTGACGATTCACCAGGGCGGAAGCCAGACGTCGTATGTCGGCGAGACTGCGCCGGGTGGCGCGGTGACGGGGCCCATCGTCGATATCGTTGCGGCGCTCGACGACGAGGTCGACGTCGTGGTCTCGGGCCACGCGCACTCGTTCACCAACGCGATCCTGACCAACCAGAATGGTCAGGAGATCCTCGTCACTCAGTCCTTCTCGGCGAGCACCGCCTACGCCGACATCGACCTCTCGGTCGACAAGAAGACGGGGGACGTCACCCAGAAGTCTGCGGCGATCGTGACTACTTGGGGCGACGAAGCGCCGGGCACGAGCCCTGACCCGGAGGTGGCCGAGCTCGTCAGCGCCGCCGAAGAACTGACGGCGCCGCTCGTCAATCAGGTGGTGGGTAACGCGCCGCTCGACATCACCCGCACCCAGAACAGCGCGGGCGAGTCCGCCCTCGGCAACCTGATCGCCGACGCCCAGCGCGCGGCGATGGGCACCGACTTCGGCTTCATGAACCCGGGCGGCATTCGCGCCGACCTCGCCGCTGGGGAGGTGACCTGGGGCGACCTCTTCACGATTCAGCCGTTCGGCAACAGCCTGGTGCAGATGACGCTCACCGGCGCGCAGATAGATCTGCTGCTGGAACAGCAATGGCTGAACCAAACCTCGCCGCGCATGCTGCAGATCTCGGGCCTCAGCTACACCTGGGACAGCACCCAACCCAACGGTGAGAAGGTGAGCCTGATCGTCGACGCTTCGGGAGTCCCCCTGGACCCGGCAGCCGAGTACAGCGTGACCGTGAACAGCTTCATCGCTGCCGGTGGCGACAACTTCGTGGTGCTGCCGCTCGGCACCAACCGGATCGGCGGCGATGTCGATCTCGACGCGCTGATCGAGTACATCGCGGTTACCGGTGGCAGTGTGACCGCCGCCATCGAAGGCCGGATCACCCGACTCTGAGGGGTCGCGAAGCGCACCCCTGAGGCGCTGTGCACCGTGGCAGACCTGACGCGTACGGTGCCAGCAGCCTCTTGGGAGCCCACGCGCGGGCACGGGCCATGCACGGAGCCACGGGACATGAGGCGTACCAGGAGTGCCGAAAGGAGGCCAGCATGTATGTCGATGGATTCATCGTGCCTGTTCCGAAAACCAACCTCGCTGCCTATCGCGAGATGGCGTCCCAAGCCGGTAAGGTCTGGAAAGAGTACGGCGCGCTCGAATTTCACGAGTGCCAGGCCGACGACGTGAAGCCAGGTGACCTCACATCTTTCCCACAGAGTGTGGATATGAAGCCCGGTGAGACCGTGTTCTTCTCGTGGATCGTCTATGAGTCGCGGGAGCATCGCGACCAGGTCAACGCGAAGGTGATGAAGGACCCTCGCATCACCGAAAACAAAGACATGCCGTTCGACGGCAAGCGTATGATCTTCGGCGGCTTCAAGAGTGTCATCGATCTTTGACCACCGCTAAGAAACACTAGTCACTCCGCGCGCGGGCGCCGTCGAAGCGCTCGCGCGCGGCCTGGATGCTCAGCCGGTTCTTGCGCGCCCACTTGGAAAGCGCGTCGACGGGCTCGAGCAACGTCCGTCCGAGGGGGGTGAGCGCGTACTCGACGCTCGGGGGAAGCGTGGGGTACACCGTGCGCGTCACGAGCCCGTCGCGCTCGAGGCCGCGCAGCGTGAGCGTCAGCATCCGTTGCGAGATGCCTTCGATGCTGCGCCTCAGTTCGCTGAAGCGGAGCGGCTCGGCGCCGAGCAGCGAAACGACGAGCACGCTCCACTTGTCGCCGACGCGGCTCAATACCTCGCGTACCGCCAGGCACTCGCCCTCGGGGTGCTGCCTGTTCCTTGGTGACATGGATGTGCCTCCTTGCGGCCGGTGCTTCCGATTCTTAACTAAGGTACAAACAGTAACCAAGAGCCGTCGAAGAGCAAGGAGCTGTCCATGTCCAAGCACATCCCCGAGCGCACGCTCGGTCGCATTCGCACGCTGCCCGCGCCATCCACGGGTCAATTCGGCCCCGATCACACGGTGGTCGAGGTCATCACTCCAGCTGAATGGAACGACGCGGACCCTTTCATCCTGCTGATGGACGACCGCCTCGACGGGCGGCTCCAGGCAGGCCCGCATCCGCACGCTGGCTTCGAAACCGTGAGCTTTCTGGTCCACGGTCAGATCGGCGCCGAGAACCAAGCGGGCGGCACGCTCGCTCCCGGCGACGTCGAGTGGACCACGGCGGGGAGCGGTATCGTGCATGGGCCGGATCAGCCGATCGACGGCAGCTTCCGCTTGCTGCAACTGTGGCTCACTCTGCCCAAGCATGACCGCTGGACGGAGCCGGATCATCAACTGATCCGGGGCGACGCAGCGCTCGTGCGGCGCGAGTCTGGTGCCGAACTCCGCTTGTACAGCGGTACGACCGGCACCTCGACGTCATCGACGCGAAACCGCGTTCCGGTCACGCTCGTCGACGTGCGGCTCGAACCCGGCGCCGAGGTGGCGCAGCTTCTGCCCGTGTCGTACAACGGCTTTCTCTACGTGCTCGAGGGCGCAGCGAGTGTGGGCCCCGAACTGCAGCGGCTCGTGCCCGGGCAAGTAGGCTGGCTGAATCGTGCTTCCGACGGCGCTGCGACCACTCTGCGCATCGCAAACCGTGGGGCAGACTCACTCAGGGTGCTGCTGTACGCGGGCGAGCGCCAGAATACACCGATCAGCTGGTACGGCCCCTTCATCGGCGACACTCGCGCGGATATCGTGCGTTCGTTCGAGCGCTATCAGACCGGCACGTTTCGCCGCATCTGATGCTTGCCGCCGTCCGCACTCTGCGCCATGAACTAGGGCCATGAGCTCGAGACTACCCGCGGTGTTCGTTCCCCATGGCGGAGGGCCCATGTCCTACGTCGACTTCAATGCGCCCAAGGCCGAGGTCGAAGCGCTCGCCGAGTACTGGCGCCGGGTGGGGCAATTGCCGAGCTCTCGGCCGCGCGCGCTGCTCGTGATCTCGGCGCACTGGGAAGCCGAGGTGCCGACACTGATGACGTCGCCGAACCCCCCGATGCTCTACGATTACTACGGCTTCCCGCCCGCCGCGTACGAGATCCGCTGGCCCGCCCCGGGCGCGCCCTGGCTGGGCGCGCGCGTTCGAACCTTGCTCGCAGAGGCCGACATCCCGAGCGACGTCGACGACCAACGCGGCTTCGATCACGGCACCTTCGTGCCGCTCGGTCGCAGTTTCCCGCAGGCGGATGTGCCCACCCTGCAGCTGTCGCTGAAGCAGGGCCTCGATCCCGAGCTGCACCTCGCTGTCGGCCGCGCGCTCGCGCCGCTGCGCGACGAGGGCGTGTTCATCATCGGCAGCGGCATGAGCTACCACAACATGCGCGGCTTCGCTGCAGCTCAGGCCGACGCCGAAGCCATAGCGTTCGACGCCTGGCTCCGAGAAACGATCGCACTGCCTCGCAACGAGCGCGATCAGCGCCTCGCTCTATGGGAGCATGCGCCGAGCGCGCGTCGCGTGCACCCGCGCGAAGAACATTTGCTCCCGCTGATGGTCGTGGCAGGTGCCGCCGGGGACGATCGCGGTAGCGTGCCCTTCAGCGGTAAGGTGTTCGGCAAGGCCATTTCGGCCGCCCACTTCGGCTGAGCGCTCATCTAGTGTGGTGAATCTACGATTCGCCACACGAATCAATGACGCTTTCCTGATCTCAGTAGGATTCCAGAGCCCGAAAATTGCGCGGCCTCGTAGAGGCCGGGCCGCATAATTTTCGATGCGAATCATGGAGGCAGGACACTAGCCTCCGGCTTACCTCGAACGGCAAGGCTTCCCCCAGCATCCAGCAGAGCTCGAGCATCACGTGTGTCTGGGCTTCGTGCGACCGAGCACCGGTCGAGCCATGGCGTGGGGCTTTCGCGACGAACACCGCGGGCCCTTCGAGATCGAGCCCAGGAAGCTCTTGCTCTGCTCCGGCGACTTCCTCGGCTGCGTGGTGCTTGCACGACAATCGGCGGGTCTGGTGCAGGCCTACCACTTCATCGTCGCAGCAGATCTGGAGCGGGGCGTCTGGTCGAGGTGCTGCGTCTGTATGCGGGGCGCAGTGCCCCGTTCTCGCTGCTGCAGCCCCCGGGGCGCCACCAAGCGCTCGCTGTACGGTTGTTCGCTGAGCTGCTCGTCCAGCGCGCTGCTGGGTATGCGCGAAACCGCGCTGATTGACGCCTCAGCACCAGGTGGCACATCGCTGAGTGTGGCGCCTACTGGACGAGCCAACGGAGGGCGTCGTCCCTCGTCAGAAACCAGTGCTCGTTGTCGGCGACGCGGCCGCCCCAGCGTTGGTTCACGATGGCGACTCGGATGCCCGTGTTTGCTGGCGTCAGGGCGAAGCGCTCGCGCGTGGCGTGTGAGAGCGCTCGGTGCGTTTCTTCGCAATCCCACGCTGTCTGGCGGAAATCGATGAGCATGCGGCGCACACCTCCACGCGCAGGAAGCGCCGCAAATGCGTGCTCGAGTACGTCGAGCCGTGCCATCCCTGTTGCGAGGTCAATCGTGCCCGAACAGTCGAAAACGTGAACGTCCGTGTCCGCGAGGTATTGATGCCAACTGATCGAGTCTGCCACAGGGCCGCCGAGCCTAGGCGTCGGGCGAGGCTGTGGCAACCCCCTCCGACTCTGGCCGAGGGGCTCGCGGTTCGCCGGCGGGCGTCCTAAGTATGTACGCATGGCCTTGAAGCTCTACAACGCAGATCTTTCCCCCAACTGTCTGCGCGTGCGCGCGGTCGCCTTCGAGCTCGGCATCGAACTGGAAATGATCGAGATCAAGTTGGCGACTGCGGGGAGCAACGACACGCTGCGCGCGCTCAATCCGAACGGCAAGGTTCCCGTGCTCGTCGACGAGGACTTCGTGCTGTGGGAGTCGCGGGCCATCAACAACTACCTGTGCAGCAAGCGTCCCGATCGCAACCTGCTGCCGCTGGAATCGAGGGCGCGCGCGCTCGTCGAGCAGTGGTCGTTCTGGCAGTCCATCCATCTCGGCCCCGCCATGCAAACCGTGGGTTTCGAACGTGTGGTGAAGCCGCATTTCGAGCTCGGCGCACCAGACCAAGCGCTGATAGACACGAAGTTGACGGAAGCTTACAAATTCTTGCAGGTGTTCGAAGAAGGCTTGGGTCGCCGCGCGTGGATAGTCGATGAACTGAGCGTGGCGGACTTCGCGCTCGCAAGCACGTTCATGTACAGAAAACCTGCCGCTATCTCCCTGACGAAGTTCCCCGCCGTCGATGCTTGGATTCAGCGGCTCGAAGCGCGCGATTCGTGGCGCAGAGCCGTCGCTCCACTCGTCGATCGTATGGGCCTCTGACGATCGGTAGCTCGCGCCTGGTGGGAGACGACCTCACCCTGTATTCCTCTGGGACATCACCACTGAGAGCGCGGCCGGCCATGGTCACGAAAAAAATTCGCTGCCTGCTTCCGAAGGTTCGATCCAATTTCGATTCCAGCGGGCATTAACTAGTCGGGGACGGATTCTGGAGAGGATGAGAGATTGGATCGAACGGTTGAATCGACCGATGCAAATTGAGAGGATCGCGTTAGACGAAGCTGGCCATTGATGCCGGCTAAATAAAATCCAGGATGCCCCCGCGATAGCTCAAAGCACTGGGTCGCACGCAAGTTCGACTGCTTCGTCTACACCGAATGCGAGTGATTTGCGGTTGGGTGGCGAGCCCAGTCGAAAAATTGCAGCGGCAGTCACGGCACGCGCCGAGTGGGTGCGGTCAAGCTCGTGGCTCGCTTGGGCTAGCGTTGGGTGGCTCGGTCGGCAGATCGAAAAAAAGTGAGTCACGGACTGCCCGGTAAACAAAGTTAGGTTCCTAAGGGGATTAGGGAAACACGGAGTGGATTCATAGCGGGCAAACAAGGGAGAGTGGTCCGACGGGGCGGGGGCAAATTGCCCGGTCGGTGGGGGGTGGTTGCGGTAGCGACCTCGGAAGCACCGGGACGTTCTTGGGGGACGTCCCGGTGCTAGCCGATTCTTGGGTGGCACCGTTGACCCAGTTGGCGTTAACGCTGCGCGAAGCACGTTAACGTCGGTCCTGCGTCACCAGAGCGTGACGAACGCCCACGCCCAGTTGCCCTGAGTCGTCTGTATGCAGTACCCGCCGTTGCGCGCCGCCGGCACGGTGGGCCAAGGTGCATTATTACAGGGTACCGTGGTGCCATTCACGCGCAGCTGCCGGCCGCTCGCGAAGTTGCCGCAGTTTCCGCCAGTGACAGGTTGAGTGGTTTGGCGGCAGATGGCTCCCGTGCCCAGGTTGCCGGATTGGTAGCTGCCGTTCCAGCTGATCGTAGTCGGATTGTCGCAGAGCGAATCGCAGGGGTTCCCAAGATTGCCCGAGCCGCAGTTCACGCTGAATCGGTCGATATACAAGTTTCGATCCGCAGGCGGGGCGTACAAGTCATTGTCGAACTGGATCCGAATCTCTTTGCTACCGGCCGTGGTCGAGAAGTTGAACGTGTAGTCCTGCCAATCCGTGGCTGTCACGAAGATATCCCCGACCGTGACCCCACCCACGCGAACGATCATGTGGGGGGCCACGCCTTGCGCGGACTGTCCGCGCGCGCGCACCGTGAGCGTGGTGGCCCCGCCCGTAAAGGTGTGGTTCATGGAAATGTAGCCATTGGTGTAGATGTTCCAACCGTCCGTGACGGCGGCTCCCGTCGAGTGAAACACGCTCGTGCTTTCAGCCTGGTAAGTGGCCGCCTGGCATTGGCCGACCTCCAACGCTTCGGAGGCGATGCCGTTGGTGACCACCTGCAACTCGTTGACGCCAGACTCGAGCGTGGCGGGCACGTCGAAGAACGTAGTGACCACTTCAGTACTGCCGACAGGCACGACCCCCATGCGGCTGTGATTGTGGGTGCGCGCATAGAGCACGTGCCCGGTGGTTTGGTTGGTGATGCGCACGAGCGGAAAGTTCGTGGACATCTGCGCGTCGTCGCCGTAGTTCGCGCCCTCCGAGAAGCCATTGAACAAGCTTCCGGAAATGGAATAGGTGCTTCCGGCTGCCAGCGCGGTGGGGGCAGCCGTAATCACCGGACGCCAGGCGTCATCAGGCGCGCCACCGTTCGAATACAAGAGCACGTCCTGCGTACTGTTCTGGTCGTAGCTCGTCATGAACACCTCGCCCGTCGGCAACAAAAGCATGCGCCCCTGGTAGGCGGTGAACAGGGCTGCGTTCGGCGAATCCGTGACTGCGACCAATGAGTCGGTTGCATAGTCGAACTCGTAGAAGTGGCTTCCCGCATTGAACGGTTGAGTCGGGGTGACTGGGCTCGCCATCGCCAGCACGTTTCCGTTGGGGAGCAGGGACGCAACGCCGTCCGCCAGTGCGTAGGCGTACGTTTGCCCCTGCACTAGCGGGAAATTCATGGCCGCAGTGTTCGACCAGGTATCCGTCGCCGTGTCGTAGAGCGCGTTCTGCCCTAGCGCGTTCCCCGAGAAACAGATCAGCGTGCTGTCGGGTCTGAGCACGCAAGGGCCGACCTCCCTGGAGTTCCCGACAGGCGGACCGCCGGTGTCCGCTAGGTTGACCACGGTCGAGCCCGAATTGCCCCAGACATTGGCTACGGGATCGTAGATTTCGTACGATGCGACGATGCGCGCGTCGACCGTGAGGACCGTGCCATCATACAGAATGTTCCAGTTCTCCTCGTTGTTCTGGTCCAACTTGCCGGTGGGGTTCTGCGCCGTGAAGGTCAGGGTGTTCGGATCCAAGATCTCCACGTTGCCGGAATTGCCGGCGCCTTGGGCGAGCATGAAGCTTCCGTTTGCCAGCACGATCCCCGAGGCATCGCCGACGTTGCCGCCGCCGAAGGCCTCGTTCAACTGAGAGGACCAGGTGTTCGTGACGGGATCATACAAGAACCCGATATTGGACCAGACCGGGTTGCCTGAAATGTACTCACCACCGATCACGACGACGCGGCCGTCGGGCAGCACCGCGGACGAGAAGTAGAGCGGCGCGTACGTGCAGCCCGTGCAACCAAAGCTCGGGTCGTTGCCATTGGGCATGTTGGCGATGCTGGGCGTATCCCACGTCCCGTTGGCGTAACTGCCGAACGCGTCCGGCGTGAGGCGATGCCACTGATTCGTGTTGTACCGGTGACACATGACGCTGGCGTCGGTCAGCAAGAGGCAGGTGTCCAAGAAGCCCGGCGGTGCGTTGGTGAGCGGAGTCCACGTCGACACGAGCGGCTGGGCCGTGGCCTCCGCGATGGCGACGTCCGGAAGCGCTACGTTTTCGCCGTCGTCAGCCGCGGCGAGCGTCTGATTCGAGGCGGTCAATTGTTGCTTCTGGGTGGCCAGGGGTGGAGCTTCGTTTTCGACTGGATCTTCCGCTCCGCAGCCTGCTAGTGCCACGAGCGCTGGACAAACCACGGCCTTCCGTAACAATTTCATGGTTACCCTCCTGAGTGATACGGTTGTTGGATAATTAGTTGTCTAAGAGAATTACCCTTCGACTAGCGTGCAGTCGAGCTGGATGCCGCTCTCGACCGATCCGCTGATTTCTGGGGCGCACGAGGCTTCGCACTCGTCGACGCAGTCGCAGTCGATCGAGCTCGAGCCACACGTGTTCGCGACGCAGCGGCGCATGGTTCCACTCGCTCCGACCAAACATAGCTCGTCCTCTGCGCAAGCGCCGACTGTCGAGCATCCGAACTCGTCGCACGCGCCCGACTCGACGACCCAGCTACCATCTACGCACTCCGCGATCACGCGCCCGAAGTCGCCGCAGTCCTGATAGAAGCAGCTACGCGGGTCGCAGTCCGTTCCGTCAGCAGGCGGCGACGCGGGGCACTCTCCTGGTGCGCCCCCCGCGGTCCCAGCAGAGCCGGCGTTGCCGGTGGTGCTACCGGCGTTCGTGCCACCATTGCCGTTCGTGCCACCATTGCCGTTCGTGCCACCATTGCCGTTCGTGCCGCCATTGCCGTTCGTGCCGCCATTGCCGTTCGTGCCGCCATTGCCGTTCGTGCCGCCATTGCCGTTCGTGCCGCCATTGCCGCTGGCGCCGCCGGTGTTAGTCGCGCCCCCACTATCGCCGGTCGTGGTGGCACCCTCGTTGCCGTCGGTGTTGGTAACGTTGTTAACGCTGCTGCTCGAGTTTGCTGTTGTCGTCGCTGTGGTGCTCGAAGAGGCGCCGTTCGAGTCTCCAGTGGTGCCGGTCCCAGTCGTCTCTTGGATAGGATTGTTTCCGTCGTCGTCATCCGAGCTACAGGCCGTGGCGAGCGTTATCCCCAAAGCTATGATTAGTTTTCGCATAGTCCTAGGTTACCATCGTGTTGGGGGGTAGCTATCGGGGCTGAAAATGGATTCGTATCACCGTGGGTGTGGCAACGGTGTGGCTCGAGAGGTGGTGGAATTCGCCGTTGGAGTATCCAGTACTTGGAGTATCCAGTACTTGGAACATCCAGTGCTTGGAATCAGCTGCTCCGAAACATTCGTAACCCAAAACACCCGCTACCGAGAACGGAAGTGTGGGGCTTCCGGCGCGGCAGCTATGGGCTGTTACTGAGAGTACGGAGAGCGCGCCGAACTTCAGACAGACCGGACGAGCAAATTGCTCGATGCGACGATTGAAGCAATTCGTCCGCGCTCTCCGCTGTGGTCGTCGCCCAAGGTGCGCAAGCCTCGCGTCGTGGAAGATTGTCTGGCCCGTCAAACGGAATAGGCATTGGTAAGTGATTGACGCGTGAGTCGCGCCAATGTTGCACGGGTCGCTTGGGATCCGATTGATTTGTGACGACGTGTGCGTATACTCGGTCCGCTTCTGTGGGTGGGTCGCCAACGGGAGGTGATAGGAGATGGTGATGACTGGAACGCGCCTTGAGCAAGTGCGCGGTAACGGTGAGCTGGCCTCCGTCTTAGTGCGTCTGGGGGTCGCCCTCGCCATGTACGGCGCGGGCGAGGTGCACGGTTTGGATGAGCCGCTTGGGGGGGGCGCCCTCGGGGCGGATGCCGTCTTGAACGCCGTGCGTCGCTGGAGCGCAGCGCACTTGCGACGCCGCTTCCCGTCCGGTCGGTGTCAGCTCGCCGACGACGTCCGCGAGGACGCGAGCCAGCACCTTGCTGAGGTGATTCTGAGTGGGCGAGGTAGGCTGCTGCCGCCAGCCGTCTTGATCGCATGGTGCAAGCGGATCTTGGACAACTTCGTGCTCGACGAGATTCGTCGGAGCGCGCGTCACTGCAACATCGAAGGTATTTGCGAGGCCAAGGTCGAGCCTTCGACGAAGTTCGAAACGACCGAGGTGGCGACACGACTGATCGCCGCCTTACGAGAACAGGCCGTCCGTGCCGCGGGCCCCGCCCGGGCCCGCCAACGGAAGGCATTGCTGGAGGCTTATCTGGCACGCGCGCTCACTGCCGACCCTGGGCCGAGTGAGCAGCACGCGCGCGCTCTGTGGCAACGGCGAGTGAGTCGCGGCAAGCAGGTAGCCGTCACCGCCTGGCGCGCTCTCCAGGAAGGAATCGAGGGCGACATGCAAGAGCTCGTGGATGTTGCGAGCGCACTTGGGCTCGACTGCGCCCCAGCAAATCTCGGGGCCACCCGCGCTCGCGCCCGCTGATTCGTGCGCGTAAGGCGCTGCGCGCGCAACGTCAACGCTCGGCCACTGCTCAATGCCTGCCGAGGTGCTGGTCGCGAGCTTTCTCGGCACGCGCGGCGCCGATCGCCGTCTCGACCTTCTTGATTTCCTCAGGAGGTGGCAGCGCCGCCGGTAGTCCGAGATCTCGAATCCACAACTCTCGAACCCAGCCTTTCGTGTGATAGAGGTGATGATCCTCTTGCTTTTCGACCTCCTCGAACGCTTTCGTCAGCGCCTCGATCCAGGGGCCTTCGCTGTGCTTCGTCAAGTGACCGATGAGTTCCCAGTTTTGGTGATCCTTCGTCTCGGCTAAAACCACGCACTCCCCAGCGACGATCTGCGCTGCTGCCTTATTGCCCTTCGAGATAGCCTTGTCGATGGCGTCCACCAACGACTTGCCGTGGTGGCGCACGATGCCTCGCCCGGGCGTGTCTGCAGCGGGATCGAGCCCGCACTCTTCGAACACGTCGAGCAGCACCTTCTGATGGTTCCGTGTCTCCTCGAGGTACTTTTGCCACTCTTCTTCCAGGTCCTCGTCGACCACCGCAGCCAGAGCGCGTTCGTAGACTTTTTCCCCACCGAGCTCTGTTTCGAGCGCCTGGTAGAGCAGTTCCGTCACATGGGTCTTGTCGTAGGGCTTCTTTTTCATGGTTCCTCCGGGGGTTTCCAGCTCTCCTCAGCAGCATCCATGCCAGCGTGAGCGCGGCCCCGCCGAGCCGCTGAGCCTCGTCGCGAGGGCGCGCGATCGGGCGCTTTGTGCGCTCTGACGGGGCGGGGTGCTCGCGACCCATCAGCAAGCTGTCGCTGCGTCGTACCCAGGCAAATCACGCTCGACCGAGATCCATGCAGCTCCCTGAGACGCTCGTTGGTGGGGGGTGTCCAGGGTGTCACTCCCCAATTTCGTTCACGGCGAGCTACCCTTTAGAGAACTGCGAGGT
>Ga0315910_10002326_pt1 | contig 16825 bp, 11 predicted proteins | sample EdamamesoilMG_FD_204470 | JGI IMG/M metagenome (GOLD analysis project Ga0315910, IMG submission 204470) | Garden soil microbial communities collected in Santa Monica, California, United States - Edamame soil | ecosystem: Environmental > Terrestrial > Soil > Garden | place: USA: California... | reverse complement strand
GCTCTACGGCTACCACGTCTTCCTCGCGCCCAGCCGCCACGCCGCCAACGGCGACGCCGAGGGCGGCGCACCGGTCAGCGTGATCGACATGTCGGCCACCGGCATGCCGATCGTCGCCGCGCGCCACTGCGACATCCCCGAGGTGGCCCCGCACGGCGTGTCCGGGCTGCTCTTCGACGAGGGCGACCTCGAGGGCGCCGCGGCGGCCCTGCTGGAGGTCGCGCGGCAGCCCGAGCGCTGGGCCGAGTGGGGCCGCGCCGGGCGCGCCCACGTCGAGCGCGAGTACGCCCTGGCGACGCAGGTGGCGCGCCTGGAAGAGCTCTACGACCGCTTCGCCTGATCGCCGGGCAGCGCGCGCGCCGGCACGCCACCCACGCGCGCGCCGGGCGGCACGTCGTGGCGCACCAGGGCCCCGGCGCCCACCAGCGCGCCGGCCCCGATCGTGACACCCGCCAGGAGGGTCGCGCCCGCGCCGACGTAGGCGTCGGGGCCGATGCGCACGGGGGCCTGGCTCGGCGGGAGGCCGCGCTGGGCCCAGGAGGAGCGCCCCACGTCGACGTGGGTCACGATCGTCACGCGCATCGAGAGCGTCGCGCGCGGGCCGATCTCGATCCGGTCCTTGAGGTCGAGCAGGCAGTCGCGGCCGAGGTAGGCGCCGTCGCCCACGCTGAGGTTCGCGAAGGAGCGCTCGGCGTTGTGCAGGAGGAGCGGCGCGGCGATGCGCACGTCGGCGCCGATCGTGGCGCCGTAGTGGGCCAGGGCGCGCGGCACGAGGCGCGGGGTCAGCGTCTGGAAGCGCGCCACCAGCCGCTCGAAGCCGGAGAGGTGCCGCGCGCAGCGCAGCGAGAGGAACTCGAGCTCGCGCAGGAGGGCGCGCATCAGGAGAGCGCCCGCAGGAGGCGCGGCCAGACGCGCAGCGGCGCGGGGGCGTGCCCGCGCGCCACCAGGAACCGGCGCGCGTCCTCGAGCTGGCCCTTGGCGCCGCGCAGCGGCCAGGCGGCCTGCACGGCCTCGAAGCGCTCCAGCGCCTCGCGCTCGCGCCCGCGGTGGCACAGGAGCTGGACCCCGGCCAGGCGCACGTGGGCCGCACCGAGCGCGTCGCCGGTGCCCGCGATCCATTCCGCCATCGCCGCGAGATCCTCCAGGGCCGCCGCGAGCTCCAGCGCGGCCACGTCGTCCGGCAGGGCCTCGACGCTGGCGGCGGCGAGCGGCGCGCGCAGCCGGAAGGTGGCCGTCGAGCCGCGGCGCACGACGTGCACCAGCTCGAGCGCCTCGCGGAAGCGCGCCATCATCAGCGGCACCCAGGAGGAGCCCCAGTGCTTGAAGTCCTGGCACACGAGCAGCGTGCGCCCGGCGCGCAGGCTCGGCGCGGTGGTCTTCAGCAGCCAGCGCATGCCGCGCCAGGACTTGGCCCCGTCGACGAACAGGATCTCGATCGGCTCGCGCGCGTCCCAGGCGAAGGGCGGCGCGCTCGGGCCCGCCTCTCCGCGCACGCCGGCGGCTTCGGCGTCGCCGGGGATGGTCTCGTCCGGCAGGGCCAGCGTGTGGGCGACGATGCGCGCGCGCTGCTCGGCGACGTTCTGCAGGAAGAAGCGCTCGAAGGACTCGCCGTCGGCCAGCGGGAGCGGCGCGAAGCGGCCCATGAACGCGCGCCAGGCGAAGTTGTCGAAGGCGTGCAGGCGGTGGCGGGCCGCCGGGTGGGCCTGCTCCATCCCGCGCGCCAGGCACAGGGTCGAGCCGCCCAGCCAGGGCCCGATCTCCACCACGTGCCCCTCGTCGCGCCACTGGGTGCGCGTGAGCCAGAAGAGGTAGCGCTGCTCGGCGCGCGAGACCATGATCGGGACGCCCGGCGGCGCCAGCTCCTCGCGCAGCCACGGTTCGCGCCGGTGGGCGAGCATCGCTCAGCGAGCCGACCGCGGAGACGCGGAGGGCGCGGAGTCACGCGGAGGCCGATCCGATTCTTGCCGGAACTCCGCGAGTCTCCGCGCCCTCCGCGTCTCCGCGGTCCCTCCGGTGCTGATTCCTCCTCGCGGCGACATGCCAGCCTCAGGCGAGCACGCTCTCCACGGCGGCGATCACGTCGGCCACGTCCTCGTCGTCGAGCCCGGCCGAGAGCGGCAGGCTGACGGTGCGCCGGCCGATCTCCAGCGCGTGCGGGAAGTCCTCGGGCCGCCAGCCGAAGCGCTGGCGGTAGTAGGGGTGCTCGGGGATCGCGAGGTAGTGCACGCCCACGCCGATGTTCTGCTCGGTCATGGCGTTCAGGAAGCCGTCGCGCGTGAGCCCGGCGCGCGCCTCGTCGACCAGCAGGGTGTAGAGGTGCCGCGCGTGGCGCGTGCGCGGCTCGGGCGCGGCCGGCAGCTCGACCGGCAGCTCCGCGAAGGCGCGGTCGTAGGCCTGCCACACCGACTCGCGTCGCGCGAGCCAGCGCTCGAGGCGCGGGAGCTGGTGCAGCCCGATGGCCGCCTGCAGGTCCATCATGTTGTACTTGAAGCCCAGCTCGACCACCTGGTAGTGCTTGTAGCCCTCGTCGCTGAAGCGCTTCCAGGCGTCCTTGGACATGCCGTGGAGGGCCAGGACCTTCAGGCGCGCGGCGTGCTCCTCGTCCCGCGTGAGCACCATCCCGCCCTCGCCGGTGGTCATGTTCTTGGTGGCGTAGAACGAGAAGCACCCGAAGTCGCCGAAGCGCCCGGCCTTCTGACCGTGGTACTCGGTCTCGATCGCGTGCGCGCAGTCCTCGATCAGGACCAGGCCCTTGCGCCGGGCGATGTCGGTCAGCGCGTCCATCTCGCAGGGCCTGCCGGCGAAGTGCACCGGCAGGAGCGCGCGCGTCCGCGGCGTGAGCGCGGCCTCGACGCGCGCCGGGTCGAGGTTCATCGTGCGGCGGTCCACGTCCGCCAGGACGGGCGTCGCGCCGGCGTGCAGGATCGCGTTGACCGTGGCGCAGAAGGTCAGCGGGGTGGTGATGACCTCGTCGCCCGGCTGGAGCCCGGCCGCCAGCAGCGAGAGGTGCAGGGCGGCCGTGCAGGAGTGCACCGCCACCGCCTGTGGAGCGCCCTTGTAGGCCGCGAAGTCGCGCTCCAGGCGCGCCACCTTCGGCCCGGTGCCGAGCCAGCCCTTGCGCAGGCTGTCGACCACCTCGGCGATCTCCGGCTCCTCGATGGTCGGCTTCCCGAAGACCAGGAAGCGCTCCTTGCTGCGGACCGGACGGCTCGCGCTCTTCATGGCGGCGCCGATCCTACGGGACGCCCCGGTGGAAGGACACTCCCCGGGCTCGCCTCGGCCGCCGCGCCTCGCAAGGAAGCCCGTTGAGCCCTTCCCCAGCTCCGCCTCCGCGTCCCTCCGCGCTCTCCGCGGTCGGTTTCTCTCCGCTCAGCCCGGCTTGCGCGCCACCGCCAGGTTCATCCAGGTGAAGCCCTCGCGCCGCAGCCAGCCGCGGTCCAGCGCCGGCAGCAGCAGGTTGTTCGTGGCCACCGCCAGGCGCGCGAAGGGCTTGAGCGGCCCGCGCCCGACGCCGCGCAGCCAGTAGCCGAGCTCCATCCCGAAGGTCGTCAGGAAGCCCGACAGCGCCACCAGCTCCTCGACCCGGAAGCCGGCCGTGCGGCACAGGTGCTCGAGGCCGAAGCGCGTGAAGCGGAAGTAGTCGCGCGGCTCCTCGTGCAGGTGGAAGTACTGCGGCGCGGTGAAGAGCGCGACCCCGCCCGGGCGCAGCACGCGGAAGGCCTCGCGCACCATCGCCTGCGGGTCCTCCAGGTGCTCGATCACGGCCCCCGAGTAGGCGCAGTCGAACACGCCGTCGCGGAAGGGCAGGCAGGCGGCCGTCGCGAACACGTCGACGCGCGAGACGTCGTGGTAGCAGCCCGGGATGTCGATCCCGACGTGCTGCGCGACCAGGTCGCCGAACAGGAGCGTGCTCTGCTTGTCGCCGCAGCCGATTTCGAGCAGTCGGCCCGTGAAGAGGCGCTCGGCCCGCTCGCGCACGGCGCGCGTCGCCAGGCGGTGGATCACGTGGGCCGGGTGCGAGAGCCGGTACTTCCGGCTGAAGGCGGAGAGGTTGCGCGCGCGCTCGGCCGTGCTCAGGGACATGGCCGGATCGTAGCGGTCCGCACGGCCGTGGCCGAGCGGCAGCCGGCCCGCCGGCCGGGGACGTGCCGCCAGCCCGTCGCTATGGCATCCTCTCGCGGTGCCCCGCCGCCCCCGCGCGACGCCCGATGAGCTCCGAGCGCCCGCTCTCGATCGCCCACGTGGACGCTGAGCCGGCCTTCTCCGGGGGCGAGGTGCAGGTGTTCCTGCTGATGGAGGGGCTCGGGAAGCGCGGCCACCGCAACGTCCTGATCGCCCCGCCGGGCTCGGCCAGCGAGCGCGAGGGGCGCGCGCGCGGGCTCGAGGTGCACGCCGTGCCGATGCGCGGTGCCCTGGACCTGCCGGCGGTGGTGCGCCTGAAGCGTGCCCTCGAGCGGGCCCGGGTCGACCTCGTGCACCTGCACACCGGACGCGCGACCTGGCTCGGGGCCTGGGCGGCGCTCCTCGCGCGCCGGCCGGCGGTCAGCACGCGGCGCCAGGAGAAGCCCGTGGCGCGCTCGGCGCGCACACGCCTGCTGCACGGGCGGCTGCTCGCGCGCACGGTGGCGATCTCGCCGGCCGTGGCCGAGTGCTTGCGCTGCGGCGGCGTGCGCGCGCCGCAGGTGATCGCGAGCGCGGTCGATCCGGCGGCCCTGCGCCCGCGGCGCGCGCGCGCCGAGGTGCGCGCCGAGCTCGGGCTCGCGCCGGAGGACTTCGTCGTGCTCACCCTGTGCGCGCTCGTCCCGCGCAAGGGCGTCGACGTGCTGGTGGACGCGCTGGCGGCCCTGCCGGCGAGCTCCGGGCGGGCCGTGCTGCTCGTGGCCGGCGACGGTCCCGAGCGCGCGGCCCTCGCGGCGCGAGCCGCCGGGCTCGGTGCGCGCGTCTGCTTCCTGGGAGCCCGCGCCGACAAGGCCGAGCTCCTCTCCGCCTGCGACGTCTTCGCGCTGGCCTCGCGCGCCGAGGGCCTGGGCGTGGCCGCGCTCGAGGCCATGGCCGCCGGCCGCGCGGTCGTGGCCACGCGCGTCGGCGGGCTGGGCGAGGCCGTGGTCGACGGGCGCACGGGGCTGCTCGTGCCGCCCGGCGATCCGGCGGCGCTGGCGGCGGCCCTGGCGCGCCTGTGCGACGATCCGGCCCTGCGCGCGCGCCTGGCGGCGGCCGGCCCGGAACGCGTCGCCGAGGGTTTCGAGGCCGAGCAGATGGTCGGTGCCTACGAGCGCCTCTACCGCGAGGTCCTGTCCACGTGACGACGCCGCTCTCCTGCTGCATCATCGCCATGGACGAGGAGGAGCGCCTGCCGGCCTGCCTCGCGTCGGTGGCCTTCTGCGACGAGATCGTGGTGGTGGACTCGCACTCCCGCGACCGCACCCGCGAGCTCGCCGCGGCGCGCGGCGCGCGCGTGATCGAGCGCGACTGGCCCGGGCACGTGGCCCAGAAGGAGTTCGCCATCCGCGCCGCGACGCACGAGTGGGTCCTGTGCGTCGACGCCGACGAGCGCGTGACGCCCGCGCTGCGGGCCGAGATCGAGGCCCTGCGCGCACGCGGCTTCCCCGCGCATGCCGGCTGGCGCTTCCCGCGCCTGACGAACTACCTCGGCACCTGGGTGCGGCACGGGACCTGGTACCCGGACCGTCAGCTGCGCCTGTTCGACCGCCGCCGCGGGCACTGGGGCGGGCACGACCCGCACGACCGCGTCGAGCTGGCGGCGGGCGCCAGCGTGGGCGAGCTCTCCGGCGACCTCGAGCACCACCCCTATCGCACCCTGGCCGAGCACCTGGCGACGATCGAGCAGTACACCACGATCATGGCGCGCGGCATGCTCGCGCGCGGCCGGCGCGCCGGCTGGCTCGACCTGACCCTGCGGCCGTGGGTGCGCTTCGCGCGCTTCTACCTGCTGAAGCGCGGCTTCCTGCTGGGCACCCAGGGCCTGGTCCTGGCCCAGCTCGCGGCCCACTACGTGCGCCTCAAGTACGCGAAGCTGCTCGTGCTGCAGCGCGGGAAGGCGCTCGAATGAGGCGGCTCGCGCGCAGCCTGGTCCTGCTCGTGCTGGCCGCGCCCGCGGCGGCGCAGGCGCCGAACGGCGAGAGCTGGGAGCTCTTCCGCGGCTGGTCCGCGGCGCGCCGCGTCGACTTCCGCGTGCCCTACGGCCCCTGCACGCGCGCGGCCCAGGCCCTGGCGGACGAGCTCGGCGCGACGCGCTCGGTCTCGCTCGACCCGGACGATCGCCACGCTGACGCCGTGCGCGTCCTGGTCGGCCCCGCCTGGGACGCCGAGCTGCTGGAGCTCCTGCGGCCGCTCGGGCTCGAGCCGATGGAGCCGGGCTTCTGCCTGCTCGGACGCGAGTATCGCGGGCCGGGCGACGCCCTGCGCGCGGTGTTCGCGGACCCGGAGCAGCCCGGACGGCCGCTGGTCGTCCTGCTCGGCAACGACCTCGAGCACCTGGCCGTCTATCTCGACGAGCTGCCGCGCCTCTCGCGTCCGGAGCTCACGGTCTGGGCCGACGGCGACCTGGCGCTGGCCGTTCCGCTCGAGCTCGACGGCACGCCGCGCGAGGCCGAGTTGCAGGACTACCTCGCGCGCCGCGAGCGCTACTTCGCGAGCGGCGAGAGCTTCGAGGTCGAGCACGTGCGCCTCGTGCTGCGCCGCGCGCTGCCGCGCGAGCACCTGCAGGCCTACACCGTGGCGGTCCTGCGGGCCTGCAAGCAGACGCTCGGCTGGTTCGGGGTCAAGAGCAACCAGGCCCCGGCGCTCGAGCTCCACCTGTACGAGCACCTGGAGGACATGGAGGAGTGCCTGGGCACGGGCGCGAGCTTCGTCGCGAGCCGCATCGCGCCGCGCGCCCACGTGCTCTTCGCGCCCGGGATGCCGCACGACGCCGGTGCCGGTGCGGCCCAGGTGCTGGCGCGCGAGCTGGCCGGCGTGCCGGTGCCGGAGTGGGTCGCCGAGGGCCAGCCCCTGGCGGCGGCCGGCAGCTTCCTGGGCTGGCCGCTCGAGCGCTGGCTCACGCACCTGGCCGCGAGCCGCAACCTGCCGCTCGTGCCCGAGATCCTGCCGGACGGCGCCGGCGCGACGGTCGATGACCTGGCCCTGGGCCCCGCGCGCGCGCTGCTCTTCCGGCAGGCGGTCGAGGGCGTCAGCCCCGGAGCCGTCCGCGCCCTGTGGAAGGGCGCGCGCGCCGACGAGCGGCGCCTGACGGTCGCCTACGGGCGCTCGGCGCGGACCATGGCCGAGGGCGGCCTGGGTGCGCGGCGCGAGCGGGCCGGCGGGCGCGGGGCACCCTTCCTGCGCGGCCTCGCGCTGGTCGAGAGCGAGCGCGTGCGCTACTCCTCGAGCTGGGTCGCCGAGGCCGTCCTGGAGGCCGTGCGGCTCGTCCCGCCGCCGGACGCCGTGTCGCTCACGGTGCTGGCCTCGCCCGACGATCCGGCGCCCGTCGCCGCCGGGGGCCGGGCGCGCACGGCCCACGGCAGCGCCTCGGACCTGGCGCTCCAGAGCGCCAGCGCGGCGGCGCGCGCGCACGGCCTGCACGTGGCCCTGGCGCTCGAGGTGCTCGCGCGCCCGCACGGCGCCTGGGCCGACGTCCTGCCCTGGGCCGCGCCGGCCGAGCGCGGCGAGTTCTGGGCCCGCTACGAGCGCGTGGCGCTGCACTACGCGCTGCTGGCGGAGCTGATGGGCGCCGAGATCTACGCCTTCGGCGCCAACCTCGCCACGATCCCGGCCGGCCGCTTCGAGGACGAGACGCCCACGGCGCAGCAGCTCGAGCAGCGCGCGCAGACCTGGAAGAGCATGATCCTGCGCCTGCAGTCCGTCTTCCGCGGCAGCCTGACCTACGGCGCGAGCCTGGGCGGTCCGGCCGGCGAGCCGCTCTTCACGCCGAACCTCGGGCACGTCGGGCTGCACTTCTTCCCGGGCGTGGAGGACGCGCGCGCGGCGCCCGAGGACGAGCTGCTGGCGCGCACGCTGCGCTTCGAGCTCCAGCAGGCGCTCGACCTGGCGGTGCGCGCGAACAAGCCGCTGCTGCTCCTGCAGACCGGCTTCCCGGCCCGGCGCGATTCGTGGGCCCTGCCCCAGGTCCCGCGCGGGCCCGCCGATCCGGCCGCGCAGGCGCGCTACCTCGGCTTCCTGGCGGACGCGCTGGCGGCCGACCTCGAGAACGCCGACACGCTGCGCGGCTTCTTCCTGTGGAACTGGCCGATCGACCCGCAGCCGGCCGGCGCCGGGGATCGCGACTTCTCGCTGCGGCGGCCGGAGCTCGCGCCGGTGCTGGCGCGCTTCTTCGCGCGGTGAGCGCGCCGCGCGCCGAGGGCGGCGGGGGTGGCGAGGGCGGCGCGCTCGCGCGCAGTCCCGCCACGCTGCCGGGCGTCGGCCCGGCGCGCGCCAGGGCGCTGGAGCGGCTGGGCGTCACCAGCCTGCGCGCGCTGCTCTGCCTCGTGCCGCACCGGCTCGAGGAGAGTGCCGGGCGCGTGCTGGCGCGCGAGGCGGCGGCGCGCGAGGGCCTGGAGGTCGCCCTGGTCGGGACCCTGCGCGGGCTGCGCCTCTACCGTGCCGGGCGGCGGCGGGCGGTGCTGTCGCTCGACCTGGTCGACGCGAGCGGCCTCCTGCGCGTGCTGTTCTTCAACCAGCCCTGGCTCTTCGAGCGCCTGCGCGCGCTGGCGGCGGCCGGGACGCCGGTCGAGCTGGTCGGGCGCGTGGGGCGCACGCAGCAGGGTCCGGCCCTGCTCGCGCCGCGCATGGCGGTGCCGCCCGCGCCGGAGCGCGCGCCGGGGCTGGTGCCGGTCTACCCGTCGACCGCGGGCCTGCGCCCGGAGCTCCTGCGGCGCCTGATCGCGGGCGTCCTGGAGGCGCACGGGGCCGAGCTCGACGAGCCGCTGCCGGCGCAGGTCCTGGCGGCGCTCGCGCTCGTGCCGCTGCCGGAGGCGGTGCGGGCCTTGCACCGTCCGGCGACGCGCGCCGCCTTCCGCGACGCGCGCCGCCGGCTGGCCTTCGAGCGGCTGCTCGCGCTGCAGGCGCGCCTGGCGGCCGCGCGCGAGGCCGCGGCGACGCGGCCTGCGCGGTCCGTGGTGCTGGCCCCGGAAGAGCGTGCCGCGCTGGTCGCGCGCGTCACCTTCACGCTCACGGCCGGCCAGGAGCGCGTGCTGGCCGAGATCCTGGCGGACCTGGCGCGCGCGCAGCCGATGCGGCGTCTCCTGCAGGGCGACGTGGGCGCCGGCAAGACGATCGTGGCGCTGCTCGCCTGCGCGGCCGTGGCGCGCGCCGGCGGGCAGGCGGCGCTGCTCGCGCCGACCGAGGTGCTGGCCGAGCAGCACCACCTGGGCCTGGCCGAGGCCTGCGCGCGCCTCGGGCTCACGTGCGTGCTCGTGACCGGCACGCAGCGCGCCGCCGCGCGCCGCGCGGCCCTGGCGGAGCTGGCCGAGGGCCGCGCCACGCTGGCCATCGGCACGCACGCGCTGCTGGGCGAGGCGGTGCGCTTCGCGCGCCTGGACCTGGTGGTGATCGACGAGCAGCAGCGCTTCGGCGTGGCCCAGAAGCAGGCCCTGCTCGAGAAGGGGACCCTGCTCGGGAAGGAAACCGAGACGCACGCGCTGCTCCTGACGGCCACGCCGATCCCGCGCACCCTGGCCCTGTGCTACTACGGCGACCTGGAGACGAGCCGGCTGACGGAGCGTCCGCAGGGACGCGGCCCGGTGGTCACGCGCGTGGTCGGGCCCGAGGGGCGGCCCGAGGTCGAGGCCTTCGTGCTGGAGCGCGCGCAGGCCGGCGAGCGCGTCTTCTGGGTCTGCCCGCGCATCGTCGCGGAGGCCGACGCGCCGCTGGACGAGGCCGCGGCCGGACGCGCCGAGCGCGCCGCCGCCGAGCGCGTGCACGCCACGCTCGCCGCCGGGCCCCTGGCGGCCTCCGGGCTCGGCCTCCTGCACGGACGGCTGCCACCCGCCCGGCGTGCCGAGGCGATCGAGCGCTTCCGGCGCGGCACGGACGCGATCCTGGTGGCGACCTCGATGGTCGAGGTCGGCGTGGACGTGCCCGAGGCGAGCGTGATGGTGATCGAGGGCGCGCCGCACTTCGGGCTCGCGCAGCTCCACCAGCTGCGCGGTCGCGTGGGCCGCTCGCACCGCCCGGCCTGGTGCTTCCTGCTGGCGGAGCGCTTGCCGGACGAGCGCCTCGAGCTCCTGGCGGGCTGCAACGACGGCTTCGTGATCGCCGAGGAGGACCTGCGCCGGCGCGGGATGGGGGACCTGGCGGGGCTGCGCCAGGCCGGCGAGAACCTGGAGGGCCTGGGGGAGGAGGAGCTCGACCTGGCCCTGGTCGAGGCCGCGCGCGCGCTGGTGCGCGCCGACGCCGACCTGCGCCGGCGCTACCTCGGGCTCGCCGTGGGCGCGGCCCTGGTGTGAGCGGGTCGGCGCCTGGTGTCCTGACCCGGGAGTTCGCAGGCACCTCCCGCCGCCCTCCACCGTCTGGCGTCCCTGCTCCTCTTCGGCGTATCGCCCTGGATGGGCGGTCGCCAGTCGCGCCTGGCCAGCCGGTGGACGGCAGCAGGATCTGCCTGCGAACTTCCGGGTCAGGACACTACTCGGACTTCACCGTCGCGCCCGGGGTCCAGTTCAGGCCGACGTACAGCGCGCGCGGGATGCGGTTGAACTCGTCGAACTCGCTGTGCTCCTCGTCGTTGGCGGACTGCACGCCCACGTACAGGTCGAAGGCCGGGCTCGGGCGCCAGCCGAGGCGCAGGTCGACACGCCAGTACTGGGCGATGTCGAAGTCCGAGCCCATGCCCTCGACCACGTAGACGGCCGCGTCCGCCTCCCAGTCCGAGCCGAGGTCGTAGTAGGAGCGCAGGTTGAACTGCTGCTCGGGGTAGTACTCGTCGGTCCCGAGGCGCGAGCCGTCGGCCTTGCTCTGGTACTGGCCGCGTGCGAAGGCGTAGCCGCTGCGCACCGTCCAGCGCTCGGTCGGGCGCAGGTCGAGGGCCACCTCGGCGCCCCACGACTCACCCTCGGCCCCGTTGACCAGCAGCTCCTGCCCCGTGCCCGTGTCCTGGCGGAAGTGCAGCTCGTCGTAGTCGTTGTAGAAGAGTGCCACGTCCAGCGAGGCGCGCGCCGAGAGCAGCGTGCGCAGGCCGGCCTCGTAGGCCCACAGCTCCTCGGACTCGAAGTCGTCGTTGCCGATGAAGACGCTGCCGTCCGAGAGCGTGCGCTCCTCGAGCGAGGGCGTGCGCACCGCGCGCGAGATCGCGGCCCAGGCCGAGAGATCCTCGATCCCGGTCCAGGTCCAGCGCACGGTCGGCTGGACCTCCACGTCGGTGAACTCGTTGTCCTCGACCGTGCAGCCCAGCAGGAGCTCGGAGTCGAGCCCGGGCAGCGCGATGCGGTCGATCGCGTAGGCGCGCAGGATGTCCTGGGTCACGTGCCGGGGATCGAAGTCCTCGAAGGTCGGATCGTCGCCCGAGAGGTCGCTGTAGATCCGCCGGTACCCGCCCCCGAGCTTGAGGCGGTTGCGCTCCCCGAGCTGGAGCTCGCGGCCGTACTCCAGGTCGAAGGTGTGGATCGAGATGTCGACGAAGGTCGGCTGGTCCTGCAGGTCGGCCGAGAACCAGGCCTGCAGCAGCGAGCTCGCCTCCGGGTTGGCGACCGAGGCGTAGAGCTGGTAGCCGCGCTTGTGGTCGTGGATCGGGATCGTGCCGTTGACGGCATCGAAGCCGTAGGCGTGGTTCGTGTTGTCGTAGAAGCGCGACCAGACCGTCACGTCGCGCCCCGCCTGCACCCAGTCCGTGCGGAAGCCGGCGCTCTTCGAGCGCCAGTCCGTGTCGAAGTCGAGGAAGGCGTCCTCGAGCCCGTCGTACCAGGCGCCCTTGGCCCACACGCGCCAGTGACCGATCTCGCCGATGCGGCCGCCGTAGCGTGCGCTGGTGTGGGAGTCGTTCTCGCCGACCCGGCCCGAGAGGCGCACGCCCTGCGTGTCCGCGGCCTTCTTGGTGATCACGTGCACGACCCCGTGCGTCGCGTTCGTGCCCCACAGGGCGCCGCCGGGCCCGCGCATGACCTCGATGCGGTCCACCTGGGCCATGTCGAAGTCCTGGATGTCCCACCAGGTGCCGGCGAAGAGCGGCGTGTACACGACCACCCCATCGACCATCACGATCAGCTGGTTCAGGAAGGCCGAGCTGGTCAGCGACAGGCCCGGCCCGAAGCCGCGCGCGGTCACGTCCCAGGCCTGGGAGAACCAGTGCGAGACGTAGAAGCCCGGCACCATGCGCAGGGCCTCGGGGATCGAGGTGTGCCCGGCGCGGCGGATCTCGTCGCCGGTCAGGACGTAGACCGCCCCCGGCACGTCCGAGAGCGCCTGCTCCGAGCGCGTCGCGATCGTGACCTCGAGCTCCATGAGCTGCTCGATGCTGAGGTCCTTCAGGTCCTGGTCGTCGAGCTCGCCGCCCGCGGCGTGGGCGCTCGCCGCCAGGAGGAGCAGTGCCAGGGTGCGGACGCCGGGCGCGCGCCCGCGCCCGGAGCCCGGGGTGTGTCGTGCTTGCATCGTGGTCCTCATCCGGCCCTCCTCTGACTGGCGCGCCCGGCCTCGAGCCAGCGCGCGACCTTGGCGTACAGCTCCTTGCCCAGGATCGGCTTGGCGACGTAGTCGTCCATGCCGGCCGCCAGGCAACGCTCGCGGTCGCCCTCCATGGCGTTGGCGGTCATCGCGATCACCGGCAGGTGCTCGCCCGTGCGGGTCTCGCGCTGGCGCAGCTGGCGCGTGGCCTCCAGGCCGTCCATGACGGGCATCTGGCAGTCCATCAGCACGAGGTCGAAGGGGATGCGCGCGATGGCCGCCAGGGCCTCGCGGCCGTTGAAGGCGACCTCGGTCGCGTAGCCCGCGCGCGCCAGCAGTGCCACGGCGACGCGCTGGTTCACGGCGTTGTCCTCGACGATCAGGATGCGGCGCTTCTCGTTCCCCGCGTCGGCCACCGAGAAGTCGTTCAGCAGCGTGGCGGCGTCCTTGCGCGTGCTCTGGTCGTGGCCCAGCAGCGTCAGCAGGCTGGCGTGGAGCTGGGACTGCTTGACCGGCTTGGTGAGCTGGCCCGAGGCGCCGGCCTCGACCAAGAGGCTGCGGCGCTGCAGGAAGCCGACCGAGGTCAGGATCAGGATCGGCACGTCGACCAGGTGCGGCAGCGCGCGCAGCGCCTTGCACAGCTCGATCCCGTCCAGGCCCGGCATCTGGTAGTCGAGCAGCACCAGCCCGGGCCTCTCCGGGGGCGCGTGCATGTCCGCCAGGGCGCTCAGGCTCTCGCGCGGGTCGGCGAAGGACACGACCGCGCAGCCCCAGGTCCGGAGCTGGCGCGCCAGGATCTCGCGGTTCATCGAGCTGTCGTCGACCACGACCACGCGCAGGCCCTCGAGCTCGCGCGGCACGGCGCGCCCCTCGGCCGCGCCCGCCTGCTTCTTGAAGGGCAGGGTCACGGTGAAGGTGCTGCCGACGCCGAGCTGGCTCTCGAGCGCGATGCGCCCGCCCATGCCCTCGACGAGCTGCGCGGTGATGGCCAGGCCCAGGCCCGTGCCGCCGTAGCGGCGCGTGGTCGAGGAGTCCGCCTGCGTGAAGGGCTCGAAGATCGCCTGCTGGTGCTCGGGTGCGATGCCGATGCCCGTGTCGGACACGGCCAGCGAGAGCTCGACCTCGTGCTCGTCCTCGCGCAGGACCTTGACGTCCAGGCGCACGCCGCCCTCGTGCGTGAACTTGAGCGCGTTGCCCAGCAGGTTGGTCAGGACCTGGTGCACGCGCGCCGGATCCGAGCGCAGCAGCGCCGGGACGCCCGAGTGGAACAGGGTCACCAGCTCGATGCCCTTCTCCTGGTAGCGCGGGGCCAGGATGTCGCCCAGGTCCTCGATCAGCGCGCGCAGGTTGAAGTCGAGCTCCTCGAACTCGAGCTTGCCGGCCTCGTGCTTGGAGAAGTCGAGGACGTCGTTGATCAGCGCCAGCAGCTGGTCGCCGCAGGTGCGCACGGTCTCGAGCATGCGCTGCTGCTCGGCGTCCATCTCGGTCATCAGGAGCAGGCCCGTCATCCCGATCACGCCGTTCATGGGCGTGCGGATCTCGTGGCTCATGTTGGCCAGGAAGCTGGCCTTGGCGCGCGCGGCGGCCTCGGCGCGCTCCATGGCCACGCGCAGCTCCTCGTTGGTCGCCACCAGGTCCTTGGTGCGCTCGCGCACCTGGTTCTCGAGCTGCTCGCGGTGCTCGGCCAGCTCGCGATCGCGCGCCTGGATGCGCTCGAGCATGTGGTTGAAGGCGCCCACCAGGACCCCCAGCTCGTCCTCCGAGCGCGGCGCCGCGCGCAGCGAGAAGTCCTGGCTCTGCTCGACGCGCGCGGCGGTGCGTGCCAGGTCGAGCAGCGGGCGCGCGATCCAGCGCCCCAGCCCGATCGCCAGGGCCCCGGCCACGGCGATGCCCAGGGCCCCGAGCAGGGCCACGCGCGCGGCGCTCTCCAGCACCGCCGCCTGCAGACCCTCCAGGCTGGTGACGATGCGGATCCAGCCGACCTCGCGCCCACGCGCGGCGATCGGACGCGTCAGGACCAGGCTCTTGCCGACCAGGCGCTCGCCGCTCTCCAGCGGGCCGTGCACGGCCAGCGGCAGGGAAGCGCCCTTGCGGCTCCAGTGCGCGAAGGGCCGGCCATCCAGGGTGTAGACGCTGCCGGCCAGGACGCTCTCGACCAGCTCCAGCCCCTCCAGGGCCTCGCGTGCGTAGTCGGAGTTGTCGAACTCGAGCGCCGGCGCCAGCGAGGACCCGACCGTGCCGGCGGCGGCGCGCATCGACTCGAAGTGCTGCGAGCGCGCGCTCTCCCAGTGCGTGCGCACGACCAGCGTGAGCGTGCCCACCAGGAGCAGCGCGCAGGTCAGCACGATCACCAGCGTGACCTTCGTGCGGATCGAGGAGGCGCGCAGGCGCTTCACCGTGTCTCCTCCCGGCGGCCCTTGACGATGCGGGCCAGCTTCAGCACCGCCGGCGAGACCACCAGGCCGGCCTCCGCCAGGCTGTCGGTGTTGATCTCGAAGCGCGTCTTCTTGTCGGCCAGGTAGAAGTTGACGCAGGCGCCCTCGGCCGCGAAGTCCGGGCTCTCGCCCACCAGCAGCATCGGGCGCCGGCGGCAGGCCCGCAGCAGCTCGCCGCGCCCGACGTGCTCCAGGTCGGCCGAGAACACGACGTGGCCCGCGAGCGCCTCCGGCAGGCCGCGCTCGCGTCGCACGACGATGCGGCGCCCCTCGATCGACTCGCCCGCGAAGGTCTCCTCCAGGATCGGCCCGAAGGGATCGCGCCCGACGACCGTGACCTCGATCGGAGCCTTCGGGTCGGCGAAGGCCTCCGGCGGCCAGGTCGTGTAGCGGATGAAGTTCAGCAGGAAGGCGGCCTTGATCTGGTACTCGCGGTGCTCGGGCCCGACCTCCCTGCTGGCGGGAGCCGCTGCGCCGGCCTCGCTGCCCGCGTTCCGCGTGCGCGCATCGCCGGCTGCCGGCGCGGCGCACAGGCAGGCGCACAGGAGCAGGAGACGCCGGCCCACGCTCGCACGCGCCATGCGCGTGCGTTCCGCCCCGCCGACCGGCGAGGAGGGGAGCTGGGAGTGGTGCGGGGGGGACACCCGGGGGGCGCTCGGCGCCGGGGGAGCAGCGAGTGGGCGTCCTTTTCGTCGCCGCGGCCGAGCCGGCATGAGCCCAGCTCGAACGTGCCGCGCGGCCTGGACCCGATAGAGTCAGTGACCATGAGCGTCGCTATCCCCGAAACTCCTTCCACCCCCGACGTGATCGTCATCGGCGGCGGTCCGGCCGGCTCGACCGCGGCCACCCTGCTGGCCCAGCGCGGCCTCGCGGTCCGGCTCCTCGAGCGCGAGCGCTTCCCGCGCTTCCACATCGGCGAGTCGCTGATCCCCGAGACCTACTGGGTGCTCGAGCGCCTGGGGATGCTGCCGAAGATGAAGGCCAGCCGCTTCGTCAAGAAGCACAGCGTCCAGTTCGTCAACGCCAGCGGGAAGCAGTCGGCGCCCTTCTACTTCCGGGACAACAAGCCCCACGAGTGCTCGCAGACCTGGCAGGTCGTGCGCAGCGAGTTCGACCAGATGATGCTCGCGAACGCGCGCGAGCACGGCGTGGACGCGCGCGAGGGCGTGCGCGTGCGCGACGTCCTGTTCGAGGGCGAGCGCGCGGTCGGCGTGCGCCTCCAGGAGGAGGACGGCGCGCTGCGCGAGGTGCGCGCACGCGTCGTGGTCGACGCCAGCGGCCAGTCGGGCCTGCTGATGAACCGGCTCGGCCTGCGCAAGTGGGATCCCCTGCTCGACAAGGGCGCGATCTGGACCTACTGGCGCGGGGCCTACCGTGACACCGGCCGCGACGAGGGCGCGACGATGGTGATCCAGACGCCCGATCGGCGCGGCTGGTTCTGGTACATCCCCCTGCACGACGACCGCGTCAGCGTGGGCGTGGTCAAGCCGTTCGACGAACTGTTCGGGGTCTCCGGAAAGGGACGCGGGCCGCACGCCGAGACCTACGGCCAGGAGGTCGCGGCCTGCCCGGCCGTCCAGGCGCGTCTCGCCGGCGCCACGCGCCTGACGGGCTTCTTCGCGACCCAGGACTACTCCTACCGCGCGACGAAGGTCGCCGGCGACGGCTGGGTCCTGGTGGGGGACGCCTTCGGCTTCCTCGACCCGCTCTATTCCTCGGGCGTGCTGCTGGCCTTGAAGTCGGGCGAGCTGGCGGCCGACGCGGTGGCCGATGGTCTGGCGCGCGGCGACACCTCGGCGGCC
>Ga0315910_10002325_pt1 | contig 16829 bp, 17 predicted proteins | sample EdamamesoilMG_FD_204470 | JGI IMG/M metagenome (GOLD analysis project Ga0315910, IMG submission 204470) | Garden soil microbial communities collected in Santa Monica, California, United States - Edamame soil | ecosystem: Environmental > Terrestrial > Soil > Garden | place: USA: California... | reverse complement strand
TTCACCATTGTTGGTGATACCAACAACGATGGCGTAGCGGACGGCCAGATCGAGCAAGACGTCCACGAAACTCGCTTGGGAGGCACCCTGTTCGCGGAGTACCGCGTGACGAGCTTCGTGGGGATCAACGCCACGTTCGAGGTCGACCGGAACATCGGCGGCGGCGACAATCCCGTTCAGTCGCTGCCCCAGGACGACCTCGACTATACGCGATTCCAAGCCTACCTAGGTGCCCGCGTCTTCTGGTGATCCGCATTCGCACGCCGGCCACCATGTTTCACTTGGTTGCCCTGGCGCCAGGTTCGCGGTAGGTCTTCGCGGATGTTGCGTGTGAAGCGAGCTGGGGTCAGGTTTGCCTGGCTGGTGGCCCTTGGACTTTCGGGCTGTGCGTCGGGCCCCCCGCCGTCGCAGCTACCGCTCGCCCCGGCAGCGGAGCGCACGACGCTGGCTCCGGGTGACGTGTTCCAACTCAAGATCGTGGGCGAAAAGGACCTACCCGAGGAGTACCAGGTGGCCTCGGATGGCACCGTCGATCTGCCGTACATCCACACGCTGGAGGTCACGGGGCTGGAGCCGCAAGAGGTGGCCCGCCTGATTCGCGAGCGCCTGATCGAAGAGAAGATCCTGACGGACCCGGCGGTTGTCGTTTCAGTGAAGGAATACGTGAGCAAGCGGGTCGTGTTGCTCGGCGAAGTGCACAAACCCGGCAGCTTTCCGCTTTCACCTGGTCTGACGCTGATTCAAGCCGTGTCTCAGGCGGGCGGGCTCACGTCGATCGCCAACAAGGATCAGGTTCACCTGACGCGGGCTGGGAAGAATGGAAGCACGAACACGGTCGTGCTCGACATCGGTGCCATCACCGAAGGCAAGGCGCCGGACATTCCGTTGCAACCCGGCGACCGCATCTACGTGAAGGAACGCATCTTCTGACACTGGCTGGGTGTCGAGCCACGGGCGCCTGAGTCAGTGGGCGCTCGGGCTCGTGACACGCAGCATGACGAGAGCGCGGGCTTGGGGTGCGCCCAACCCGACGAAGCTGCTGTCGTCCGCGTCGCCCCACTCGGGTCCGCCGCTGCGTGAAGAGAACGGCAAGCCGCCGCCGGCGCTGGCGAGCAGCGAGTACACCTCGGACCAGTGGAGTGAGAGCGTGAGAGCCCACTCCGCGGGGATCCAGCGCGACTTGGCGCCGTCAGGGGCCCGAGGGGCACTCTCGAGACCCGGTAGCGCCGTCACTTCAGCTGCCAAGAACAGCGTGCTCTCGATGGCTGCCACGGAAACACCAGTTCCGAGGCTGAGCTGGTTGCCGTAGCGGACATCGGCGAGTGCCGCCGTGGGTCGCAAGCGGAGTCCCACGTCGCCAGCCACGCTGACCCTGCCTGCTTGCCACTCGAAGGTCAGCGCCGGAGCCACCACGCTGCCAGGTTCGCTCGCGAAGCTCTGAGCGTCGCCCAGGGGCAGGCTGAAGTCGCTGCGCAGTTTGAGTGCGTAGCGCCGCGCTGGAGGCTCGCGACCGATCAACTCGTAGGCGATGCCGAACAGCGGGTCACGGATCGCGCTCGCTGGCAGGCTCGACTTCGAGCGCGAGCGCGCGGCGCCGATGCCGCTGCCCTCCTGGTGAGCTACGAGGCGCAGCGCCGACGTGAATTCGAAACCGTGCCCGAGACCTGCTGCGAACAGCAGCTGGGTATCCAGCGCGTGCTCGACCAGCGCCACGCTTCGCCCGTCGGGATCGGGGGAAGGCGCTGCGAGCTCTAACGGTTGATACTGATAGATGCCTGCGAGCGCGAGCGACAGCCGCGCGCCCTCGAGCACCTCGGCGCGCGGGAGCACTGCGAAATTGGAGGGGGCTGCCGCTAGCCACTGCTGGTTCGAGGGAACGCACGTGGAATAGGGGTGCGGCTCACAATGGGACGCACCCGCGGAACGCACGCTGAAGCTCAGCAAAGTCCCTGCGAGCAACCCAGCCGTGTAGAGCCCCAGGCTTCGGCCGAAACGCCACGCAGGCGCGGGGCAGTCGGAGTGGTCAGGGCGCACGCACGCATACTAACCACTAGAGCGGGGGCGCTACAAAGTCCGAGCCTCGGGACCCGAGCGCCGCCGCTGTGGTATGCCTCGGGCAACTCCTCGGCTCCCGAGCCAGACGGAGCGTTCCTTCCCATGACTCGCACGATCACCGCGCATTCTCCGTTGCTGCTGGGCTCCCAGTCTCCCCGGCGTCGTCAGATCCTCGAAGATCTCGGCATCCCAATCATCGTCCGGGCGGCAGCCGTCGACGAGAGCGTCGAGAGGGGCGAGACGATCGAGTCCTATTTGGGGCGCGTCGTGGAAGCCAAGCTCTGGGCTGCGCGTGACAATGTCGGGACGCTTCGGGCCGCTGCGATCCTGGCAGCAGATACCATCGTCGTGCTCGACGGTGCCATCGTGGGGAAGCCGAAGGACGTCCCGGACGCTCTGGGCCTGCTTCAGATGCTCGCTGGGCGCGTGCACACGGTACAGACCCGTTTTGCAATTCTGGACATGGACCGGCCTGAAGCGCCCGTATGCGCGCGTACGGTCGAGTCTCGCGTCAGCATGCGCCGGGCGACGCTGGGTGAGCTCGAGCGTTACGCCGCGACAGGCGAAGGACTCGACAAGGCGGGCGCCTACGCGCTCCAGGGCTGCGGCGCTTTCTTGGTGGAGCGCATCGATGGCTCGCCGAGTAACGTCATTGGACTGCCGGCGTGTGAGGTGGTCCTGGAACTCGACCGCGCCGAGCTGCTCGAAGGCTTTCCCTCGGTTCGCGTGCAATGACCGATCGCGCGCGCTGGGCGACGCGAGTTCGTGCCACCGTCGAAGGTTGGTGGCCGGGGCCCGCGTGTTGGTCCGACGCGCTCCGGATTGGCGGCGCAGGGCTCGCGCTGCGGCTCGCGGCGGTGTTCTGGGGGGCTCCGCGCTTTCCGCCCGCTGCCGATGGCACCTTCTACGACACCGTGGCTCGGCGCATCGCCGAGGGTGAGGGCTACACCTGGCTCTGGCCGGATGGCGCTGTCACGTACGCCGCGCACTATCCGGTGGGCTATCCCGCGATCGTCGGCGCGTTGTACGCGGTGTTCGGAGCGACGCCCCCGGTCGCGATGGTGTTCAACGCGCTGCTGGGGGCGCTGGCGGTCGTGGCCACGTACTGGCTCGGCGCCGAGTTCGCTGCGCGCCGCTGGGCTCTCGCTGCCGCGCTGATAGCGGCGGTTCACCCGAGCCTCGTGCTCTACACGCCCGCGCTCATGACCGAGGGCGTCACCGCCGCGCTCTACGTGATCGCTGCGTGGGGCGCGTGCCACTGGGCTCGCAAGGCCGGTCTCGGCGCGGGGTGGCTGCTGGGCCTCCTGCTCGGCGCCACGCTGTTGGTGCGCCCTCAGTCGTTGTTGTTGGTGCCCGTGGTTGGGGCGGTGGCTGCGTATCGCGAGCGTGCACTCGAGCCGGCCGCGCGCGGCTTGCGTCGAGTCACCACGACCTTCTGGTTCAGGGCGGCGATGCTGACCGGCGTGGCGCTGCTCGTGTGTGCGCCGTGGACTCTGCGCAACTGCCACCGCATGGGGCGTTGCGTACTGGTCAGCGCCAACGGCGGTTGGAACCTGTTGATCGGGACCGCGGAGCAAGCCAAGGGCGCGTGGATCGCGCTGACGGACATGGGAGTGCCCGTGGAGTGTCGCGAAGTGTTCGAAGAGGCGCTGAAAGACGCCTGCTTCGGCGAGGCCGCCTTGCGCCGCATCCGCGAGCGCCCGGGGGTGTGGTTGGGGCTCGCGCCGAGCAAGTGGGGTGCGACCTTCGATTACCCCGCAGCACCTGCCCACTATCTGCGCATGTCGAACCCCACGCGCTTCAGCCATGATGACGAACAGCGACTCGTAGCGGTCGAGACCGTGTTCAGTCGATTGCTGTCCGCGCTCTCGTTGCTCGGATTTCTGTGGCTGCCGGGGCCGGCGCGTCACCTCCGCGGCCTGCTCGCGGCCCTGGGTGTCGTGAGCCTGGCGTCGCCCTTCGCCTGGGTGGCGGTGCTGTGCCTGTTGGCGCTAGGAGCCGTCCAGTGGCGCGTTCTGACCACCGCACGCCCGCTCGCCGTGGGGCTCGCGGCATTGGCGCTCACCGCACTTATACATGCGGTGTTCTTCGGTGCGGGGCGCTACGCACTGGTGGGTGGCTACTTGGCCGGGCTCCTGGCCATCGCTGGAGGTGCCGCTCGTTCCAAGCCTCGGGCGGCCGTGCTGAACGCTGCAACCGGCGCGAAAGTGGCGCCCTGAGCCCAGTTTCGTTCCGGTCCGCTGGAACCGCGCTGGACTGGGCAAATGCGTTTTTGACAGGCCACCGGGCGTCGAGTGATACTACCCGAGAGAAGGAGACGCACTTGAGATGCCTTTGATCGAAACAGAAGAGGCGGCGCGAAGGCTTGCGCGTGCCATCGCCAGCGATCTCTCGCTGTACAACGAAGAGAAGATCGTCCGTGGAATCGAGGGTGACTGTCTGTTCGAGGAACTCGAGGAAGAGATCGAGGAGGGCCGTGCCCTCTACAAGAGTCGTGTGGCTCCTGACCTGTACCAGCGCAACTTCTACGACCGTGCCTTGGTCGACATTCTGGTGAAGTCGAAGGGGCATATCAAAAGCTCCATTTGGTAGTGCCCGAGCGCTTCGTCATCACCAAAGAGCACGATGGCGAGCGCTTGGACAAAGCCCTGGCGGCGCTGATGCCGCGTGTGTCGCGGGCGGTGGTGCAGCGCTGGATCGGTGAAGATCGCGTGAGGGTCAACGGTCGGGCGCGGCGGGCCAAAGACTCCGTGGCGGTGGGCGACGTGATCGAAGCCGACCCTGGTCCTCCTCCACCGAGCACAGCAGCGGCAGACGCGAGCGTCGCGGTGACTTTGGTTCATGACGACGCCGATCTGGTGGTCGTCAACAAGCCAGCGGGGCTGGTGGTCCACCCCGGGCGCGGTCATCGCACCGGTACGTTGGTGAATGGGCTCTTGGCGCTCGATGGCTTCGGCCTGCCGCCCGCGGACCCTCGCGATCCGGAGGGTAGCTTGCGCCCCGGTATCGTCCACCGGATCGACAAGGACACCTCGGGCCTCCTGGTCGTGGCGAAGACTGCGTCCGCCCGCGAAGGGCTCAAACAGCAACTCGCGGAACATTCGGTCGAGCGCGTGTACCGCGCCTTGACCCAGGGGGTTCCGGAGCCTGGACGCATCCGGACGCTGCACGCTCGTCATCCCCGGTCGCGCCTGAAGTTCACCGCCGAGACGACGCGGGGGCGTGAGGCGGTGACACTCGTTGCCGTCGTTGAGGTGCTGGCTGGCGGGCGGGCAGCTCTGGTCGAGTGCCGGCTCGAAACGGGCAGAACGCACCAGATCCGCGTGCATTTGGCAGAGACCTTGGGGCGACCGCTGCTCGCCGACGCGGTCTACGGACGTGCTTCGGGCCACCCGGACATCCGGCGAATCGAAGAAAGCTTGGGGCGTCAAGCCTTGCACGCGGGCGTGCTCGGCTTCGTGCATCCGCGCTCGGGCAAGCGGCATCACTTCGAAGCGCCGCTGCCGCCCGACATGCTCTTGGCCCTGTCCCAACTGCGCGCCCTCGGCTGAAGGCGTTGGTGTGGACCAACGAGAAAGCCAGGGGCCGAGAGCGAAGACTGGAACCTCAGTGTGTGGCCGCTTGTTTCAGTGAACCCGGGGCAAGTGGGGCAGCAACCGCGGGCGCGCTGCGTAGCGCCCAGAATGGTCTCCGTTAGAGCTTGAGGCGATCGCCGAAGCGGGCCTTCAGCTTGCCCTCGGCAGCCGTCCCCACGTCGTTGCCCGAGAGCTCGAGCGAGTGGAGAGTCTCGAACGTCGTGGACTTGGCGATGGCGAGGGCCCCCTTGCTGCCGATGCCGTTAGCGCCCAGATCGAGCAACGTCAGGTGCGTTAGGTGAGGGGATTCGGCGAGCGCGGTCGCCCCGGAATCGCCGACGGAGTTGCCGGAGAGCGCGAGCACCGTCAGCGATTTCAGGGACTCGGAAGCTGCCAGCGCCTGCGCCCCGCGAGTACCCACTTCGCACCCGAGCAGGAACAGGAACTTGAGATCGCCAAAGGGGACGTCGGCGAGCGCCTCGGCCCCATCGGGCTCTATGGCGTTCATGGTGAGATCGAGCGAGGACAGACCGCGGAGGAGCGGGCCGCTGCCGAGCGCCTTCACACCGGTCCCAGTAATTCCGTTGCCGCTGAGGTTCAGCGACTTCAGTTTGAGCTTGGTGCTTGCGAGCGAGCGCGCTCCGGGATCACCGATGTCGTTGCCCCCCAAGTCGAGTTCTTGGAGCTTGCCGAGATGTGTGGCGCGGGCGAGCGCTTCTGCACCCTTCGCGCCCAGGTCGTTGTCGCTGACGTCCAGAGCCAGGAGCTCGCTCGTGGCTACCGACGTCGCCAGCAGATCGGCGAGGTCGGGGCCGAGGGCGAGGCCCGAGACTCTGAGGTGTGTCACGCCCGCCAGTGCGTCCTTGGTCAGACGGCCCTCGAGCTCGCTCAGCGAATCGACCGCATCGATCTCGAGCGTCTTCTTGTCGGTGTTCAGCCAGACCTTGTCGGTGGAAGCGTCGGCGAGGCCCGTCGGTGGCTCGGCCGGCGCGGCTGTCGATTCTGGACGCTCAGCAGCAGCGGGTGGGCCGCCGCAGCGCACGCCGGAGAGCAGCGTCACGAGTGCGATCGAAAGCCGAGTGGCGAACTCCCGGGTCATGACCTACGAGTTTCGGCGTTCGGTTGGTTCAGATCAAGGGTGCTGAATGTCGTCCCTCAGACCGACTTTGGCGCGGTCGAGTTCGTGAGGAGGGAAGGATAACGTCGCTTCAAAAGCGAGAGTGCAATGAACCCGACCACGACAGCCCACCACAAGGTAGCGGTGCGAATCATCAGCATCGAGGCAGTGGCCACGCCCGTGGGCGCGTGGCCAACGAGAACGAGCTGTTGCCGGATGATGGTTTCAGCCACCCCGAGGCCGCCCGGCACCGGGACCAGCGCTCCAGCCAACGTCGCCGTGGCATAAAAAAAGATGCACAGCGGTAGCGAAATCGCGACGCCAAACCCCGAGACAATCAAATACAGAGCCAGCCCTTCGGCACCCCAGCCAATCGTCGACACTAGCGTGGGCAGAAACAACGCGCTCGGACGAGCCACGATCCTGAGGCTATGCCAGGCTTGCTCGAGCTTCGGCGCAAGTCTGCCGAGCCAGCCCGGCCGCCGATGCATCCAGCGCAGGCCCAGGAGCACCGGCTTCTGCCAGAGCAAGATGATCAAGAACGTCGAGACTACGGCGGCGCCAGCGGCTGCCCACGGGAGTCCATCCGGAAATCCGATACTGCCGACCACGATCAGCACTACGATGGCGATGACGTCCGTGAGTCGCTCGGCGACCACGATAGGCGCGGTCACCATCACCGGGACTTTGTGCGTCTCGAAGAGCACAGCGCTCTTGAACACCTCGCCGACCTTGCCGGGGGTGATCGTGAGCACGAAGCCCGAGAGGAACACGAGCAGGCTCTCGCCCTTGGGCACATCGCTCACGCGGAGCTGTGCCAGGTAGTACTCCCACTTGAGAAAGCGCAGAAGGTAGTTGAACGATGCCAGGCCGAGCGCGCCAACGAACGCGAGCCAGCGGAAGTCTTGCAGACTGTCCTTGATCTCTCCGTAGCCGGAGTAGAGCACGAACGCCCCGTACACCAGGACGCCGAACAGAATTCCGTAGAGCAGGCGGCGAAGGAACGGGGTCATCGTTTGCGCGAGCGGTGATAGCGCGTCGCGAGGTGGAGCACACCCATCGCAACGACGAGGGCGCCAAATATGGCCACGCCCCAGTCGGGCCAGGCGTATTTGCCGCGAGCCAGGCCAGATTCGGGCCGTTCCTCTACCCAGTGCCCTTCTATTCGGGGGGCGGCGCTGGCGCTGGGCGCCGCCGAAACCGCCGAACCAACTGCAGAAGCCTCAGCCAGGGGTTCGGATTTCGCTTCGGCCGCCATGGGTTTTGGACATTCTTCATCCGAGGGATGAAGCGGCCTTCCTTTCGCGCTTTTTTCAGACCGGCACAAGTGCTTTTGTGCCCCGGGCATTTCTCCTGGGGCACACAGTGCTAGGCTGGCGGCGACCCGTTACATCCGTTTAGGTTATCCGACAGTGACTGCAGCCGCCAATACGCGCCCCGACGACGTGGAACTCCTGGAAACGTGCACCGCCACGTGTCGGCAGCTCAAGGAACATGTCGGGCGCGTGGTGATCGGTCAGGAGCAGGTCGTGGACGCGATGCTGATCACCCTGCTCGCGCGCGGGCACGCGCTGCTCGTAGGGGTGCCTGGGCTCGCGAAAACGTTGCTCGTTTCTAGCGTTGCGCAGGCGCTCGGTCTGTCGTTTGGGCGGGTGCAGTTCACGCCGGATCTGTTGCCCGCCGACATCACGGGCACGGACGTGCTGAACGAGGTCGAAGCGCAAGGCAGGACCCACCGTGAAGCTCGCTTCATGCCGGGCCCCATCTTCAAGCACCTGGTCTTGGCGGACGAGATCAACCGCACGCCCCCGAAGACCCAGGCGGCGTTGCTTCAGGCGATGCAAGAGCGGCACGTCACCGTGGGTGGCACGACCCACGCTCTGCCCGATCCGTTTCAGGTCTACGCCACCCGAAATCCGATCGAGCAAGAGGGAACTTATCCCCTCCCGGAAGCCCAGCTCGACCGCTTCTTGCTGGAAATCCACGTGGAGTATCCGTCCCACGCCGAAGAGATCGAGATTGCGAGACGCACGACCTCCGGCGTGCGCGCAGAGCTTGCTCCGGTGGTTGGCCTCGAAGAGGTGCGCGCCATGGGCGAGTTGATACCCCGGCTGCCGGTGACGCAGGAGGCGGTGACCCTCGCGGTGGGGTTCGCGCGGGCGTCGCGCCCGACGAATCCGGAGGCGCCGGAAGAGGTCAAGAAGTACGTGCGCTTCGGGGCGGGACCGCGGGGCAGTCAGGCCCTCGTGCTGGCCGCGAAGGCGCGTGCCGCGCTGCTCGGCGAATCGGTGGCAGATGTGGGGGATATCGTGGCTTTGGCGCTGCCCGCCCTGCGGCACCGCTTGGTGTTGAGCTATCGCGCCGACGCCGACGGGGTGACGGACGCCGATGTCGTCCAGGTCCTGAAGCGAAAACTCAGGGTTTCGTAGGCTTGCCGGGTGCTGCGCTTGGGGCAGATTTTTGTGCGTATTTCAAACCAAATCAAAGGTTTGCGCGATCGGGGCGGGTGGGTGGCCGAATCCGATTTAGCAACACCCTCGGAATAGCCTTCCCTTGGCCGGGCGTTGTACAAGCAGCCCATGCAAGTTCTTCGGCGCCTGCTCTCGGTGCTGCCGCTGTTAGCCGCCCTCTCGTGCCTGAGTTGTTCGAAGCAGTTCGTTCCGAATACGGACGTCGAGGACAGCCCGTTCAATCGCAAGGTCATCGAGTTTTGTGAGGAGTACCGCCGCGCCGTGGAGCGCAGGAACGTCGGGCTGCTCTTCAAGCTGGCGGACAAGCGCTACTACGAAGACGGCGGCAACGTCGACCCCACCGACGATCTGAACTACGAGGGCTTGAAAGACTACCTGGTGCAGCGTTTTCGCAGCACCCAAGCCATCCGCTACGAGATCAGGTATCGTCGCGTCGGGCGCGGTCGCAACGACGAAATCTACGTGGATTACACCTACAGCGCGAGCTACAAGATGATCGCGAAGGACAGCGACGGCAAGGACACCGAAGTCTGGCGCCGCAGCGTCGCTGACAACCGGCTCGAGCTGGCGGCGAAGGGCGACACGTTCCGCATCCTCGCCGGTATGTAAGGCCACCGGAACCCTCACCTGGGAGGGGTTCGAGAGTCCTCATACTTCACGCAACCCGGGCCAAGTGGGGTTGGGGCGTTGGGGCCCCACGCGCAGCTGCCGCAGGCGCGTAGCGCCGAGGACAAAAGAATAAAGAGACGTCCAGGAGACAAAGTGAAAGGCCAAGAGCGAAGCAGCGCGCCCTCGTAGAGGGCGGGCGCGCTGCGCAGCGGCCCGCAAATGGTCTCCATACGGGTTAGGGAAGCTGGAAGTCCTCGACCATCTCCGCGATACGTAGGCCGCTGTCGGTGCGCGAGAGCAAGAACACGATCTCGTCGCCAAACAGTCGCGTCTTGTCGTTCTGGGGGGAGTGGAGCGGGACTCGCACCACCAGTTGATCGCGCTTCACAGCGACGGGTACGCTGCGGTCCGCAGCGAGGCGTTCGAGGTCCTCTGCTCGATACACTTCGACCGCGTGTCGGCGGTAGATGCTCTGGCCCGCTAGTTTGGAATAGTCGAGGCGCGACAGGCGGCTCTTCCAGAAGTCGACGGCATCGACCTCGGCGGCTTGCGCGCTGGTGCGGGTCTTGGCGCCCGGTTGAAACAGCTCCTCGAGGCGGTCGGTGTCGCGTGCGACCACCGCGCCGAAGAACTCCTCCACCAGGCGCTGGTCCGGATATTCGCTCGAGGGAGCGGAGAGTACGACGAGCGCGCTCGACGCGGGGGCCTGGGGGCTCGCTGACGGTAACGCTGGCGCCGGGTCGACGGCAACCGCGGGGGCCCGGCGCGGAGCTGCAGATCCGAGGGGAGCGGTCTCGAAGTTGAGGTTGTGGGTCCGATGACAGGCGGCGAGGCAGAGGCTCAGCGATAACACCCACTCATAGCCGTTCGAGGATCGGATCATCGGTACGTGTAAGCGTCACGATAGTTCTATCCCCGAGCGGCGTCCAGCCGGGCGGAACCGCGTCGATACCGGCGGCGATTGCCGAAAAATGAGTGCTTTCGATGCTGGGGATGCGGAGCTGGCGCTGATTCTCACCGCCCAGCAGTTCCTCGACGTCATTTCGTCCCCGAAATTCGCGCATGGCCATGGTGCCGCCGCGATGTACCGCAAACAGGTGCTCGCCGTTGCTCACCATGATGTCACCGGTGTTCTCCGAGTGGCCTTCTTCCCGCGACAGCCGATCGACGAGCGCGATGCTGGCGCGCAGCGCCGCTGTAGCGTAGCCGGGCGAGATCCGCGAATCGTCCAGGTGCCCCGCGTCATGCAGGAACGACAGAAACAAGTAGAAGAACAATTCGCTGTCGGTGTCCCCGCGCACGTTTCTGCGCAGAAACGCCGGCTGCGAATCGAGCAGGCGCTCGCGCAGTTGCTTGAATCCGGCAATCGTTCCGGTTTGTGCCCACAGCCAAAGTCGGTAGCGAAACGGGTGAGTATTCTCGGTGCGGAGCTGCCCGGTGGTGGCATGCCGAACGTGGCCCAACAGCACGTCGGTGCGAATGGTCTCGAGTGCATCGGCCAGGTTGATCTCATCGCGATCGTCGATGGGTCGGCGCCGCAGCAGCACCTCACCTGCTTGGTAGAACCCGACACCCCAGCCGAGCGCTTCGTGGGTGCCGCGCTTGACCCTCAGGAGGTCTTTGTGGTGCTCCAGCAGGCGTGCACCCAAGTCGGCGCGATTGCCGATGAACCCGAACATGTGAGCCATAGTGTCTGTTCTCGTCCTTGTTGCCGAAGTTTTGAGGAGGACTAGCTACAAAGATACGATCGGAAACCGGGATTGGCACACAGGGGAGAGCCAAGGCGCATTTCTCTCGCGTGCCTGTGCCCTCAGGGTCTCACCAACACGGGCTTTTTGCCAAGCTCTCGCACGCTTCGCCGGTTTCGGCGCCGGGGAGGCCCTATTTCTTGACGCGCGCCCTGTTTCTGGGCGCCTCCATGCAGCAAGCGTGCTGTGCAGTGGCGCGGGTAGCGTTGAGCCGGAGACGCCGCCGCGCCGGCCCGAGGTGTCGGGGCCCCCGAAGTTACGGTGTGAGACGCGTCAGCATGCGCGGAAAGGGAATCGTTTCTCGCACATGTGGCAAACCGCAGACCCAGGCCACCAGCCGCTCGACACCGAGCCCGAAGCCCGCGTGAGGGAAACTGCCGTAACGTCGCAAATCCAAATACCAGCTGAACGCTTCTCGAGGCAGCTGGTGGTGGGTGATCGCAGCTTCCAGCGCGCCGAGATCGTCTTCACGCTGACCGCCGCCGATGACTTCACCGTAGCCTTCGGGGGCGAGCACATCCATGCACAAGGAAAGGCGCGCGTCCGCAGGGTCACGTTTCATGTAGAACGCCTTCAACTCTGCTGGGTACCGGTGCACGATCACTGGACGGTCGAACGCCGAGCTGATGATGGTTTCGTCCTCTGCACCGAAGTCGTCTCCAAAGTTCGCTTCCTTCCCGTGTTCTCTCAACAGCGCGATCGCCTCGGTGTAGCTGATGCGCGGGAACGGGGCTTCGACCTGCTTGAGCAGCGTTACGTCTCGCTCGAGCATCTCGAGCTCTGCCGTGCGCTCGCGGACGACACGCTGCACCACTTCGGACAGGAACTGCTCCGCGAGCTCCATGTCTTCGGCGAGTTCCATGAAGGCGACTTCGGGCTCGACCATCCAGAACTCGGCGAGATGCCGGCGCGTCTTGCTCTTTTCCGCGCGAAAGGTCGGACCGAAGCAGTACACCTTCCCGAAGGCTGCGGCCCCGGCCTCCATGTAGAGCTGACCGGACTGGGTGAGAAAAGCCGGTTGCCCGTGGAAGTCGGTTTCGAACAAGGTGCTCGTGCCCTCGCAGGCGTTGGGCGTGAAGATAGGAGCGTCGACGAGGGTGAACTCACGATTGTCGAAGAAGTCGCGGATCGCGCGGATGATCGTGTGTCGCACGCGCAAGATCGCGTGTTGGCGGCGGCTCCGGATCCAGAGGTGCCGATGGTCCATCAAGAAGTCGGTGCCGTGGTCTTTCGGGCTGATGGGATAGTCCGAAGCCGGAGCGATCTCCGTGACTTTTGTCACCGCGAGCTCGAAGACACCCGCCTGTTTGGGATGTCGTGCCACCACTCCGCTAACACGCAGTGATGCCTCCTGGGAGAGTCGGCTGGCCGATTCAAATGCGTCGGGCGCATCGTCTTTGCTGACGACGCCTTGCACGATCCCCGACCCGTCGCGGATCTCCAGAAACTGCAGCTTCTTGCTGCCGCGCTTGTTGTACAGCCACCCTTGGAGCTCGACGCTCTCGCCGACATGGTTCGAGAGCCCTCCGATGTTCACGCGAGTCATCCCTGGGAAATACTACAAGCTGGACCCCCTATGCTAGCCTCCCCGGTCATCATGACGTGCTCCTCTTTCCGCAAAATTGGGTGGATTAGCCTGCTGTCAGCGCCGCTCGGGCTGCTGGCGGCGTGTGGCGCTGTATATCCGGAGGTCAGCACTCCGGCGCGTCCGGTGCCTCCAGGGAGGCACGTCGAACCGGAGCCACCTGGCGATCTGCTGTTCATCGTGTTCGACAAGGTCACCATCCCCAAGCAGACCCGCGACGGGCGCAAGTGGGATGCCGTGGGTGGCGCCGCGCCCGATCCCTTCGCGAAGCTCCTGGTAGACGGCAAGGAGATCATCAAGACCCCCACGGAATCGGACACCATGCATCCGACGTGGCCCACGCAGGTGCGCGCCAACTATCGCATCGAACCCGGCGCGAAGGTGGTGGTGGAGGTCTGGGATTCCAACCCGATCCACAACGACCCCATCTGCGTGATCAAGGTGGATTCGATCCACGACAAGGCGAGCGACATCGCCTCCGAACTCTTGTGCGACAGCGGGGCCAGGGTCGAGCTCAGGGTCGAAAGTGCGCATCCCAAGATCGGGCTCGGGTTTGCGTACGAACTGCAATCGCAAGCGGTGAAGATCACGAAAGTGATCGAGCACAGCCCGGCAACCCGCGCCGGCCTCGCCCCGGGCAGCGAAATCGTCGCGATTCAGGGCAAGCAGGTGAAAGATCTCGACGCCGATGAGATCCGCAGCCTGATCAACGCCAACGGTCAGACCGGGCTGAAGCTGGACATCAAGCTGCAGGATGGTACATCCAAGAGTGTGGAACTGAAGGAATCAGCGATGTATCCTGCCGTTTCGGAAGGGATCACCTTCGAACGGTGACGGCGCCAGACGCGACGACCGCCGCTAATGCTGGAGATCAGCCGGGCCTGCGCACACCCGGCTGGGAAACCCTGCAGGTGCGCGGGCCCGACGCTCGTACCTGGCTCCACGGGCTTTTGACCTGCAACGTAGAGGGCGTCACCCCCGAGAATGGCGCGTGGGGTCTCTTGCTCAACAAGCGCGGAAAGATCGTGTGCGATCTCACGATCATCGCCGACGCCGAGGGCCTGTGGCTCGGCAGCGGGTCAGGGATCCAAACCTTGTTCGAACTCCTCGACAGCTACTTGGTGATGGAGGACGCGGAGATCGAAGTGACGCAGGGCTACGCGTGGCTCACCTTGCACGGCCCGGGGGCAGTCGCCCGGGCGCGCAGGGTTTCCAGCGTCGCGGTCGGAGCGGTGGCGTGGAGCCGGGACGAGGGCGCCGCAGTGCTGGTGCCCGAAGCTCGCGTGTCCGAGTGTGTGCGCCAGCTCACCAGCGAGTTCGGCGTTCGCTTGCTCGGCGACGACGCGTGGAGCGCGCTGCGGGTGCGCTCGGGGTTGCCCGAGTTCGGCGTCGACTTCGGTCTCGACGACAACCCCCACGAAGCGGGCCTGGATCGACGCACGGTGGACTGGAGCAAGGGTTGCTATCTCGGTCAAGAGGTCGTCTGCATGCAAGACATGCGCGGCAAGGTGAAGCGGCGACTGGCTCGTCTCGAATTCGACGCTGGCCTCGCTCTGGGCGGGCAGCTGTCCGTCGGGCAGCGGGTCTTGGACCCAGCAGGCAGCGAGGTGGGGCAGGTCACGTCAGCCACGGAGCCCGAGGCCGGGAAGGCTGCCGCCATTGCTCGTCTGAAAGCCCCGTTCTTCGAGCCCGGTAGCAGGGTGCTGGTCGCGGACCAGCGAGCGACGGTTTTGGAGCTCTTGGCAGAAACTCCCTCATAACGGCCGGGCCCAGCGGACAATCGGCTTTTGTCGCTCGAAACAGTCGGCACAAGTGATAGTTTTAGAGCGATGGCAGAAAAAACGAACAAGCTTGGCGGCGAAGGTGTCGCGAGTCGCACCCAGCGCACTCGGGCGGGTTACCTCGTCGCTGACGATGTCTTGGGACTGATCGCGGGTACGCCGCTCGTGCGCCTCGGGCGGTTCTCACCGGAAGCTGGTGCGACCGTCTGGGCAAAGTGTGAGTTCGCCAATCCCGGAGGCAGCGTCAAAGATCGGCCCGCGCTTGCCATGATGCTCGACGCGGAGCGTTCGGGAAAGCTGCGCGAGGGTGCCACCATCGTCGAAGCCACCAGCGGCAACACCGGCATCAGTCTGGCGATGATCGCCGCCGTGCGCGGCTACCGCTGCATCCTCGTGATGCCCGAGGACATGAGCCTCGAGCGGCGCTACATCTTGCGCGCCTACGGCGCCGAAATCGTCCTCACGCCCGCGCCCGAGGGCATGGCCGGTGCGGTGCGCAAGGCGGGGCAAATCTTGTCGGACACCGACGGCGCTTTCATGCCCAGCCAGTTCGACAACCCAGCGAACCCGACCAGTCACGCCGAAGGGACGGCGCTCGAGATCATCGAGCAGGTCAACGGTGAGTTGTCTGGGTTCGTCGCTGGCGTCGGGACGGGCGGCACCATCAGCGGTGTCGGCCGCGTGCTCCGTCAGAAGTTTCCGAAGGTCCCGATCTGGGGCGTGGAGCCCGGCAACAGCGCGGTGCTGAATGGCAAAGCACCTGGCATGCACGGGATCCAAGGCTTGGGCGCGGGCTTCGTCCCCGACGTGCTCGACCGCAGTGTTCTCGACGTCGTCAAAGAAGTCACCGATGTCGCTGCAGAGCGGATGGCCCGGCGTCTGGCCCGTGAAGCCGGACTTTTGGTGGGCCCTTCGTCGGGCGCCAACGTGCACGTCGCTTGCGAACTCGCCGCAACGCTGCCTTCCGGCAACGTCGTCACGATCCTGTGCGATAGCGGCGAACGCTACCTCTTCTAGCTATCAGCCATCAGCCATCAGCCATCAGCTATCCGGCTGTCGCCGCCGTGAGGTCGTGGCTAGCCTGCGCGTCGGATCCAACACGGCTGTTCGGGAAGGGAACTGATCGAGGATCTGTCCTTTTCTTGCGCTAGCTGAGTTCCCCTGGCGCTCGCACACCAGCGAGTTCGCTTGCCAAGCTTGGCCCTTGGTAGTCGCGGGGACGAGGCTGGTCGCGCTGTCGCGGGTGGCCGCGCAGCACCCGCCCCGCCCCCGCTCGTCGACTCTGCGTAGCGCGAGCAAAGCCGAGCCTTGCAGGTAAGACCAGACGCAGCTCTGGCCCGCATGGAGCTCGACTAGCGCATGAAAGATGCGATCAGCACAACCCCCTGTGCAGCATCCAATCGGAGCGCACCCGTAGTTGCGAGTTGTCAGGTCTACTCCAACGGGCGAGGTCCGCAATTCTTCACAGGAAGGCCGGAAGAGCGGAAGGACGTCAATCCTAAACACTTCCGTCCTTTTGTCGTGCTCGTGAATTGGGGCTCATCGCGCCACGGCGTGGCACGTGCCCGTTCCGAACTCGCTTCGCTGTGCGACACAGCAGGATATGAGCAATCATCAGGCTGAAAGCTGAAAACTGAAAGCTGACAGCTGAGGGCCTACTCCCCAGTGAACCTCGGGGGGCGGCGTTCGGACCAGGCACGCACGCCCTCTCGGAAGTCCTGGCTCATCAAGAGCCGCGCTTGACCTGTTTGCTCTTGGGTGAGGGCTTCGGAGAGCCCGTGCTCGATGGCGCGCCTGACGCCGGCCTTGATCGCGGCTAGGGCGAGCGGCGCTTTCTGGCACAGCGCGTCGGCGAGCGCTTGCGCGGCGGCCTCGACGTCGGCATCGG
>Ga0315910_10002324_pt1 | contig 16831 bp, 14 predicted proteins | sample EdamamesoilMG_FD_204470 | JGI IMG/M metagenome (GOLD analysis project Ga0315910, IMG submission 204470) | Garden soil microbial communities collected in Santa Monica, California, United States - Edamame soil | ecosystem: Environmental > Terrestrial > Soil > Garden | place: USA: California... | reverse complement strand
CTTCGGGAGGTGTCCCCTGCTCAAGATCGCACTCAAGATCGATCGCGCCATCGACCGGCCGCGGGCGGCTGAATACCGGCTGGTGCTGCCCTTCAACGAACGCTCGAAGAGCCGCCTGCGCGCGCTGCTCGACAATGGCGAGGAGGCGGGCCTGTTCCTCGAGCGCGGCACCGTGTTGCGGCATGGTGACCTGCTGCTCGCGGACGACGGCCGCGTCGTCGAGGTGCAGGCGGCGCCTGAAACGGTTTCGACGGTGCGCACCCATGACGGCCTGGTGCTGGCGCGCGCGGCGTATCACCTTGGCAATCGACACGTCGCGCTGCAGATCGGGCCGGGCTGGCTGCGATACGCGCACGACCACGTACTCGACGACATGCTGCGAGGGTTCGGCCTCACGGTAATAGTCGAGCGGGCGCCGTTCGAACCCGAAGGAGGCGCGTACGTTGCCGCCCCGCATTCCCACGCGCCCGCGCACGCCCATTCACACGGGTGAGCCGCGAGCGCGCGACGCGCCGGCAGGTGATCTGCAGCTGCTGCGACTGCTGCACCTCGCCAGTCCCGCGTTGCCCATCGGCGGGTTTCATTTCTCGCAGGGCCTCGAGTACGCGGTCGATGCCGGTTGGGTGCGCGATGAGGCGGGCGCGCTCGAGTGGATCGGCGGCGTCGCGCAATCCACGCTGGCGACGCTCGACCTGCCGGTGCTGGGGCGGTTGCGGGCCGCCTGTGACGCCGGGGATTTCGTGGCGCTCACGCGCTGGAACCGGCTCCTCGTCGCGAGCCGCGAGACCGCGGAACTGCGCGCCGAGGACCGGCACCTGGGAGCAGCCTTGCTGCGGGTGCTCGCCGAGCTCGATCTCGACACTGCCCCGTTATCGACCGCCTTCGGCCACGAGGAGGGCGGCATCTGTCACGCGACCACATATGCATTCGCGTGTGCGTGTTGGCGAATCGACGGCCTGGCGTCGGTACAGGCTTACGCATGGGCCTGGGCCGAGAACCAGGTGCTCGCGGCCGTGAAGCTCGTGCCGCTCGGGCAGAGCGCGGGGCAACGCATGCTGCATGCGCTCACGGCACGCTTGGGCGCGCTAACCAGTCGGGCCATCGACCTCGCCGATTCCGACATCGGCGTGTGCTCATTCGCGCAGTCGATCGCCAGCGCCCGCCACGAAACGCAATACACCCGGCTGTTTCGTTCTTGAGTACCTCTTTCGTGGGATAGAATCGCCGCGCGCTACCGGCGCAAACTTCCACGCTTTCCCGGGTCCAAGAACAACATGTTTTCACGCGTACGGCTGATGTCTGCGGCTGTGGCCGCCTTGTTTGTCGCCGCTTGCGGCCAGCAGCAGGGTCCGCCCCAGATGCCGCCCCCCGAGGTCGGTGTGATCGTGGTGCACGCCAGCGCCGTGCCCCTGGTGCGCGAGGCCTCCGGCCGCCTGGCACCGACGCGTGCTTCGGACGTGCGGGCACGCGTCCCCGGGGTGCTGCTGAAGCGCTTATATAAGGAGGGCAGCATGGTCAAGGAAGGCCAGCTGCTAATGCAGATCGACACGGCGCCGTATCGCGCGGCGCTCAACGTGGCCTTGGCCAACCTGGAGCAGGCCGAGGCGTCGGCCAAGAACGCCTCGGTGACCGCCGCGCGCAACCGCGAGCTGGTGAAGCAGAACCTGGTCTCGCGCAAGGATCTCGACGATGCCGAGTCGCTCGAGCGATCGTCCGCCGCCGCGGTGTCGGCCGCCCGGGCGCAGGTGGAAACCGCGCGCATCAATCTCAGCTACGCCAACGTCACCGCGCCGATCTCCGGGCGCGCCAGCCAGCTGCGCGTGCTCGAGGGGGCGCTGGTCGGGCAGGGCGAGGCGACCTTGCTAACTACCATCGAGCAGGTCGATCCGATCTACGTCTATTTCGACCAGGCGGCGTCCGATTTCGAGAAGCTGCGGCGCGCGCAGGCCGCGGGCCAGGTGACCATCTCGGAAGGGCACAAGGCCGAGGTGCGGGTGATCCGCGCCGATGGCACCGAGTACCCGCACGTGGGCACGCTGGATTTCTCCGACTTCAGCGTGAATCCGTCCACCGGCGCGGTGGCCTTCCGTGGCCTCGTCCCGAACCCGGACCGGATGCTGCTGCCGGGCATGTACGTGACGGTGCGGCTCAACGCCGGCGCGCTCACCCGGGGATTCGAGTTGCCGCAGCTGGCGGTGCAGCGCGACGCGCAGGGCGCCTACGTGCTCGCCGTCGACAAGGAAGGCACGGTGGTGGCCAAGCGCGTGGAGGTGGTCGGCACCGTGGGCGTGAACTGGGCCATCAATGGCGGGCTCGTCGATGGCGACCAGGTGATCGTCTCCGGGCTGCAGCTCGCGCCGCCCGGTTCCAAGGTGAACCCGAAACCCGTCGACGCGGCGCCGGCCGGGCCTTCGGCCGCCGGCACCGCGCCGGTCACACCGGCCGGTAGCTAGGCCGGGGCCGGGACGTGCTGCCGCATTATTTCATCGACCGGCCGGTACTGGCCTGGGTCATCGCCATCCTCATCATGGTGGGTGGCGGCCTCGCCATCACGCGCCTGCCGGCCGCCGCCTACCCGGACATCGCGCCGCCCCAGGTGTCGATCAGCGCGTTCTACCCGGGCGCCAACGCCGACACCATCGAACACACCGTCACGCAGATCATCGAGCAGCAGCTCACCGGTCTCGACCGGCTGATGTATTTCACCTCCTCGTCGAACTCGAACGGCGGCGCCAACATCACGCTGGTGTTCGAAAACGGCACGAATGCGGACACCGCGGTCCTGCAGACGCAGAACCGCGTGAAGCTCGCCGAAGCGCGCCTGCCCAGTGAAGTCGTGGTGCAGGGCCTTTCGGTCTCCAAGGTCAACAACGGCTTCATCCTCGCGCTCGGCGTGCGCGCTCCCAAGGGTGGCGTGACCTCGGCCGAGATCAACAACATCGTCTCCTCGCAGGTGCTGGATCCCATCCAGCGCATTCCCGGCGTCAGCAGCGCCGACCAGTTCGGTTCCTCCTATTCGATGCGCATCTGGCTGAACCCCGACCAGATGCGCTCCTTCCGCCTGAGCGCCTCGGAAGTGCTGGCCGCGGTGCGTTCCCAGAACGTGCAGTTCGCGACCGGCGCCATTGGCGCCGCGCCCTCGGCGCCCGAGCAGCAGATCAACGCGCCGGTGAGCGCCGAAGGCCGCTTCAGTTCGGTGGAGGAATTCGAGAACGTCATCCTGCGCACCGAGGCGAATGGAACCAGCGTGCGGCTCAAGGACGTGGCGCGCGTGGAGCTCGGCCTGCAGAACTACGCCTTCGACGTGCGCCTCGACGACCAGCCGGTGAGCGGCTTCGGCGTGAACCTGCTGCCGGGAGCGAATGCGCTCGACGTGGCCGACGCGGTCAAGTCCCGCATGGACGAGCTCGCGAAGAATTTCCCGCCGGGCGTCGAGTGGTTCGTCGCGCTCGATGCGACCACGTTCATCACGCACGCCATCGACGAGGTCATCTTCACGCTGATCGCGGCGGTGATCCTGGTGTTCATCGTGATGCTGGTGTTCCTGCAGAGTTTCCGCGCCACGCTGATCCCGACGCTGGTGGTGCCGGTGGCCCTCATGGGCGCGTTCATCGGCATGGAGATCTTCGGTTTCTCCATCAACCAGCTCACGCTGTTCGGCATGGTGCTGGCCATCGGCATCGTGGTCGACGACGCCATCGTGGTCATCGAGTCGGTCGAACGCCTGATGCGCGAAGAGCATCTCTCGCCGCGCGACGCCACGCGCAAGGCCATGGACCAGATCACCAGCCCGATCATCGCGATCTCGCTGGTGCTCGCGGCGGTGTTCATTCCGGCCGCGATGCAGACGGGATCGGTGGGCGTCATCTACCAGCAGTTCGCGCTGACGATCGCCATCTCGATGTTGTTCTCGGCATTCCTGGCGCTGTCGCTGACGCCGGCGCTGTGCGCGACGCTGCTGCGGCCCGAGCACCTCAAGGAAAACCGCTTCTTCAAGCTGTTCAATCGCAGCTACGAGTACGCGCAGAACCACTACCTGAGTGGCGTGCGCTTCAGCCTGCGTCACAAGGCGTGGTGGCTGGGCGGCTACCTGGTGGTCGGTGCGCTGGGCATCCTGCTTTTCATGAAGGTGCCCGGGAGCTTCGTGCCGGAAGAAGACCAGGGTTATGCCATCGGCATCGTGCAGTTGCCGCCGGGTTCGACCATCCAGCGCACGCGCGAGGTCATGCGGCGCGTGGGCGAGAAGATCCGCCAGTCGCCGTCGGTGTTCCAGGTATTCGAGGTCGCGGGTTTCGGATTCAGCGGCAGCGACGAGAGCCAGGGCATCTTCTTCATCCGCCTGAAGGAGCTCGAGGATCGCAAGGAGTCGGCGCAGGAATTCATCGGCTGGGCGTACGGAAACGTCTCGGGCACCGAGCGCGACGGGTCGGTGTTCTTCGTGAACCTGCCGACGATCGCGGGGCTTTCGGATTTTGGTGGCTTCGACCTGTGGCTCGAGGATCGTGCCTACAAGGGTCCGGAGGCCTTGCTCGCCGCGCAGAACACGCTGGTGCAGAAGGCGTCGCAGAGCCCGGTGGTGCAGGGCGTGCGTTACAACGGCCTCGCGCCCTCGCCGCGCCTGGAGCTCAAGCTCGATCGCGCGCAGGCGCAATCGATGGGACTGGCCATCGACGACGTGTACAACGCCATCCAGCTCATGTTCGCGCCGGTGTACGTCAATGACTTCTACTACCAGGGTCGCGTGTTGCGCGTGCAGATGCAGGCCGACGCGCGCTTCCGCATGAACGAGGACTCGCTGAACCGCTTCTACCTGCCGACCAGCACCGCGGCCACCAATGAGTTCGTGCGGCAGGGCGAGACCACCAGTGATGGCATGGTGCCGTTGTCCTCGGTGGTGCGCTCCAACTGGGTGGTGGCGCCGCCCAGCGTGCAACGATTCAACGGTTTCGCGGCAATGCAGATCGTCGGCTCGAACAACGTAGCCGCCGGTTACAGCTCCGGTGAGGCGATGCAGGAGATGAGCCGCATCGTCGCGCAGGATCTGCCGCCCGGGTTCGGGGTGGACTGGGCGGGGCAGTCGCTGCAGGAAATCCGCGCGGGCGCCGAGGCGCCGCTGCTGTTCGGCCTTTCGATCTTCGTGGTGTTCCTGTGCCTGGCGGCGTTGTATGAAAGCTGGATCACGCCCGTGGCGGTGTTGCTGGTGGTGCCCGTGGGCATCATCGGCGCCATCGCGGCGGCGGCCGCCACCAGCCAGTCGAACGATGTGTTCTTCAAGATCGGTCTCATCACCATCATTGGCCTGGCGGCAAAGAACGCCATCCTCATCGTGGAATTCGCGGTCCTGGCGCAGCAACGTGGCATGAAGCTTTATGAGGCGGTCATGGAGGCGGGGCGCCTGCGCCTGCGACCCATCCTCATGACTTCGTTCGCCTTCATCCTGGGCGTGTTGCCGCTGGTGTTCACCAGCGGTGCCGGCGCCAACGCGCGCCGTGCCATCGGCATCGGCGTGGCGGGTGGCATGTTGTCCGCGGCGCTGCTCGGCGTGCTGCTGGCGCCGGTGTTCTACGTGTTCATCCGCCGCCTGGTCGGCGAGCGCCTCGAGATGAACGGCAAGTGAACGGAAGATTAAGAAGAGTGGAGAAGAGTGCCGGAGCATGCATTCCGGCATGACTTGAGCGAAGCTACCGGCCAGTCATGCCGGAATGCATGCTCCGGCACCGTCTTGGGAACCCTGGGTCCGCGGAACTCCACTCACTCCACGTGAGTCGAAATTCGCAAGAGGTGTTTATGAAGACTTCACTGTTCGCCACAGCCCTCGCCGCAGCCACGCTGGCCGGTTGTGCTTCCAGCCCGAAGCTCGACTACCGTGAATATGCCGGCGAGCCGATCAAGTCCTTCTACATGCCGGACTACGACGGCTGGTCGCCGGTGTCGGAGAATCAGCTCGTCGTCTGGACCGGCATCAACAAGGCCTATCTTCTGTCGGTCAAGGGGTATTGCCCGGACCTCAAGTTCGCAAACGCGATCGGCGTGACTTCCACCGGCAACACGGTGGACAAGTTCGAAAAGGTGATCGTGGGCAAGGACCGCTGCTTCATCGATGAGATCCGTCCCATCGACACCAAGCAGATGAAAGAGGATCGCAAGCTGCTCTACGAGCAGAGGAAGCAGGCGAAGCAGCAGTCATAGCCCGAGCGCTGACTGCCGAAGACACGGGGCCCCCGGCGCCTGGCGCGACCGGGGGCTTTTGTTTTCCGGAATCAGGTCCGGTCGAGCAGCGGGACCAGCATCATCACCAGGCCCACCCAGCTCACGGCCCAGATCGCGGTTCGCACCCCGACGACGCCGCTCAGGTAGGCCGGCACGTACAACGCGCGCGCGACCAGGAATATCGTCGCGCCGTTGACCGCCATCGGTCCGGCAGTGCCCGTGACCAGGTTCAGCAGCGCCAGCGCGAGGAATACCGGCAACGCCTCGTGCATGTTGGCGAGCGCACGTTCGGCGCGGGCGCCAACCCTGGTGAGGGGAGGCTGATCGTCCCGGGGCCCCAGCGCCTCGGCCAGCAAGTTTGCCCTGCGAGTGCCGTCCCGGGAGCGAAAACGGTTGGGCAGCAGCGTCTGTAAGACGAACAGGGCGAGCACGAGCAGGATCACCAGGACCATGGGAGGCCTCCATCAGTTAGCCGGGGCATTAACTACGTCGCAAAAATACATCGAATCATCGCCGGCGAGGGCGCTCACCGTAGAATCGCCGGCCATATGAAGAAAAAGGGACTGCTGCTTCTAACATCCCTGCTGGCGCTCGGTGGCTGCGGTCCCCGGGAAGAGGCGCCGGCTCCGGCGCGTGCCGACTGGGTGCTCGAGTCACACGTACAGTTCTTCGAGGCCGATCGCAAGACGACGCGGCCCGCGCCCAAGCAGGACCTGCGCCTGTGGGTTCCGTATGTGGTCGGAGATCTCTACGGCGCCCCCAATGCCGGTGAGCTCGCGCCGGTCAAGCTCAAGCCCGACCTGAGCTTCTCGCTCGATCTCAACAAGAGCCACGAAAAACTCGCGAGCGCGCTCGTGCCCACCGAGTTCTCGCAGAAGTGGATGAGCATCGAACCGAAGGAAGCGCGCGTCGCTCGGCTGTCGCCCTGGGTCATGCCGGCCGATGGCATCGAGCCGGTGGGCCTGTGCGAGTGGTTAGACATCGACACCGGCGACAAGCTCATGCTGGTGTACTTCGACCGTCCGGCGCGGATTCGCGGCGAGATCGTCTACGAGGGTCGCGGCCTGCGGTTCGACCTGGATTCGAAGGAAGCGGGCTACCTGTGGATCCGGCAGCCCGAGGGTAGCGGCGAGTTCCGGGTCGCCCCCTGGCCGGGACGAGTCCTGCTGGCCGTGATGCCCAACTAGGCCAGGCCCAGCCGGGCCCAGGCAGGACCAGGCAGGAAATAGCGGCCAGTCCCCATTTCGTGACAAAAAAATGCCGCGGCCCACGCGGATACGCGGCCATTTGCGCCACCGATAGCGCTGTCATCCGGGAATCGGCGGAGATGGGGAGCGGTACCTTTTTTCTGTTATTTTTCCGCCCCGCGGACCCTTCCGTAATACGAGAGCGCGAACATGCAACGAAAACTCCTCGCGGCCATCACTGGCATCGCCGCGTCTGCCACTTTCCTGGCCGCCTGCGGCAAGAAAGAGGAACCACCGCCGCCGCCCGTGGCTGAAGCGCCGAAGCCGGCCGAGCCGACGGGTGCCGATCCGAAGCAGTTCCTGACCCAGCCGCTGGCCATCGACATCTTTACCGCCGATCCGTCGGCGCATGTGTTCAACGGCAAGCTCTACGTGTATCCCTCGCACGACTACGATTCGGGTATTCCGGCCGACGATCTCGGCAATCAGTACGCGATGAAGGACTACCAGGTGCTGTCGTTCGACGCCGGCATCGGCGGTCCAGTGACCGTCCACCCGGTCGCGCTCGACATCAAGGACGTGCCGTGGGCGTCCGAGAAGATGTGGGCCCCGGATGCCGCGGAGAAGGACGGCAAGTACTACCTGTACTTCCCCGTGAAGGACAAGGAAGGCGTGTTCCGCATCGGCGCGGCCGTGGGCGACAGTCCGGTCGGCCCGTTCAAGGCGCAGCCCGAAGCCATCAAGAACAGCTTCAGCATGGACCCCGCGGTGTTCAAGGACAGCGACGGCAAGTACTACATGTACTTCGGTGGCCTCTGGGGCGGCCAGCTGCAGCACTGGAAGACCGGCAAGCACACGCCGCAGGACGACTCCCAGCCGCCGGATGACCAGCCGGCGCTGCTGCCGAAGGTCGCCCGCATGGCCGACAACATGGTGGAGTTCGCCGAGAAGCCGAAGGACGTGAAAATCTTCGACGAGAACGGCAAGACCATCCTGTCTGGCGACCACAAGCGCCGCTTCTTCGAGGCGTCGTGGATGCACAAGTACAAGGACAACTACTACTTCTCGTACTCGACCGGCGACACGCACACCATCTCCTACGGGATGGGCAAGTCCGTGTACGGTCCGTTCACTTACAAGGGTGTGATCCTCGGGCCGCAGCTCGGCTGGACCAATCATCACTCCATCGCCGAAGTGGACGGCAAGTGGTACATCTTCTATCACGACTCGCAGCGTTCGAATGGCGTGAGCCACCTGCGCAACGTGAAGGAGCCGATCGAGATCAAGTACAACGACGACGGCACCATCCAGCCGATCGATCCGTACTTCGGTGACACCGTGCCGGCGGGGGATGCAGCGCCAGCGCCCGCGCCTGCGCCGGCCGCGGAGCCGGCGGTGACGCCTGCCGCGAACTGACAGTTCCCGGGCCAGTGATGGCATGAAAGGGGCGGCGAAAGCCGCCCCTTTTTCGTTTTCGGGCTTATCATCTCCCGCGCCATGAACACGGCGTTCGAATCGACCCCGGCATCCCCCTCGCTGTTGCGGCGCCACCGCACTTTTCTTGCGCCCTTGTGGTTGTTAGCGCTGGGTGGCGTGCTGGTGCTCACCGCCGCGTTCGTCTACTGGAATTCGGCCACCACCACGACCATCGTGCTGCTGCGTCATGCCGAGAAGCAGGCCGGCGCGATCGACGATGCGCCGCTCACGCCGCAGGGCGAGCTGCGCGCGGCACGTCTCGCGCAGATGTTTGGCGACGCAGAGAGCTTCGGACGCGTGCAGCGGATCTATGTCACCGACACCCGGCGCACGCAGCAGACTGCCGCGGGCGTCGCGCAGCGACTCAACCTCAAGCCCGTGGTGGTGGAAGCCAAGACCTCGACCTCCGACCTGGCCCGACGCGTGCTGCACGATAACCGCGGGGGTCTCGCAATCGTGGTCGGTCACAGCAACACCGTGCCGCAACTCGTGGCCGAGCTTTCTCGCGAGGACAAGGTGCCAGTCATCGCCGATGACGAGTTCGACACCCTGTACGTGGTCACGGTGCCGACCATCGGCCGCGCGTCCGTACTGCGCATGAAGTACTAGGCCGGCAATCCTCGAATCTCGATCGCCTTGCGGATGAAGTCCTCGTGCTCGGAAATCGAGAAGTGCGCCTTCACCAATCCCTTGATGACGCGATCCTGGCTCACGAGGTAGGTCACGCGCTGCACCCAGAAGCCGAGCGGACCGTTCACGCCAAACATGCGGATGACTTCCTTGGTCTCATCCGACAGCAATAGAAAGGGCAGGTTGTACTTCTCGCGGAATCGCCGATGGCTGTCGGGACTCTGCGGACTGATGCCGGCCACCGTGAGCCCGGCGAGCCGGATCTCCCGATGCAGGTCGCGAATGGAGCAGGCCTCGCGGGTGCAGCCCGGGGTGAAGTCGGCCGGATAGAAGTAGAGGATGACCGGGCCGTTCTTGAGCAGGCCGGTGAGCGAGACGTCCTTGCCATCCTGGTCGGGTAGCGTGAATTCGGGCGCCTTCTGCTCGATCCCTAGCATGGGCGGCATCTTAAGAGCGAATAGGCCGCCGGGGCCACCGTTCCCGTTTGGCGTCAAGAGAAGCAGTTCGCGTGACACCCGATTGGAGTTTCCCTACAATCGCGCGCCTTCCGGACGCCCGTCCGGGCCGGTTTCTACGTGTGGGGCGGTAGCTCAGCTGGGAGAGCGTCGCGTTCGCAATGCGAAGGTCGAGGGTTCGATCCCCTTCCGCTCCACCATTCCACGGGCTGCGCCCGGAATTCAAACGGGGCCTTGACCCGCGATGGATCACCGCGCGATCCACGGTGCGCGGTGCGGGTCTGCGGACCCATCCATGAATTACTCATCACGCCGTAGCGGGGTCATGGGGTAACAACGATTTTTCCGATCTGCTGGTTCGATTCGAGGAAGCGGTGCGCTTCGACGATGTCATCCAGCTTGAAGGTGCGCGCGATCACCGGTTTCAGTTTTCCCTCGGCGAGGCCGCGCAGCACCAACGTCCGCGCGCGCGCGAATCGCTCGGGATGATTCCAGATCGTCGACGCCACCCAGCCACGGATGCTCAGGTTCTTGAACGCCGCCGGCCAATGCGGATGCATCGTGGGCTGGCCTGACAATCCTCCATAAATGAAGAGTGTGCCGTCGACCGCCATGGCTTGTGCGAGCGTGTCGACATACGGCCCGCCCACGGGATCGAACACGATGCGCGCTCCCTGGTTGCCGGTGATCTTCATGACTTCGGCGACCAGGTCGGATTCTTCCGTGGCGATCACGTGTTTCGCGCCGTGCTCGAGCAGCGCCTGCCGTTTGTCACTGCGTCGCGTCGCCGCGATCGGCGTCGCGCCGGCCCAGTTGGCGAGCTGGATTGCCGCGAGACCCACGCTGCTCGACGCGGCACGGATGATCACGTAGTCGCCCACCGTCGCGTGAGTCACCTCGATGATGGCCATGGCCGTGAGGTACTGCATCCAGATCGACGCCGCTTCGAGGGGCGAGAGACCCGGCGGCGCGGGCAGCACGCTGCGCGCCGGTACGATCGCAGCTTCCGCGTACACGCCGTATTCACCCAGGAGAAACGTTGGCAACACGCAGACGCGGTCGCCAACTTTCAGATCCTTTACGCCGTCGCCGAGCGCCTCGATCATTCCGCAGGCCTCGTAGCCCATGGGGCAGGGCAGCTTCGGTTTCACCGGGTACTGCCCGGCGCGGAACGCCGCTTCCGAACGATTGAGTCCGATGGACTCGATGCGCACGCGCAGTTCGCCGGCGCCCGGTGCGCCGACGTCGAGGTTCTCGATGCGCAGCACCTCGGGTGCGCCCTGTTCGTGGATCCGCACAACCTTGCTCATGCCGGCCTCCGTGGGAATGGCCGCATTGTCGGCGCCTCGCAGGGCGCGTCTCGCATCGGAGCGAAATCGGGCGCCCGGTGCCGGCCATGGGCCTGTAAAATCCCGTCCGCGCGCCCCCGTAGCTCAGTGGATAGAGCGACCGCCTCCTAAGCGGTAGGTCGTCGGTTCAACTCCGGCCGGGGGCGCCACTTCAATTCGTCCACCACGCCACGAACTCCTTGAACTCGATGTAGCCGTCTCCCGCGGTGTCGGCGACCTCGAAATCGAGCAGGCATTCGGCGCGCGACACGTCGCCGTCGAGGACCTTCAGCAGCACGTGGAATTCATCCGGGTCGATGAAGCCATCGCCGTTGATGTCGCAAAGGTCGAAAACCCGGCGCGACTCGGCAAGTGAAGATTCGGTCAGCGTCGTCATGGTCGTTCCTCCGTGGAGAACCACGGTGCCAATCTAGGCCTGGCCTGCTTAAGGCCAACTGAACCGACCCGGCATGCCGTCTGTTTGACAGATTGCATTCCCGCCGCGCGGCGGCAATGCTTGCGCCGCCATGCGCCAATCGATGTTCGTCCTCCGGGCACACGCCAACCGACGTGGTCTCAATGAAATCACCGACAACGTGCGCTCCTGGGTGTCGAAGCAGGAAATCCGCTCGGGCCTGCTCACGCTCTTCTGCCGGCACACCTCGGCCTCGCTCCTGATCCAGGAAAACGCCGCGCACGCGGTCCGCAACGATCTCGAGAAGTTCTTCGACGAGATCGCGCCCGAGGGTGAAGAGCTCTACGAGCACGACGACGAAGGACCGGACGACATGCCCGCGCACCTCAAGACCGCGCTGACCCAGGTGCAGCTCAACGTTCCGGTGATGGACGGGAGGCTGATGCTCGGCACCTGGCAGGGCATCTATCTCTTCGAGCACCGCGCGCATCCTTCGACGCGCGAAATCGTGCTTCACCTGGCGGGCGAGTAGGCCGTTCGACGCGCGAGAGACGAGCGGCTGACACGAGTCCGCACCTGCCAGACGTTTCCTACATTTTCTGATTCGCGACTGTCAGCACTCCACCTTGTAGAGTGCCTTGCAGGGTTTCCCTTCCGGCGCACTTTCTGGATCACCGCTCCCGGCCATGGACGACGCAAGAATTCCGGCGTCATCCGCGCGCACCAGCGAGGTGCGCGCGCCGGCCTACATTGGCCCGCTGATTCCCGCTGAATTCTGGCCGTTGCGCTACGCCGCGGCGGTGGCGGTGGTGCTGGCGACCGTCGTGTTGCGCACTGCAGTGGCGCCGTTGTTAGGCACTCAGGCGCCGCTGCTGCCGTTCGTGCTCGCGGTGTTTGTTAGCGCCTACCTGGGCGGGGGCGGCCCGGGCTTGTTCGCGAGCGTGCTCACGCCGATCGCGGCCACCATCTGGTTCACGACCTGGCCGCACGACGCGCCCCCGGCGCAGTGGGGCGCGCACGTGGCGTTCTTCCTGCTGATTGCCGCACTGGCGACGTTGCTGATGCGCGAGTTGCAGCGCAGCGCCCAAGGGCAGGTGGCCGCGTTGCGGTCCGCCGACTACAGCGCTCGCAATGCGGAAGACAGCGCGGCGCAGCTGCGGCTCATCGCCGATTCGATGCCGGTGCTCATCTCCTACATCGGTGGTGATGGTGTCTTCCAGTTCGCGAACCGCCAGTACGAGGCCTGGTTCGGCAAGTCTCGTGAACAGATGGCCGGCAAACACGTGCGCGAAGTCCTCGGCGCCGCGGCCTTCGAGGTGATTCGCCCGCGACTCGAGCGCGCGCTTGGGGGCGAGCGCGTGTTCTTCGAACAGGAATTGCCCTATGTCGGCGGTCCGCGCGACGTCGCCGTGCACTACATCCCGGACTTCGACGGCTACGGCCAGGTACGTGGCTGCTTCGCGCTCATAGAAGACGTGGGCGCGCGCAAGCGCGCCGAACGCATCCTGCGCGAGACCGATCGCCGCAAGGATGAATTCCTCGCCATCCTGGCACACGAGTTGCGCAACCCGCTGACCCCGATCCGCAACGTCGCGCACATCCTGGGCAAGGGGAACCCGGACCCGCAGACGGTGCGCCGCTCCGGCGAAATGCTCGAGCGGCAGGCGAATCAGCTCACGCGGCTGGTGTCCGACCTGCTGGACGTCGCGCGCATCATTCGCGGTCGCGTGACCCTGGAGCGCGCGCCGCTCGAGCTGGGCCGCGTGATCGACACGGCGCTCGAGGCGGTACGCCCGCAGCTCGATACGCGCAGCCAGGTCGTCGCGGTTACGCGTCCCGCGGCTGCGCTGTTCGTCGAGGCTGACGCGGTGCGGCTCTGCCAGGTCGTGTCGAACCTGCTGACCAATGCCAGCAAGTACTCGCCCGATGGCGCCCGCATCGGGGTGGCGCTGCGCGAGAACGCGGAAGACGCGGAACTCGTGGTGAGCGACGAGGGCATCGGCATCGATCCGGAAATGCTGCCTCACCTGTTCGAGGATGGGTTCCTGCAGGGCGACCGGACTCTCGATCGTACGCATGACGGGCTCGGCGTCGGTCTCACCATCGTGAAACACCTCATCGAACTGCATGGCGGCGAAGTCGAGGCGAGCAGCGGGGGACTCGGCAAGGGCAGCGAGTTCCGCATCCGGCTGAAGCGGATCGCCGCGCCGCGGGAGCTGCTGCCCGCGGACCATGGCGAGGCGCCGCGGCCGACGCCGCGTCGCCGGGTGCTGGTGGTGGAAGACAGCCGCGATTCCGGTGAGTCGATGCGCGAGCTGCTGCGCATGAGTGGTCACGACGTCGTGGTGGTCAACGACGGCGCACAGGCGCTCAGCGCGCTGGAGGAATTCCGTGCCGACATCGTGCTGCTCGACATCGGGCTGCCGCGCGTCGACGGCTTCATGGTTGCGCATGCCATTCGCGCGCGCTTCGCGCACCTGCCGATGCGACCGCGCCTGCTGGCGCTCACCGGTCATGGTCGCGAGGAAGACCGGCTGTCGGCGCTGCGCTCCGGCTTCGACGGCCACCTCACCAAGCCGGTCGAGCCGAAACTGCTTTTGCGGCTCATCGCCAACGAGGGGCAATGGCAGGTGATGCCCAGCGAGATGGATTGAATCCGGCGCGCGCCACGCTCAAGTCGTCGATGGAATTCGGACGCTGGACGCATCGACGCGATGCTGCGTTATGTCGGAAGGCTGCCTTCGCCCGAGAGCGCACGCCGAGTACGCGTCGCCGACCGCGCGCGAGATCCGCCGTTCTATCTACGCCGAGGCGCGGCTGATTCTCCGATGGCCGGTTTGGGAACTGGCTCACACCGAATTTCCGCTTGACGTCTTTTCCGGCGGACGGTGACTGATAGATTGCAGCTCACATGTCCTCACCGATGCACGAACGACGCAGGCCCCAGGAACGGCGTCGTTCCATCGTCCGGGCGTTGTGGCACGGGAATTTCAAAAGGCGGCGCGTCTCGCCGCGGCGGGTCGATGAACGTCACGCAGTCGTGACGGATTGGTTTCATCCGCAATGGCTGGCCGTCAGCATCCTGATCCTGCTCCTTTGCAGTGCAGACGCCGTGCTCACGCTGACACTCATTTCGCGGGGCGCGCAGGAGATCAATCCGTTCATGGTGCCGCTGGTCCACGGCAGCGGCCATGCCTTCGCCTACTGGAAGGTGGGCCTCACCGCCATCGGCGTGGTCATGCTGACCGTCATCGCGCGACTGCAGGTGTTCGGCAAGGGGGTAGGGACCATTCTTTACGTCGTCCTGGGCCTGTACTCGGCGCTCGTGGGCTACGAAGTCGTTCTTTTACGTAACATTCCCTGGGAATAGGCACTGATCGCCTTTTCGGGGGCAGGCCGCATCGGCTAACATACCGCCCCTTTGCTCCAGGACCTTGAGTCCACAAGGATTTTTTCTCCGTATGGCTCCCAGCCTTCGCGAGTTGTTGGCATCGACGCCACTCTCGGGCGGTAACGCTCCCTACGTCGAAGCACTGTACGAACAGTTCCTGGCCGATCCTCAGAGTGTCGACGCCCACTGGCGTGAATACTTCCGCAAGCTGCGTGACGGCAGCGCGGGCGAGCAGATTCATTCCACCATCCAGGCCAGCATCGTTCAGCGCGCCGGCAAGCCGCGCCTGGCCGCCGGAGGGACGCCCGTTGCCAACGATGGCGCCGCGAAGCAGGGCGCGGTTTCGCGCCTGGTGCAGATCTACGCCAACCGCGGTCACCTGATCGCCAATCTCGATCCGCTCGGCATGCAGCAGCGCCCCCGTCCGCGCGTGCTGGAGCTGGGTTACTTCGGTCTTTCGGAAGCCGATCTCGACACCGAGTTCCTCACCGGCTCGCGTCCCAGCGAACTCGCGCCGCGCCTCAAGCTGCGCGAAATCATCGCGCAGCTCGAGTACGCCTACTGCGCCACGATCGGCGCCGAGTTCGCGCACGTGTCGGACACCGAGGAGCGACTGTGGCTGCAGGACCAGTTCCTGCTCGGCCGCCTCAAGGGCACGGTCACCGCCGAAGAACAGAAGAACATCCTCTGGCAGCTCTCGGCCGCGGAAGGCCTCGAGCGCTACCTGCACACCAAGTACGTCGGCCAGAAGCGCTTCTCGCTCGAAGGCGGCGACTCGCTGATCCCGCTGCTCGACGATCTCATCCAGCAGGGTGGCCAGCAGGGCATCGAAGAGTGCGTCATCGGCATGGCGCATCGCGGACGCCTCAACGTGCTGGTGAACGTGCTCGGCAAGTCCCCGTCGGTGCTGTTCAACGAATTCGAAGGCAAGTACGACACCGCGCACCTCACGGGCTCGGGCGACGTGAAGTACCACAAGGGCTTCTCCTCCGACCTGCGTACCCCCGGCGGCAACGTGCACGTGGCGCTGGCGTTCAATCCTTCCCACCTCGAGGTGGTGAACCCGGTAGTCGAAGGCTCGGTGCGTGCGCGCCAGGAGCGTCGCGGCGACGCCAAGGGTTCGCGCGTATTGCCCATCCTGATCCACGGCGACGCAGCCTTCGCCGGGCAGGGCGTGGTCATGGAGACGCTGCAGCTCTCGCAGGCGCGCGCGTTCTACACCGGCGGCTCGGTGCACATCATCGTGAACAACCAGGTCGGTTTCACGACCTCCCGTCCCGACGACGTGCGTTCGACCATGTATTGCTCGGACGTCGCCAAGATGCTCGAGACGCCGATCTTCCACGTCAACGCCGACGATCCGGAAGGCGTGGTGTTCGTCACGCGGCTCGCGCTCGCGTATCGCCAGAAGTTCAACAAGGACGTGGTCATCGACCTCGTCTGCTACCGCCGCCACGGCCACAACGAGGCCGACGAACCGGCGGCCACGCAGCCGATGATGTACCAGGTCATCCGCAAGCATCCGACCACGCGCAAGCTGTACGCCGACAAGCTGGTGTCACAGGGCGCGCTCAACGACGCCGAGGCCGCGGAGCTGGTCGAGCAGTACCGCCAGGGTCTCGATGCCGGCAAGCAGCAGGCGCGCGCCTCGCTGGGCATGATCGGCAACAAGTACACCGTGGACTGGAGCAAGTACGCGGGCAACGACTGGACCGAGCGCGTGAAGGGCGGCAACGATC
>Ga0315910_10002323_pt1 | contig 16833 bp, 17 predicted proteins | sample EdamamesoilMG_FD_204470 | JGI IMG/M metagenome (GOLD analysis project Ga0315910, IMG submission 204470) | Garden soil microbial communities collected in Santa Monica, California, United States - Edamame soil | ecosystem: Environmental > Terrestrial > Soil > Garden | place: USA: California... | reverse complement strand
CCTGCAGGTGCGCGAGCTCGGGGCCGCACGCGAGGTCCCGCCCCCCAGCCCGGACGTACAGGTTCTGGTGCAGCGTAACGCCGAGCTCTCTGCCGATCTCGAGGCGGCGCGTTGGACGATTTCCAGCCTCGAAGCAAATGTCGGCGACGGACCCACAGGCTCACCGGCAGGGGCCGTTCCGCGCCGCGACGAATTATCGCCCGCCGTTCCGCAGTCGGTGCCGGGAGCCGATTCGTAATCGGGCGCCGGTTGACACCCTTCAAATCAGACTTAGCTTGAGCCGGCTTCCTCCGGCCGACGACCATCCCAGATGAGCGCCAAGCGAGATTATTACGAAATTCTAGGCCTCGCTCAGGACGCGAGTGATGAGGACATCAAGCGCGCGTACCGGAAGGCGGCCCTCAAGCACCACCCGGACAGAAACCAAGGCGACAAAGAAGCCGAGGTGAAGTTCAAGGAGGCGACGGAGGCGTACTCGGTGCTGTCCGACAAGGACAAGCGCGCCACCTACGATCGCTTCGGACACGCAGGCTTGCAGGGCGGCGCCGATTTCTCGGGTGTCGGCGTGGGCGACATCTTCAGCCAGTTTCAGGACATCTTCGCCGACTTTTTCGGCGACCAGACGGGCCGGCGCGGCCGGCGCCAGGCGCGCGGCGCCGATGTCCGGGTCGACGCGCGCATCACGCTGCGCGAGTCGATGGTCGGCGTCAAACACGAGGTCACCGTCGAGGGCCTGGCCCCGTGCGAGGGCTGCAAGGGCTCAGGTGCCGCGCCGGGCACGTCGCCGGAGACCTGCCGAACCTGCCAAGGCTCCGGCCAGGTGGCAACGCAGCGCGGCTTCATCATGTTCAGCAGCACGTGTCCGACGTGCCGTGGACAGGGCAACATCATCACCACGCCGTGCAGCTCCTGCTCGGGGCGCGGTGCGGTCGAGCGGCAGCGCAAGGTGCTGGTCACCTTCCCGGCGGGGATCGACAACGGGCAGAGGCTGCGCGTGCCAGGTCAGGGCATGCCCGGTCCGAATGGCGCACCGAGCGGCGATCTGTACGTGGACGTGACGCTCGAGGCGCACCCCGATTTCGAGCGCGACGGCGCAGATCTGGTCACGCGCGAGAACATCTCTTTCGTCGAAGCGGCCATGGGTACCGAGTTCGACGTGGTGCTGCCAGATGGCACCGAGGTGCCGGTCGAGATCCCGAGCGGAACCCAGCCCGGCACCGTGATCACGGCGCGCGGGCACGGCATGCAGCTGATCGGTCGGCGAGGCCGGGGCGACTTGCACGTCGTGGTCAACGTGCACGTTCCGAAGAAGCTCAGCCGAAAGGCACGCAAGGCCTTCGAAGAGCTCGAGGACGAGCTCGCGCCGCCCATGTCGCGTCGCAGCGCGAGTTGAAGAGGGCCGCTCGAGGGGGGCAACCCGAGCGGTCCTCTAGGCCAGCGAGGGCGCACTCTCGCTGGCGATGTGCCAGCCGACGAGGGGCGGCAGCCGTTGAAAGTACGTCGTTCGTTGGCGGGCCTGAGTCGCAGCTAGCTGCGCTCGATGCCAGCCGGTCGAGGAGCGCGTCGGCTGCGACGACGGCGTGCTGGCCGGGACGCGACGAGCCCGCGACGCAGGCGCGCCTACAATCGACCCGACCCCGCGCGAGCGTCCAGCCTCAGAGACAGGCCATCTTCAGGCGGCGAATGCCGCCCTCGTCGATCCAGAACGGCTGACGACAGTCCACCTTCGTCGCCGCCGGCGTCTTGGCACCGTTCGTCGCGTTGACGGCCGCGGTGGCGGGCGCTGGCTTGGCGCGGCGCGCGAGAGTGGCCCGCTTCGGGGCGCGCTTCGGCGTCGCGCTGGTGCTCGGGGCACGATCCCGGGTGGCCTGCGCGGGAGCAGGCTGCGAGAGCGCTCGAGCCACGCGGTTCTTCGCGTCGGCGGACGGCACCGGCGCATCCGTGAGCTCGGGAATCGTCGTCAGCGAGGGGCGCGTCGTTCGCGCTGCGCGACTGCCATCGGCTGCGAGCCGGGCTCCGTCGCGCGCCGACTCGTCGGTCTCGGCCGCCGGCTTGTTGGCGGCCACGGCAGCGATCCCCTCTGGCCGCATGCTTTCGGTACCACTGACTTCGGTACCACTGCCTTCAATGCCACTGACCCCGGCAGCGAGCGCCGTGCCCTCGTCTGCTCCCTTGCCCGACAGCTGCGCGCTCTCGGGGAGCAGCGCGTTGGTGCTGACGCGCGTGCTGGACGGCACTCCGATGACCGCGACCGCGGTCAGGCCGAGCACCCCCGCCGCGGCGGCGAGGACATACAACCAGCGGCGCTCGCGCCGGCGCGGCTCGACCGAGGCGACCATGCCGGATGCCGTACCTCCGGATGCGATATCAGGCAGCGCAACCGGCCCGGGCTGCAGCAGCCCAGGTTGCACCTGCTCGGCACGGGCGACACGCCCCTCCACACCGGTAGCGTCGGCGCCCGCCACGGCCACCTCCGCCAGGCCCCTCCCGGTTTCGCCGGGAGACCAGCCGGGACGAGACGCCGCCTCCAGCACGGACGATGCCGTGTCCGGCGGCAAGACGTCGTCGACACAACGCGCGTCGGCGACCGTCTTGGTCGGCTCGGCCTCGGTGTCTTCGAGATCGTGACCGAAAGCTGCCTGCGCCTCGCCCGCCGCGCGGGCTGCCTCACGCTCCGCCCACGACTGGATGCGCTGGAACGTGTCGGAATCAGTGACGGAACTGCCGCTCGAGTCGAACACGACGTCCCCCACCCCGAGGCGCTCGATCTCCTGCAGCAGACGCTCGCGCTTACCGAGGATCTCACCAGCGACCGAGTCGAGCCACGCCCCGACCTCGCTGGGTGGCGCTAGATCGATGACCTTCTCGACGTCGAGCGCCAGCTCCTCTGCCGTCTGATAGCGCTGCTCCGGATCTTTACTCAGCGCCCGCAGCACCACGGAGTCGATCTCGGGGCTCAAGCCCGCCATCCACTGGCTGGGCGGCGGCACCTCGTCGCGCAGGATCTTGCGCAAGACCTCGCTCGCATCTTCGCCGACAAACAGGCGGCGCCGCGTCAGCGCCTCCCACAGCACCACACCACAGGCGAAGACGTCTGCGCGACGATCGACGGGCAGGCCCTGGAGCTGTTCGGGGCTCATGTAGCTGAGCTTCCCCTTCATCTGCCCATCGCGCGTGATCTGAATACGGGCCGAGGCCTTGGCGACGCCGAAATCCAGCACCTTCACCATGCCGTCGACGTCGATCATGACGTTCTGCGGCGAGATGTCCCGATGCACGACGTTGAGAAATTCGCCGTTCTCGTCCCGAGCTTCGTGCGCAGCGTGCAGCCCGTGCAACAGCCCGGAAGCAATCGTGCCAACCACGCCGATGGACGGCTCGAGGTTCTTGCGACGCGCGGCGCGCAGTAGCTTCGAGAAACACTCGCCACGGATGTATTCCATGACGAGCAACAGCTCCTGACCCATGGTCAAGATGTCGACTGTCTCGACCACGTTGCGATGCTTGATTCGCGCCGCGAGCCGAGCTTCGTCGATGAACATCGCGACGAACTCGGGATCCTTGCAGAACTGTGGGTGAAGGCGTTTCACCGCGACAGTGCGCGTCGTTCCATCTGCTTCGAGAACACGACCGAGGTGCACGGTCGCCATGCCCCCAGCCGCCAACCTGCCGTAGAGCGCGTAGCGACCCACGACATGCGATGGCTTCGTGAATTCGAGATGGGATTCAGCCATTTGGCCTCCGGACCATAGCACGATGGCGCCGCGAATCTCGAACTACGGAAAATTCGAGCGGAGATGCTCACAGGTGTACACAGAACACCCGAGATGTGTGGATCTGTATGCCACCACCTATCTCTTCGAACCTGTTCGGAAATGTCGAGCGGTGTTGCACCGCGGGGCGCTCTCACTCGAGCGCCGGCAGCTCCAATGTGCGACATGCCGCCACCATGATCTGTGTAGCTGCCTTCGAGAACTCCCGTCTGTCGGCGCGCGTGGCCGCCCCGCTCACGCCCTCACCGGGCGTGCCACATGCTAACCGGTGACGCCGATCCTCGTCCCATTCCGGCACCAACTCGCGCACGACGACGAACGAATAGCCCCCCTCGGTCGACTCGAACACGGCAGCGTCCGCCGCCGAAACAACGCGTGAAACACCGGCGGGTGTGACCAGCTCACTCAGTGCCGGAGCATCTGGCACGACCTCCACGACGAAATCGGCGCCGCCCTCGACGAGGAACCCGCGCGCTGTGCGCTCCACGCGAGCGCCGCTCGGGGCGCGCATGCGCTCGCTGCCCTCGCCCCTGAGTTGCACCAGCTGAAACCCAGTCGGCAGCGCCACGTCGAAGCTCTGGTCCCGGGCTAGCGCGGCCTTGTCGACGTGGATCTCTTCCTGGCGGCGGCACGCCCCCAGGAGCACGCCGCCCACCACCGCCCAATACAGAGCATGGGCGCGACACCGATCGAGGACAGGAGCGAGGAACGTCATGCGGGTTGGCTCGGCTCGAAGGATAACCTCGGGCTGATCACAGTTGTCGACTCGCGATGCCGCGCGCGCCGAGCAGCTCGATGATGCCCACGCCGCCCACCAGGTGGCCGGCGCCGACGACGACGAAGTAGCGACCCGGGGTCTTCACCATCTCCACGAGGCGCTCGGTCATGGCCCGATTGCGGGCGGCGAACAAGCGCTCGAACATCTCCGGATACTCGCCCTGCATCGGCGCCACCATCAGCCGATCGAGCCCGGGTGCATCGCCCGCGCTCCAGAGCCGGAACGCGGCGTCGAGCTCTGTCGCGTACTCGTCGATCTCCTCGAGCGTCTGTCGCAGGAGCTGCTCTTCGGCGTCCGGGCTCGAGCTCGCGAACAGGTCGAGCTGTCCGTCGACCGTCTCCAGGGCCTCGATCCGCTTGCGCCCGTCCGCTGCGCGACGGAAGTGCTCGTCGATGCCATTTGAGGCCGAGAAACCTTGGCGCTCGAGCGCCTGCGTCGTCAGCGTCAACGCCACGAACCAGGGGCGGAAGCCGCGCAAGCCGAACATACTCTGGCCGCTCTCGGCCTGCGTGCGCTCGAGCAGCGCCCACGTCTCGGGCTCCACGACGTCGCTCAAACGCTGGCCCGGCGGGAGCCGCCCGAGCTCCATCATCCGCCGGGCAGCCCCGACCTGGGCCGACTCGTCCAGTGCCAGCTCGAGCACCAGCACATCGCTCTCGGCGAACGCGCCTTCGATGCGCGGATCGAGCGGATAGATGTCCGGCCGCGCCACGTGCACGGAGCCCAGCAGATACAGCGTCGAGGCTCCGACGTCGGCGCGCCAGAACAGACCCCGCGCCGACGCGGCCGCCTCGGTGGGTCGTGGCGCAGCGGCCTGTGCGGGTGCCGCCACCGCGGCGGGCGCCGCGGCACGTGGCGGCGGCGCCGCGGGCTCACAAGCGAGGCCCGCCAGCGCCGCATACACAACCAGCGCGCCGAGACGCGCGCGCCCGAGGGCGCTCACGCGCGGCGCGCCAGCGACGTCATTCCTCTTCTTCCGGCTCGACGGCATCCGAATCGGAGGCTTTCGCGGTCTCCGTCACCTGGAACTTCGCGACGTCGGCCGTGGCCCAATCCGCCGACCAGGAGCTGATGCTGTAGACCTGGTCCGAACCGTTCGTCTGCGCCCAGCGGTTCGTGCCCTCCGCCGTGTTGCCCACCTTCAGGATGTGCACGCCGGTGCCGCCCTTCAGCTCGATCGTCACGGTGGCCGCGGGGGTCGCGAGCCCGACGTCTGCCGCCTGCTTGCCGTCGCCGAAATCGATGGCGCTCAGCGCCTTGTAGGCCCGGAGCAAATCGTCGACCTTCGAGGGCTGGAACTTGTCGAGCGGCTTCGCCTGCGCTGGCGCCTTGCCGTGTTTGCTCGTCCAGCTCTCGCCGGCCTTGTCAAACACGAACGAGCCGTTCGCGTTCTGGATGCTGACCTTGACGACCTCCTTGTCGTCGAACTTCAGCATGCTCTTGTCGCGCCAGCCTTTGGCGTCGCGCTCGTACAGCCATTTGGAGAAACCCTTGATGGCGTAGACGCCGTCCTGCTTGGCGAGCCGCGTCATCTGCCCGCGCGAACCGTTCTCGCCGAAGTACAGATCAACGACGCTCTCCTGGCCCTTGTAGAACGTGGCGTGCAGCGCCTTGTCGTCCGTCACGCCCCAGCGTTCGTACTCGTCCTTGCCCTCGCTGATCGCCTCCGACAAGCCGAGCTTCGGCAAGTTATCGAGCAACGACTTGACGTTGCTCGCGTTGGCCTTCGCTTTCGTCGGTTTGTCGAGCGACCAGGCCTCCTCGCCCGTCTTCACGAGCTCGATGTCCTCGGCCGCCGCGCCTTCCTTGCCAGCGGGCTTGTGGATCACGATCCGATCGATCGCCTTCGCGCTCTCCTCGCTGACCTCGAGCTTGGGCAGGTTCGCGGCTTGCCCCTCCAGGCTATGCTGAGCCGCCTCCTTGTGCTCGCCTCGACGCTGCACGAACAAGAGGCCACCGAGCACGAGCAAGACGCCGATCGCGACGTACAGTTTCTTTTGCTGGTCCATGGTCAAAAACCGGTATTAGCGTTCCAGCCGCCGACTCAGGCCGAGGCGCTCAGCTTGTAGTGGTCTTTCAGTGATTGGCGCCGGCGCCAGCGCAGCAGACCGAAGCCGGCCACTGCCAGCGGCAGCCCGAGAGTGAGCATCCACTGCACGGAGAACTGCTGGTTCTTGCGCGCCTGGCGGTACTCTTCATCCTTCTTGCGGATCGCTTCCTCATCGTCCTCCGCGCCGATCTTCGGCGGATCGACGTCCGAGTACGTCAGGTTCGGGAACCCGATGATCTTGGCGCTGGCAGCCAGCAGATCGGTGTCGCCGCTGATCCAGTCGAGCGTGTTCTTGAGCGAGAGGATGGTGTTTGTCAGGTAGCTCTGCGCGTAGGGCCCCGCGAACATGAGCAGCTCTTGATCGCCACCCACGTTGCCGAACATCGCGAACTGCCCGCCGAGCTCTGGCCCGTTGCCGGCGTACGCGAACGGGTTCGTCAGGAACTGGCTGGACGAGACGACCAGCACGCGCGACGGCGTCGGCGCCTGCGCGGCGGCCACGATGCCCTGGTTGTCACCCTCGGGGAACGCGCTCTTCAGCTTGCCCTCGGCCGACGCCGCGATCGCACGCTGGGAATACGGCGGCTTGGGCGCCCACTGACGGCGGATTTTCATGTCCACCGTCTCGCCCTCGGTGGCCGTGGCGTTCTCGGTCGTGCGGGCACGCACCACGAGCGCCACTTCCTCCGGCTGCTTGTCGCGCAAGAGCTCGATCGACGACGGGAACGGGAACGCCATCTCCTCGATGCGGAAGAACGGGGAGAAGCCGATGTCGAGCAGCTTCTTGTCATCCTCGAAGCGCTCGTCCGCCACCACATGCACGATGCCGGGGTGCCGGATCCACACCGCGCCGCCGGCCGTCATCGCCGGCACGCGGAACTGGGCGCCGTAGTCGAACACGGCGTCCTTCTTCATGCCGATGCCGTAGCCCGACAGCAGCTTGTCGAGGCCGTGCAGGTCGAGCGTCGCGTTCATGCTGGCGTCGTTCGCCTTCATGCTGACGGCCGATGCAAACACGGCGAGCGCCTTGTCGCCTCGCATCAAGAACTGATCGATGCGGCGCAACTCCTTGTCGCTGTAGGGCTTGCCCGGCTGGGTGATGATCAGCCCGTCGAGGCTCTGGTCGATCTCGCTGTTGCCGTCCTCGAGGTTCACGTCCACGAGCTCGTAGAACGGGAACGCTTGCGACAGCACGCTCTTGAAGCTCGGCCCGCCGCCGCCACCCTGGCGCGGCAGCAGGTTCGTGTCGCTGAGCTTGAGCTCATCCTTCTCGATGATGACGCCGACCTTGTGCTTGATGTCGTCGGCTTTGTCGCGCAGCTCGCGGATCTTGTTCGAGATCCAGAACTCGAGGCCCACGCTGTTCTGCGGGCTCAGCTGCGGGATCACCTCTTTCTCGCTGCCGTATTTCAGCACCAGGCCGAGGTAGCCCTGCGCGATGGCGATCTGGTCCCCGCCGCCCTCGCCGGGGTCGCCCATGGCCATCGGCTGCAGGCCGGCCTCTTCCGCCTGCTTGCGCAGCTCGTCCGTCTCCGGCTCGATCAGCGTGTACTTGAACTTACCCGCGCCAGCGCCCTCGTAGCTCTTGAGCAGGTCGGTCAGCTCCTGGACGAACACCTTCAGCTTCGGCAGCTTGGTGTTCACGTAAGCGTCGACCTGCAGCGGGCCTTTCAGGCTCTGCACCAGGTTCCCGCTGCCCTTCGAGAGCGTGTAGCGCTCGTTTTTTGTCGTATCGACGCGCTTGTAGGCGCCCGCGCTGAGGACGTTGGCCACCACGATGATGGCCAGGATGACGACGAGGTACAGGCCCGTCTGCGCGGCGGCCTTACGGCGATGCTCTTTGGTTGCCATGACGACTCAGGCCCACTTCCTGCGCTCGAGCGCGCGAAATGCGAACACGAGCGCGAGCAGCGTGACGCTGATGAAGTAAACGATGTCCCGCGTGTCGACCAGACCGCGGATGAAGCCCTGGAGGCGGCTGTTGAAGCTGACGTAACCCATCAGGTTCGCGAGCCCCTGGCTGACGTCCTGCCCGACGTAGTCGGTCAACGCGCCGAGGATCCACAGGAACACCAGCACGAAGAACGTGACGAAAAAGGCCACGGCCTGGCTGCGCACCAGCGAGCTGACGAGCAGACCGATGGCGACCGAGGCTGCGCTGAACAGCACCAGGCCGAGGATCGCGCCGAGCACCGGGCCCCAGTCCAGGTTGCCGAGGTGCCAGGGCCAGGAGAACATGGCGATCGGGTAGACGAGGAGGGCGAGCAGCAGGGTGAGCACCAGCCCGAGCGCGCCCAGGTACTTACCGATGATCACGTCGCTGTCCTTGACGGGCAGGGTGATCAACATCTCGAGCGTGCCGCTGCGCCGCTCCTCGGCGACGAGCGCCATGGTCACGACCGGCACGACCAGCGCGCTCAGTCCGGGTCCCACGTACACGAACAGGTCGGTCAAGCTCGCCTTGTCGACCTTCCAGAAGCTCGCCCCCACGGTGTCCGTGAAGAACATCAAGCCCAGCCCGAAATAGCTGAGGCAGATCACGACGTACGCGAGCGGGGAGTCGAAGTACGACCGGAACTCCCGCTTGGCAATGATCATCATCGGAGACACTGGTTCACTCCTTACTGTGCGTCGCTCGCCGCTGCTTCGGACGTGTCGCGCCAGCCGCTGCCTCGGTCGAGGCGTTCATCGGCGCGCGTCAGATCGCGGAATACGCTGTCGAGGCTCTGCGCGTCGCGCCGGAGCTCGAGCAACACCCAACCCTTGGCGACGGCCAACTTGAAAATTTCGGGTCGCAGGTCGCCTTCCTTGGCGCCGGCAATCTCGAAGCGATGCAGCCCCTCTTCGGTCGGGCTCTCGGTGACGCGCTTGGCGCCAGCCAGTGCCGCGAGGGCGTCGCGGGCGGCCTGCTTGGTGGGCGCCGCCGTGCCATTGCTGGCGCTCGAGAAGCCCACGAAGTAGCGCACCGACCCAGCGCGGGAGCGGATGTCTTCCAGGTTGCCGTCCGCGACCACGCGCCCTTTGCTGACGATGATGGCGCGCGCGCACGCCTGCTCGACCTCGGCCAGGTTGTGCGTGGACAGCAGGATGGTGCGGTCTTTCCCGATCTCCTGGATGTACTTGATGACCTCGGCCTTCTCGTTGGGATCGAGATCGCTCGTCGGTTCGTCCAGGATCAGAATTGGTGGATCGTGCATCAGCGCCTGGCCGAGGCCCACGCGCTGACGGTAGCCATGGGACAGATTGCCGATGTCCTTGCCGAGGACCTGCGCCAGACCACACACCTCCACCACTCGCCCGAGCCGGCTCCGGAACGTCGAGGCGTCCAGTCCGCGCACCTGGGAGGTGAACTCCAGGTACTCCCACACGTTCATCTCCGGGTAGAGCGGGGCACGCTGCGGCAAGTAGCCGATCTTCTTGCGCACCTCGAGCGGGTCATCGAAGACGTCGAAGCCGTGCACGAGCGCGGATCCGCTCGTCGGCGAGATAAAGCACGTCAGGATGCGCATGGTGGTGGACTTGCCAGCACCGTTCGGTCCCAAGAAGCCGACGACCTCGCCCTTCTTGACCTCGAAATCCACCTGGTCGAGCGCTTTGACGCTGCCGAAGTGCTTGCTGAGCCCGCTGGTGCGGATCATCACATCACTCATGGTTCCCCTCCTTGCCGAGAGCGGTCTCGGGGCGCACGGTCGGGGGACGCACAGTGCGATACAGTCGGTCTGTCATATTCACTCGTGTCATCGGCGTTACGGGCTGGTGCCAGCTCTCGAGAGAGCGGGGTGGCGCTTCGAAACGCAATTGCCCCGCAAACGGCCGGCATCCTAGCGGTGGTCACTCGGCTGTCAATAACTAGGCATGCCGCCAAATATTCCCCGATCTCGCGCAGGTTTTTCGTTTAGCCGGAGCTGAACCGCGGCCCGAGCCGTACCGGCCCGCTCGGCCCCGGTCACGACGCGCGTCTCGCGCCTTTACTTTCTGCGACCCCTTTACGCCGCCGCTCCGGAGCCCGCCCCAGACGGCGCGAGCCGCGCTCAGGAGGAGTAGCCACTCACGAGCGCCTCCGCGAGCAGGCCCCAGCCGTCGGCAGCCACGAACAAGAGCAACTTGAACGGGAGGCTAATCTGCGTCGGGTTGATCATCTGCATGCCGAGCCCGATGAGCACGTTGGCCACGACCAGGTCGATGACGAGGAACGGCAGGTAGATCGCGAACCCCAGGGTGAAGGCCTCCAGCAGCTCGGTGACGAGGAACGCGGGCACCACCACGCGCAGGTCGCTGTCGGCCACGCTCGCACCTGGGCCCTGCCGCTCGCGAACCAGGGCCGCAAAACGCGCCTTCTCCTTGGCGGAGGCGTTTGCGCCGAGGAAGCTGCGCAGCGGCTCGCGCACGGCCTCGATCGCGTCCGGCAAGGCGGCGACCGCGTCGGACGCACCGGCCGCGAGCAACGGCTCGAGGCGTTCGGCGATGCGGCTGCCCACGGGCGCCATGGCGATCAGCGTCAGCGCCGCGCTCAACGCCAGCACCACGCTGCTGCTCGGCACGCTCTGCGCGCCGATCGCGCCCCGCACGATCTGCAGGACGGTCGCTATCTTCACGAAGGACGTGAGCGCCATGAACGCAAACGGCAGCAAGCCGATCAGGCTGAATACGAGCACCAGCGACAGGGGCCTCCCCAGCAAGCTCGCGTCGGCCGCGCTCACGACTCACCCTCCGGCGGCGCAAACGCTCGCGCCGAGCCCGGAGGCACCTCCCCCAGCTTGACCAGGCCCGCCTCGCTCGCGCCGATGATGAGGACCTGGTCGACGACCCGCACCACGTACACCGAACGCCGCGTCTCGAGCGGCAGACGCGCCAACAGCTCCACAGGCCCGAGCGCCCGCCCCAGGCCCGCCCGGCGCGCGGCATATGAGACCAGGACCGCCAGCACGGCCACGACGACGAGCAAGCCGACGCTCTCGATCACGTAGCTTTCGAGCGCCGCGGCCACCCGCGCGACCCTACAGCCCCGCCTGGCCCCGTGCAATCGCGACCCGCCCGGTCGCTCGATGGCGCGCGCTTCACCTCTTGCGTCGACCACCGGCTGCGATGCGCGCCACCCCGTAGCGATGGATCACGTTGCGCAGCCGCTGCGCCCCGGCGTCGTCGACGTCACCGCGGATCGAGAGCGACGGTTGCCCCGAGCGCCGCACGACACGCAGCCGGGCCGCGCTGACGCGCGAGGCGCGCACGACGTCGGCGATCTCGTCCAGCAGGCTCTGCGGGAGGCGACCCCGCACCAGCCGCGGCTCACCGCTCCGGACGTGGACGACGAACAGCTCGGTGCTGCGCCGGATGCCGATGATCAAGGGCACGAGCGCCAGGAACAAAGCGGTGAGCAAGACGAGCGCCATCACCAGACCCGCCACTGCACGAGAAAACGGCCGCGCCCGACCGCTCGGGCCGGCGCTCCCCCCGGCCCTGCGGGCGACTGGAGCGCTCGGCGAAACTGTCTCGAGCCGGCCGCGTCTTCGGCTATGGGTAGCCGCATGGGCCTGTCGCGCCTGGACCACATCAACGTCAACACCTCGCAGCTGCAGCGGCTGATCACGTTCTATTCAGAGGTGCTAGGAATGACGACTGGCCCGCGGCCCAATTTCTCGTTCGGGGGCGCCTGGATGTACTGCGGCGGTGTTCCAGCGGTGCACCTCGTCGAGCGCGCCCAGATGGCGCCCGTCAGCGGCGATCTGCGCCTGCAGCACTTTGCTTTCGCGGCCCAAAACCTGGCGGACTTCCTGGCCCGGCTCAATGCGCTCAGCGTGCCATATCGAGTCGGGATCGTAGACGATTTCGAGATCTGCCAGATCAACCTGCAAGACCCGGACGGCAACCACCTGCATATCGACTTCCCACTGGCCGAAGCACGCCGGCTGGGCGTCGAAAGAACACCCCGCTAGCGACCAGGCCCATCGGCCGTCGCATTGTGACGGAAAAACGACGAGGTGGGACCTTTGCTTCCATCGGCGGTGCCAAAACAGATAACGTCCGCGCAAATGTTTGGCTCAAAGAAGAAGGACGCCGCGTTCTTCGACGCCTTCTCCCGGCACGCCAAGAAGAGCGTCGAAGCGGCCAGCATGCTGGTCGAGCTGGTGAAGTTGCTGGGGGTGGGCAACGGCGCGGCGAAGAACGTCTACCGGACGCCGGAAGACGAGAAGGCTGCGCCGCAGGTGCTCGAACAGGCGAAGCAGCTGTACGCGAAGATCAAGGACGCCGAGACCACGGCAGATAGTATCACGCACGATACGATCAAACGCCTCCACGAGCACTGGATCACCCCGTTCGATCGGGACGATATCCATAACCTGATCAGCCGCATGGACGACGTCCTCGACCTGATCGAGGCCGCCGCCGAGCGCATCATCTTGTTCGACGTCACCGTTGCGCCGCGTGAAGCCACAGAGCTCGCAGAGCTGCTCGTCGAGTCGTGCAAGGCTCAGTCCAAGGCCGTGGATTTGCTCGCCACCATGACGCGGGCGCCGGAAATTCTCGAGCTGTGCGTGGAGGTGAATCGCCTGGAGAACGCCGCCGACAGCGTGCACCGGCGCGCCATGGCCGAGCTCTTCAAGGCCGGCAACGACCCGCTCAAGGTGATGAAATGGCGTGACATTTTGGACGGGCTCGAGTCGGCGACGGATCGCTGCGAGGATGTTGCCAACATCCTCGAGGGGGTCGTGCTGGAATACGCATGACCGGCCTGATCCTGATTATCGCGCTGGCGCTGCTGTTCGACTTCATCAACGGATTTCACGACGCAGCCAACAGCATCGCCACCGTCGTCTCGACGCGAGTGCTCTCGCCGAACGCCGCCGTCATCTGGGCTGCTGCGTTCAATTTCATCGCATTTCTGCTGTTCGACACGCACGTCGCGGGCAACATCGCCAAGGGCGTCGACGCCAACGTGGTGACGCTCGGTCTGGTCGCGGCCGGCTTGGTCGGCGCCGTCGTCTGGGATCTGCTGACGTGGTGGTGGGGGCTACCGACATCGTCGTCGCACGCTCTGCTCGGCGGCTTGGCAGGCGCGGCCATGGTGAAGGCGGGCCCGGGCGCCCTGGACATGGCCTTCTTCGGAAAGACGGCGCTGTTCATCCTGGTGGCGCCGTTCCTGGGCAGCGCGCTCGGCTTCGTGTTGATGAAGCTGGTCATGCGCCTGTACGGCAACAAGCCGCATCGCACGGTGGATCGCTCGTTCCGCAAGCTCCAGCTGCTGTCGGCGGCGCTGTACTCGCTCGGCCACGGCGGCAACGACGCACAGAAGACGATGGGGATCATCGTGGCGGCGTTGATCGCCAACCAGGAGCTCGTGGCGGCGCCGAGCGGCAGCGCCCAGCACGTGCCCCTGTGGGTGGTGCTCGCGTGTCACGCCGCCATGGGTCTGGGCACTCTCAGCGGCGGTTGGCGCATCGTCAAGACGATGGGCATGAAGATCACCAAGCTCGCGCCGGTGGGCGGCTTCTGCGCCGAGACGTCGGGCGCCATCACCCTGTTCATGGTCACGGCGCTCGGGATTCCCGTGTCGACGACGCACACCATCACGGGGGCGATCGTCGGCGTCGGCACGGTGCGCAAGCTGTCGGCCGTGCGCTGGGGTGTCGCAGGCCGCGTCGTGTGGGCCTGGGTGTTCACGGTGCCCGGAGCAGCGGCCATCAGCGCGCTGACGTTCATCGTGCTGCGCCTGCTCGGCGTTCCCGTCTGAGCGAGCGGGTCTTGGGGGGGCGTCGCGGCTCGCGCCCGGCTGGCGGCGGCGCGGTGCATGAAGCCCAACGGCGAGCGTGCGGAGGCGGACTCGCGCCGGGCCCGGCTCGTCAGCGGCCCGCGCCGCGCAGCAGGGGGCGCAGCCAGCGTGGGCGATAAGACAACGTGAACATCACGCTCCAGCCCGACGCGGCGAGCAGCAGCACCCAGAGGATGGCTCCGAAGCTCGGGCCACGAGCGACCCAGCAAACGACAAAGCTCAGCGCTAGCGCGCTCGCGCCGAGCCACAGGTTCTGGCGCCGCGCCGCGGGCGAGGGCGACGCGCGACGCACCTCGATCACTGCCGAGTGGTGAGGTGCTTGGCGCAGCGCCAGCAAGGCGAAGCCGACGTAGCTGGCAGCGAAAGCAGCGAGCCCGAGCATGCGCGAGCCGTCAGCCTTCGCCCGAGCTCGGCACGGCCCGAGCGAGGCCGAGCGCCCGCGGCCGAGCCACGGCGGCGCGAGCGAGCCAGCGCCGCGCGACCACTGCGGCCACAGCCCCGAGCAACAAGATGACGCCGTCCATGGCGGCCACGCTCACGACGCCGCGGCCCCAGGCGCGCCACGGGTAGTCGCCCGTCGTGAGCCAGTTGAGCGCCACCGCGACGACCGCGAGCGGCGCGATGACGGCGTTTTGCTCGCGCCACGCCGCGCGCTGGCGCAGACCGGCGTGACCGAACGTGAGCAACCACACGGCGTAGAACGCGAGCATTTCGAGCCGCTCGCGATCGAGCCCAAAGGCGTGACTGTCAGCGGGCAAGCAGCGGTTGGCGATCAAGAACGCGAGCGTCGCGACGATGATGCCGGTGACGCTGCCGGTGGCGAGCGCTTCGACCAAGCGCACCCCCACCCGGCCCTCGCGAGCGTGCTCGGCGCGCCGAGACTCGAGCCAGAACCAGAACCCGGTGGCGATCATCACGCAGCCGGCGAGGCCCGCCGCGAAATAGAGCCAGCGCAACAGCCACTGCTCGAACTGCACGAAATGAATGCCCGCGATGAAGCGCTGCAGCGCGCCGATCGGCTTCGACTCGAAGCGCTGCAGCACCGCGCCCGTGCCCGCGTCGAAGTACACGGCGTCGCGGTTCATCGACACGTCCTGGGTGTGAGAGCGGCGGACCTCCACCACGCTGGCGGCGTCCCCCGCGTTCGTGACGCGGACCAGGAAGGGCTTGCCGCCCTGCCAGAGGCGCTCTGCTTCGCGCGCCATGGCATCGAGCGAGCCGAGCTCGGCGGGCGCGTTGGCCTTCGGCCGTTGATAGCTGCCGAAGACCTCGCGATTGAACGCTGCCCGCTCACCGTCAAACGCCGCCTGCCAGGTGCCCGGGAAAAACAGCGAGAAGAAGATGATGAGGCCCGACAGCGGCATGACGACGTGGAACGGCAGCGCCAGGACGCCCATGCCCGTGTGCAGATCGAGCAGCGAGCGCGTGCTCGCTTTGCCCGGGCGAAACATGAAAAAGTCGCGAAAAATGCGCTTATGAATGACCACGCCGGAGACCGTGAGCAGCAGCATCGCCATGCCGCACAACCCGACGATCCAGAGCCCGAGATCGAGCCAGTCGATATGCAGCATGAAGTGGAACGGGAATATGAACCCCGTCCCTCCCCGCGTCGGCGCCGGATGCAGCTCTGCGAAAGTGACCGGGTCCAGGTGATGGAGCACCGAGCCATCGGCGCCACCGGGGAGGCGGACCTGGAGCGTGGGTGTGCGCGCGGACGGCAGGGTCATCGACCACTGAGCCGCGCCGGGGGCCATGGCCGCCACGGCGCGCGCGGCGGCGTCCAGGGAAACGACCGGCGCGGGAGCGAGCCGCGTCGGTGGCATCATCCAGCGATCGATCTCGCGATCGAACACGGAGAGCGTGCCCATCCAGAAGATGGCGAACAAGACGCCGCCCAGCACGAGGCCCACCCAGGTGTGAAGCCGCGACAGGCTATGCCGCAGCGGCTCGCTTGCTTCCTGCATTGTCAACCTCCGACACCGAGCGCGGCCAGCGTGGGCCAAGCGCCGGCGGAAAGCCACCGCGACAGACCCACCCCGACCAGCGTCACCGAGAGCGCCACGATAGAAGCTCGCGCGAGGCGAGGCGTCGTCGTGATCCACAAGAGCGCCAGCAGAAACAGGATGAACGCCAGCATCGCAGCCAACACGGTCGCTTCAGCGCGCCCCAGGCTGTCTCGCAGCCACAGCGCCAGCGCCGCGCTCCAGACGGCGGCGGCGGCGTAGCCGCCCCCGAGGGCGAGCGTCACACGGAAAATCACGCGGAAGGCGCGCATGCAAGACTGGCGTGGGGATGCGTTGGAGGTGGCGATGATACAGCCGCTCGTGCGTCGTGCACCTGCACGCGCGAGGCTGCCACGCCTCGCGCCAGCATACCACCTCAGATAATGATGGCCGTTATCAATATGAACAGGGCGCGGCGCTCATTCCGTCGGCAGTCCTCGGGACGAGCAGCACGAGCGCAG
>Ga0315910_10002322_pt1 | contig 16834 bp, 14 predicted proteins | sample EdamamesoilMG_FD_204470 | JGI IMG/M metagenome (GOLD analysis project Ga0315910, IMG submission 204470) | Garden soil microbial communities collected in Santa Monica, California, United States - Edamame soil | ecosystem: Environmental > Terrestrial > Soil > Garden | place: USA: California... | reverse complement strand
GCGTAAAGCACGAGAACCTGAACCACCAACCGGCTACGCGGATCAGGTCAAGTTACACAGAAAATCTGACAAGCTCCGGCCTTCCAAACGCTCGAGCAGACAGTGGTGAGCGGCCGCTTGGGCGAAGCCCAGCACCCTGCTGATGCTCAGGGCACGTTCGGATCGGCGCCGGCCGTCTCACGCCCACTCGCCGAGCCCACCTCCGGGCCACGCAGCGCTTGGTGCGTCATGCTCGGCAGCCTGGCGTCCTGGCTCGCTGGCGGCTTCCAGATGCCTGCGGCCACGCCCCGTGCGCCGATCTCCCGCGCTTGCTCCTTCGCCGGTCGGGTGACGCTGCGGCTACGCATGTCGCGTGAGACGTGCGCCTGGTGGCGTGGCCTCGAAGCGCAGGCCCGCCGCTGGTTACCCCGCGGCATGAGCTGGCTGCGCTTCCTGTGCCTGTCCCTCTGGCACGGCTGGCGCCATCTACTCGGCACCCAGGTCGCGTACGGCCACATCTACGTCCGCGATCGCTTCCGCTGCACCAGCCCCGTGTGCAACCGCCGCGACGTCACACCCCACCACACCCAGTTCCGCTCCGCAGGCGGAGGCGACGAAGACCACAACCTCACCAGCCCCTGCAGCTGGTGCCACCTGCACGGCATCCACTGCGGCCGAATCCGCGCAACCGGCACGGCCGATCACATCCGCTGGGAGCTCGGGCCGCACAACGCGCCCACCCTCATCGTGCACGGACGCGAGCGGATGGCGGCGTGATGCCGCCGAGTCGGCTCGACGCGGGAATACGCAACCTCGTGAAGGTACGCATCTACTGTCACCCCCGTACCGCCCCGGTTCAGCGGCGCATTTTGACTCCTCCGCAGTCCTCGCTGCCCGTTCAGCTCGAACGGATCGCCGAACACCAGCCGAACAACGGCTGCGTGGCGGCAAGGAGGCGCAGCACCGCAATGGGGAAGAGCCCAGTCACCCGCGTAACACCGCGCTCGGGACACCACACCCACCCGAGCTCGCGAATGGCCCAGGCCATCCTGCTCGGAGCGGTACACCTGGCCTGCTCAGGCGGCTCGAACGACCCCGACCCCATCGGCGCCGCGGGCACCACATCAGCCGAGGCCGGCGCAGCGGGTGAAACCGGCGACGGTTCTGGGGGGACCGCCGGCACCGATCCGGGCTCGGCGGGAGCCGGAGGCGACGACCCCACGACGCCGGACGAGCCACCCTCGCTCGAGGAGCTCGCGGAAGAGCCCGCCGCGCAGGTGCCGTGGACGATCCTCGTCTACGGCCACGGTGATCACAACCTGTCCAACTCGCTGTACCAGGACATGACGGAGATGGCCGCCGCGCAGCTCGGCGACGTGGTCCAGCTGGTGGTGCTCGCGGACTGGGATTCGTCGCAGATGATCGCCAGCATGGATCCGCCGGCGCTGTTCCCGGAAGGGCTTCAGCTGTATCGGGTCGCGGGCGGCGGGGTGGCTCCCGAGCTCATCGGGCAGGCGCCGGAGGCGAATCTGGACAATCCGCTGGAGGTGGCGGAGATCGTGCGGGCGGTGTTCGCGGCGTTGCCGTCGGAGCGCCGGGGTTTGATCCTGTGGGATCATGGGGGCTCGTGGTTCGGTGGTTTTGGCGGGGATAGCCAGGATGGGACGGCGCTGAGCGTGTCGCCCATGAGCGCGGACGTGGTGGCGGAAGCGGTCCGCTCGGGTATCGCTGCGGCGGGCGTCAGCGAGGCCAAGCCGTTCGACTTCATCGCGTTCGACACGTGTCTGATGTCCGGCGCCGAGGTGGCGTTTCCTTTCGTCGATCTGACGGACACGTACATCGCGGCGGCGGAGATCGACTACGGCGCGGGCTGGAACTACGAGGCCACGCTGTCGTATTTCGCGGCGAACCCGGCGGCGCCGATGGCGGAGCTCGCCGTCGCGGAGGTGGGGCACTGGGATGCTCACCACGCGAGCAACGGCATCAACGATGCGCTGCTGCGCTCCCACGCCGCGCTCGATCTGGCCAGGATGGAAGCGTTCGCCGGAGCCGCCGAGGGCCTGGCGACCGCGCTGGAGGTCTCGGAGTCGTTCGACTTCACGGAGCTGGCGCGCAGCGCGTTCTTCGCGGTGTCGCCTTACTCGAGCCAGTTCGATCAGAGCGCCATGGAGCCCGGGCTGCGTGATGCGGGGCAGGTCTTGAGCGCGCTCAGTCAGGTTCAGTCGGACCCGGCGGTCGCGCAGGCGGCGCAGACGGCGCTGGGCGCGCTCGACGAGGTGGTGCTGGCGAGCTCGCAGGGCTCTCTGCGCGCCGGGGCGCAGATCGGCATGCACATCGAGCAGACGCTCGGGAGCAATCTGACGCAGGAGCGCTTGCTCGGCTACCGGGAGCTCGCCTCGGGCTGGGTCGAGGCCTCCCGCTGGGACCGCGTGCTCGAGCTCGCGTCCGCCGCCGCCGATGATACTCCTCCGGTGTTCACGCACGCGGTGACCAACGCCGAGGCGGCGAGCCGTGCTGCGCCGCCGCTGCTGCAGTTCACGAGCGATGACCCGACGGCCGCGAAGGCGGCCGTGTATGTCGGCGTCGAGACGCCCAGCAACACCGTGGTGAACCTCGGCCTGGTCGGCGCCGGGCTGATCGAGCCGAGCGCGCTGAACGAGTTTGCCTGGGACGGGACGACGCTCGGCTTCGCCGACGGTCAGGTGGGCATGGTCGACGTATGGCTGGATGTGCCGTCCGGCGCGCAACCCATCCTGAGCATCTCTGGCTTGCTCGGCGATGGCGTGGACTCGTACTGGGCCTCGCTGGTGTTTGGCGGGGGAGACGCCGTCGCGCGCGTGCTGGTGGTGGCCACAGGTGCTCAACCCACGACCGTGACGACGGACGAGCTGGCGGTGATATTGCCCGGTGCAACATTCACGCCGGTCTACTGGGAGTACGGCGAAGCGCCGGAGCCGACGCCGCTGGCGGGAAACCCGATCAGCGTGCTGGCCGCAGGCTTCGATCTGTATCCGCTCTATGTCAACGCGGGCAATTACCTGTTGCTCACGTCGCTCACGGACATCTGGGGTAACCAGAGCAGCGAGGCGGACGCCGTCAGCCTGACCGAGGCGCTCGGGCCATGAGTGGAGAGCAGGGTCGGCGCTGGCGAGCGGCGTCGGGCGCGATCGCGCTTCTCGCGGGCGGGCTCCTGACGCGCGCGGCGTGTGCTCCCATGCCTCCAGCGTCCGCCCCCACGGCGGCTGTCACGGCCCCAGCAGGTCAGGCTCCTCCGGAAGTGACCGAGAACGCTGCGGCGCTCACGACGGCAACACCCGGCGCTCCCGCGTCACCCGCTCCAGCGCCAAGCGCCGCTCAGCCCATCGCTGCGAGAATGTCCGTCCCGCCGCCTGCTGCGGTCATGCGCGATCGTTCGCTGACCGCCACCGACTCCCAGCCGCCGGCGGCTCCCGACGCGCCAGCGCAGGCGACCCCCACGTCGAGCGGCACCGCGGTGCCGCCGATGGAGAAGCAAGAGCTCTCCCTGCTCGCCAGCATCGAGCGCGATCTGAAGCGCACGCCGCCGCCGGAGGTGCACGCGCTGCTCGCCGAGTACCGGCGCGGCGCCGATCGGGCCGCCCTCGTCTCTCGGGTGCAACGCGAGTTCCCGAAGGACCTCCAGCTGCGCGTCACGACGCTCCGCTGGATCGATGAGGTGCGGCCGGATCCGAGCCGTCCGCCTCAGGTGTCTTCCGTGCCGGGGCAGGGCACGGGCGCCGGCTGGGTGCGACCGCTCGAACGTCGCTAGCGCCTGGCCCTGCCGCATCGGCGCCGGAGCGCACGGAACCGTCACGCTCCAGGACATCGTTCAACTCCGCGCCGAACAGGATCACCCAGCCCGCCGCGAACAACCACAGCAGCAGCACGATGACGGCGCCGAGGCTGCCGTAGAGCGCATCGTAAACGGAGAACCGGTTCACGTAGTTCTTGAACGCCAGCGACGCGAGCAGCATCGCGGCCGTCGCCGCGACGCTGCCCGGAGTGATGAGCTCGAAGCGGCGCCGCAGGTTAGGTCCCAGGTGATAGATCAATGCAAAGGCAGAGTGCAGGGCGAGGATGATGATCACCCAGCGCAAGGCCGCAAACGCCACCCGCAGCGCGCTGCTCCAGCCGAAGTGATTGCCGATGTACACGTGCAACATGCCGCCACACGTGATCAGTCCGAGCGCACCAACCACCAAGCCAAAGAACGCGACGGTGAGCACCAAGGCGAGGCCGCGCGCCCGCAGGAAGGTCCGCTCCTCCTCCACTTCGTAGACGACATTGAGCTGCTGCATGAGCCCGTGCAGCCCATTGGTCGCCGCCGCCAGCGCGAACACAAAGCCAAAGGAGAGTAAGCCGCCGCGCCGCTGCGAGACCACCGACTGGACGGTGCTCGTCAGCATGTCGGCGGCGGCTCGAGGCAACGCCTCGTCGACCAGCTCCAGCACCGCCTGCTCCAGGTTCTCCACCTGCAGGTAAGGCAGGACGCTCAGGCCAAAGATGGCGAGCGGGAACAACGCCAGCACCATGTAGAACGCCAGCGCCGCCGCGCCATTCGCGATCTGATCCTTCTGGATCTCGCGCCCGAGCTCGCGGCCAAGCCGCTTCCAGTCCCGCTTCGCGGTCACCCCGCGCCCGCTACGCACCTCGCGCACCTCACGCAGTTACTTCAGCAAACGCCGTGCCAGTGCTCGAGCCTGGCTCCCTCCGAGCTCAGCGCCGAGCAGGCATTGGATATGTGGCATACCCATCGCTGCAGGAGCCAGCTCAGGTCGCGCGCTGACAGCGATTACCGCCGCGCCATTTCGCTACGAAGCTCGCGCAGCCGTGGCGGCCAAGGCGCTCGGCACAACAGCGGCCGACCGTAAACACAACCATCGAGGCTACCGATCCTCCATTTCTATTTTTGGCCCGCCACGCAAGCCCCCACCCCACGATCGCGCCTCAGGCGGGGACGCCCACCTCCGCCCCATGTCGAGCCCCGGCCTGCTATTCCACGCCGCGATACACGCGCACGGAGTCGACGAGCAACTCGACGATGTCGATCCCGCCACAGCTCGGCCAAGGAGTGGCGGGGAGGTTTGCGCCCAGCATCCAGAACGCGGGCCAGATCTTCCGTCCAGCGCAGCGTTCTACGACCGATCCATGCATAGCGCTGCAGCTCGCGATTGCCCCGGCGCCACCGAGCTCGCGCAACCAGTAGCGCGCATCGACCGGGGTCCCGCGCGGGCCATCGATTCGTCGGGCCAGAGCAGGCCCTCTGTCGACGGCATGGCCGAATCATGCGGAGCGATCAATGCACCGTGCAACACGGAGTCGATGCTCGCTAGTCAACGCCGTGAGCGAGTGCTCGGTCTCGCGGCAGCGTCATCGCACCGCTGGTGAGAGCCAAGGCGTGAGAAGAATGAAGGCGAAGCATTCCTGGTGCTGAACATGTGTGCAGGTGTTGCTAGGGTGTCGATATGCGCTGCATGGGGGAAGTCGAGCGGCTCGACACGACGCTGGCATCGCTCGCCCGAGAGGAAGGCGCGCTGCGCTTGCGCCTCGGGCAACTGCTGGAGGTCCTGGGGCGCGGCGCCGTCTTCGATCTGGGCTTCTCCTCGCTCGGCGCATATGCGGTGGAGCGTTGTGAGCGAAGCGTGCGGTGGGTGGAGGCGGCGCGCTGCCTCGCACGCCGGGCGGAGGCGCTGCCCGAGCTGCGTCGCGCCATTGCGATGGGCAAGCTCTCGTGGACCATGGGCGAGGTGCTGGCGCGCGTCGCGACGCCGGTAGATGAGGCGCGCTGGCTCGCTCTGGCCGAGAGCCGCACGGTCCGGCAAGTGCAGTGTCTCGTTGCAGACGCCGTGTCCGCGGCTCGTGCAGCGGACACCATGAAAACAGACGCGCCTGCGTTGGCGAGCGAATTGCCCGTCGAGGCCGTAACCGCTCCAGAAGCGGCGGAGCTCGCCAACCGGGCGAGCGGCGATGGCGGCGAGCTCTGCACATTGACGTGCACGGTCGACCGTGAAGACGCCTGGTTGTTCGAGGCCACGCGCTGCTTGCTGGATCAGCTGGGCGAGCGCGGCATGGCCGCGCAAAGTGAGGCGCTGCTGGCCGAGGGGCAGGGCACACTGCTGGCGCTACTGCCATGTGGCGCCATCGACGTGGGCTGCTTCGAAAGCGTCGACGTGGCGCAGCAGCGCTGGGTCGAACAGCTGCGCCGCTGGCGCGCGGAAGCCGAAGTCCTGTGCGAGAAGAACATCCTCGGCGCGCTCGCCGCCGCTCGGGCGCCAAGCCTCGAAGTGAGCGTGGGTCATCTAGCGATCGCTGCCTCACTCGGCATCGCACCCCTCCAGCACGCGACCTGCGTCGTGCTCGATCAACAGGTGCGCTCGGTGTCAGCCGCGCTGGCGCGCCACGAGCTCGAGCTGTCGCGGCGCGTGCTCCAGTTCCATCGCGCTGACGGCTGGCGTCGGCGGGGTACGCCACGGAGGCACAGTACGCGCGCGAGCGACTCGGCCTGTCGCGCTCGAGCCTCGCTGCGCGGCGAGCGCTCGCGCTGCGGCTCGAGAAGTTGCCTGAGGTCGCGGCGGCGCTCGGCACGAACCAGATCGGAGTGGAGGCAGCGCTGCACGTCGTGCGCATCGCGACCCCGAAGACCGAAGCCGCGTGGATCGAGCGGGCGTCACGGCGCACCATCAAACATCTGCGCGAAGAAGTCGCGGCCGCGCTGACGGCCGTGCGCCTCGCAGGCGAGCTCGACTGCCCGCCGCCGGAGGACGCCGAAATGGCAGCGTTCCAAACCCTCGAGCAGACGGTGGTGAGCGGTCGCTTTGCCCAGTCCCCGTGCCGCGAGGATGGCCTGGGTGCGAACGCTGCGGCCGCGTCCGCCGGGGCAACACGCCAGCTCGTCGAGCCCACCAGCGAGCCGCGCAGCGCCTGGTGCGTCATGCTCGGCAGCCTGGCGACCTGGCTTGCCGGCGGCGTCCAGATGCCTGCGGCTCCGCGAGTAGCGCCCGCTCGCGCCTGCTCGTTCGCGGGCCGCGTGACCCTTCGGCTGCGCATGTCACGCGACACCTTCGCCTGGTGGCGCAGCCTCGAAGCCCAGGCGCGCCGCTGGCTACCCCGCAGCATGAGCTGGTTGCGCTTCCTGTGCCTGTCCGTCTGGCAGGGCTGGCGCCATCTGCTCGGCACTCAGGTCGCCTACGGCCACATCTACATCCGCGATCGCTTCCGCTGCACCAGCCCCGTGTGCAACCGCCGCGACGTCACACCCCACCACATCCGTTTCCGCTCCGCCGGCGGCAGCGACGAAGCCCACAACATCACCAGCCCCTGCACCTGGTGCCACCTGCACGGCGTGCACGGCGGCAGAATCCGCGCCACCGGCACCGCCGAGCACCTCCGCTGGGAGCTCGGCCCCCGCAACGCGCCAACGCTGGTCGTGCAAGGGCGCGAACGAATGGCGGCGTGATGCGGTGGCCTCGTCGAGTGGCCGAAGGTAGCCACCCCGCTGGGATGGCCTAGAGGCGCCGCTCCGCGCCGAAGGCGCGAAATGAAATAATTCCCGGCGAATGGTGAGGGGGCCGCGAAGCGGCCCCCGAACATGGTGGAGGCGCCGGGAATCGAACCCGGGTCCGCGAGGCATCACATCCGCCTTCGTTCACGTGTGTAGCCGCTCTGAACCTCGCGGCGGGTTTTGCTGATTCGGCAGCAACCTAGCCTCCAGAGTTTTCTCGCCCCGCTGCCCTGTTGGCACAACAGCGGGGCCAGCCTTAGTGATTGCGCCCTTCCGTTACCAAGACGATCTCACGGTTGGACGGCTTCGTGGTTTTTTAGGCCGCGAGAGCGATTGCGTTATCGTTCGCAGTTAACGTTTGCTCGGGTATTTAGGTGGGCCAAGCGCCACCACACGCAGACAGATCTTCAGTCCCCACGTCGAAACCGATCGCCCCCGTGAGAAGGGCTCCTTCGCGCAGGGGTTTGAGCCCGAACGCAAGGGATACGGGAACTTGGGGCCGGGCAGCGCGTCTGTCAAGCTAAAGGCACGCGGAGAGCCGCGCCGGCCCGGGGTTTATCGGAGCCGCTGGTTGTCTCGGCCTTTGGGCGCCCTCAGAGCAGGATCACGGGCGGACGCGCCGCGGAGTTCAACAGCGGTAGCGTCGCGGAACCGACCAGGGGCGGGGCGCTGGACCCGATGGGCGGGCTCGCGACGGTGGTGGTGGGGAAGAGTTTCTGGATGACCTGGGTCAGGCCCTGGACGAGCTTGGGCTTCATGCCGATGCCGGTGGCGTGGGGCCAGGCGAAGCCTTGGGCGGCGCGGATGTTGTTGCACGAGAATGAGATCAGGATCTCGTACGGGGGCATGTTGGGCTGTGGGATCCAGCCCATGCCGAGCTCGGCGTAGTCGCAGGGTTGGTGCTCGAGCTGGAAGTTCTCTTCGTCGCCGAGCAGCTCGCCGAGCTCTTCGCGGAGCTCACCGTCCATGACCTGGGCGGTGCCGAGGACGAGGCGGTTGTGGAAGCGGAAGCCTTGCTGCTGCGCCTGAGGCGTGGTGGGCAGGGGAGAAGCGCCGATGAGGCCCGGGGGCAAGAGGCCGGGGGGCAGGAGCTGTTGCAGCGCGGGCGCGGCTTGCTGGGCCCACTGCTGAATCTCGGGCGGGATGCCGGGGATGAGGGGCGTGCCGGGAGCGCCGCTGACGGTGGGCTGGGGCTCGTAGTTCTGGAGACGCAACAGGGTGGTGTTGGCGCTCTTGATCGTGTCGAACGGGGCAGCGGGATGCGAGGCACAGCCGACGGCGGCGGTGCTCGCGAGCAGAGCGACGCTCATCGTCGAGCGTCGAGCGAGTCGGATGCAGGCGGCGAGTTTCGATCTCATTTTGGTACCGCTATCATCTTTGGGTCGATTCATAAAGGGGCGGTGCCGATCGGCACGGGGCAGGGCGGCGCTAGAGCGTGCGGGTTGGTGTCGGCGTGGCGCTTACAGCGGGCGCTGGCACGTGATTGGCATGTACGCGGCATGTCCGTGGTTGGGGCGGAGCGCTCCTGCTCCGCTCGCGACTCTCACATAAACAGAGGGGCGTACGGAGCCGTTGCCATGTACCGGAGGCCCCCGATTGACGACGAGCGCGCTGGATTTGCCTGTGGATTTGCCGAATCCGAGTTCTGACACCAACCTCGTGAGCAAGCGGGTGCAGGTGACGCGGCGGGCGTTGTTCGCACGGGACTTGTCCGTGTGGGGCTACGAGCTGATGTGCCTCGCGCAGGAGGGCCCGAATGGCGAGCGCTCGAGCGCGGAGGTGGCGCTCTTGAACGCGCTGGCGGAGTTCGGGGTCAAGCCGCTGGTGGCCGAGAAGGTGGCCGTGATCGCGGTGGGGCGCGACACGCTGCTCGGGCGGCTGCCGTTGCCGCAGAGCGAAGGCACGGTGCTGTCGCTGCGATTGGTTCGCAAGGAGCTGGATCAGGACCTGGTGAAGGCCGCCGAGGAGCGGCTCGACGAGGGCTTTCAGCTGGCGCTGGGCGGCGAGATCTGGGCGCCGGAGGCGGCGCCGCTGCTGGAGCGCGCGACGATGATCCGGGTGCAGTACCTGGAGCTGCGGGCGGGCATCCTGGATCGGCTGGGGGCGCGTCCGCGCGGGCAGCAGCTGTGGGTCGACGGCGTGAACGCGCCGGAGGACTTTCCGAACACGCGGCAGTACGCGCCGAACTACTTCTCGGGCGACTTCTTGCTCAAGCCGAGCCCGGTGGAGGGGCGGAAGGCGCCGCGCAATCTGTCGGTGCTGATGGAGCTGATGGCGAAGCTGCGCCAGCCCGACGTCGCGTTTGCGGAGATCGAGAACATCATGCGGCGGGACGCCGGGCTGAGCGTGACGCTGCTCAGGTTCTTGAACTCGGCGGGGTTTGGGCTGCGGGTGCAGGTGAACAACATCCGGCAGGCGGTGGCGCTGCTCGGGCTCAACGAGTTCTCCAAGTGGGTGACGCTCGTGGGGCTGGGCGAGGCGAGCACGAAGCCGCCCGAGGTGCTGATCACGGCGCTGATCCGCGCCAAGACGTGCGAGCTGGTCGCGAACGGCAAGAACGAGAACGCGCCGAGCGGGGGCACGGCGTTCATGGTGGGCTTGTTCTCGCTGCTCGACGCCATGCTCGATCAGCCGCTGGACGTGATCCTGAAGGATCTGCCGGTGAGCGACACGCTCAAGAACGCCCTGCTCGAGCAGACGGGCTACGAGGGAGAGATCCTCGCGGCCGTGCTCGACTACGAGCGCGGGCTGTTGCCCGAGTCGTTGCCGTCGAAGGCGGGCGACCTGTTCGAGTCGTGGCAGAAGGCCATGCGCTGGGCGGACGCGCTGCGCACGTCGCTGCCCGAGCCGGAAGGGCCACGCAAGAAGTGGGGCGAGTCGCTCCGCACGTCGGGCGGCGTGGACGGACCGCGCTCGCGCCGGCGCTGACCCCCCGGCCGCTCTTGTCAGAGCGCGCGCGCTGCGCGAGATTCGCGGCGTGTTTTCCCGTCGTGCCTCGTTCGGGCTGCTGGCAGCGCTCCTCCTGCCGTCGCTCGCGTTGCCCGCTTGCCGCCGCTCGGACGCGGCGGATTCGGCGGCGCTGCCGCAGCTCGGCACGGTCGGCCCGTTCTGGCTGAAGGATCAGGACGGCGCCACGTTCTCGGAGGCGAGCCTGGACGGCCGCGTCTGGGTCGCGGCGTTCATGTTCACGCGCTGCCCCACGGTGTGCCCGGAGATGGTGCGGCGCATGCGCGGCATCCAGGAGCGGGCCAAGGCCGCCGGGGTCGAGCTGTCGCTCGTGAGCTTCAGCGTGGACCCCGAGAACGACACGCCCGAGGTGCTGCGCGCCTTCGCGAGCGAGCGCGGGCTCGACACCGGCAACTGGCGCTTCTTGACCGGCGACAGCGGCGTCATCCGCGAGACGGCCGAGCGCGGCTTCAAGATCGGCGTGGACGGCACGCCGAAGGCCGGCGCCGAGCACTACGGAATCACGCACGGCACGCACCTCGTGCTGCTCGACAGCCGCCGCACCATCCGCGGCTACTACCAGAGCTCCGACGGCGAGCGGGTGGACGCGCTGCTGGAGGACGCCGCGCGCCTGGCGCGCGAACGCTGAGGCCCTGTCGTCGGGCAGCTGTCGTCGGGCAGCTGTCGGCCTTCAGCCGACGGCTTCGACGGCGACCGGCGCGGCCTGCAACGCTTCCTTGCGAGCGCGCACGCGCGCCATCCACACCGCGGCGCTCGGGCGCTGCGCGAGCGCAATCAGCTCCGCGCGAATGTACTCCTCGACGGAGTGCCCGCTGAGCGCTGCACGGGTAGCAAGCTCGTCCCGAACCTCGTCGGGCACCGCGCAAATGGTGATCGAATTGGCCATGTCGTACTCGGGATTTCGCGCACGCTGACCCGTCCACTGAAGGACGCGGGACCGCGACGCGAAAGGTTGGGGCTGGGCACGCGAGGCCCTGCCGGGGGCCGCGCGGCGCGCGAGAGTATGGCTACGATTCCGGCAGACGCCAGTCTAGAGTGACGCGATCGCGTCATGAGCCGCACATTTTCTCGAGGCGAGCGATTTGCCGTTCGTGACGCTCGCGTGCGCGGTGCGTGCCGAAGTGTGTCGGCGACGTGATCGATAGGTAACCCTAACGACAGGTGATCACCATCACCCCATTGGCGTACGCCATCACCCCGTCGGGCGACGATCGTCCAGCGCGATATCACGCGCTTTCACGCTGCATCACCCGCTGGGGCGACGCGCGATCGCCCCAGCATTTGCCGGGCGGCGTTACTTGCCGCGCGGATCGCCGATGGCCAAGACCTTCTCCGTCTGCGCCTTGCGATAGCGCTCGAGGGCGGCCTTGATCTCGGGGTACTTGTTGCCGAGCGTGGCTGCGGCGAACAGGGCGGCGTTGATGGCGCCGGGCTTGCCGATGGCGAAGGTGGCGACCGGGATGCCGGCGGGCATCTGCACCGTGGACAGCAGCGCGTCGAGGCCGTTGAGGGTGCCCGACACGAGCGGCACGCCCAGCACCGGCAAGACCGTCTTGGCCGCCATCACACCAGCGAGGTGGGCGGCGCCACCGGCGGCCGCGATCACCAGCTCGACGCCGCGGCCCTCGAGCTCGGAGGCATACTTCAGCGTGGCGTCCGGGGTGCGGTGCGCCGAGGTGACGCGCACCTCGTGTCCAATGCCCAGCTCCGCGAGCGTCTCGGGGGCATGCTGCATGACCTCCCAGTCGCTCTTCGAGCCCATCACGATCGCTACCAATGTCTTGCCGCTGGCAGTCATGGCCGCGCCTTATACCGGCTCCGCTGGAAACGGGAAGCCTCAGAGCGCCACCAACGCATCTTCCCGGTTACATTGGCCCATTGGCCGCCCGCTGGGACGTGCGGCCATGGGGCACGTGACGGCACGAGGCGAGTATGATGCCCGAATGCGGGTCAGTGTCGGCGGACGGCGGTGGGGTCGGCTCGGTCGAGGATGGGCGGCTGCTCTGGGGCTGGGCGTGCTGGCGGGCTGTGCCGGGACGCCGGCCACGGCGCCGCCGCCCGAGGTCCCCGAGCGTCGCGAGCCACCGCCGCCGGCCCCGTTGCGGCCGCTGACCAGCGAGGAGGCCGAGCTGCGGGCGGCGCTGGAGAAGGACTGCGCGGCGCTGGTCGAGCTGGGGCCGCGCAGCCTCGCGCACAGCTGGAACCTGCACAGCGCGACCGATCACCTCGCGATCACGCTGGAGAAGCTCGGTTATCAGGTGGTGCGGCAAGGTTTCGCCGCCGGCGACGAGGTGCTGCAGAACCTGGAGGTGGTGCTGCCGGGCACCAAGCTGAGCGAGGCCCTGGTCATCGCCGCGCACTACGACACCGCGGCCGAGAGCCCCGGCGCCAACGCCAGCGCGAGCGGCGCCGTCGCGCTGCTCGCCCTCGCCAAGGAGCTCAAGGGCAAGCGCTTCGCGCGCGGCGTGCGGCTGGTGTGGCTGTCGAACGAGGCCGGCGGTGGGGGCACGCCCGGCAGCGTCGCCTTCGTGGCGCACACGCTGCAGCAGCAGGTCCCGGTGGCGGCCACGCTGACGCTCGGCAGCCTCGGCAACTACTCGCTCGCGCGCGGCTCGCAGCGTTATCCCGACGAGCTCTTGTTCGGGGCCGAGCGGCGCAGCCCGTTCGGTGATTTCGTGGCCGTGCTCAGCAACGCCGGCTCGCACCGCCTGCTCGAGCGCGTGCGCCCCACGCTCTCGACCGCGAGCCTGCCCGTCGAGGAGCTGGTGCTGCCGGACGCGGCGCCGCTGGCCTCCGATGGCCCGCAAGCGCGCTTCTGGAGCGCGGGCCTCGCGGGGCTCGTGCTGACCGACACGGCCCAGTTCCGCACGCCGCACCCGGAGGGGCCGGAAGACACCCCAGACAAGGTCGATTTCGATCGGCTGGCTCGCGTCACGCGCTTGCTCGGCGAGCTGGTGACGACGCTCGCGGACGCGCCCGGGGAGGTCGACCCTCCCGGGCCCGATGACGCGCCGCCGGCCGCCGCCGTGCCCGGCGAGCTGATGCCCGAGCTGCCGCCTCTGGCCGCGCCGACGACGAAGAACCCTGGCTGAGCTGGGACGGGTTGGCCGCCGCCCTCAGGGGCCCAGGCCCGACAGGTGCCAGGTGGCGTACGCGATCAGGCCGGCGATGACGCCAGCGAGCAGGTCGTCCATCATGATGCCGACGCCCGGCGGCTGGAGGTGCTCCAGGCGGCGGATCGGCCACGGCTTCCAGATGTCGAAGACGCGGAACAGCACGAGCGCCGTGAGCTGAACGGGGAAGGGGGCGGCCCGGACGCAGCCCATCGCGATCGCGGTGCCGGCGACCTCGTCGATGACGACGCGCTGGGGGTCGCCCTCGCCGCTGGCGAGCGCGTAACGCTGCGCGGCCCAGATGCCGGCCCCCGAGAGCGCGAGCACGCACAGGGCGTGGACGGGCGCGGGCGTCAGCGCGAGCAGCAGATGCAGCGGCACGGCGCCGAGCGAGCCGACGGTGCCGGGCGCGCGCGGGGCGAGGCCGCAGCCGAACCAGGTCGCGAGCCAGGTCGCCAGACGGGGCGCGGGCGAGAGCGCGACGCGCTCGGAGGGCGGCATGGGCGTCAGCCGTTGGGCGGCTGCAGGGTGCAGCGGATGGGCTTGGCGAGCATCGCCTTGGGCTCGTCGGTCCACTTGCCGGTGGTGTCCCAGCGCGTGCTGACCTTCTCCAGCTCGCCGACGAAGCGGACGCGGCAGTAAGCGACGAAGCGGAGGTGCTTGTCGACGTCGCCGAGGTTCGGGGGCTCGCGGTGCAGCCGCATGGCGATCTCGGGCTGCGCCCAGAGGCCGCTGGCCAGGATCAACACGTTGGTGTCGGCGGTGCGGTAGGGCTGGATGACGTTGACGTCGTTGTCGTCGAAGGGGGCGTTGGGCGTGCGGCGCCAGGGCCTCTTGTTCGCGCCGTAGGCGCAGTGCACGCCCTCGAGCTCGGTGTCGCTGGCGCAGCTGAGCCGCTTGGCGTCGGCCGTGATCAGCGTGATCTCGACGTCCGCCTCGACGCCCGTCGCCCAGGCCACGCTGGCCTTGCGCACGCGCGGGTGCAGGGTGCGGTCGACCCACACGTTGAGCCATTGCCAGGAGACGAGCGCGATGGAGCCGAGCAGCAGCAGCGCGATGATGAAGCGGCCGCCGATGAGCTCCGGCGTGACCGGAGCGGGTTTCTGGGCAGGGCCGGCCTCGGCAGGTGCCACTCGGGGCTCGCTATCGGCGGGCGGTTTCGGAGCCTCGGGATCCGTCATCGGCTCGGCGTATTAGCATCGGCGGCCGAGGCTGTCAGCGGCCGCGTTTCTAGCGGCCGATCTGGTCCAGCAAGAAGGCGACGATGTCGGTGGAGGAGGCGACGCGTTTTTTGACCATGTCCCCTCCGCCGTGGCCGGCGTTCTCCTCGACGCGGAACAGGGCCGGGCTGGTTGCGCCCACGGCCCACTGCACCGCGGCCGTGAACTTGCGGGCGTGCAGCGGGTCGACCCGGTCGTCGCTGTCGGCCGCCATCATCAAGAAGGGCGGGTACTTCGCCCCGGGGCGCACGTGGTGATAGGGGCTGTAGGCGTAGAGCGCGGCGAACTCGTCGGCGTTCTCGGCGGAGCCATACTCGGCGATCCAGGTCTTGCCGCTGCCGAACAGGTGGTAGCGGACCATGTCGAGCAGGGGTACGCCGCACACCACGGCCCCGTAGGCTTCGGGGTGCTGCGTCATGGCAGCGCCGACGAGCAGGCCACCGTTCGAGCCGCCGTAGATGGCGAGCTTGTCGGGCCGTGTGTAGCCGAGCTGGACCAGGTGCTGGGCCGCGCCATAGAAATCGTCGAAGACGTTCTGCTTGTTCTTGCCCATGCCGGCGCGGTGCCAGGCCTCGCCGTATTCGCCGCCGCCGCGCAGGTTGGGCACGGCGTACACGCCGCCGCGCTCGAGCCACACCGCGGCGAGCGCCGAGAAGCTCGGCGTCATGTCGATGTTGAAGCCCCCGTAGCCATAGAGCAGGGTCGGGTGGCTGCCGTCGAGCGCGATGTCCTTGTTGTGCACGACGAACATCGAGACCTTGGTGCCGTCCTTCGACGTGTACCAGGTCTGCTCCGCCACCATGTTGCGCGTGTCGATCGGCAGCTCGATCTCGGACCAGAGCTCGGCCCCGCCGCGCTCGATCGAGGTCTTGAAGATCTGGTTCGGCACCGTGAACGACGTGAACGAGAAGTAGGCCTCGTCGCGATCGGGATCACCGACGAGCCCGCCCGTGCTGCCGACGCCGGGCAGGTCGATCGTGCGCAGCGGCTTGCCCGCGAGGTCGCGCACCTCGACGTGGCTCGCGGCGTTCTTCAGGTAGGAGAGCACGAGCCGCCCCCCGACCACCGAGGCGCCGTCGAGCTTGGCCTGGCTCTCGGGCACGATCTCGGTCCAGCTGGCCAGGTCGAAGTGACCGGGCTCGACCTTGTAGACGCGGTAGTTGGGGGCGCCGTGGTTGGTGCGCACGTAGAACGCGCCGTCCCACCACTCGGCGTTGAAGAGCGCGTCCTTGCCGACCACGAAGGGCGAGAAGCCCAGGGCCTTGGCGTAGTGGGCCACGCGCGCGTCGGTGTCGAGCTTCTGGCTCTCCGCAGGCGACAGCAGCTTGACGGGCAGGCGCGGCTTGCGGGCGTCGCGCACGTACAGGTCGGTGCGGTTCCAGCCGTGTTGCACGCCCAGGAACAGCCAGCGCCCGTCGCGCGAGATGCCGCCGAACAGGAAGGTCTTCGGATCGAGCGTGGCGGGGAAGACGAGCGGATCTTCCTTCGGGTCACTGCCGAGCGCGTGGTAGCGCAGCTCCGTGCGCCCGGGGCGCTCGCTGACGGGGATGTCCGGGCCGCTCGGCAGCCACTCGTAGTAGAAGCCGCCGCTGTCGGGGGTCCAGCTCGGGCCTGCGTATTTGGCGCCGCTGATCACGTCCACGGCGGAGTCCGCGCCGCTCTGCACGTCGCGCACGAACAGGGTCGCCTCGTCGGCGTTGTTCTCCTTGCGCGCCCAGGCGACCTTCTTGCCGTCCCAGCTGACGAACCAGTTGCCCATCGACACGCTGCCGTCTTCGCTCAGCGTGTTGGGGTCGATCAGCACGCGCTCGGCGCCAGGCTTGGCTCCGGCCCGTTCGGGGGCCGGCTGCACCATCAGGATCGACTTCTCCTTGGTCTTCAGGCGCCGCGTGAAGAAGTGCTGTCCGCCGCGCACCTCCGGAGCCGAGACCGCGTCGAGGTAGAGGATCTCCGTGAAGCGCTCGCTGAGGGCCGCCTGCGTCGGCAGCGCGTCGAGGGCGCGGCGCGAGTAGGCGCTCTGCTCGGCGACCCAGCGC
>Ga0315910_10002321_pt1 | contig 16834 bp, 5 predicted proteins | sample EdamamesoilMG_FD_204470 | JGI IMG/M metagenome (GOLD analysis project Ga0315910, IMG submission 204470) | Garden soil microbial communities collected in Santa Monica, California, United States - Edamame soil | ecosystem: Environmental > Terrestrial > Soil > Garden | place: USA: California... | reverse complement strand
CCTCACCGGCTCGATGTTCACCCTCAGCAGCAACTACGTCCGGCGTACGACCGACTTCCGGCAGGTGCTCGGCCGCATCATCCGTAAACATCTGGGCGCGCAGTTCGACGAAGCCAATCCCTATGCACCATCGCAACTCGGCCGCATCATCCCGGGCTACACCAGCACGGCGGAGAAACTCTTCCTCGGCGGCTTGAGCACCATCGACAGCACCACCATCGCCCCCGAAATAGATTTCATCTAGCCCACGTGCGCGCACCGGGAACTCTAAGACGGGCCATCAATCGCACTGCCAGCCTGCTGCTGCTGGCTTCAAATTCGTTTGCCGCTTCCGTGTCGCTGATTCCGATCGCTGACACGTCGCTGCTTGAATTCTTTCCGAGCAATAACATCGGCGGCGCCATCGAACTGATCGCCGGCACGAGCGAAAACCTTACCCGCCACCGCCCTCTCATCAAATTCGATGTGGCGGGCAACCTTCCCGCGGGCGCCCGGGTGACTTCCGCCCAGTTCGTAGTCGAGGTCACCAAGGTGCCGCAGAATGGATTTGCCTTCGCAGAATATGGCCTGCATCGGATGCTCAAAAACTGGGGCGAAGGCGATAAGGTCAGTTCGACCAACTGCATGTCCTGCGCCGGCTCCGGTCAGCCGGCTTCGACCAACGAGGCTTGCTGGCTCGACTCCTTCACTGACGCGCCCGGCGATTGGACCGAACCCGGCGCGCAAGCCACCAATGACTACGTCGCCCAAGCCGCCAGCACCGCCACCATCTACAAGGAAGCCGACAACCCCTACACTTTCATTTCAACGCCCACCATGATCGCGGATGTGCAACTGTGGCTCGACCAGCCGTCCACGAACTTCGGCTGGATGTTGCGGTGCCAGACCGAAGAAATCGCGTTCAGCGCCCGCCGCTTCGGTTCGCGCGAACACCCCGGCAGTCCGCCACTGTTGCACATCAGTTTCCTGATTCCACCCCGGTTCACGCGCATCGAAAAACTGCCCGGCCAGTTCAATCTCTATTTCACCCAACAGCCCGATCAGAGCTACCGGATTGAATCCCGCTCCGCGCTGGGCATCGGCTCGTGGCAAACCTTCGCTACTTTTCCAGCCAATGGCAGCACCAATGTCATTGTCGTTGCGGACGCCACTGCCGCCCCACATAAGTTCTTCCGGCTTGTGAGCTATTGACTCCGCAGGCTGTCTTCCCGAGCATGGCGCCACCAGTGAACACGCTACCCGCATTCCACCAGAGTCTCCGGACTTTGCCCATAGTAGTGCTATCACTTCTCCTGCTGCTCATGACCGCATCGAAGACTTCCGCTCGCGCCGGCGCAACCACCCAGATTGACGCGCTATTTCAAGATTACAACGAAGTCAACGCCCCTGGCGCCAGCGTGCTGGTGATCCGCGACGGCAAAACTGTTTTCGCCAAAGGCTACGGCCTGGCTGATCTGGAAACCAAAGCGCCCATTACCACCAACACCAACTTCCGCCTCGCGTCGGTCAGCAAGCAATTCACCGCGATGTGCGTTCTGATCCTGGTCGAGCAACGAAAACTCCGACTCGACGAACGGCTGCCGGATTTCTTTCCCGAGTTCCCCGCTTACGGGCGTGACATCACGGTGAAGCATCTGCTCACGCACACCTCGGGCCTACCCGACTACGAGTGGATGATCCCTGAAGGCACAACGATTCCGGTTCTCGATCAGGATGTGTTGCGAATACTGTTACAGCCTAGTCAAACCAATTTTCCGCCCGGCACTCAATATCGCTACAGCAACACCGCCTATACGTTGCTCGCGCTGATTGTCGAAGTCCGCTCTGGCCAGACCTTCGCGCGATTTCTTAAGGAAAACATTTTCGAGCCGCTCAAGATGAACAACTCCCTCGCCTACGAAGCCGGGTTGAGTTCGATTCCGAATCGGGCGTTTGGCCACACCCTGACGACAAATATCTGGCAGCGCACCGATCAAAGCCTGACCAGTTCCGTTTTGGGTGACGGTGGCGTTTATTCTTCGGTCACTGACCTCGCCAAGTGGGATGCCGCGCTTTACAAGCACAAGCTGGTCAGCGAATCCACGCTGCGGGCCGCGTTTACAGCGCATATCCCTACGGACAGACCCGGGCACAGCTACGGCTTTGGCTGGTATCTCACGGAACATCGCGGCGTCAGAGAAATATATCATGGCGGCTCGAGTCGCGGCTTCCGTACACAACTCGCACGCTTTCCCGAGAAGAAATTCACGGTGATCATCCTCTCCAACCGGTCGGATGCGCAGTGGGATGGTTTTCCTGAGAAGATTTTCGACCTGGTTTTCCCACCAGCCAACCCGTGAATTGCCCATTCCGATCGCGATACCGCGAGATGGACATGATCGATCCCGGTTGTTGTCTTACACCGCTGGTTCGACGGTTTCCGCCTGATTGAGCAGCTCTTGAACCCGCTTGTTCGTCGTTTCCTGTTCCTTGAAGAGCTCCCGGACACGAGCGCACAGCGCAGACTGAATGACCTCCATGTCATCAAGCTTGCTCCGCAACACTTTGAGTTCTGCTTCCCGCTCGGTTGCGGCGGTGGTTGAGTGTTTGAGCCAATCTTTATGCTGGTGGATGCACTGATTGAGTTCCAGTTCGCGCTTTTGCCATTTCTGTTGCTCAGCAGTCTTTTCCGCAAGTCGGTTGGTCAATTCAGCAATCTGTTTCTCCTGTGTTTCAACCTGCGTCTGCTTCCGGCCATGTTGTGCGACTTCAGTTTGCAGCAGAGATTCGAGCCGGCCGATTTCACCCTGCCGATCGCGCAGCTGCGATTCCATCGAGCCGATGCGCCCCTCATGTTGTTGGATGAGATCGTGTGCCGAGTCCAGGCGGATGATGAGCTCAGCTTTGGCGCTTTCAACTTCGGCCACCTTTGCACTCAGTGCCAGGCGATTTGATGATTCGGCTTGGAAATCGCGGCGAACGCCCGCCAGTTCCTCGCCCAGCGCGGCCAGCTCACCGGTTCGAGCCTCGAGTTGAGATTGTTTTGCAAGGTAATCGGCCCGCTGGCTTTCCAGATTCTTCTCGGCTGCTTCGAGTTCCTGTTGCAGTTTGGCTTGGGCAAGCTTGTTCTCAGCCAGTTGGTAGTCCAGTTCATCGCGGCGCTGACCAACGGCTTGGGCCTGTTGTTCTGCGGCGGTTCGCCGTCCAGTTTCTTCGGCCAGCGTGTCGGTCAACTGTTTGATCCGTTGCTCCACCTCGGCGTGCGTGGATTGTAACCCAGCTATCCGGGCTTCGAGTCTTGCTTGTTCGATGGCTGCAGCAGTCTGTTGTGCCTCCCGTTGTTGTTGAGAGGTTGCGAGGTCTTGTTCCAAAGCAGCTTGAAGCGCCTTGCTTCCGGCGAGTTCACGTTCCAATTCGAGTCCGCGCGCGTTCGTCTCGCTTGCCTGACGTTCCACCTCCTCGCACCGCTTCGTCTCGTCTGCCAGTGTGCCAGTCAGACGCTGGAGCTGTTGCTCCACTTCCACCTTCGCGCATTGCAGTTCCTTGATGCGGGCTTCAAACCCAGTTTGCTCTCCAGAGAAATGCTCTTGTTTCGCTTTGAGCTCCTGTTGCGATGCGCCCAGTTCCAGCTGCGACTTCACCAAGGATTGACGGCTCTCCCTCAATTGCGCTTCCAACTCACTGCGGTGGCGATTGACTTCCTCGGCCTGATGCTCGACGCCCTCGCGACGTTTCGTCTCGGCCAACAATGTTTCACCCAACGATCTTAATTTATCCTCGACAGCAGTTCGACCCGCCTGAAGTTCTTCAATCCGGGCGGCAAGCTGGTCCTTTTCTACCCCGGAGTTCTCTTGCTGGGTTGTGAATTGCTGGCGGGCAGCAACCAGATCATTTCGCAGATGTTCGAGTTGCGCCTCAAGTTCTGTTTGGCATTTGCCAGTCTCATCAGCCTGTTGTTCGGCGCTCTCTCGCCGTTTCGTCTCGACGGCCAACTTCTCCGACAACCGCGCAACCTGTTGCTCAACCTCGGCGCGGGCCGTCTGCAATTCGGTGATCCGGACTTCCAATTGAGCCTGCCCGGTTATGGAACTCTCCTGCTGCACCTGCAGTTGCTTCTTGGCCTGTTCCAATTCTGCCTGCAACTGGGTTTGCGCCAGCTCCTGCTTTGCCAGTTCAGTCTCCAATTCGCCACGTTGCTGGCTCAACTCAGCGACCTGCTGCTCACTGGCCTCCCGACGCTGGGCCTCCACCGCCTGCGCTTCGGTCAAGTCTTTGACCTTTTGCTCCACCTTAGCCTGGACAGACTCCAATTCGAGAATCCTGTCAGTGAGTTTGGTATGTTCCGTACCGGAATTCTCCTGCTGCGCCTGTAGCTGCCCGCGGGATGCCTCCAATTCCTGGCGCACCTGGTCAAGCTGTCCTTCCAACTCGCGGCGACGCTCGTCGAGTTTGCCTGCCCGCAGTTCAAATTCATTTCGCGACTGGATCTCTTCAGCCAGCGCTTCGTTCAATCGCTTGATCTGCGAGGACAGTTCAGCATGGGCGGCTTCCAGCTCCTGGCTGCGGGCTACCAGCCGGCTCTGTTCGATTCCAGCGGTCTCCTCATGAGCCTGTAGCTGCTTTTGTGATGCCTCCAGCTCTTCACGCAAGCGCCCAAGTTGCGATTCCAGCTCACTCCTTTGCTGCGCCACCTCGCTGTACTCTTGCTGAGTCCCCTCACGACGTTTCGTTTCCTCGGCCAGCGCGGCAGTCAATTGCTGGACCCGGCGCATGATGTCAACGGGGCTTGCCGGAAAATCTCCAGACTGCGCTGCGGACAACTCGTCGCTTTGAGCGGCCGACGGCACCGAAGGCGTTCCGCCCGGTGCTTGCGCGGTCTCTTCCTCGCGGCGCGGATCCTCACCCAAGACCCTGCGCAACAGCTTGACTTTGCTGGCCAGGAAACCGCGGAACGCGTTGAGCGCTCCCCGGCGACCCGCTTGGTTCGCCGAATCCGTCTTTTGCAATTCCCTGGCCTGGGCTTCCAGACGCGTCTGCTCGGCGACATGATTTTCTTTAAGCGTCTGGAGTTCTTGTTGCGATTCCGCCAGTTCCCGGCGCAACCGTGCCTGCACTTGCTTGTTCTGCGCCAGTTCGGCCTCGAGTTCGTCGCGGTATTTGTCGCCTTCCGCAGCTTCCAATTTCCGGCGCAACGTTTCTTCGGCTTCCCGCTGTTCCGCCAGTTCCACTTCCAGTTCGTGTTGCCGGTGGAAGGCTTCGGTTGCCAGTTGTTCCAGTTCTTCGCGGCGCTTGGTTTCTTCTTCCAAAGCTTCCGCCAACTGAGCTTGCGCCTGCTTGTTCTCGGCCAGCTCAGCTTCGAGCTCACTTCGCCGCTGAGTATTCCCAGCCGCCTCAAGCTCCTGCCGCAAAGCCTGCTCCGCCTCCCGCTGCCTGGCCAGTTCGACCTCCAAGGCCCGACGACGCTTGAAGGCATCCACCGCCAGATGTTCCACCGCCTGCCGTCGCTTGGCCTCAGCGGCCAGCGCTTCGGTCAGGACCTTGACCTTTTGCTCCACCTCCGCGTGTTCGGCCTGCAGTTCCTTGATGTGCGCTTCCAATTGTGCCCGCTCGGCAAGGTAATTTTCCTTCAACACCTCCAACTGGCCCTGCACTTCGGCCAGTTGCTGCCGCAACTGCGCCTGCGCCTGTTGTTTGGCTGCCAGTTCAGTTTCCAGTTCGCTCTTGGTTTCGGTCTCCAGCGTCTTGGTCAGGAAAGCGATGCGTGCGGCTGCCGCTTCCTCTTCCGCCTGCAATTCCCGCTCGCGCGCTCCCAGCCGGGACTCTTCAGCGTGATATTGCTTCTTCCGGGACTCTAATCGCCGTTGCGCCTCCTCGAGCTGCTGCCGCAGGCGGGTGTGCGTCTGCTGGTGTTCCGTCAGTTGCAGGAAGCTCATCAACTGTTGCTGTGCCAGTTCCAGCTGCTGGCGCTTTTGCGTCTCGCCTTGCAACTGCGACTGCAATTGTTCCAACCGATGGTTCAACTGCCGCAGCTCCGCTTCCAACAGACTGCGTCGTTGCCCGATTTCGCCGGCCTGTTGCTCCGCGCCCTCCCGTCGTTTCGTCTCCAGCGCGAGCGTCTCGGTCAATTGCCGGACCTGCTGCTCCACATCACCGCGCGCCGACAGCAACGCCTTGATCTGCGCTTCCAGCCTGGATTGTTCAGCGGCGGAACTTTCCTGGCCGGATTAGAGTTGTTGCTGCGACGTCTGCAACTCCTGCTGCAATCTGGCATGCGCCTGCTGATTCTCCTTCAGTTGCGCTTCCAACTCGCCGCGCCGCTGGCCAGACTCGTTGATCTGTTGCTCAGTTCCTTCCCGGCGCTTTGTCTCCGCTGCCAGATCCGCCGTCAGCCGACCGACCTGCTCTTCTGCGCGCACCTGTGCCGACTGTAATTCCTTGAGCCGCGTTTCAAGCTTGGCTTGTTCAGCAGCGGAACCCTCTTGCGCCGATTTGAGTTGTTGCTGTGACGTCTGCAACTCCTGTTGCAGTCTGGCGTGCGCCTGCTGTTTCTCCGTCAGTTGCGCTTCCAACTCACTGCGCTGCTGGCCGAATTCATTACTCTGTTGCTCGGCTCCTTCGCGCCGCCTTGTTTCTGCCGCCAAGTCTCCGGTCAACCGGCCGACTCGTTCTTCTGCCGTTGCCTGGGCTGCGTGCAACGCCTTGATCTGCGCTTCAAACGTGGATTGTTCCTTGCCAAAACCTGCTGCCTGCGCCTGGAGCTGTTGCCGTAAGGCCGCCAGCTCCTGCTGCAATTGAGCGTGGCTTTCTTTGTGGCCCGAAATTTCTTTCTCCAGTTCGACCCGCCGTTTACCTATCTCGTCCGCCTGCCGTTCCGCGCGTTCCCGGCGGGCTGCTTCCTCCGTCAGGGCTTCCGTCAGTCGTCCAACCTGCTGCTCGACCTCCGTCTGTGCTGATTGAAGCTCCTGAATCCGGCTCGTCAACCGGGCCTGCTCCGTGCCGGAACTTTCCTGTTGCGCCTGCAACTGGTGTTGAGACGCAGCCATTTCCTGGCGCAACTGGTTGAGACGCGCTTCCAACTCAAGCCGGCTCTGCCCGAGCTTCTCCGCCTGCTGTTCCGCCTGTTGTCGCCGCTTGATCTCGACGGTGAGGTCTCCGTCAAGCTCCTTGATCTTCTCCTCGACAGCCTCTACATCGGTTTGCAGTTTCTTGATGCGAGCTTTGAGTTTGGTTTTCTCTGCCCGGGAGCGGGTCTTTTGATCTCCCAACTCCTTTTGTGAATCTTCCAGCTCGCGACGCAGCTCGCCTAATTGAGTCTCCAAGTTGGCGCGCCGGCCACCGATGTCGTTCAATTGCTGCTCAGCTTTCTGGCGAAGGGCGATCTCCTCGCTCAACGCTTCGGTCATGCGCTTGAGTTGCTGCTCCGCCTCCGAGGAAGCTGTCTGCAATTCTTGGATCCGGCGGGCGAGCCGGGTTTGCTCGATCTCGGAACTCGCCTGCTGGACCTGCATCTGCTGCTGCGACGCTTCGAGTTCCTGTCGCAATTGCGTCTGCGAATGTTGATTCTCCGCCAGTCGCAACGCGAGTTCGCTTCCCCGTTGATCAATTTCAACGACTTGCTGCTCGACCCCTTTGCGCCGCTTGATTTCCTCACCCAAGGTCTTCGTCAAGCGCTTGACGCGCTGCAACAGTTCGGCTTGAGCCGATTCCAGTTCCAAGCTCCGGGCGGCAAGCTTGGTCTGTTCAGCTCCGGCACTGGCCTTAAGCGCTTCCAAACGCATCCGCGACGTCTCCAACTCCTCGCGCAGCCGGGCTTGTGACTTTTGATTCTCGGCCAACTGGGATTCCAATTCGCCCTGCCGGCGCGTGACCTCGCCATTCTGTTGCTCGACACTCTCGCGACGCTGGGTCTGCTTGCTCAGCGACTCAGTCAGCTGGCCGACCCGCTTTTCCACCTCCGCCTTTGCGGTCGCCAACTCTTGGATCTGTGCGACCAGTTTGGTTTGCGCCGTACCGGCATTCGCCTGATGAGTTTGCAGCTGCTTCTGCGATACCTCCATCTCCTGTCGCAATTGACCCAACTGGACTTCCAGTTCGCTCCGACGCTGCGCCATCTCACCGGTCTGTTGTTCAGCCGTTTCGCGGCGCCGGGTCTCCTCTGCCAAAATTTCCGTCAGCTGTTTAGCCTGCTGCTCCACCTCCGCGTGCTCGGATTGCAGTCCTTTGATCCTCGATTCCAGGTCCGTCTGCTTCGCACCGGATCGTTCCTGTTCGACCTGCAATTGCCGCTGCGATGCCGCTAATTCGAGCCGAAGTGGCCCAAGCTGCGCTTCCAGTTCTCCTTTGCGACGACCCGTTTCACCCGCCGTCTGTTCAGCCTGTTCGCGCCGTTTGCTTTCAAGCTGCAGCGCATCCTGTAAGGTCTTTGACTTCTCTGCCGCGGCAGTTTCGTTAGCCAGCAGTTCCGCGATGCGGGCTTTCAGTCCAGCCTGTTCCGCATTCGAGGTCTTCTGATGTCCTGCAAGCTGCTGTCCCGCATTTTCCAACTCCTGCTGCAGTTTCGTCTGCGCCTGCAGGTTCTTGGCAAGCTCTGCCTCCAGCTCACCGCGACGCTTGCCGGTCACTCCACATTCTTGCTCCGCTGCTTTGCGCCGTTTGGTTTCCGCCGTCAAGCTTTCTGCAAGCCGTTTGACCTGCTGTTCGACTTCCGTGTGTGACGTCTGCAACTCCCGGACGCGCGCTTCCAGCTTGCTCTGTTCGGCGCTGGAGTTCTCCTGATGTGTGTGGTGTTGGTTTTGTGCCTCGTCCAACAACCGCTGCAACCGGCCAAGTTGCGACTCCAGCTCAACCCGCTGGCCGCCAATTTCACCCGCCTGCTGCTCGGCATCCTTCCGGCGTTTGGTCTCTTCAGCCAGCGCGTTGGTCAGTCGTTTGATCTGCTGCTCCTTGTCCTCCTGCGCGGTCTGCAACTCCTGGATGCGCGCGGCAAGCTTGGATTGTTCAGAACCGGTACTGGTTTGCAGCACCAGCAACTGCTTGAGCGAGGCATCCGCTTCACGCTGCAGACGGACATGTTCTTTCTGGCTTTCCACCAGTTGCGCTTCCAGATCACTTGCGCGTCGGCTTGTTTCCGACGCTCGTTGTTCGGCAGCCTCGCGCCGCTTCGTCTCCTCGGCCAATGCCTGGGTCACCTGCTTGACCTGCGCTGACAATCCGGATTGAGTTGACTGTAATTCCTCGGTCCGAGCGGCAAGCTTGGATTGCTCGGCGCGCAAATCTTCCCGCTGGGATTCCAACTGCTTCTGCGCCACCGACAGTTCCTGGCGCAGTTTGCCCAATTGCGATTCCAACTCGGTGCGCCGCCCGCCGATTTCACCCGCCTGCTGCTCGGCCTGTTCCCGGCGTTTGGTCTCAACCGTCAGCGCTTCGCTCAACGCCTTGGTCTTGGCCGCCACCGATACCCCATCCGCTTCCAGTTCCTTGATCTTCGTTTTGAGATCGCCTTGTTGAGCTTCGGCATCCCGCTTCTGGGCTTGCAGTTGTTTTTGCGCGCTCTTCAGCTCGTCCTGCAATCGGGTCTGCGCCTGCTTGTTTTGGGCAAGCAGAGACTCCAGCTCGATGCGCCGTTTACCCAATTCACCGGCCTCCTGCTGGGCGCCGGCCCGCTGTTTGACCTCGCTGGCCAGTTCCTCAGTCAACCGTTTGACCTGCTTTTCGGCCTCCGCTTGCGCTGCTTGTAATTCCTGGATGCGGGCGGCGAGTTTGGTCTGCCCAACGCCCGCGCTTTCCTGCAGCGCGCGCAATTGCTCCTGCGCTTGCTCGAGTTCACGACGCAGTTTCGCCTGCGTCTCATGATTCTGCTCCAGTTCGGACTTCAGTTCGCTCTCACGTTTCGCAAGCTTGGCGACCTGTTGCTCAGCTGCCTCCCGGCGCCGGGTTTCAACTGCCAGGGCTTCCACGAGTGACTTGATCTTCTCCTCGACGGTCGTCTGGTTCGTCTGTAATTCCTGCATCCGCGCTTCCAACCTGGCTTGCTCGACGCGGGAATTCTGTTCCTGCGCCTGACGCTGCTGATTCGCGGCGACAAGTTCCGACTGCAGCCGGCCAAGCTGGCCTTCCAATTCACCCCGATGCCGGCCGAGCTCTCCAGCTTCGCGCTCGGCGCCTTCACGTCGTTTCGTTTCGGCAGCCAGAGTCTCGGTCAACCGCTTCACCTGTTGCTCCACCTCTGCTTGGGCCGCCTGCAACTCACGCGTCCGGGCTTCGATCTTTGACTGCTCGGCGCGGGAACTCTCTTGCTGCGCTTGTTGCTCTTTCTGCGCTTCCGTCAGTTGTTGCCGCAACTGGTTCAATTCCGTTTCCAGCTCGCCACGACGCTTGCCGATTTCGCCCGCCTGTTGTTGGGCGCCTTCCCGGAGCCGGGTCTCCGCTGCCAACGCTTTGGTCAGCCGTTGAACCTGCTGCTCCACCTCAGCCTGCGCCGTTTGCAATTCACGGGTCCGGGTTTCGAGCTTGGATTGTTCGCTGCGGGAATTCTCCTGCTGTTCGATCTGCTTCGCCCGCGCTTCATTTAGCTGCTGCTGGAACTGACCCAGTTCTGCCTCGAGTTCAGTGCGGCGCTTCCCGACCGCACCCGCTTGTTGCTGCGCTCCCTCGCGAAGTTTCGATTCCTCGGCCAGAGCCGCGGTCAACCGCTGGACCTGTTGCTCCACTTCGGTCTGTGCCGCCTGAAGCTCGCGCGCGCGGGCTTCGATCTTGGATTGTTCGACGCGAGAACTCTCCAGTTGCGCCTGCTGTTGGTCCCGGGCTTCCGCCAATCGCTGCTGCAACTGTCCCAGCTCCGTCTCCAGCTCGGTGCGGCGCTTTTCGATTTCAATGGCGTGTTGCTCGGCGCCCTCGCGCCGGCGGGTTTCTTCCGCCAGTGTCCCCGTGAGCTGCTGGACCTGTTGCTCAACCTCGGCGTGAGCGGCCTTCAATTCCTTGGCCCGCGCCTCCAGTTTCGCCACCTGCGCATCGGACAACTGTTCCTGCTGCACCCGCAATTTGCGTTGCGCCTCATCCAATTCCTGGCGCAACCGCGACTGGAGCTGTCGGCTTTCAGCCAGTTCAGTCTCCAGTTCGCCCCGGCGATTCGCATTAAGCGACGCCTCGATCTCACGCTGGAGCGTCTTGCCGGTCTGGGCGTTCTCGGCCAGCGCGGCTTCGAGTTCGATCCGGAATTGAGCATGTTCCGCGGCGCGGCGCCAGACGGATTCGCGGCGTTCGGTTTCGGCCGTCAAGGCCTCGGTCAACTTGCCTACCTGTTGATCCGCCTCGGCCTGGGCGGCGGACAATTCCTGGCGGTGACCTTCCAGCTTGGCCTGCTCAGCGGCAATGCTATCTGTCAGTTCCTGGCGCTGCCTCTGGATGCCCTCTACTTCCGAGGCCAGTTCGGCCAATGCCTTCTTCTGCCCGGCCAGTTCCGTTTCCAGTTCGCTCCGCCGCTCGGCGTTCAATCGTTCCGCGGTGAGTTCTTGCGTGAGCGTCTGGACTTGCGCCTCCATCTCGGCGCGACTCCGTTGCAATTGCTCGGCCCGCGATTCGAGTTCGGCCACGCGCACAGCCTGACGACCTTTGAGCACCTGCACCTCGCGCTGCGCGGCATCGAGTTGGGCCTGCAATGCCTCGCGCGCCAACTGGCTTTGCGTCAAAGCCGCCTGCAATTCGAGCAAGGGCTTCGGATTCTGCGCGGCTTCCAGTTCCTGTTTGAACGCGCCCTGCACTACCTGGATTTCCGCCAGCGCGGCCTCGAGCTCCGCCCGCCGCTGTGCATTCTCTCCCATCTGTTGCTCGAGCTGTTCCCGGCGTTTTGTTTCCTCTTCCAACGCCTGTTTCAAACGGGACACCTTGTGCGCGACGAAATCACTGACCTCGACCAGCGCCCGTCGGCGGCCTTCGAGGTTCTTCTGATCCACATCTGCATCTGCAGATTGCCGTTGTGACTGTTCCACCAGTTCCTGGAACTTCAGCTGCGAACGCTGATTCTCTTCGATGGCCGCCTCCAGCTTGCTCCGGCGGTGGGCGCTTTCGATCACCTGCCGCTCAACCTCTTCGCGCCGTTTTGTCTCTTCAGCCAGTGATTCGCGCAGGTGCTGAAGCTTCTCCCTGACGGTCAGTTCCAGTGAGCCCAATTTGGCGGGCGTGGCATCCGACTTGTCTGCGGTGGGTGACGCGCTTTGTGGGTTGGAAGCTGCCGAGCCGTTATTGGCTTTTGCCACCGGCTGGGACTTCGAAGTACGGAAGCGCGGCGGCTGATCGGGGACCGGTGGCTTCGTGCTACTGAGCAGGAAAGTCGTGGACTTGACGATGAGCTCGAGGGGTGAAACGGGCTTGGCGATCAGATCATCACCGCCACTGCGCACGCCACGTTCCCGGTTCTCGAAATCGCTGTGTTGGGTGACGAAAATGACCGGCGTGTGCTGATGATGCGGAATGGTGCGCAGCTTGTGACACAGCTCGAGCCCGTTCATATCGGGCATGTCAATGTCCAGCAGGATAAGATCGAAGGTGTGATCGTTGAGGAGCAGGAGCGCTGCGCCGGCCCCCGTGGCAACGGCGGAATCATAATCAGCACGTTTGAGCGCCACCTCGTTGGCCATGTTGCAGATCTGGTCGTCATCAACCAGCAGCACGCTGCCTTTGGCCATTGTTTCACCAAAACCCGTGCTGCCGTTGCTGAACAGCCGGTCCAGACAATCCACCGCCTGGACCAACGTCTGGATTGAAGAAGGTGACATTCCGCCTTTCAAACGGAACAACTGATCGAAGAGCATCGCCTCCATGGCTCCGGTAAGCCGCGCGAGCTTGACGTAACCTGCGAATCCAGAGCGCGTGCTCAACGAACGGACGCTTTGATAGATCTTTTCGAGAAGCTGCTTGCCTGGCTCCGAACTGGCGACCTCAAAGTAGCTCATGCAGAGCTGCCGGATGGTCGAAACCTCGCCACGCCCACCCTCAATAAGTGCCCGCTTCCATTCGTCCACGGCACCGGCACCGGCTTGATCACCGGTTTGCTGCACGTCCAGGTCATTTTCATCTACGAGGCCGATCAACGAGCGCGAGACAGAGATCAGTTCGGAGGTGGTGCATTGCGACCTCGCCAACGCGCGGCTGCCGCCGGCCCGCAGGGCGCGTTGAGCCAGTTCTGGCATGTAAGCATTGGAAAGGACCAGGACTGGCGTGTTCTTGTGCCGCCCATCGGCACGAATGGCCTCCACCAACTGCAGCCCACCTTGCTTCGGCAGCATCAGATCGACGATGATCAGGTCTGCCGTTAAATTTGATAACGCCTCGCGCGCTTCCCCGGCCCCCATGGCCGAGGCCGTCCTAAAACCCGCCTGTGCCAGCCGGTTGCGGTACAGGTCCGCCGTGGACGAATCATCTTCCACCAGGAAGACGGTTTTGGCGTCCTTCGAGGCATTCACGGTCATCATAATTTGATTGCTAGTGTACTGACATGAGACACAAACCAACCCGGGGTACGACACGAACGAATTCACCTTTAAAAAGCACGTCAACTGCCAACTTGCAGGACCAAGCCGGACAGAGGGTGCGCGGCGAGAACAATTGCGCTTTGTAGAATGCCCAGTCTGTTCGCGTTGTCTGTCGGATGATTACCCTATATCTTCGCTGAATGATGACATCAGCGTTCCGCAATCCGCAGAACTGGTTGGTCGCTTGCATCGGGGCAGTCATCGGCCTGGCTACGACCGGATTCGCGAATGCAACGAATTCCGCCGCCCCTTCGCGCTATGAATTCCGCACTGTGCATGATCCCACTGGCATCGGCAAGTTTTACATGGGCCGCGAGATCGCCCACGTGATGGGACACGAAGGCGCTGATTGGCTGGAGCGATCTTCACGCGTGCAGGAGGAAGGCGCCGACTTGCTGGTACCGTTATTGAAGCTCAAGCCTGGCGATGAGGTCGCAGACATCGGCTGCGGCACGGGCTATTACACGCGCCGACTGGCGACGGCCGTCGGCACGAACGGCATCGTCCACGCCGAGGATATTCAATCTGAGATGCTCGACATCCTTACCAACAAACTCGCCGGCGAGGGCATCCACAATGTCCGTCCCGTGCTCGGCACGATCACCGATCCCAAGCTGCCGAGCGCGGCAATGGATTTGATCTTGATGGTCGATGTCTATCACGAGTTCGATCATCCCTTTGAAATGGTCTCAGCCATGATTCCTGCCTTGAAACCAAACGGGCGCATCGCCTTCGTCGAGTTCCGCGGCGAGGATGAAAGGCTGGCCATCAAACGGCTGCATAAGATGACCGAGGCACAGGTGCGGAAGGAAATGACGGTTCATCCGCTGATTTGGATTGAAACCCTCACCAATCTGCCGCAGCAGCATATCATCATTTTCCAGAAACGACGGTAGCTTCGGACATTTCCGGGTTGAGTCGGGCGAGAATGGATTTGTCCGTCCTCATCAATTGTCGCATAGTTGTCCACTCAACCACATGAGCCGGTCGGTCAGGTTTGCGATGTCTGCGCGCATTTTCTTTGTCGCGTTGGGGTCGGTTTTGCTTGGAACTGCCACGTCAGCCGGCGCGCTCACAAATCTGAACCTCACGCTCGTGAGCCAGGTCAAACCCTCGGCAAATCCGATCGCGTATGGCGATGTCTGGGCAGAAGGCGATCTCGCCTGTCTCGGCGTCTGGACCGGATACAGCACATACAGCTACGGCGTAGGCATTTATTCCATCACCAATCCCGCCGCGCCGGTGTTGTTGAACGTTTACAACTCAAGTCCGCTCAGTCAAAACCAGTTTGAGCTCGGTGCCGTGCGGAACCGGATCGGTTACTTCGGCAGTTGGAGCAGTGGCGGACTTCACATCGTGTCACTCACCAACCCCGCCTCACCGCAATTGCTCTGCCGGATCGGTGCAATCACCGGCAATGTGACGAACGGCTTTGATCGCATCCACACGGTGTTCCTTGAACGTGATTTTCTTTATCAGGCGGCACACGTTGACGGCAGCCTTAGCGTCAAGGTCTTCAACGTCGCCAATCCACCGGCGCCCGTGTTCTTGCAAAATATTTTCACGACCAACACCACCAAGGTCCATCAGATGACCGTCCGCCAGAAGGGCACGCAGACGCTGCTCTTTACTTCCGGTTGGGGTAATGGCGGAGCTTCACCAGGACAGACCGACATCTGGGATGTCACGCAGGTCGGCACACAGCCGGCACAGTGGCTCGGGCGCATTTACTCGGGCTACAATTCACACAGCAGCTGGCCGACGCCAGACGGTAATACGCTCATCGTCTGCCGCGAACTCACTGGCGGCGATGTGAGGTTCTATGACATTTCGAATCCCGCGACGATTCCCACCAACGCCACACCACTCGTCACGCTCACGCCCGACAGCATGGGCATCGAAGCGGATATCCCTCACAATCCGGTGGTGGTGAGTAATTTCCTTTTCCTCAGCTGGTATCAGAATGGGATCCAGGTTTTCGATATCACCGACCGCACAAATCCCGTCCGCGTCGGTTACCTCGATACCTACCCGGCTGCCAAGACTGCGAGTTTCCAGGGCAATTGGGGGGTGTATCCCTGGCTGGGCTTCAACAAGATCCTGCTGAGCGATATCCAGAGCGGGATGCTTGTCTTGAATGGCATGGCGCTGCTGACACCCACGAACAATTATCCGCCGCTCATTGTGCGATCCCCGGCGAGCCTCAACATCACGCAAGGGTTCACAGCGAACTTTACGCCCGCCATCACAGGCTCGTTGTTGAAATATCAGTGGCGATTCAACGGCACACCCATCGTAAATGCCACGAACGCCACACTCACATTGAACAACGTGCAGACCAATCAGGCGGGCAACTACTCGATCATTGCTACGAACGGTTCTGGCGCGGTGACCAGTTCGGTGGCGGTGCTGACCGTGGTCACGGCGAGTGGCGCCCCGCTCATTTCATCACAACCGCAAAACCTCACCGTGTATCCCGATAACCCCGCCGCGTTCGTCGTGGGCGTGGTCGGCGCGGCGCCGTTCAGCTTTCAATGGCGGTTCAACGGCACACCCATCGTTAATGCCACCAACCAGTCATTCAGCCGCGACCCGGCATTGCCGGAGCATGCGGGTTACTACAGCGTCGTCGTCTCCAATTCCTTTGGCAGTGTCACGAGTGCAAGCGCGTTGCTGACGATGCAGGATTCGCCATACGTCAGCAGCGTGGTTGCGGCCCCCGGCGCGCGGAGCGCATTGATTTCATGGAACACCGCCACGGCTGCTGACAGTCAGGTGGAATACGAAGCCGCCAGCGTCACTTTCTCCAGTCCCAATGCCGCGGCATCAGCCGCCGCCAGCTTCAGTTCGCAGTCTTACATTGATACGCGCCCCACGACGAACCATCTCATCCTGCTCACAGGACTCACACCCGGCACGCGCTACAGCTTTCAGGCACTTGCCACCAGTGGCACGAATACTTACGTCTCCGGCGTTTATCAGTTCACCACCGCCGGCACGAATATCGTGGACAATCCCAACGCAAACTTCACCGGTTCCTGGACCGTCGCCTCATCGTCGGTGGACAAGTACTCCACCAACTACGCATTCGCCACAAGTATCGCCGGTTCGCCGACTGCTGCGGCCACATTCACTCCAAATCTATCTACGCCCGGTCAATACGACGTCGCTGTCTTTTATCCGCAAGGCGGCAATCGCGCGAACAATGCGCCATTCACCATCAACTTCAATGGCGGTAGCATGACCGCACCGGTGAATCAACAATCGGGTGGTGGCGCCTGGCAAACGATCGGAAGCGCGATCGAGTTTTCGCATGGGAGTGCCGG
>Ga0315910_10002320_pt1 | contig 16841 bp, 9 predicted proteins | sample EdamamesoilMG_FD_204470 | JGI IMG/M metagenome (GOLD analysis project Ga0315910, IMG submission 204470) | Garden soil microbial communities collected in Santa Monica, California, United States - Edamame soil | ecosystem: Environmental > Terrestrial > Soil > Garden | place: USA: California... | reverse complement strand
ACCCGAACGAGAACTTCGCGCGCGAGCTGCTCGAGCTCTACACGCTCGGCCTCGGCCACTACAGCGAGGAGGACGTGCGCGAGGTCGCGCGCGCCTTCACCGGCTGGAGCCAGCGCAACGGGCGCTTTCGCTTCGAGGAGGGCCGCCACGACAAGGGCAAGAAGAGCGTGCTGGGCAAGTCCGGGCGCCTGGGCGGGGCCGAGGTGGTCGAGATCCTGCTGAAGCAGGAAGCCTGCGCGCGGCACGTCGCGGGCGCGCTGCTGGCCTACTTCGAGGGCCGCGAGCCGGCGCCGGAGCGCCTCGCGTCCTACGCCAGCGAGCTGCGCGAGTCCGGCTACCGCATCGACGGCTTCCTGCGGCGCCTGTTCCTCGACCCGGAGTTCTACGCCGACGAGATCCTGGCGGCGCGCGTCTCGAGCCCGCTCGACTACCTCGTCGGCAGCGCGCGGCGCCTGGGCGTCGCGCCCGATCCGGGGCTGGTCGTGCTGGGCGCCTCGCTGCTCGGCCAGCGGCTCTTCTATCCCCCCAGCGTGCGCGGCTGGGAGGGCGGCGAGGCCTGGGCCGCCGGCACGAGCCTGCTCGTGCGCGGCCAGCTCGCGGGCCTCTTCCTCGGCGTCGTCAGCGGGCGCGAGCTGGTCGGGGCCCTGCGCGAGGAGGGCTCGGCGGCCGAGGCCGAGGAGCCGCCGGCGATGGACGGCGAAGTGCCCGCGATGGACGAGGAGGCCAAGGCGGCGCGCGCCAGGCTCATGCGCAAGCGCCGCGAGAAGCTGCCGGAGGAGCTGCGCGAGCTCGCGCGCGCCGAGCACTTCCCGCGCCTGAACCTGGTGCAGCGCCTGGACCACGCCGGGGCCGCGGAGGACGCGGACCTCGCGCGAGTGCTGGTCGAGGAGTGCCTGGCGATCCCGGCGCCCGCGGGGCTCGTCGCGCGCGCCGCCGCGCACCTCGAGCGCGAGCGCGCGCGGCTCGAGCTCGGGGCCACGCCCTGGAGCGAGGTGCCCGAGGAGGCCGAGCCGCTGCTGCGCGCGCTCGCCCACGAGATCCTGGCCACCCCCGAGGCCCAGCTCGACTGACCATGCACCCCGATCGCCGCCTCTTCCTGCTCGGCTCGCTGGCCGCCCTGGCGCGCCCGGGCGCGGCGCGGCCGGTGGAGCCCACCGGGCGCACGCTCGTGCTGCTGCAGCTCACCGGCGGCAACGACGGGCTCTCGATGCTCGTGCCCTACGCCGACGAGGGCTACCAGGGCGCGCGCAAGGCCACGCGCCTCGGGGCCGACGAGGTCCTGCGCCTGGACGAGCGCGTCGGGCTGCACCCGGCCCTGCGCGGCCTGCGCGCCCTGCTCGACGAGGGGCGTCTCGCCCTGGTCGAGGGCGTGGGCTACCCCGAGCCGGACCGCTCGCACTTCCGCTCGCTCGACATCTGGCACGCCGCCGACCCGCGCGGACGCGGGATGCCGGCGGGCTGGATCGGACGCTGCGTCGAGCGCCTCGGCGCGGTCCCGCCGCAGGCCGTCGTGCACTTCGGCCCGCGCCCGCCGTTCGCCCTGCACGCCGCGCAGCAGGCGCCGGTGTGCCTGTCGCCGCTGGTCCTGCGCGCGGCGGCGCTGGAGGAGGAGGCGGGCGCCGTGGCGGAGGCCGAGAGCGCGGCCGTGGCGCGCCTGCGCGCGCGCATGCAGACGACCGAGGATGCGCTGGGCGGGATCCGCGCGGCCCTGGAGCGCGCCGAGCCGCAGCCCTACCCCTCCTCGGGCCTGGCCACGCGCCTGCGCCAGGCGGCGGCCCTGATCCACGCCGGGCTCGGCGTGCGCGTGGTCTCGCTCGAGCTCGACGGCTTCGACACGCACCGCGACCAGCGCGGGCGCCACGACCGGCTGATGGAGGAGCTCGACCGGGCGCTCGCGGCCTTCGCCGCCGACCTCGCGCGCAGCGAAGCTGGGCGCGCGACGCTCGTGCTGGGCTACTCCGAGTTCGGCCGGCGCGTGGCCGAGAACGACTCCGGCGGCACGGACCACGGCGCGGCGGGCCTGGCCTTCGCCCTCGGGACGGACGTGCGCGGTGGGCTGCACGGCGCCCCTCCGGATCTCGCGCGCCTGGAGGACGGCGACCTCGCCTTCACGACCGATTTCCGGGCCTTCTACGCGCCCGCGATCGCGCACGTCTTCGGCCTGGATCCGGTCGAGATCCTGGGCGGCGAGTTCGGCGCGCTCGATTACGTCTGAGCAGACCGACCGCGGAGCCGCGGAGAGCGCGGAGGGACGCGGAGGGACGCGGAGGGCAGAGATCGGGCAGAGGATCAGGGGTCCAGCACGAGCTCCTGCCAGATCGAGATCGACTTGCGCGCGCCCGCGTCGCCCGCGGCGCCGTTCCAGACCGCGCAGGCGACCTGCAGGGTGCGTCCGGGCACGAGGAGCGGCGTCTCGTCGCCCACCAGCGCGCGCCGGAAGACCACGCTCCAGCGGCCCGCCTGCCACTCCGCGCGCGCCTCGACCTCGCCCGCCACGCGCGTCGCGCCCGGCAGCGCGGCGATGCCCTCGGCCACGACGTGATCGACGCGCTCCGAGGGCGCGAGGCGTGCGAGGAAGCGCCGGTAGAGCGGCACGTCGCTCTGCACCTCTCCCGGGGCCGGCGGCGGCCCCGCGTGCGGCGTGGGCACGACCAGGTCGAGCAGGCCGGCCGCGTCCTCGACGCGCAGCGCCTTCCAGTGCCACAGCTGCGTCGGCGAGCCGGGCGCGCCCATGCCGAAGAGCGGCGGGTGGGGCGCGCTGGAGAGCTGCAGGGCCGCGCCGTCGGTCGCCAGGGCGTCGCTGAACAGGCGCAGCGTGCCGGTCTCGTCGGCCCAGGCGAGCCGCAGCGCGAGCGTCGAGCCGTCGTGCACCGCCGCCAGCGAGGCCTCCAGCACGGCCTCCTCGTGCCACCACAGCGGCGCCAGCACGACCTCGATCTCGTCGGCGCCGTCCCAGGCCGGATCGCGCGCCTCGAGCGGCGCCAGGGGCACGCGCCGCGCGCGCAGCGAGGCGCGCCGGTGCACCAGGCGCTCGCTCGAGCCGGGGGGCACGAGCTCCTGCAGGAAGCCGAGCAGGGCGGCCTCGTCGGCCGGCGCGAGCTCGGTCGGCGGCATGGAGCTGCCCGGCATGCCGGCCCGGATGCGGTGGGCGAGCTCGCGCGGCGCGGGGCCGCCCTTGAGGAACCCGGCGGTGAGGTCGCGGGCCCAGTTGAGGGTGCCGTCCTCGTCCGGGCGCGGCTCGACCTCGCCCGTGCCGTCGGCGGCGTGGCACTGGGCGCAGTGCTGCTGGAAGAGCGCGCGTCCGTGCGCGCGCGCTTCGGCAGCGCTCGCGACGCGCACCGGCTCCGCCAGGGGCCGATCGGGAGTCGTGCGCGCGCGCGCGATCGAGCCGGCCTCGGCCAGGAGCAGGGGATCGTTCACGCGGCTCGCGTCCAGGCGCAGGTCGGTCTCGAGCTCCTCGCGCGCGAGCCGGCGCACGTGGGCCGCCAGGGCCCACAGGTCCTCCTCCGGCAGCCAGCCCCAGGCCGGCATGGCCGAGCCCGGCATGCCCCGGCGCAGGGTCGCGACGAGGTCGCGGTCGAAGGGCGCGCCGTTCTCCGCGCTCACCAGCCGGAAGCGCGCCTGGTCGAAGCGCCGCGCCGGGGGGAACAGGAAGGGTGCCGCCGGACCGTCGCCGCGCCCGCGCGCGCCGTGGCACACGGCGCAGTGCGTGGCGAAGAGCTCGCTCCCGCGCGCGAGCTTCGCGCCGGGCTCGACCTCGCTCAGGGAGGCCGGGATGCCGCTCGCCTCGGCCGGCGTGGTGCGGCTCACGGAACAGGCGGACAGGGCGAGGATCGCGAAGAGGAGGGTGCGCACGCCCTCACGCTAGGTACGGGCCGGGCCGGCGGCATGCGGCCGAGTCCCCAGAGTGCGGGGGGCGTAGTGCGCAGAGCTCGTGGGCGCGCAAGGCCGCTCAGGCCAGCCGGTCACCGGGCCGTCGGCCTGACCCACCTCGAGAGTGAACCCGAGACCCCTTGCCCAAGCTCTTCCTCCGCGTTCCTCCGCGCTCTCCGCGGCTCCGCGGTTGGTCCGGTCTGTTCAGAACAGCTCGAGCTCGGCCGCGCGCGTGACCGCGATGCGCGGGCGCACGCTCGGATCGCGCACCAGCCACTGCGCGTAGAAGCGCACGCCGATCAGGGTCGAGTCGAGCGGCACGGGCATGCGCACCGTCGCCGTGCCCTCGCCCGGACCGCCGGGCGAGACCGGCACGATCGTGGCCGAGGCCGTGCTCGCCTCGATCGCCACCGGGACGCCGAGGAACGTCGTGCCGGGCGCGGCCGTGCGGCGCGCGATCAGGAGCCCGGCCTGGGTTCCGCCCAGGGCGTCGCCCAGGCCGAGCTGGAAGGTCGGGTTGCCGAGGAAGGGCGGCGTGTCGGCCAGCATCGTCGGCACGATCCCGCCGGTCCCCGCGCGGCCCACGCCGAGGAGGTTCGAGCCGGGCGGCGTGCGCTCGCTGCGCAGCGTCGGGCGGTCGAAGGGCTCCAGGCGGTTCGCGACGCGCGGGTCGGTCAGGCCGTTCTCCAGCAGGTCGCGCATCGCGCCCACGTCGCCCGTGAGCGGCTGGAACATCCCGCGCTGCTGGTAGTGCTGCAGGACCAGGTTGATGCGGTTGAACTGGCCGCTGCTCATGAAGCGCGGGCGCAGGCCGACGTTGAGCAGCGACGGCGTCTTCACCTGGCGCGGGTGGTCCGGCAGGAAGATCGTCTTCGGCAACCCGTCGCTGAAGAGCCCGTTCGCCGAGGGATGGCAGGTCGAGCACTGGGCCCGGTTGTGGAAGGCGTCGAGCCCGAGGAGCTGATTCGGCGTGAGCGTGCCGAGGTGGAAGGGCGTCTGGTCCGAGACCAGCGTGCGCTGGTAGGTGGCCAGCGCCATGGCGATGCGCTCGCGCGTGATCGCCGGCGTGCCGAAGGCGAGCTGGAACAGCGGCCCGTAGGTCGCGTGCGTGCCCAGGAAGGTCGCCAGGCGCGGCGGCAGGTCGCTGGCCAGCGCCAGCGGCCGCGCGCCGGCCAGCTTGGCGGTGATCTGGTCCCAGGTGCGCTGCGCGTGGGCCATCTCGACCGACGAGACCGGCGGCTCGACCGCCTGCGACTCGAGCGCGGCCAGGTCCGGCAGCACGACGTTGCCCGCGAGATCGCGGAACACCGGCCCCGCGCGCTGGTCCCAGAACTGCGTGTTGAAGAAGGCCGCGTTGATCATCGAGGGCGTGTTACGCCCCGTCGCCTGCAGCCCGACGCCGAAGGACGGGCTCTCGACGAAGCGCCCGAGGGCATCCTGCGGCACCATCCCGGGCGAGCCGAACTCGTCGTCCGGCGTGCGCATCAGGCCGTCGAGGCCCGGGTGGCGCAGGCCCGAGCGCGGGTCGCCGCCGCCGGCCTCCGGCAGGTGGCAGGTGGCGCAGGCCACCGTGTCGTCGGAGGAGAGCTGCTCCTCGAAGAAGAGCGCCATCCCGAGCAGGGTCTTCTCCGGCGTGATCGGGTTCCCGGGCGGCACGGCCACGTTCGGGAAGCTGCCGGCCAGCGGTGGCGGTCCGGCCTGCGCGAGCGCGGCCCCCGCCAGGAGGACACAGAGGCCCGAACGAGCAAGGATTTCGCGGGGTTCCATGGCCGGAGCGAGGGTGCGGAGCGCGGGGGGGAGGGCGGCGGAGCCGCCGACCAAAGTACACCACGATCCGCGGATGGGGGCGGGCCGCGGGGCCGCTCCTCGCGCGACACCCCGGCGGCGCCCGCGGACGTAGGATCGCGGCCCCATGCGGCCGCCCCTCTTCGTCCGCGGCGACGTGGACGGCTTCTTCGGCCTGTTCGTCGACAACCTCCTGCAGCTCGTGCTCGTGCACGTCCTGTGCACGCAGGCCTGCGGGATGGAGGCGGGCTTTGTCGCGCGCACGATCCTGCCCGGCGCGGCAGCCTCGATCCTGCTCGGCAACTTCTTCTATGCCTGGCAGGCGCGGCGCCTGATGCGGCGCACGGGGCGCGACGACGTCACGGCGCTGCCCTACGGCATCAACACGCCGAGCCTGGTGGCCTACGCGCTCCTGGTCATGGCGCCGGTGTACCGCGCCCACGCCGGAGACGGCTCGGATCCGGCCCAGGCGGCTGCAGCGGCGCGCCTGGCCTGGCAGGCGGGGCTGTTCGCGTGCCTTGGGAGCGGGGTGATCGAGCTCGCCGGGGCCTTCGTCGGCGACTGGCTGCGGCGCGTGACGCCGCGCGCGGCGCTGCTGGCGGCCCTGGCGGGGGTCGCGCTGACCTTCATCTCGATGGGCTTCGTGTTCCAGCTCTTCGCCGCGCCGGCGATCGCGCTCGTGCCGACGCTCCTGATCGTGCTGGCCTACGCCGGGCGGCTGCGGCTGCCGCTCGGGCTGCCGGCGGGCCTCGTGGCGATCCTGCTCGGCGTGGGGCTGGCCTGGGGCCTGCGCGCGCTCGGCCTGGAGTACTGGACGCCGCCCGCGGCCGGCGCGGCGCCCGGCCTCTACCTGCCGCGGCCCGTGCCGGGCGACGTGCTGGCCCTGGCGGCGACGCCGCTCGGCTGGAGCTTCCTCGCGGTGATCGTGCCGATGGGGCTCTTCAACGTGATCGGCTCGCTGCAGAACCTGGAGAGCGCCGAGGCCGGCGGCGATCGCTTCGAGACGCGCCCGTCGCTCTTCGCCAACGCGGCCGGCACGCTGGCGGCGGCCTTCCTCGGCAGCCCGTTCCCGACCACGATCTACATCGGGCATCCGGGCTGGAAGGCGCTGGGAGCGCGGGCCGGCTACTCGAGCCTGAACGGGCTCGTGATCGCGCTCCTGTGCCTGTCCGGGGCGCTCACCACGGTGCTGCGCGTCGTGCCGGTCGAGGCGATGCTCGGGATCCTGCTGTGGATCGGGATCGTGATCACGGCCCAGGCCTTCTCGGCCGTCCCGGCGCGCCACGCGCTGGCCGTGGCGGTCGGGCTCGTGCCGGCCCTGGCCTGCTGGGCGCTCTTCCTGGTCGAGACGAGCCTGCGCGTGGCCGGGAAGGGGCTGGCGGAGTCGGCCGCGGGCCTCACGGCCGAGGGCCTGCACCTGCGCGGGATCGTCGCGCTGAGCCAGGGCTTCCTGCTCTCGTCGATGCTGCTGGCGGCGATCGTGGCGCACGTCGTCGACGGCGAGCTGCGCCGCGCGGCGGCCTGGTGCGGCGCGGCGGCGCTGCTGTCGCTGCTCGGGATCGTGCACGGCTTCGCGCTTGGACCTGGCGGCGTCGAGAATCGCTTCCTCGACCTCGCGCTCGGGCCTGGAGCGTCGAACCCGGCGCCGGTCTTCGCGCTGGGCTACGCGGCGGCGGCGGGGCTGCTGCTCCTGCTCGCGCGCCGCGGCGGTGCGGACGGCGAGTGAGCCCTCATCGGAGGCTCACCCCGCCTTGCTCTTCTTGCGCGGGGCGGCCTTGCGGCGCTTCGGCTTCTTCGGGCCGGCCTCGCGGCGTTCGGCCAGGAGGCGCACGGCCTCCGTCAGGCCGAAGTCCTCGACCTTGGCGTCCTTCGGGAGCGAGGCGTTGGTCGTGCCGTCGGTGCAGTAGGGGCCGTAGCGGCCGTCCTTGACGACGATCTGGCCGCCGCTCTCCGGGTCGACGCCCAGCTCCTTCAGCGGCGGCCCCGCCGGGCCCGCGCCGCGGCGGCGGAAGGTCTTGGGCTGGGCGTAGATCGCGCGCGCCTCCTCGAGCGTGATCGTGAAGAGTTGCTCCTCGCTCTTCAGGTTGCGGTAGTCGGGCTTCTCGGCGCCGGGGATGGCCTTGGCGAGGTAGGGACCGAAGCGTCCGAGGGCGGCCGTGATCGGGTTGCCGTCGACGTCGTCGCCCAGCGCACGCGGCAGCGAGAGCAGCTTCAGGGCCTGCTCGAGCGTCAGCGTCTTCGGGCTCATCGTGCGCAGCAGGGAGGCGCGCTTGGGCTTCTTCTTCTTGTCGTCGGTGTCCTCGCCCAGCTGCACGTAGGGGCCGAAGCGGCCGGTGCGCAGGTAGACGGCGCTGCCGTCCTCGGCGTGCCCGAGCGGCTCCTCGGCCTGGCTGGCGGTCGCCAGCAGCTCGAGTGCCTTCTCGGTCGTGATCTCGTCCGGCGCCAGGCCATCCGGGACGCTCGCGCGCGCGTCGCCGTGCTCGAGGTAGGGCCCGTAGCGCCCGACGCGCAGCGCGATCGGCTTCCCGTCGTGCTCGCCGATCGGGATCGTGTTCACGCGCTTGGGATCGATGTCGCCGGCCTTGCCGGTGACGATCGCGTGCAGGCCGGGCTCCTTGCCCTTGTAGAAGCGCTCGAGGAACACGTTGCGCTCGAGCTCGCCGCGCGAGATCGCGTCGAGCGACTCCTCCATGCCGGCCGTGAAGGAGTAGTCGATCAGGGTCGGCTCGAGCTCGGTCATGAGGTTGACGACCGCGAAGGCGAGCGGCGTCGGAACCAGGGCCGTGCCGCGCTTCACGACGTACTCGCGGTCGAGGATCGTGCCGATGATGCTGGCGTAGGTGCTGGGGCGGCCGATGCCGAGCTCCTCGAGCTTCTGCACGAGCCCGGCCTCCGTGTAGCGCGCCGGCGGCTTGGTCGCGTGCCCGGCCGGCTGGGCCTCGGCCACGCGCGCCTCGTCGCCCCGCGCGAGATCGGGCAGCACGGCCTCGTCCTCGTCGCGCTCGGTCTTCGTCGTCTCGGCCTCGTCCGTGCCCTCGACGTAGGCTCGCAGGAAGCCGTCGAAGAGCACCGTCTTGCCGCGCGCGACGAGCTCCGCCCTGCTCGTGCCAGAAGGGCCCCCGCCCGCCAGCGGCGCGTCGAAGGTCGCGGTGATGCTCTTCAGGCGCGCGTCGAGCATCTGCGAGGCGACCGTGCGCTTCCAGACGAGGTCGTAGACGCGCGCCTCGTCGCCGCCCAGCTCGCGCTCGACCTCGTCGGGGTCGCGGAAGCTCTCGCCGGCCGGGCGGATCGCCTCGTGGGCCTCCTGGGCGTTGCGCGACTTGCCCTCCCACTGGCGCGGGGCGCGCGGGAGGTACTCCTTGCCGTAGCGCGTCCCGACCAGCTCGCGCGCCGCGGCGATGGCCTGCGAGCTGAGCGCGACGCTGTCCGTGCGCATGTAGGTGATGAAGCCGTTCTCGTACAGGCGCTGGGCCGCCTGCATGGCGCGCTTGGCGGTCATGCCGAGCTTGCGGCCGGCTTCCTGCTGCAGGGTCGAGGTCGTGAAGGGCGGCTTCGGGGAGGCGCCGTACTCCTTCTCCTCGACGCGCTCGACGCGCGCGCGCTGGCCGGCGAGGCCGCGCGCGAGCTTGCCTGCTGCGACCTCGTCGAGGACCTGAACCTTGCGGCCCGCCAGGAGCTTTCCGTCGGTGCCGAAGTCGCGCCCCTGGGCCAGGGCCTTGCCGTCCAGGGCCGTGACCGCGGCAGGGAAGCGCGTCCCCTCGTGCTCGAGCACGACCTTGGCGTCCCACCAGGCCGCCGAGGTGAAGGCCATGCGCTCGCGCTCGCGCTCGACCACCAGGCGCGTGGCCACGCTCTGCACGCGTCCGGCCGAGAGGCGCGGGGCGATCTTGCGCCACAGGATCGGGCTGACCTCGTAGCCGTACAGCCGGTCGAGGATGCGGCGCGCCTCCTGCGCGTCCACCAGGCTCGTGTCGACGTCGCGGCAGTTCTCGATGGCCTCGGCGATGGCGGCCTTGGTGATCTCGTGGAACACCATGCGCTTGACGGGCACCTTCGGTTTGAGGAGCTCCAGCAGGTGCCAGGAGATCGCCTCGCCCTCGCGGTCCTCGTCGGTCGCGAGGTAGAGCGCGCTCGCGTCCTTCAGCTTGGCCTTCAGCTCGCGGATCTTGGCCTTCTTCTCGCCCGGCACGACGTAGAGCGGGTCGTAGCCGGCCTCGACGTTCACGCCCAGGCGCGCCCAGCTCTCGCCCTTGACCGCGGCCGGGATCTCGGCCGCGCTCGAGGGCAGGTCGCGCACGTGCCCGATCGAGGCCTCGACCATCCAGTCCTTGCCCAGGAACTTGGCGATGGTCTTCGCCTTGGCGGGCGACTCGACGATCACGAGGGGCTTCGGCATCTCCGGCTACCGTGAGGAGCGCGGGCGGGGCGTGTCAAGCGGGCAGCGCCTCGGGGGCGCCGCCGAGCGTGGGCCCGGCAAGGTTTCCGTGGCCGTCCGACCGATAGACGCGGGGGCGCGAGCGCCTCTGCTACGATCCGCCGCCCGGCGCTCGCGTTCCCCTCGCGGACACCATGCTCTTCCCCCTCGCCCTGCTCGCCGCGCTGGCCGGCGGCGACCCCGCCCCGCGGGTCGACGACTTCGCCTGCCTGGACCAGCACGGGGTTTTCCACAGGCTCTCACGGCACGGGGACGCGCGCTTCGTGGTCCTGTACGTCTTCATGGACGACTGCCCGATCGTGCGCCTCGGGGCGGGCGAGCTGCGCGCGCTGATGGAGGAGTTCGCGCCGCCCGGGGTGCGTTTCCTGGGCCTGGACGCGGCGCCCCAGGACGATCGGGCCAGCATCCTCGCGGAGGCCAGCGAGCTCGGCCTCGAGCTCCCGATCCTGATCGACGACACCCAGTGCGTGGCCGAGATGCTGGGCCTCACCCGCACGGCCGAGGCCCTCGTGATCGAGAGCGACGGCCTGCGCCTGCGCTGGCGCGGGCCGCTCGACGACCGCCTGGAGTACGGCGGGCAGCGCGCCGAGGCCGGCCGGCGCTTCCTGCAGGAGGCCCTGGAGGCCCTGCTGGCCGGCCGGGAGCCGCCCTCGGGCGCGCCCGCGGCCAAGGGCTGCGCGCTGACGTTCGTCGAGCCGCGCGCGCAGCACGCGCCCGACTACGCGCGCGACGTGGTGCCGATCCTGGAGCGCCGCTGCGTGCCCTGCCACCGCCCCGGCGGCATCGGCCCGTGGGCCATGGACGGCCACAAGCGCGTGCACGGCTTCTCGGCCATGATGCGCTCGGTCCTGCTGGAGCGGCGCATGACGCCCTGGCACGCGGATCGGGAGTACGCCGCGCTGCGCGGAGACCTGGGGCTGCGCCCGGAGGAGACGCGCGCCCTGGTGCACTGGGTCGAGCACGGCGCCCCGCGCGGCGCGGGCGAGGATCCCCTGGCGCGCGCGGCCGATCCGCTGCCCGAGTGGCCCCTCGGCCCGCCGGACCTGATCGTCGAGATGCCCGAGCAGAGCATCCCCGCCACGGGCCTGATCCCGTACCGCAAGAAGACGGTCGAGCTCGAGCTCGACAGCGACCGCTGGGTGCGCGCGGTGGACCTGCGCCCCTCGAACGCGCGCGTCCTGCACCACGGCTTCGCCTTCATCCGCGGCGAGCAGGAGCTCCAGATCCTGCGCGACCACTACGAGCGCCTCGCTCCGGGGGGCAAGCAGAAGATGCTGCGCTGGCTGGAGGAGCTGGGCGGCACGCTGGAGGACCCGCCCCAGGAGGCGCTCGACTACTTCGCGCCCATGGCCTTCCAGGGCATCTACGCCTACTTCGCCAAGTACGTGCCAGGCGAGGGGCTGGAGGAGATGCCACCGGGCACGGGCCGGCTGCTCCCGGCGCGCGCCAAGATCAGCTTCCAGATGCACTACACGGCCTACGGGGTCGAGGCCACCGACCGGCCGCGGCTCGGGATCTACTTCCACGAGACGCCGCCGCCCCTGGAGCTGAAGACGACGGCGGCCACCGACTTCCAGTTCCTGCTGCCGGCCGGGGCGCGCGACTTCCGGGTCGAGGCCGAGCGCCGCTTCGACCACGCCTTCACGCTCCACGCCGTCGCGCCGCACATGCACTACCGGGGGCGCTCGATGCGCTACACCGCGCTGCTGCCGGACGGGACGCGGCGCGTCCTGATGTCGCTGCCGGAGTACTCCTTCGACTGGCAGACGACCTACACCTTCGTCGAGCCGCTGTCGTTCCCGGCCGGGACGGTGATCCTGTGCGACGGCAGCTTCGACAACTCGCGCTGGAACGAGCACAACCCGGACCCGACGGCGGACGTCAAGTTCGGGCCGCGCACCGAGAACGAGATGTTCGTCGGGTACCTGGTCTACACCGCCGAGTGACCCGGGAGCGCCACGCTGGAGCGTGGCGGTCCCGGGTCAGCGCGTCAGGTCCACGAGGCGCGTGTGCGCTCGGAACTCGGCCAGCATGCGGCGGTGGAGCGTGGCGATCGGGTCGTCGCCCGCGAGCTCCGGCCCGCTGACGAGCAGCACGTCGGCCATGTGCGCGTTCATCACCGAGACGATCGCCGTCAGCTCGGCCGTGATGTACTCGTGCCCGTCCGGCCCGGTGAAGTGGCGCACCAGCCGCCCGGCCCAGTCGTCGAGGCGCCAGACCACGACGGCATCGGCGTAGCCGGCGAGCTGGGCGATGGCCGAGCCGACCGAGAGCGGCTCGTCGAAGGCGTGGTAGGTCGCGCCGCCGAACTCGCGCTCCTCCTCGATGCGCTTGCCGGGCGTGGCCATCGCCGTCAGGTCGATGCAGGTGTTGACGAAGCCCAGGGTCGAGCCCGACTCGCGGGCGAGGGCGCTGACGCGCTGGGGGGAGCCGTCGGAGGCGACCTGGACGAGGAGGTTCTGGGCCATGGAGGGGGGCAGGGGGCCGCGGGGGGGCTCCCATTGATGCCTTGGGAGGCGTGCGACCGCCAGTCGCACGGCCGGGTGCCGGTCCGGGAATCGGTGTGCGCGTCGGAAGACCGCGCACCGGATCACCGGGCGGGCGGAGCCCGCCCGGAAGACCGGTGCGGTCATGCTGACGGCGAGTAGCCCATCTGCGATGGGCTAGACGGCGTCCAGCAGCGGCTTCTGCTTCTCGGCCTTCAGGCGCGCGTCCGGGCTCCACTGCACGTAGGCCTCGTCCACCAGGATGCGCACGAAGCCGCGGTTCGAGGCCAGCTCGAGCAGGTGGCCCACCTGCGCGGTCGGCAGGCCCAGGCGTGTGACCAGGTCGTGGAACGTGCGCGGCTGGTCGAGCGCGCGCAGCAGCGCGATCCCGTCCGCGTCGATCTCGAAGCGCGCCCCGCTGCCGGCGTGGGAGACGACCGCGAAGCGCCCGCGGGCCGGGTCGAGCGGGTGCCGCTCGTACTCGCGCAGCGCGAGCTGGGGCGTGGTGACGAAGCGCGCGAAGGGCAGGGCCTCGCGCGCGACCTGGCGCAGCAGGGGGCCGGCGCGGTGCTGGCCGGTGATGCGCAGCGCCTCGGGCACCGGGATCTTGGCGTAGTGCAGCTCGACGTGGTTCTTGACCAGCACGAAGTCGCTGCGCACGTAGAAGGCCTGGTCGCGCTCGTCGCGATCCCAGTGCTCCTTGCCGTCCGCGTAGCGGTAGTCGAGCACGCCCGGGCGGGTCTCGAAGATCTCGATCCCGAAGCGCTCGGGGTGCTCGTTGATGATCGTGTCGTCGCCGATGTCGAAGACGCGCGTGTAGTTGCTGAACTGGATGCGGTCGCGACGCAGGCCGATGAAGTCGTAGGTCAGGTCGGCCTCGGCCTCGCTCTCGCCCGGGAAGCCGATGAACCACGAGGTGCCAGCGCGGATGCCGTACTTCTTCATCAGCGCCAGGATCTGCTCGACGTCGTCCAGGTCGTTGCCCTTGTCGATCAGGTCGAGCACCTTCGAGCTGGCGGACTCGAAGCCGAACAGGAGGAACGTGCACCCGCCCTCGGCCAGGGTGCGGATCATCTCCTCGTCCTTGTAGGGCTTCTCGAACTTCGTCTCCGCCATCCACTCGAAGGGGAGCTTCTTCGCCTTGACCTCCAGGGCGATGCGCTTGAGCGTCTTGGGCGGCGCCAGCGAGTCCCACAGCTGGAAGTGGCGGATGCCGGTCTTCTCGTAGATCGCCAGCATGTCCTGCACGACCAGCTCGGGCCGGCGCACGCGGAAGCCCTTGCGGAAGATCTCCGAGCAGAAGGTGCACTTGCCGTAGTAGCAGCCGCGCGAGGTCTGGAAGGTCGCGACCGCGTCCGGCAGCAGGTAGTCGTCGAGCGGCAGGGTCGAGAAGTCGGGCCCGGGGATGGCGTTCAGGTCGGTGACGAGCTCGAGCTCCGTCGCCGCCACCGTGCCGTCCGCCGCCAGCCAGCGCAGGTTCTTGACCTGCGTGGGCTCCTCGCCGCGCGCCAGCGCGTCCATCAGGCGCGGGAACTGCACCTCGCCCTCGCCCACCATCACGTAGGTGAGCACCTGGTAGTAGAAGGGGTCCGACTTGACCGCGTAGGCCTCGCTGTCGATGGCCGCGCCGCCCATCGCGATCGGCAGCGCCGGCGCCTGCCTGCGCAGCTCGCGCGCCAGCTTCAGGCCGTAGTAGATCGAGCTGTTGTAGGGGACCGTGATGCCGACCAGGTCGGGCTTCTGCTCCAGGATGCTCCGGACGATCGGCCCGTAGGCGTCGATCGGCGGGTCGGGCAGCTTCGAGGGCGTCGGCGGCGCCAGCACGGCGTGCCCGACCACCGGGGCCTCGAGGTAGTTGTCCGGCCCGACCGAGAAGGCGAAGCGATAGCAGGACTGGACCGTGTCGAAGGCGCGGTTGAACTGGTCCGGGTCCAGGAAGCGTTTTCCGTCGCGCATCACGGCCAGCGCGTCGGCGATGCCCGCGAAGGACTCGCGGGGGGTCGAGACCAGGCGCTGCAGGCGCAGGCACTCCCTGGACTCGGCCGGGGTCCGGTCCGGCTTCTGCTCGAGCTCCGCGCGGGTCCGGTCGGCCTGGTCCCACCAGCCCTCCATGCGCTCCTGCACCAGCAGGGCCCGGATGACCTCCAGGCTGATGTCGCGCACGATCACCTCGTGCCCGGCGGCCTTCAGGCAGCCCGTCAGGGTCCCCATCGAGGAATACGGGACCGTCGGGAGCATCCCATCGGGCGGGTGCAGCAGGAGGATTCGCATGGGGGAGCCGCTCGGACGCTGACGCAAGGGTCCCGAGGGACCCGGTGCCGAAGTGTACCAGGGTTTTCGCGGCCCCCGGGCCGCGCGGCGGGGTCGACTGCGGAGCGGGCGTATGCTCTCCCGGCACATGCGCGTCGGGCCCCTCCTCCTCGTCCTCCTCTGCGGCGTGCGCGCGGCCCAGCAGGAGCCCGCCCGGCCGCCCAACGTCGTCCTGATCCTGGCCGACGACCTCGGCTTCGGCGACCTCGGCTGCCAGGGACAGGCCCGCATCCGCACACCGAACCTGGACCGCATGGCCGCCGAGGGCCTGCGCTTCACGCAGTTCTACGCGGGCGGAGCGGTGTGCGTGCCCTCGCGCGCCGTGCTCCTGACCGGCAAGCACACCGGCCACGCCGCCCTGCGCATCAACGTGACCCAGCCGCTGCCGGAGGAGGAGACGACCCTGGCCGAGCACCTGCGCGCCGCCGGCTACCGCACGGCCTGCTCCGGCAAGTGGGCCCTGGGGAACTCGGTCGCGAGCGGCAGCCCGCGCGCGCAGGGCTTCGACACCTACTTCGGCGTCATCGACCAGATCCAGGCCCACCGGCACTACCCGGAGTTCCTGCTGCGCGACGACGAGCGCGTGGCGCTCGACGGCAACCCGACCGCGCGCACGCACTACAGCCACGACCTCTTCACGGAGGAGGCGCTGCGCTTCCTGGAGGCCGCGCGCGCGACGCCCGGGCGGCCCTTCTTCCTGTACCTGCCCTACTCCCTGCCGCACGCCGATCTGGACGCGCCGGCGGACGCGCTCGCGCCCTACCGTGCGCTGGGCTGGAGCGAGACGCCCTACGTCGAGTCCGGGGGCGAGCGGCTCTACTGCGACCAGCCGACGCCGCGCGCGGCCTACGCGGCCATGGTCGCGCGACTCGACCGCGACGTGGGCCGCATCCTCGACCGGCTGCGCGAGCTCGAGCTCGAGCGCGACACGCTGGTGCTCTTCTCGAGCGACAACGGCCCGAGCTCCGAGGGCGGCGGCGATCCCGAGTTCTTCGATTCGAACGGCCCCTTCCGCGGCGAGAAGGGCGCGCTGTACGAGGGCGGGCTGCGCGTGCCGTTGCTCGCGCGCTGGCCGGGGCGCATCGCGCCGGGGACGAGCGCGCAGCTCGCGGCCGCCTGGGACCTCTTCCCGACCCTGGCCGAGCTGGCCGGGACGCCGGCGCCCGCGGACCTCGACGGCATCAGCCTGGTCCCGACGCTGCTCGGCCGGCCGGCCGAGCAGCGCGCCCACGCCTACCTTTACTGGGAGCACAGCGCCCCGGGCCCGTTCCACTCGCAGACCGTGCGCGCCGGCGACCTCAAGGCCCTGCGCCTTGCCGTGCACGCGCGCCGGCCGCGCGTGGAGCTCTACGACCTCGCCGCGGACCCGGGCGAGACGCGCGACCTTTCCGCCGAGCGTCCCGAGGACGTCGCCAGGCTCGTCGCGCTCATGGAGGAGGCCCACGTGCGCGACCCGCGCAGCCCGCTGACCTACCGCGAGCTCAACTCGGCCCCAGGGCGCCGCGGGCGGGAGCGCTGATGGCCGCGACGGCCGATCTGCGCGCGCTGGAGCGCCTGCGCACCGAGTTCGGGCCCGCGGCCGCGCGCGCGCGCCTCGCGCTGCTGCGGCGCCTCGCGCGCGCGCGGCTGTCCGGGGCCGGGGCCGTGCGGCGCCTGCACGAGGTCCTGTGCTTCGCGCGCGCCTACCCGGACGACGCGGCGGTGCTGCGCGAGGTCGAGCGCATGCTGGCGAGCTTCGCGGGCCGAGCCGACCTGCGCCGGCACGCCGAGGAGCTGGCCGACAGCGGCATCGCCGGCACCGCGCTGCACTACCCCTACTTCGCCGAGACGGCCGCCTGGCTCGCGCGGCGCTTCCCGCGCGAGCTGGGGGTCGACTGGGAGCTCGTCGACGACGACACCGAGCAGAAGCTGCTCGACCGGCTGGATCCGCTGGTCCTCTACTGCGAGACGCC
>Ga0315910_10002318_pt1 | contig 16851 bp, 19 predicted proteins | sample EdamamesoilMG_FD_204470 | JGI IMG/M metagenome (GOLD analysis project Ga0315910, IMG submission 204470) | Garden soil microbial communities collected in Santa Monica, California, United States - Edamame soil | ecosystem: Environmental > Terrestrial > Soil > Garden | place: USA: California... | reverse complement strand
GGCCAGGGACTGGGCGACGAGCACGTCCACCACGGCCTCCTGGAACGAGGCGGCCATGTCCGCTCTACGCGGGATGGCCTCGGGGGTGGGCGCCGGGGCGCTCGCGTCCTGGCCGCGCAGCGCGTACAGCACGGCGGTCTTCAGGCCGCTGAAGGAGAAGCCGAGGCCGCCGTCCTTCGGCCGGTAGCGCGGGAAGGCGAAGGCCCGCGGGTCGCCTTCGCGCGCCAGGGCCGAGATCGCGGGGCCGCCCGGGTAGGAGAGGCCCAGCAAGCTCGCGACCTTGTCGAAGGCCTCGCCGGCGGCGTCGTCGAGTGTCTCCGCCAGCTTCGCGAGCTCGGTGGGGGAGCTCATGCGGTAGAGCGCGGTGTGCCCGCCCGAGACGACCAGCGCGAGCAGCGGGTACTCGACCTCGTGCTCCATCGTCGCGGCGTAGGCGTGGGCCTCGATGTGGTGCACGCCGACCAGCGGCAGCCCGCGCGCGAAGGCCAGGGCCTTGGCGGCCGAGAGCCCGACGAGCAACGAGCCGATCAGGCCCGGACGGTGGGTGACGGCCACCGCCGCCAGCTCGTCGAGCGTGACCCCGGCCTCCGCCAGGGCCGCGTCGATGGCCGGCATCAGCGCGCGCAGGTGCGCGCGGCCGGCGACCTCCGGCACGACCCCGCGGAAGGGCGCGTGCTCCTCGACCTGGCTGTGCACGACCGAGGAGAGGATCGCGCGCCCCGCGCGCACGACGGCGGCCGCGGTCTCGTCGCAGGAGGACTCGATGCCGAGCACGAGCCCGGAGCTGGGCTCACTCGAGCGCGGTGCCATGGAGTTCGAGCGGCTCGCCCGCCAGAAGGGCCAGGGCGGCCTGGAGCTGCGCGTCGCGCGGCAGCGCGGTGACGAGCGGCCGACCCTCGCGCTCCTCCCAGGCGCGCAGCGCCGCGCGCGCCTCCTCGGGCGGGCTGTAGCTGTCCAGGTACGCGAGCAGGCGTGGGCGCTCGGTCCGGGCCAGGGGTACGTAGAGGTCCGGGGCGATCCCGCTCCAGGCGGAGTCGTCGTCGTCGTGCTCGATGCGCCGCAGGGAGGGACTGCAGTAGTGCGCGGTGGTCAGCTTGACGATCCCGCGGTCGGCGCCGATGCGCTTGAGGGTCTGGACGGTGCCCTTGCCGTAGCTCGGCTCGCCCACCAGCACCGCCACGGCGTGGTCCTGCAGGGCCGCCGCCAGGACCTCGCTCGCGCTGGCGGTGGAGCCGTCCAGCAGCAGCGCCAGCGGCAGCCCGGCCAGGGTAGCGGCCTCCGGATCGGCCTCGGTGCGGCGCACCTCGGTGCGCGAGCGCGTCGCCACCAGGGTCCCGCGCGCGACGAAGCGGTTCGCCAGGGTCACGGCCGCGTCCAGGATCCCGCCCGGGTTGGCGCGCAGGTCGACTACCAGCGCGCGCAGGCCGGCCTTCCGCAGGGCCGCGACGGCCTGGTCGAACTCGCCGGGCGTGCGGTGGGTGAAGGAGCGGATCGAGAGGTAACCGAGACCCGCTTGCGGGTCGACGAGCTGCGCGTGGCGCACGGTCGGGTCGAGAACCGCCTCCGGGCGCAGACGCACGGCGCGCAGCACGCCGGCCAGGTCCTCGACCTCCAGCTCCACCGCGCCGTCCGCGCCGCGCGCGTGCAGGTGCTCCTGCAGGTCCTCGGTCGCCGCCAGGGGTTCGCCGCCCGCGCGCAGGATGCGGTCACCCACGCCCAGACCCGCGCGCTCGGCCGGCGAGTCCGGGTAGGCGAACAGGATCCGGCCCGCCTCGCCGCCGCGGAACACGGCGCCGATGCCGAGGAACTCGCCGCTGGTCTCGCGCTCCAGGGCCGCGATCTCGCGCGGCCCGAAGAAGGCCGAGTGGTCGTCGAGCTCTTGCAGCATCTTGTGCAGGGCCTCGTCGACCAGCTCCGAGGGATCGACCTCGCGCACGTACTCGGTGACCGCCAGGTCGCGCACGGCGCGCACCAGCTCGAGGTCGCGGTCGAGGAAGTGGCGCGCGGCCCGGTCCACGGTCAGCGCGGCCAGCAGGCCGGCCACCAGGCCGAGCAGGAACAGCGCCTGCCCGCTGCCCGGGCGACGCGAGGCGGGGGAAGCGCTCACGCCGGCAGAGGATAGCGGCTCGGGAACGACACGTGTCCTCCGGAAACGAGCCGACCCCCGCCGGCCACCTCGGCGAGGGTCGAAGCCTGCTCGAGCACGCGCTCGGAGGAAGGCAGGCTCGTTCGTGACTCAGGAACGCGCCCGGCGCCGCGGCTGCCACATGCGGCTCCGGCGCGTGTTGCCGACGCGCGTCGGGATGCGGATCGTCAGGGGCGTCGTGCCGATCACGCTGCAGCCCAGGGCCTGCAGCTCGGCGCGGCAGTGGCGCAGCTCGCGGCGCTGGAGCGCGAGCTCGGCCTCGAGCTCGCGCCGCCCTTCGCCGAGGAACGGGCTGGAGCGCAGCTCGGTCAGGCGTCGCTCCAGCTCAGCCGTGAGCGTCGTGCGTTCCTCGAGCTCGCGCCCGATCGAGCGCAGGAGGGGAGCCAGGGCGTCGGCATCGGCCGGGGCGTAGCGGTGGGTCATGGCGGCCTCTCTTCGGCGTCAGTCCCAGCCGAATCAACGGGCGTTTCGAGCGCGGAAAGCGCGCGCGGGCCGATCCCCGGAGCGGCCACCGTTCTGGACGTCGGCGCGACCGCGGCGCCTTCCCGGGCCGCCTACCCGCGCCGCTCGGCCTGGATCACCTCGACCGGGCATGAGTCGACGGCCTCCTGGACGCGCTCGTCCATCTCGGCCGCGCCCAGCAGCTTCTCGTGCCCGCGCCGCGTGCGCGAGGTCGACCCGGCCGGGACCTCGAAGACCTCCGGCACCAGGTCCTGGCACAGGTGGCAGGCGATGCAGCCCTCGATGATCCAGACCTTGCGGATCGGCATGGCGGCGAGATCGGGCGTGGGAGCCCGGTGGGTGGAGGATACCCGGCCGGGACGCGGTTGGCCGGGGGCGAGCCTTTGGGGTAGGGTTCCGGCCCCCGATGAGCCGCGCGATCGTCTCCATCACCCGGCGCGAGGAGTTCAGCGCCGCCCACCGCCTGCACAGCCCGGCCCTGTCGGACGAGGAGAACCGCCGGCTCTACGGGGTGTGCAACAACCCCAATGGCCACGGGCACAACTACGAGCTCGAGGTGACGGTGCGTGGCGAGGTCCCGGGGCCGACCGGCATGGTCATGAACCTGACCGACCTGATGCGCATCCTGCGCGAGCGCATCCTGCCCCAGGTCGACCACAAGCACCTCAACCACGACGTGCCCTTCCTGGAGGGGATCATCCCTACCGCCGAGAACGTGGCCGTGGCCCTGTGGGAAGAGATCGAGCCGGAGCTGCGCCCCTTCGCCGGCTGCCGCCTGCACCGCGTGCGCCTGTTCGAGAGTCGGAGCAGCTTCGTGGACTACCTGGGACCGGAGCGATGAGCGTCCCCGATCTCGTGCGCAAGATGTTGACCGAGCTGGGCGAGGACCCGGCGCGCGAGGGCCTGGCGCGCACGCCCGAGCGCGTCGGACGCAGCCTGGCCGAGCTGACCTCCGGTTACGCCCAGACGGTCGCGGAGGTCGTCGGCCAGGGCGTCTTCGCCGAGGACTGCTCGGAGATGGTGATGGTCAAGGACATCGAGTTCTACAGCCTGTGCGAGCACCACCTGCTGCCCTTCTACGGGCGCGTGCACGTGGCCTACATCCCGGACGGGCGCATCATCGGGCTCTCCAAGATCCCGCGCATCGTCGACGTCTTCGCGCGCCGCCTGCAGGTGCAGGAGCGCCTGACGCAGCAGATCGCCCAGGCGATCGAGACCGTGCTGGCCCCGAAGGGCGTGGGCGTCGTCGCGCACGCCTCGCACCTGTGCATGATGATGCGCGGCGTGCAGAAGCAGAACTCGGCCGCCATGACCTCGTGCCTCTTGGGCTCCTTCCGCAGCGACGCCAGCACGCGCAACGAGTTCCTGGGCCTGGTGCGCTCCTTCACGCGCCAGTAGAGCCGATCGCCAGATCGGCTCCAGATGGCGCCGTCAGCGTGACCGCACCGTTTCTCCGGGCGGGCGCGAGCCCGCCCGGTGAACCGGCGCGCGGATTCCTGGGCAGACTCCCAGACCCCGGCTCTAGGCCCGCGGGGCCAGCACCAGGTCGTCCACATCGGCCTCCGCGGGCGCCGCGTAGGCCTGCCACACGACCTCGGCCACCTCCTCGGGCCGGTACATGCGCGCGCGATCCCACTCGCCCCGCACATCGTCGAAGATCGTCGTATCGGTCGCGCTGGGGTAGACGGTCGAGACGCGGATCCCGCGCGGCGCCAGGTCCAGGCGCAGGGCGTCGCCGAAGCCCCGCAGGCCGAACTTGGTGGTGCAGTAGGCCACGTTGCCCGGGAAGGCCTGCCGGCCGGCGATCGAGGAGACGTTGAAGACGTGCGCGCGGCGGCTCTGCTCGAGGCCCTTCAGGGCCAGCAGGGTCACGTGGAAGGGGCCGTTCAGGTTGGTGGCGAGCATCCGGTACCAGGTGGCCGGCGAGAGCTCCGGGAAGGGATGGATCGCGAACACGCCGGCGTTGTTCACCACCACGTCGAGGATCCCGTCCGTGGCCGCCAGCACCTCGGCCAGGCCGCGCTCGACCGAGTCCAGGTCGGTGACGTCCATCGCGACCGCCTGGCCGCGCCCGCCGGCGCGCTCGACCTCGGCCGCCACGGCCTCGATCTCGGCCGGCGTGCGGGCCGCCACGGCGACCCGCGCGCCCTCGCGCGCGAAGCGCAGGGCGATGGCGCGACCGATTCCCCGGCCGCCGCCGGTGACGAGGACCGCGGGCGCAGGCTGCACGGGGCAGAGGATAGCGAGCGGCCCGCGCGCGGCGCCCCCGCGGGCCGTGCGATACTCTCGCCCCGCATGGGCTGGTCCCTCCTCGCGCAGCAGTTCGCGCTCGAGCTCGGCTTCGGCGTGCTGCTCGCCCTGGCCTTCGTGCCGCCGGCCCCGGTCGGGCGCTTCTTCTATCGCCTGATGGGGAGCTGCGCGGCCCTGCCGATCGGCGCGGCCCTGGTCCTGCGCCTGCGGGCGGGCGCGGGCGCGGACCCGGCCGTGCTCGGCGCGGGGCTGGCGCTTTTGGCCTTCCCGCTGACGCTCGACGCGGCGCCGCGCGCGCGCTTCCGGGCCGGGATGGCGCTGGCGCTCCTCGGGAGCGCCCTCGCTACCGGCTGGGTCGTGCGACAGGGGCTCTCCGGGCTCGGCTGGGGCGGGCACCTGGTCGGGGCGCTCTCCTCGCTGGCGACCGGGGCGGTGGCGGGCGGCGTCGGGCTCGCCATGGTGCTGGGGCACTGGTATCTGACCGTGCCGCGCATGGAGATCGAGCACCTCGTGCGCCTGAACCGCGTGACGATCGCCGCGATGGGGGTGTCGCTCGCGAGCCTGGCGGTGGCGTGCCTGGCCTTCGCCGGGGTCCTGCGCGAGGCCGAGCCGCCGCTCTTCGGCCCGTGGGGGCTGTTCTACCTCGGGACGCGCCTGGCGGTGGGGCTCGCGCTGCCGCTCCTGTTCGCGGCCATGGCGGCCAGCGCGCTGCGCTTCCGCAATACGCGCTCGGCCACCGGGATCCTGTACGCCTCCACGGTGCTGGTCCTGATCGGCACGGCGGTCTCGCTCTTCCTGCAGGACTCCTACGGGGTGCCGCTCTGATGGGCGTCTCGTTGCGAGGAAGCGAGACGGACGGGCGGCGCTGGGAGCTCTCGGCGCCGACGCCCGAGGGGCTGGCCGGGCGGGAGCTCCAGCGCGGGGGCCTGACGCCTTCCGGCGGGCTCCAGGGGTGCCTCGCCTGTGGGCACCCGGAGCTCTACACCGCACGCGACTTCCCGCGCGCGCTCGGGATCGCGATCGTGGTCGTGGCCGCGGTCCTGGCGCCCTTCACCTGGTACCTGAGCCTGCTCGTGGCCGCCCTGGTGGATGCATTGCTCTACCGGGCCGCGGGCCGCCTGGTGACCTGCTACCGCTGTGGCACCGAGCACCGCGGCTTCGCCGCGGAACCGCGTCACCCGCGCTACGACCTCACGATCGCCGAGCGCCTGCGCTACGGCACGAAGGCCGTCATGGGCTCGCCGATGCGCCCGGGGGGCACCGCCGGGGCTCCCGAGCCCGAGCACTGAAGCGGGCCGCGAGCCTCACAGCGACAGGACGAGCGAGACGGCGACCTCGGTGTGGTCGACGTCCACGTCGAGGTTGTCGTCCTGGGTTCCGATCGTCTTGCGCACGTCCACGCCCAGTCCGGCCCGCCGGCCGAGCATGGCGTAGGCGCCTGCCCCGACGTAGGCGCCCACGCTGGAGTCCGTGTCGTCCGCGGTCAGCGTCGTGACGCCGTCCGAGAGCTCCGCCTCGACCGAGGAATAAGCCAGATCCAGGCCGGCCGAGGCGAACACGAAGACCTCCGAGGCCCCCAGCTGGGCCGTGTAGCGTCCACCGGCCATCAGCTCGAGCAGGGACTGGTCGATGCTCGCGCTCGTGATGCCGTCCGAGGCGGAGGCGTCGTCGGCCGAGAAGAACAGTCCCAGCTCGACGCCGAAGCCTGTCGGTGCGCGGCGCGAGTCCCAGATCACTCCGAAGGAGGTCTGCGAGCCGAAGGCCTCGTCCAGGAGATCGTCCCCCCAGCTACGCGAGCCCACGCGCAGGCTCAGGTGCCCGAGCGGGACGGCGACCGGCTCCGTGGAGGGCGGCGGAGCTGCGCCCTGCGCTGCGGAAACCGTCTGGAGCGTGGCGGGCAGGGCGAGCAGGAGAGCGAGGGTGGCGCGCATTCCGGTTCCTCCGTGCACGGAGCCTATCTCTGCCCACCATGCGGCCCCATGCGTAATCGGCCGGATCCGAGAGGCCCCAGAAACGAAGAAGCCCCGCGGCGCGCGCGGGGCTTCTCTTGTTTTCGACCGCCACGACGCGCGTGGCGGGTGGGCCCGGCCGCGACGCGCGCGGCCAGCCCGCTGGATCAGCGCGTCGTGCCGACCGAGTAGCCGACCTCGATGATGTCGCCATCATCGAACCCGCTGTCGGCGTCGAACATGCTCCACTGGGCCTGCCACTTGGCACCGTTCGAGCCGCGGTACCAGTTGGCGGCGACGCTGATCACCGTGTTGTCGGGGCCAGCCCCGCCGAGGACCTCGCCGTTGTCCAGGTCGTCGTAGCGGACCGCGATCTCCCACTCGGGGTTGATCAGGTAGCTGCCGTAGACGCTGAACGGCATGGAGTCGTCGGCCAGCACCAGGAAGGTGTTGCCGGCGCCGTCGAAGATGTTGCTGTAGTCCTCGTCCGTGACGGTCAGGAAGTCGTCGTCGAGCTGCGCAATCTCGGCGCCGAAGCCGAAGTTGCTGACGTTCCCGCCGAAGTCGAGGATCCACGCGGAGTTGTCGGAGTCACCGTCGCCGGTGATGTCGCCGACCGTGTCGTCATGGACGAAGGTCAGGCCGAGGGTGCCGTTGAGGGCATCGCTGCTCCCCATCGCGCCCTCGTAGGAACCCACGCCCGTGCCGATCTTGAACTCCCCGCGGAGGAAGTAGAAGTGGTCACGGGTATGGCCGTTCGATCCATTCAGGATGCCGGCGTACCAGCCGAACTGCTCGTAGGTGCCCGACGCGCCGATACCGTTGTCCCAGAAGTCCCCGGCGGACCCGAGCGGGGTCCGGTCGATGAAGAGCTGACGCTCCGGATCGACGGAGTTGGAGAGGGACAGACGCGGCTTGAAGTAGCCCATCTGAGCATCGAACTGGCCACCGCATCCCCAGCGGATGTAGGCGTCCTGCATCTCGAGGGAGTCACCGCTGTTCCCGTCGATGTCGAAGCTGACTCGATAGCTGTAGGGGCCTTGGTTGCCCCAGAACGACGCATCGATGTCGTTGAACCCGAAACCGCTCAGGTCGGGGTCCGCTCCGCCGGTCGTGAACAGGTCACCGGACGAGAACGAGTAGACAGCTCGCAGAAGCAGCGCCCACCCCATGCCGTCTTGCGACGGCGTGAGGGGCGAGGCGAGACCGCTGATCTCGCTGTCGAGCGCTGCCCATTCGTTGTCCCCGGTCCCGGCATGAGCTGCCGAGCCGGCGACCGCGATGGCCAGCGCCGTCTTGACGAATCGGTTCATGAGGTGATGCACTCCGGAAGTGAGAGAGTTCCTAGGAATGGGGATCCTGTGCAGTGGTGGAGAGCCACCGCAGTTCTCGCAGTTTCACGCTTCGCAGGGCACGTTTCCAAGGCGCCACCCGTCGCCCGTTTTCGACCGGTCCGCGAATCACGCCGGAATCTTCCAGGTCGCAATCAGATAACAAGCTTGATGGAAGCCACTTGCGTCAATCGAAGCCGAAGGGCGAGGGAGCCCTGGGCTGGAGCGCCGCGGCGGGCTCCTCAGGCCCCCCGGGGCCCCTTCCGGGCGTCCCGAGGGGCCTGGCGGGCCTCCAGGACGCGATCGGCCAGCTCCAGCATCTCGCGGTGGCGGTCCTCCAGGGCGAAGCCGAGCGCGTCGCAGGCCCGCAGGCGGTCCGCGAGGCGCGCCCGCGCCGCGCGCGTGTACTCCAGGTCGTAGCCGGGCAGCTCGAGGTAGCGCGGGTCCACGCACTGCGCGAACTCCCCGCAGGCCAGGCTCAGCTCGGTGCGCAGCGCCTCGGCCCAGGGCGCCCCAAGGGCCTCGCCCGCGCGTCGGGCCCGTTCCACGGCCGCCGCACCGGCCGCGGGCTCCGTGCGCAGCGCAGCGCCGAGGGCCAGGAGCAGGTGCCGGGCCACGTAGTGGCTGGGCGCCGCGCGCTGGCGCACGAGGCTCTCCAGGAGCTGGAGCGCCTGCTCGAGCTCGCTCATTCGTCCGCCGGCCGCCGGCGCGCGCGCTTGACCGCCGCGCGCGTGCGCTTGGACTTGAGCCGGCGCTCCTTGGCGGAGCGCCTGGGGCGCGTCTCGACCCGCACGGGACGCTGCAGGAGGGCCTCGCGCAGGATCTCGAGCATGCGCTCGCGGGCCGCCTCGGCGTTGCGGCTCTGCTCGCGGTGCTTGGAGGAGTGCAGCACGAGCTGGCCCTCGCGCGTCAGGCGGCCGGCCAGCTTCTCCAGGAGCATCAGGCGCTGCTCCTCGGTCAGGCAGCGGCTGCGGCGCACGTCGTAGCGCAGGATGACCTTGCTCTCGACCTTGTTGACGTTCTGGCCGCCCGGCCCGCCCGAGCGCGCGGCCTGGAAGTCCAGCTCGTCGGGCGGGATGACCAGCTCCGGGCCGATGCGCAGGCCCGACCGGGGGCGCCTCACGCGGGCCTCCCGTGCTCGAGCAGGAACGGGAAGGGGAAGATCCCCGTCCCGTGGCCATCCGAGAAGGTCATGGTCAGGGCGTAGTTGCCCACCAGGCGCACGTCGCGGTGGGTCAGTTCGGGCGGGACGGAGGCCGGATCGTGGCGCCGGACCCCCGTAAGCTCGTCCACGCAGGCCGCGCAGGGGCAGATCGAGCGCAGCTCGGCCGCGCTCAGCACGGTCCGCTCCCCGTCGTCCCACTCGAACTCGAGCCGGCGCGGGTCGCTCCGCGTGATCCTGAGCGGCTGGGGGGCCATCGGTGGGGAGAAGGAGGTGGGCAGAGCCGGAGTTGAACCGGCGACCCCTTGATTTTCAGTCAAGTGCTCTACCAGCTGAGCTACCTGCCCGTTGGGAGCCGCCTCTCGACCAGGCGGGGGGGAGGAGTGTGACGGCCGGCGGCGGACCCGTCAACGAGGCACCCCGGCCAGCCGGAGGCGGGCCTCGGCGATGTCCCGGGCGATCTGGGCGGCCAGCTCGTCGACCCCGGAGAAGCGCTTCTCGCCGCGCAGGCGGGCCACGAACTCGAGCTCGATGCGCTCGCCGTAGAGGTCTCCCTCGAAGTCGAGCAGGTGCACCTCGACCTGCGGCTCGCGCGGCGGCGCGGGGGCCACGGTCGGCCGGAAGCCGATGTTGGTGACCCCGGGGTGGGTCCGGCGCGGGCCGCCTCGGGCCAGGTGGTGGACCCGGCTGGCGTAGACGCCCGGCGGCGGGTGCAGGCCGTGGCGCAAGTTCAAGTTGGCGGTCGGGAACCCGATCCGGTGACCCAGGCTGGAGCCATGGACGACCCGGCCGAAGACGCTGACCGGGCGCCCGAGCATGGCCGCGGCCGCGGCGAGGTCGCCGAGCTCGACCGCCTCCCGGATCGCGGTGGAGGAGACGGGGCGCCCGAGCACGAGGACCTTCGGGGCCACCTCGACCGCCATGCCCATGGCCGTCAGGGCCTCCGGGGTGCCCTCGCGGTCGTGGCCGAACTTGCTGTCGAAGCCCAGCACGAAGGCGCGCGTCCCCAGGGCCTCCAGGGCGATCTGGCGCACGAACTCGGCCGCCGAGAGCTGCCGCAGGGCCTGGTCGAAGGGCAGCACCACGGCGTGCTCGATCCCGGCCCGCGCGAAGAGCTCCAGGCGATGCTCGAGCGTGGTCAGGGTCCGCGGCGCGCGCCCGAGCAAGAGGTGCTTGGGGTGGCGGCGGAAGGTCAGGACCGTCGCCACGCCCCCCAGCGCGCGCGCGCGGGCGACGTTGGCCTCCAGGATCGCGCGGTGCCCGAGGTGGACCCCGTCGAACATCCCGACCGACAGGACCGCCCCGCGCGGGTCCGGCCGCAGGCGCTCGCGGCGGAAGGAGGCGATCACTTGCGGGCCGGGACGGCGCGCTTGTACTTGGCCACCAGCTCCTCCAGCGCGGCCTTGTTGCGGTGGCGGTCGGCGGGCGACATGCGATCCACCAGGAGCACGCCTTCCAGGTGGTCGTACTCGTGCTGGATGATGCGGCTCGGGAAGCCCGCGTAGGCGCCCTCGAAGGGGGCGCCGTCCACGCCCTGGGCCGCCACGCGGCAGGCATCCGGGCGCTCGACCTCGGCGTAGATGCCGGGGAAGGAGAGGCACCCCTCCTCGAACTTGGTGGGGGCTCCGGAGCGCTCCAGGATGCGCGGGTTGACGAGAACCAGCTCGTCCTCGGGCTTGCCGGTCGCGTTCAGGACCAGGATGCGCTTCTTGAGGCCGACCTGGGGCGCGGCCAGGCCCACGCCCTTGCTCGCGTACATGCGCTCGAACATCCCGGCCACGATCGCGCGCAGCTCCTCGTCGAAGGCCTCGACCGGCAGGGCCGGCCGGCGCAGCAGCGGGTCGGGAAAGAGGGTCAGGTCGAAGTGCAGCTCCATGGGCAACCGGCCTGGTCCGGCAATCTAGAGGCTATCCCAGAACCCGTCACGAGCATCTTCCGCCGTCCTCCGCCGCCGGGCGTCGTTGCTCCTCCTCGGCGGTTCACCCTGGAACCGCGGTCGTCGTCGCGCCTCGCCAGTCGGCGGATGCCGGCGGAATCTGCTCATGACGGGTTCTGGGATAGCCTCTAGCACAGCCCCTGGCCCGCGTTGACGCCTCTGCGCGGCCCCGCTACGCTCTTCCGCCCTCGTTTTCGGCCGGGAACGGGGCCCTGCGCTTGGATTTCTCGAAGCAGATCCAGAAGGCCGAGGAAGCTCTCCGTCGGCGCAACTACGACTTCGCGGTCGAGCTCTACCGCCAGCTCATCGACCTCGACCCGGACCAGGGCGAGGCGCGCGCCGGGCTGCGCAAGGCCCTGCGCAAGCGCACCCAGGAGGGCGGCAAGGGCGGCGGGCTCTTCCGCGCCGTCTCCGGGGCCCTGCCGCTCTCCAAGGCCAAGGCCCTGCAGAAGCTCGGCAAGCACGAGGCCTGCGCCCGGGCGCTCGAGGACTATCTTGCCACGAACCCCATGGACGAGGAGGGGAACCTGCTCCTCGGCGTGGCCCTCGAGCAAGCTGGTCACTTCCGCTCGGCGCGCGCGGTCTACGAGTTCACGGCCGAGATCGCACCCCGCAACCCCGAGGCCCTCAAGCGCGCCGGCTCGATGATGCAGCGCACCGGCGATCCGGCGCGGGCCCTCGAGTACTACGAGCGCGCCCTGGAGGCCGACCCGCGCGACCAGGAGGCCCTCAAGGCGCGCAAGAACCTGGCGGCCGAGACGGCCCTGTCGCGCTCGAACGTGGCCAGCGTCAGCCACAGCCGCGAGCTGATCAAGGACAAGGACCGCTCGCGCGAGCTGGAGCGCTCGAAGCGCCTGGTGCTGTCCGAGGAGGAGCTGAAGGAAGAGCTCACGCGCCTCGAGGAGCGCTTCGCCGAGAACGCCTCCGACCCCGACCTGATGGTGCAGCTCGCCGACGTGCACGAGCGCCTGGGCGACCCTGCCGCGGCTCTGGAGCTGGTCGAGCGCGCGCTCAGCTACCGGCGCGACTCGTTCGAGCTGCTGTGCAAGGCCGGCGACCTCGAGACCAAGCGCCTGAAGAAGGCCGTGCGCGCGGCCGACAAGGCGGGCCAGGCCGACCAGGCCGGCCAGCTCGAAGGGGAGCTGATCGCGCACGAGGTCAAGGACCTGCGCCGGCGGGTCGAGGCCCGTCCCGGCGATGCGGCCCTGCGCCTGACGCTGGCCAAGAAGCTCCTGCGGGCCGACGACGTGGACGGCGCCCTGGGCGAGCTGCAGCGCTGCTCGAGCGAGCCGCGCGTGCGCGACGAGGCGCTCTTCTTCCTGGGGCAGTGCTTCCAGAAGAAGGGCATCCTCGACCTGGCGCGCAAGGAGTACGAGCACGCGCTCGAGGCCACCGACGGCAAGAACGAGCGCGCCAAGGAGATCCTGTACAACCTCGGCTCCATCGCCGAGGCCCAAGGGAACCGCGAGGAAGCGCGGTCCTTCTACATCCGCATCTACGAGGTCGACATCGGGTATCGCGATGTCGCCGCCAAGATGGGTGCCCTCAACTAAGTCACCAGCCCGAGACCCACGACCGAGACATGGCCCACAGCAAGCAAGCCTTCAAGCGCGCCCGCCAGAGCGAGCGCAAGCGCATCGTCAACAAGACCGCCCGCACGCGCGTGAAGAGCGCGATCAAGCAGGCGCGCGCCTCAGCCGGCGCCGAGAGCCCCGAGGCCCTGCGCGCGGCGATGAAGCGCATCGACAAGGCCGCCAAGATCCACGCGATCCACGCCAACGCCGCGGCGCGCTACAAGAGCCGCCTGGCGAAGGCGCTGAACAAGGCCAAGGCCGCCGCGAAGTAGCTTCCCAGGAGCGCCAGGCTCCAGCCTGGCCCTGGGACCGCCGGGCTCCAGCCCGGCATCCGGATCTTCCTTCCGGGCGAGCTCCGCGCCTCCGCTCGCTTCGTGTCCGGAAACGAGAGCGCCACGCAGAGCGTGGCGCTTCCAGAGCCAGGCTGGAGCCTGGCGGTCCCAGGTCCCAGGGCTAGCGCGCCCCGAGCACCTGCGCGTAGCGGAAGTAGACCTCGATGCAGAGCGTCATCGTGGCCGTCGCGTAGACCCGGCCGCCGGAGTAACCCCAGGCGCACACGCTCGGGTCCCAGGAGCCCTTCTCGTCGCCCTGCTTGCTCTGCGACTCGACCACCGCGGCCTTCATGGCCTTCTCCCACACCGGCCAGTAGGGCTTGCCCATCTGGAAGAGCGCGTAGGTGGCGTAGTACCAGTAGTAGAAGTCGCTGCCGAATCCGTCCGGATCCCACACCGGGGGCTTCGAGCGGATCAGCTCGGCGTGCTTGTGCATGACCGGGTAGTCCTCGGGCTTCTGGCCGAGGAAGATCCGGCACAGGAGGCCCACGGCCGTCATGGCCTCGCCCTTCTCGCGCGGGAAGTGCTCGTTGGCCGGCGTGCGCGAGGAGAGCTCGCCGAAGGCCGAGTAGCCCACGCGCCCGGAGGAGGGGTCCGTGACCTCGTCGATGAAGGAGAGGGCCCCCTCGAAGGCGCCCTTGAAGTCGCCTTCCAGCCCCGCGTCCTTGGCCGAGGCCAGCGCGAACACCATCCAGCCCGTGACGGAGGTGTCGTTGTCGCCCACCGGCGGCTGGTCGTAGCGCCAGGCGCCGTAGGGGTTGCGGGCCTGGAAGATGAAGTTGATCGCCTTCTGGGCCGTGCCCTTGATCAGCGGGCTCTTCGAGAAGAAGTAGGCCTCGCACAGGGCCAGGGTCCCGATGGCGTGGTCGTAGATCCAGTCGTGGCTGGAGCGCTCGCCGAGGAGCCCCGTGTCCGGGTCCTGCTGCTCCTTGAGCCAGGCGATGCCGCGCGAGACGACGTCCTTGTACTCGCCCTGGTTGGTCGTGTTCCCGTCGCCCAGGAAGGCCAGCAGCGCGAGACCCGTGACGCCCACGTCGTGGGTCGCGCCGCCCGGACCCTCGCAGGTGGTCGAGCCGATCTTGCCGCAGTTGGCCGAGAAGCCGTCGCTGTCCCAGGAGCCGTCCTCGGACTGGTGCATCTTCAGCCACTCGAGCGCGTCCTTGAGGGCCTGCTCGGCCGCCGCGCCACCCGCCGCGCGCAGGTTCTTCTTGCCGCCGAAGCGCCCGCCGAACTTGCCGCCGGCGCCGCCGCCGATGCCGATCACGTCGTTGAAGGCGTCCGAGTCGAAGGGCGAGTCGGACAGGAAGTTCGGGTCGCCCTCGGTGGACTCGAACTCCTCGTTCGTGTCCTCCTCGTTGTGGTCGTCGATCTCGGCGTCCTTGAGCTGGGGCTCCTCCTGGGGCTCCTCCTCGACCTCCTCGATCTCCTCCTCGGGCTCCTCGAAGACCTCCTCCGGGGTCTGCTGGAGGGTCGCCTGGAGGGTCTTGGCCTTCTGGTTCGAGAACTGGTCCCAGGGGATGGCCGTCAGGATGAAGTACATCAGGAGGTGCGCCGCGGCCGAGATGGCGAGCCAGGGGGCCCGGCCCATCCAGTCGTAGAGCACGTCGTTGAAGGTCGTCTCCTGCTCCCAGGGCTTGGGCAGGGTCGTCTCGATGTGGATGCTCGAGTAGTCGGTCATGGCGGTGGACCGGGGCGCAGGTCGGGCGGGCGGGGGCCCGCGGAAGCGGGTCCGAACAGGGGTCCGAACGCACCTGCTGCCGGGGGGTTCAGGGCCCGGAAGGGCGGGGAGTATACCCCTGCCCCGGAGCCGGGACTACGGCGCCGGGACCGGGGCCGGAGTGGGCGCCGCGAGCCCGAGGAGCGGGTTCACCCAGACGTAGGATTCGCCCCACAGGCGCTCGCGCGCGCGCGCCAGGGCGTAGCCCGCGCGGCGGTCCTCCAGCACGTCCCGCAGCAGGCGCTGGATCTCGGGGTCGGCGAAGTCGGGCACCTTGCGCTCGTCGAGCTCGGCGAGCTGGTAGCCCAGGCGCGGCTCCGGCTGGCCGGTGCGGGGGTCCGTCAGGGGCAGGACCTCGGACAGCGCGCCGACCTCGGCCTGCTCGCAGAAGGGCACGATCTGAGGGTCGGGGAAGGCGCGCGGCGGCCGGAAGGGGGTCAGGCCCAGGGTCTCGCGCAGCTCGACCCCGCGCTCCTCGACCAGCAGCCCGAAGTCCTCGCCGGCCAGCACGCGCCGGCGGGCGTCCTCGCAGGCCTCGCGGGCCGCTTCGGGGCTGCCGGTCGACTCGCTGCTGACGATCAGCCAGCGCAGGCGCACCTGCTCGAGGTTGGGCCGGTTCTCCTCGAAGAAGTAGTGGAGCTCGCCCGGGCGGAAGCCGCGGTCGCGCGTGGAGCGCGTGGCGCCGAAGTCCAGGCCGCGTGCCTTGCGCTCCCAGAGCTGGCGGTAGAGCTGCTGCTCGCCCTGCGACACGTCCGCCAGGGCGTCCGTGCCGCGCCGGTCGAGCTCCGCCAGGTAGCCCTCGAGGCCCTTCTCGTCCTTGACCGCGTCCAGGTTCGCCTTGCGGATGCGGTCGATCACGGCCTTGTCGAAGCCCAGGTCCTGGCCGCGCTCCTCCTCCAGGCGCAGGATCGCGACGTCGCGCAGGAGCTGCACGCGCTGGCGCTCACGCTCGCTCGGCGTCTCGGCCGGCTGGGCGCTGCGCGTGCGCTCCAGCAGGCGCTCGTACTCGCTCAGGTAGACGAGCCCGTCGCCGGCCTGCAGGGCCACGCCCTCCAGCACCGGGTTGCGCGGCGCGGGCGGGCGGCCTTCGGCCTGGAGCCAGGCGGCGAGGAAGAGGGCGAGGACGGTCATCGGTGCGGGTCGGTCAGCGGCGCGGGGCGGCCATCTTGCGGGTGGCCTCCGGGCCCTTCAAGAGCGCCACGATCCAGGCGTGGGCGCGCTCGGGCGTGCGCGCGTCGGCCGGCAGCGCGAGGTGCGCGCGTCCGGCGCGCAGCGGGCGCAGCTCGACGGAGCCGTGGGCCAGGGCGCCCTCCAGGGCGATGCGGTCCCGGTACTCGATCAGGTACGTCTCGTCGCGGAAGGCCAGGCGCCGGATGCCCGCGGCCGCCAGCAGCGCGCGCGTGCGGAACTGGGCGACGAGCGCGTGCGCCTCGTCCGGCACGCGCCCGAAGCGGTCGCGCAGCATCGCCAGGGCCTCCTCGACGTCCGCGTCGCTCTCGATCGCGTTCAGGCGCCGCAGGATCTCGAGGCGCGTCTTCTGCTCGGGGATCCAGTCCTCCGGGAGGTAGGCCGAGAGCCCGAGCTCGAGCTCGACCGCCGCGGCCTCCATCTCCTCCGTGACCGCGGCCGGGACCTCGGCCGCCAGGCGCGCGCGCAGGGCCTCCGGATCCTCGGGCGGAGCGTGCTGAAGGCGCTCGACCGTCTGGCGCAGGAGCCGGCAGTACATGTCGTAGCCGATCGCGCCGATGTGCCCGGACTGCTCGGGGCCGAGCAGGTTGCCGGCCCCGCGCAGCTCCAGGTCCTTCATGCTGATCTGGAAGCCGGCCCCGAGCTGGGTCAGCTCCTCCAGGGCCTTGATGCGCGCGCGCGCGGTCTCGTCCAGGGGCTTCGTGCGGTCGACCAGCAGGTAGCAGTGGGCCTGGTGCGCGCCGCGCCCGACGCGCCCGCGCAGCTGGTGCAGCTCGCTCAACCCGTAGTGCTCGGCCTCGTCGA
>Ga0315910_10002317_pt1 | contig 16854 bp, 14 predicted proteins | sample EdamamesoilMG_FD_204470 | JGI IMG/M metagenome (GOLD analysis project Ga0315910, IMG submission 204470) | Garden soil microbial communities collected in Santa Monica, California, United States - Edamame soil | ecosystem: Environmental > Terrestrial > Soil > Garden | place: USA: California... | reverse complement strand
TCCTTGTCACCAACGGCCATGCACTGTTCGCGCGTTTCGAACGCTGCTTCAACTCCTATCAGTGCGCGGTCTCTATTCCCTTGTTAGCTGCGCACTTGCGTTGTCGTGCTGCAACGAGTCGTACGACCTTCTGCCGCGTGGATCGTCCACGAAATCCTCCGCACCGCGCCGCATGGATTGGTCACGGTCCACACGTTCCTTCGGGACGTCACGATGCATCAGAGGTCCATGGATTCCCATTGCCGAGTGCTGGGGGAACTGCTGGTGGCGGCCGAGCCAGCTCGGCAGCCCCTTGTCGGACAGCAAGATCCAAAGCGGGTCGGTGGTCTCCCAGACCGCTGACTGGGCGACGCCCTGGGGGGTGTCCCAGGCCCTCCAGCATCCGCGGCGGACGCCGAGGGCCAGTTGTTTCCCTTTGGCGACGCTCCGGACCTTGGAGACTTTCCCGCGGAGACCGGAACAGCACGGACGTTCAATCCTCCCTGACACGTGTTCGCGAGAGCGCGAAAGGAGAAATCCCCTCACCGGCGATCACTCAGTCCTCAGCTTGAGGGCCCGATGATCTCCACGCGGAAGGTCTCCGCCCTGCAACCGGACCCTGTGCCATCACAGCCCTTGTGCCGGCACAGGAACCGGAAGGCCAGCTCCCGAGCGTCGCTCGGCATCGTGCCGAGGGAGATCTCGTGCCTCGCCACCCCGGCCATCACGCCACCGACCGGCCTGAGCGGCGCCTGTTGCGCTCGCCGGCCGTCGATCTCCCACGCCAGCTCGCCTGGGCAGTTGGTCTGCACGACGAACACGTCCCGTCGCCCCACGCGAGTGATCTGGTGAGAGAAGGTCCAGATCACTCTGCTGGGGATGATGGAGACGCCCAGCTCTTCCGGTGCATCGACCCCAATCTCTGCATAGATCCGCGCCAGATGGGCTCTGAAGAGCTTCTCGAAGGCAGCGTCGCTACCCGATGACTGGTCATCCCCCAGCCACCAGAACCAGTCGCTGCCCTCGGCCGCATAGAGTGCCTGGTACGCCGCCGGACGGGCCTCCGCTCGCGCCCCGGAACTCGCAAGCAGATCCCGCGCCTCTCCGAGGAGCTCCCAGGCACGATTCTCCTCTCGCTCCCCGATCCACGTGCCGAGGTCGACACCGGGTGCCGATCCGAGCTCGTCGATCCATGAGCCCGTGAACAGATCGTGCACCCGCGCCAACTCGGGTAAGGGATGCGGCGCGATGCCGCGCGCCGGATTCCCTTCCAGGTACTCGGCCGGCGTGACCGTGCGGATCTCCGGGTTGCTATCGAGCAAGCGGTAAAGGGCGTGCAGGAAGGTCCGGCCATCGTCGCGGTAGGAGCTCCAGGCATTCTCGCCGTCCAGCGCGACCGTTAGCACGCGGTCCACATCGCCGCGGAAGGCCCGAGTGAAGCGCTGCTCGATCTCGGTGACGAAGGCGCGGGCTGCCTGCTCGTAGTCCGCGGCTTCTGCGTACTGGAAGCCGATCCGATCGGAGAGCTGCGTGTCACGGAAGAAGACCGCTACGGCCATGCCTGCCTCCTCGGCACGATAAGGCTGACAGGAAACGTCCGGATCCTCGGTGCGATACCCCCAGCGACCCGACCGCGCCAGCACGCCTTGATCCGTCGCGATCCAGCGGGCGCCCGCCCTGGCGAAGATCGGGATCACTGTCTGGCTCACTGCACCCTCTCCCGGCCACATGCCACGCGGCGGAGCGCCGAAGCAGCGCTCATGGAAGTCGCGCGCCGCGAGCGCTTGCGCTTCGGCGTCCTCCGGGTGCGCGAAACGGCGCGGACGCGTCGTTCCCGCGCGGTCGATGGGGGCGCGGTCGGTGTCCACGAGTAGGGGGAGGATGGGGTGGTAGAAGGGAGTCGACGAGACTTCGATCTGCCCGCGGCGCTGCAGCCGGTCGTGGATGGGGATCACGGCTCTCATGATCTCGAGCTGCTCTTCCGCCATGCACCGGATCTGCGCCGAGGTGTAGCCTGCGCCCTGCTCCACGAGCTCGTGCACGGACACGACGTGCCCCGTCGCGATCTCCACGTCGCCTGTGCGAAACTCTGGCCCGAACCAGGCGAGGTTCGACCACATCTGGAGATCGCGCAGGTCCTGCGGCGTGAAGGGACGGGCCCGGGCGCGCTGGTCGAAGAGCTCCGCATAGCGGGGGTGCGGGAAGATCTGGTGGTTGCCAGTGAGCGTCGAAGAAGGTTCTCAGGAGCTCCTCGCGCTCGTCCGGACCGAGCTCCTCCGATGGCCTGAGGGTCAGGTCCAGCGCGCGGTCCGTGGCGCCACGCTCCGTGTATTCACGGATCTGGTGCAGGAGCACGGGAGTCAGGTTGATGGTTAGGTGGACCCCGGGGTGCTCCGCAACGAGCGCCGCCATCGAGTAGTAGTCGCGGATCGCGTGCAGCCTCACTCCCGGAAAGAGGAGGCGGGCCGGCTGTGACGAGGAAGACGGATCCTGGTAGAGCGGCTGGTGCTGGTGCCACAGAAGGGCGAGGTGGATCCGAGGGCTCATGCAAGACCCCTGCGAGCGAGAGGATCCTATTGCGAGGACTGGAACTGTCCCGGAGCGTCGTTCTTTAAAGAAGAGGACATGGCCCGTGGTCAGCTCTCGACATCGGCCAGGCGCGCGATGAGCGGTTCGACGCGCATGCCGGCCGGTGCGGCGGCAGGAACGACGACCGTGGGCTCGGGTTTGCGCCGGGGCTGACAAACAGCCGCCAGGGTTCTCGCGATCCGTGCGCCGGCGAGATGGCGACCGCCGCGCGCGTGCTGCCGCTCGGCTTCACAAGCGAGGTCGTTCAGGGAAAGGATGCCGACCAGATTCACCGCATCGTCGACGACAGCGAGCCGGCGCACCTGCTTATTCTCCATTGCAGACAGGGCTTTCTCGACGTCGTCCTGGGACGAGCAGGAGAAGACCTGCTTGGCCATGACGTCGCGCACGCGGATGGCATCCAAAGGGAGTCCCTTCGTATACGCGGCCATGCAGATGTCACGGTCAGTGACCACTCCGATCACGCGGTTCTCCGAGTCGACCACGGGTACGATGCCGCAGTCCCCCTCCCACATGATCTGGGCGGCACGAGTCAGCAGGTCGTCCGCAACGCAGCTCTTCACTTCGCGCGTCATCAGGTCTGAGACTTTCATGATTAGCTCCAAGCGGGATCCTTGCGCCCGGGAGTGGATCGACCGGCCACACGCGGCTCGCTCAGCTCTCCCAGTGCGGGTTTCGTGCACGTCACCCTCCTGTCCAGCGCCAGTCGCGGACCTCGGCACGTCCTGCTGCCCATGGCCGCTGAAGACGCTGTCACCGCCTCGTGACCGGCAAGTTGACGGCCCAGGCTCTCCCCATCCTGCATGGCGATCGCGACCACCTTCAGGTTCGGCCGCGCGCCGATTCTCTCGGGTCGTGACACGGGCGCCGTGACCTCGTGGCCTCGTGACAGGGCTTCGGCCAGCAGTGCGCTGCCGACGAAACCGCTGGCGCCTACCAATGCGACCTTCACGTTCTTCTGTCGTGGGACCGCAGTCTACCAGACGCTCCGGAGTTCACCTTCGACCCGGCGCCTTGTTCGCTGCGAGGCCGGGGAGAAGGTGAGCACTAGCACATCGCATTGCCTCCATAGGTGGCCGCGTGGCGGGAGACCCAGGCCTTCACGAGGGCCTCTCAGCCTGGTCTTGCAGCGCAGCGGCCGCAGCGCCTTCTTGCCGTCGTCGAACTCGACGAGTCGGGGGTCGGGACGCAGTCGGTGGCTACCGGACGCCGAGTCCGTCGGGCGCTCACTTGCACAGTTCACCGGACATTCCCCGGCATAGGGGAAGTGACCGCTGAATTTGACGAAGAGCGGCGGCGCGCCTGGCATCAGCGGGCGTTCGGAACCACTTCCTTGGACGGCGGGAACTGGTTGCGCTGCGTCGCCGTGGCGAGCGCGGTGTTCTGGATCCGGGAAGCGAGCAGGATCGTCGCACGCATCAACCGCCGTCGGCGATCTGGCAGAATCGACCCTACCCCGGTCGGCCTCGCGACCGAACGGAACCCGCCAAGCCCCCGAACCGCGTGAGCGTACCCAGCATGGCCCTGCGCATAGAGGACTACGCCCTGATCGGCGACTGCCAGACCGCGGCCCTGGTCGGTCGCGACGGCTCCATCGACTGGCTGTGCTTGCCGCGCTTCGACTCGGGCGCGTGCTTCGCCGCGCTCCTGGGCACCCCCGAGCACGGGCGCTGGCTGATCGCGCCGGACGAGCCGGTGTGCGCCACGCGTCGCCGCTACCGCGGCGACAGCCTGGTGCTCGAGACCGACTTCGAGACCGCTGGAGGCCGCGTCACGCTGGTCGACAGCATGCCCGTGCGCCAGCGGGAACCGGACCTCGTTCGCGTCGTCGTCGGACAGCGCGGACAGGTGAGGATGCGCATGGAGCTCGTAGTCCGCTTCGACTACGGCTCCATCGTACCCTGGGTCCGGCGCACGCCCGGCGGCCTACACGCCGTGGCGGGACCCGATGCGCTGTCGCTCGAGACACCCGTACCGCTGGAGGGCCGGGAGCTGCGCACGGTCGCCAGCTTCACCGTCTCCGCGGGGGAGCACGTGCCCTTCGTGCTTGCCTGGCACCCCTCTCACGAGCCGGCGCCGGAGACGCCCGAGGCGCTGCCCTGCATCGAAGCGACCGCCGCATGGTGGCATGAGTGGGCGGGTCGTTGCACCTACACCGGCCCCTGGCGCGACCAGGTGGTGCGCTCGCTCATCACCCTGAAGGCGCTCACGTACGCGCCCACCGGGGGCATCGTCGCGGCGCCGACGACGTCGTTGCCGGAGGAGCTGGGCGGCGTGCGCAACTGGGACTACCGCTTCTGCTGGCTGCGCGATTCGACCCTGACGCTCTACGCACTGATCCTGGCGGGCTACCTCGAGGAAGCCCGGGCCTGGCGCGAGTGGTTGCTGCGCGCCGTCGCCGGCAAGCCCGACCAGGTCAGCATCCTGTACGGCCTGGCCGGCGAGCGCCGGCTGACCGAGCTCGAGCTCGACTGGCTGCCCGGCTACGAAGGCTCGCGGCCGGTGCGGATCGGCAACGCCGCGTCCACGCAGCTCCAGCTCGACGTGTTCGGCGAGGTCGTGGACGCGATGCACCTCGCGCGCCGGCGCGGCCTCTCGCCCGACGAGCATGGCTGGCGGATGGCCGACACGCTGATGCGACACCTCGAGGAGGCCTGGCGCCTCCCCGACGAAGGGATCTGGGAGGTGCGCGGGCCGCGCCGGCATTTCACGCATTCCAAGGTCATGTGCTGGGTGGCGTTCGATCGCATGGTGAAGGAGGCCGAGCACTTCGGCCGCGCGGGTCCGGTCGGCCGGTGGCGAGCGCTGCGCGACGAGATCCACGCGGAGGTGTGCGACAGGGGCTTCGACCCCCGCCGCCAAACCTTCGTGCAGAGCTACGGCAGCGAAGAGCTCGACGCGGCGCTGCTCATGCTCCCGCTCGTGGGCTTTCTGCCGCCGGGGGATCCGCGCGCGCGCGGCACGGTCGAGGCCATCCGGGCGGAGCTCGCGCGCGACGGCTTCGTGGCCCGTTACCGGACTGGCTCCGGGGTCGACGGACTTCCCCCGGGCGAGGGCGCCTTCCTGCCGTGCACTTTCTGGCTGGCGGACAATCTAATCCTGCTCGGGCGACTGGAAGAGGCGCGGGAGCTGTACGAGCGGCTACTCGGCCTGGCCAACGACGTGGGGCTGCTCTCCGAGCAGTATGATCCGCGCAGCGGCCGTCAGGTGGGCAACTTCCCGCAGGCGTTCACGCACGTGGCGGTGGTCAACACGGCCTTCAACCTAGTGCATGCCAATGGACCGGCCGCCGACCGCAAGCACTGAAGCGCGTGCGGGCCTTCCTTGGTCCGCTCGAGCCCGACGAGATCCTCGACGGACCGGAATGCACAAGGGACTGTGGTCGCGTCGCACGGCTCCATCGGGCCGTCGACGAGAATGATCGACTTCATAGAGCGATATCCGACCGCATCCCCGGCCTGGCTCTGCAGGTGCATCACCTCGGTCCCCGCCAACGCGGAGGATTCCCGGAAGGTGTCCAGGAAGGCGCGGTACTCTGGAGCCGCGAACGCGCCGGCTGCGCGAGCTAGCACTGTGCCGTCTGCCCGCAGGACGATCGTGGTGGGAGTGGCTTCAACCTAAAAGTCCCGGGCGAGGCTGACGTTACGATCGATGTCGACGTGAACCCAGTGGAAGCTCTCGGCCGGGCTACCACGACGATCTGCCGGCCGCTCTGTCGAGCCGCGATGCAGGCAGACTCAAGATCGCCCTCGAATACGATTGGAGCGTCTACGGGCAGCTCTCTCTGAAACGGTTCCGTCCACATCGATCCGAGCACCAGGAACGAGACCGGGACACCGACAATCAACCGAAAATGGCTCATCCTTCAAGGGAAGCCTGGGCGTGATGCAACAGAGGTTCGGAGAAGAAGCCCTACGGGGCCTACGCGAGACGCGAATCGATCTTTATCTCCGACGTCAGTGTCCGATGCACTGGACAGCGATTTGCTATTTCGAGAAGCCTTGAGGCTTGATCCTCGCTGAGGGATCCCGACAAGACGATTTCCCGCTCGATCCTGTCTAACATCCCCTCCTTGGTTTCGCAGTCCGTGCAGTCTTCGGCGTGGACTTTCGAGTGACGGAGGCGAATGGTGACGGCCTCCAACGGCCACTCCTTGCGGCGCGCGTACATGGCGACGGTCATCGACGTGCAGGAGCCCAAGCCGGCCAGGAGAAGATCATAGGGGGTTGGACCGGTGTTCGTGCCGCCTGCCACGGTCGGCTCATCGGAGCGCAAGCGGTGCACGCCAACCGAGATCTCCTGGGCGAATCCCGTGGCGGCTCCGTGAACCACCACCCAGCCGTCTCTTTCACCGTTATTCATTGCGACCTCGTCTTTACTTCCCCGTGTGGCTGCACCACCCGACAGGAGGCGCAACTGCTCATAGTCGCCATCCTAGGGCTCGCCTTTAGAGGCGAGCGCCCGCAAGTCGGTCTGCTCGTCGGCCAGCAGCTTTGGGTCCACTTGCTTGCCGGCCTGAATCAGGCGCCGGGCGGCCATGATGTCTCTAGGTCGGCCGATGGCGAATCCCGCCCGCACCCGGCCTTCGCGCACGTAGAACGCGGTGAACGAGCGGTTGCGTAAGTCGCCGCGTAGGATGATTCCGTCCTCACCGCTTGCGTGCCCGACGTACTGCATTGTGTGCTCGTATTGGTCCGACCAGAAGTAGGGGATGGGGGTGTAAGGCTCGCGGCCGCCCGCCATCACCTTCCCGGCAGCGGTTCCTTGGTTCTGGGCATTGTCGAAGTGCTCGGCGCGGAGGCGTTCGCCGAACAGGGGGTTCCAAGCGTTCGCCACGTCCCCTGCAGCGTACACGTCGGGTAGATTCGTCTCGCAGTACTCGTTGACGAGGACCCCATTGTCGAGCGCGACCCCCGATCCCTCGAGCCAGCCGACCGCCGGTGTCACGCCGACGCCGACGACGGCCAGGTCGCACTGGAGTCTGCTGCCATCGGCCAGCACGACCTCTTCGATCCGACCGGCGCCACGGAACTCCCGTACGTGGCAGGAGAGACGCAGGTCCACGCCGTGTTCGCGGTGGATCGCGGCACAGACCTCTCCCATCTTCGTTCCCAACGCGCGGGCAAGCGGAACGGTGGACGCTTCGAGGATGGTCACCTCCTTGCCCAACCGGCGGGCGGAGGCGGCGACTTCGGAACCGATGAAGCCTGCGCCGACTACTACGACACGCCGTGCCTCCTGGAGGAGGACGGCGAGCTCGTCGGACTCGGCGCGAGTCCGCAGGTAGTGCACCCCGCCGAGATCCGTTCCTGGGATGTTGAGTCGCCTTACCTCGCAACCGGTGGCGATGAGCAGCTTCTCGTAATTGATCCGCCCGCTCGAAGCGAGCTCGACGGTCCCTTCGGTCGCATCGAGCTTCGTCGCAGAGACGCCGAGCCGTAGTTCGATGCGCTGCTCCTCGTAGTAGCCCGGAGGTCTGAGGTAGACCCTTTCCTCCGGCATCTCGCGCCGCAGGTACTCCTTCGAGAGCGGCGGACGCTCGTAGGGACGGTCGGGCTCAGCGCCGATGAGCACGATCCGGCCGTCGAAGCCGCTTTCTCGCAGAGCCTCGGCCGCTCTGCCTCCGGCCAAGTTCGCGCCGACGATGCAAAAGCTACGGGAGGACATGGTCTCGATAGCCCTTGCGACTCCGGCCATCATCCCTTCCGCGCGACGAGAATGCGCCCGCCCATTACCTTCACGTCGAAGGTAGGCACGGGAACGGTAGCCGGGAGGCGCACTGCTTGGCCGGTCGTGATGTCGAAGCCGCTATCGTGGAGCGGGCAGCGCACCACCTTTCCGTCGAGCTCGCCTTCTTCGAGAAGAGCCTTCTGATGCGTGCAGGTTCCTCCGATGGCGTACAAGCGACCGCCGACGCGGCCGATGACGACGGGTTGTCCGGCGATCCGCACACCCTTGATGTCGCCCTCCTTCACGTCCGAGTCGGCGCAGGCGTCCTCCCAACCTTCTGCCGCCTTCGACGGTACGTCGAGATCCGACTGGAAGCCCACCTTCTTGTGCGTGCCGTCGCAGAATGGTTTGGAGGCAGATTGGCCGCACCGGCACAACCAGGCCTCCGCCCCGTCGGTCTGCAGGAGTCGCCCACCCTCGGTAACGATCCTGACCTTGCCGCGAATCTCGTAGGGGCCGTTGTTGTGAGGGATGATCACGAACTCTTGCTCAGCCATCGGTGTTCTCCGTGTCGTCTAGTCCTAGTCTTTCGAACACTGCCATGAATACCGCCCGACGCCTTCCTCACGCCGCTTGTCGACTCGAGGCGATGAGCTTCATGCTCCTTGGGAGGCGAACGGCCGGCCTCTCGTTCAAGGAGATAGTCGCGCAAGACCACGGCGCCGTTGTGAAGTGTGTCGTGGGCGCTGTAGAGGAGCGTCACGGGGCCGCGGCTGCTCGCCTCCAGGATGGGCTCCCAGCCGCTGGGGTTCGCGTCCAGTTCCTCCCAGTATCGACGTCGGAACTCCTCCCAGCGCTCAACCCGATGCCCGAACCACTTCCGGAGGTCCGTGCTGGGTGCAACCTCCTTCATCCACACATCAGCCGCGAGGCTTTCCTTCTTCATGCCCCGCGGCCAGAGTCGCTCCACGAGGATGCGCCGGCCATCCCTGCGCGAGGGTGGATCGTAGGTGCGCTTGATCCCGATCATGTCTGACTCTCCAGACGTACGATCAAGACTGAGCATGGCGCCAGGCGCGACACCGCTTCTGCCACACTTCCCAGCATCACCCTGCGGAGTCCCGTGCGCCCCCGTGTGCCGACGACGAGAAGGTCGGGCCGGATCTCGTCACAGACGGACACGATGGCCGCTGCCGGAGACCCCGCGACTACTCGCCGTTCACCGGTCGTCTCGTATCGCGCCAGAACATCTGCCAGACTCGAGTCCGCCTTCCGGCGCAACTGCTCGTGTTCCACATCATGCTCCTTCTCCCGCGGCCACATCCCGCCCCATTCGAAACTGTGAATGGACGTCATGGTCTCGATGCAGTGGAGGATCGTCAGCGCCGCGCTGGTTCGCCTTGCCTCGCGCGCGGCAGCAGCGACTGCGGGGAAGGAAGGTTCGGAGAGATCCGTCGCCACGAGGATGTGGCGGGTCTGCTTGCTTGGCCGGGCGATCAGGACCGGGCAATGCGCATAACGGATCACCTTGTCGGCTACGCTTCCGAGGAGGACGCGGGCGAGACCGGTCGCTCCATGGCTGCCGACGACGAGCAGGTCCGCTCGGCACTCCTCCGCGCGGGCCACGATCGAGGAATAGGCGTTCCCCTCTTCGAGTAGAACATCGAAGTCAGCCGTGTCTCGGCCGGTCACCTCGACCGTTCGGCGCACGACCTCCTCAGAGATCCGGTGCCGGAACTCCAGGAACTGGACTGGCGCCGGTTCGTCGACCTCGGGTGATAGGCCTGGGATCGGGGCGAATCTCGGAACCACGTGACACACGACGAGCCTTGCTCCGGCCTGAGCACGTTCGTGCCCTTGCCGGAGAGCCTCGTCCGCCGCGGCGCTCAAGTCCGTGGCGACAAAGACCGTCTGGACGCCTTTCGTGATAGCGACGTCACGCATGAGCCCCGTCCTATGCTGCATCCGCAGCTCCCCTCAGGCCGACCGCGGTCCCTCGCACGGCGTCGAACCGTCCGGCGATGTCGGACCAGTTCCACACGTTCCAGAGGCTATCGAAGAACTCGCTCTTGCGGTTCTCGTACTGGAGGTAGTAGGCGTGCTCCCATGCATCGATGACCATGATGGGAATCCCGCACTGAACGACGTTGGATTGGTGGTCGTAGATCTGAGCGACGAGCAGGCGGGCACTCGCTGGTTCCCAGACGAGCGCGGCCCATCCCGACCCCATGATGGACGCGGCAACCTCGTTCATCAGCCGACGAAATCGATCGAACGAACCAAAGTCTCTTTCGATGACTCGTTGGAGGTCGCCTCCAGGCTCCTCAGAGCCATCGGGCCCCATGCTTTGCCAGAAGATCGAGTGGAGCATGTGGCCTGACAAGTTGAACGCCAGCGTGCGCTCCAGGTGGACGACGCTCTGGAAGTCGCCCTTCCCGAGCGCCTCGTCCAGGCGCTCGAGCGCGGCATTCGCATTCTTGACGTAGGCGGCGTGATGCTTGCCATGGTGAAGCTCCATGACGCGCGCGGAGATGTGAGGCTCGAGCGCGCTGTAGTCGTATCGGAGCTCGGGAAGAACGTAGCGGGCCATCATTGCTTATCTCCTTTCCAGACTGTGAAGCGTCACGAGCGTGACGGTTCTCCGTTACTCGGACCGACGTCATGGGGCGCCTCACGACGCCAAATCGGATCGCCGGGCCGCCAGGTTTGCGTTGCCTTCGATTCGGCACCGTACGCTGTAGGCTGGTCGCCGTTGACGCGCGCCTTCAGCTCGGATTCTGCGGCGATCCAGTCATCCAACTCGTCGCCGCCGTTGCCCGTGGTACAGCGGGCTTGGTAGATCTCATGTGCCCGAGAGCGGATCTGTTCATCCGTGGGAGCGCAGTCTTCGCAATCTGCCGTTGAGAGATCACGGGTCGCAGTTTCTGATTCAGTGGTCGTCATCTCATTGCGTTTCATGTCTGGTTTTCCTTGGAGAGTGTTTGTCTGTGAGGACGCATTGGTTCTGTGCCTTGGAATTGATGGGCGCCTATTGATGAGGCGCGCCCGAGCCCTAAAGCGACTTGAGGAACTCGACCAGGTCGGACTTCTCCTGCGCCGAGAGCCCCAGCCCGAAGGTCGTTTCGTAGTGCTCGACTACGTCCGGCAGCGTGGCGAAGCGGCCGTCGTGATAGAAGCCGCCGCGCGTGTGCGTGAAGAGGCCGCGGAGGGGCGCCGTGCGGTAGCGCTCGTCGGGTGAGCGCATGGCCTGGAAGTCGTCGATGCCGATCTCCTCTGCCGTGTGCATGTTCCAGCCAGGTTCCGTGTAGAGCGGCGGCACGTGGCAGCGTGCGCAGTCTGCGACTCCATTGAAGATCGTTTCGCCCGCGGCCGCGGCGATGGGATCGAAGCTCCCTTCCGGTGGAGTCGGAATGGGCAGTGCGAGTTGATAGAACTGCAGGGCAGCCAGCTTGGGTGTCACGAGGTCCTCGACCGGAACGAGGTGTCCGGTGTTTGCCGCAGCCGCGACCGGGAACTTGAAGGGGTCGTCCAGGCGCGGATCGTAGAACGTGCCTTGGCCGTGCATCTCGACGTTCGCCACGAACGCGTTCCAGTACGTGGCCGAACCCCAGCCGGTCCAGGTGTGCAGGTTGACGCCACCCATGCCAAAGGCGGGTGGAATCAGCGTCGCGGCTGAGGCCCCCGAGGGTGCGAAGGCCTTGCCATCGAGGAAGATCTCGGCATCGAACTTTCCCGGTCCCCAGCTGTGGAGCACGGTCCGTACGGTGTCCTCGTCCGTGCCGAGCAAGCCGGCCACTGGAGCAAGGTTGGGCGCCAGAGCGATGATGGACCCCACATCCAGGTCGCGGTTGGCCCAACCATCGAGTCGCCGACCGAGCCCCGGCAAGAACGAGTCATCGACGGTCGTGTGGCACAGCGCGCACTGGATCCCCACGGATTGCATGTTGCCGAACCCGTCGAAGATTCCCTTGACGCCAACCACGGACTCGCGCCGCAGGAGCTCGATGGTCGTGGCGGGATCCTGGAGGTCGACCTGGCCTTGGGTGATGGCGTCTCGCAGCCCGGCATCCAGCGCTTCGCTGTCCACCTTCAACCCCAGAGCAAGTGCCTGCGCAGGGCTCAGGCCTGGCCCGACGCCACCCTGAGCCGCCCCGGCGATGGCCTCGTGCAGTCGCAGGGTGTCGCCCCAGAACGCCTCGTCACCGAAGGTCTCGAACCGGAAGGTCTGGCGACCCTCGGCGATGAGCGCGATGGAGTTCTCCTCGACGGGATCGGCCGGTGGCGCCCCGGTGCCGCCCGAATTACTGTCGCCAAAGACGTTTCCACAACCCGGCAAGACCAGCAGGGTCGCGCCGAGCGTAGCAACGTTTGTAAGCAGCAAGGCTCTGGATCTCGCCACGCTCGCGCTCGTTCCTCGTGCGGCGTGATCATCGGTGGCCCTCGGGGCGAGCAGAACACTTGCTTTGGAGTGCATGCTGTTGTTGGCTGTCATTTTGCTCTCTTCAAGGGACTTGACGGGCGTAACTGAGGTTCGGAGAACGATGGTGCTCGAGAGGTTTCCGAGGGACCGAGCAGGGCGCGTTGTTCTTGGTGCGCCCTTGCCGCTCGGTCCCTCGGGTCGCCAGGGGCTCGTTTCGAGCCATACCTCCCTTCTTTTGTCATTACTGTCATTGGGACGACATCCAACTACAGGTGCAGATCGCCTGCTGCCTCGGGTTGATAGACCACTGCCTCGATCTCACACGTCCGCGTCCCGGTTGGCACCTTGAATGAGATCCGGTCGCCCACGCGATATCCAAGAAGCGCGGCGCCCAGGGGCGCGATCACCGAAACGTGGTTCGTTTCCGGATTCGCGCGTTCGGGAAACACGAGTGTGAATACCGTGGTTCGGCCGCTATCACACTCCCGCACGCGCACCGTCGAGTTCATCGTGACGACGTCGGCGTCGATCCCTTCAGGAGCCACGACCTTCGCGCGATCGAGCTCCACGAGCAGCGTCTCCAAGTACGGCCGATCCTTGCCGAACGGGTCGCTGGTGTTGCTTAGCAGCTTGCGCAGTCGGTCCATGTCCTGAGATGTGATGTAGATATTCCGCTTGCTCATTTGGCCACTGCGCGCTTTCGTATGGGAAACAGCTCGCTCCACATTACGCGTGTTCCGTCGTTCGCTCTCACGGGAGCACGCTGATCGTCTTTGTTGCGCCACACTTCAGGAGATAGAGCCCTCTGCGGGTCGTCCGCGGGCGTACGTTTCGCTTAGCCTCCCGAGAGCCAATGCGCCGATGGCAAGGCCGAGGTCGCGTAGCGCGATGTCGTAGTATCCAGGGATCATCAGCAGGTTCGCGATGATGCCAAGGAGCCACGCAGAGACCACGTACGAGAAGATGCGGGGCCGTATGGCAACGCCGATTCCTGCCACGATCTCGACAACGCCGACAACGAGCATGAATGCATGAGCATTGCCGCCAACGAGCGCGGCGATGCCCGGCGACACGTACTGGTCCCAGTCAACGAGCCAGTGAAAGAACTTGTCAAAACCCGCTACGATCGGTGCGACCGTGAACCCAACGCGCAGAGCCCAGAATGCCTGTAGGGACGGGTCCCTTGCCAGGGCTGTCATAGTCGGGACGACGTCTACACCTGCTTTGCTGGCTTGAACGTACGATGCATGTGCCATGACCAATTCCTCGAGACGCGGTTTCTCCGTGGCGTTCATTTCACGCCTTCTCAAACGCTCGGCGAGGATGCCCCGCTCCATGTACACGCGCTCCAGTCGTTCGAGCGCGACGAGGTACGCCGCCGTTCATGGACAGCTCCTCACAACAAGTGGGCCGCTACATGGCGGCGGACCGTGACCACAGATGATCCTCGCGTAACATACGTCTGGGAATCATCTTGCGGCGGGTCTGGCCCCTGCGGCGAACCGGGCGCGCGGCACCGCAGAGGAACCCCGGGCGCGGGTCGAAATGGACCAGCGGCACCTTCTGTACCGCCAGGCCTTTTGGTCACCGGTATAGCTGTGGACGCCTGATTCCTGCCTGGGACGACGAAGTCCCATGCCGCTATCGGGGCCGGTTCGGGAGAGGGAGCGATCGATGCCTATCCTGCGAACTCGAGCTCGGGCCTCGGCGAGCGGCCCTGGAGCGAGGGTCGGGGCCGTGGTGGGAGGGCCGAGGTGCTGGAGGGTCTTGCGAAAGCCGCGCGCGCTCGACGTAGGCGTCGGTGATCAGCGCGATGAGCGCGCTTGCCGCCCCAGTGCGGGCAGGTGAGGACGTCGATCTCGAACACCCTCTTCAGTTAGCTCGGCCCAGGTCGAGGCGGTCGATCGGAAGGCTTGGGCGAGGGATTGGGCGGGATCCCGCCGTCTCGGGCGCTCTCCGGCCGGCACGACCCAGTCTCGCCTCTCGGCCGCCGGCGCCAGAACGCCGTGGTAGGTCAGGACATGGGCGCGGGGCCGCGGCACCCATGCCGCGAGGCGAGCGATGAAGTCGAGCGCGCCCTAAGGCGACGGCCGAGGTCCCGTCCTTCCATACCTGGCTCCAACAGCACCTGGCCGGCGCAGCACCAAGCGCACGATCAGCTTCTTGAGCTCGTCGATCCACAGCACGCTACTGGCGATCGCGGTGCACAGCAGCCAGTCAGTCGCGAACAGCGGCACGGCGCCGAACGCCTCGTTCAGAAACGGCGAATGTCCGCCGCTTCCTTCGCGACGTCGGTACCGGTCACGCCCATCGCCACTCCGATGTCCGCGGCCTTGAGCGCCGGAGCGTCGTTGACGCCATCGCCAGTCATCGCGACGACGTTGCCGTCCGCCTGGAGCGCGCCAATGATGCGTAGCTTGTGCTCGGGCGAGACCCGGGCGTAGACGGCGACCGAGCGGCTGCGCTCGTTCAGCGTGGGGTCGTCCATCGTGTCGAGCTCGGCGCCGCTGAGCGCCGCGGCGGGATTCGCGTCGGGCGCGATGATGCCGAGATCCGCCGCGATGCGCGTCGCCGTTCGCGCGTGGTCTCCGGTGATCATGATGACGCGGAGACCAGCGCGCTTCGCCTCTGCGATCGCTTCGACTGCCTCAGGCCGCGGAGGGTCAATCATCCCGACAACGCCGGCGAAGACGAGCTCGCGCTCGGCCGATTCGTTCTCGGCAGGCGACTCGGTGGTGTCGAGGCGACGGTACGCGACCGCCAACGTGCGGAGCGCGTCATCGGCGAGAGCGTCGATCGCCGCGAGGATTCGAGACCGGCTTTCGTCGGTCAGCGGCTCTTCTTCAGTACCCACGCGCTCGCGCGTGCATCGTCCCAAGAGCACCCGAGGAGCTCCTTTGGTGATCACGACGATGGATCCATCTCGCTTCGCGTCCGCCTCGAACGTGGTCATCAATCTTCGCTCGGAGCTGAACGGAATCTCGCCGCGGCGAGTGAAGCGCTTCGCAGTTTCCGCGCTGGTTCCGAGCTTGCGCTCGGCGACCAGGAACGCGGCTTCGGTCGGATCTCCTTGGATCTTCCATTCACCGTGATCGTTACTCAAGGCCGCGTCGTTCGCCAGGCTGCCGCCATCGAGCACCACGCGCACCTCGTCGAACAGTGGCCCTTCGGTGAGGAGCTTCCCGCCGGTACTGATCGCGCCTTCGGGGCGGTAACCGATGCCTTCGATCGCCACCTCGCCGGAGTGAGTGACGACGCGCTTGATCGTCATCTCGTTCTTCGTCAACGTGCCCGTCTTGTCGGAGCCGATCACCGATGCCGATCCGAGCGTCTCGACCGAGGACAGTCGTTTCACGATCGCGCGCCGGCCGGCCATACGCTTCACACCGATGGCCAGGATCACCGTGAGGATGGCCGGCAGTCCCTCGGGCACGGCGGCGACCGCCAGCGACACGCCGAGGAGCAAGACGTCGACGAACTCGCCAACACCTTCGATCTCGGAGGTCAGGAGGATCGCACCGACGACCACGATCGCGATGACCACGACGCCAATGCCCAGGGTCCTGCCCACGAGCTGGATCTCGCGCTGCAGTGGAGTGCGCTCCTCGTTCGTGCGGCCGAGCAGCGTCGCGATCCGTCCCATCTCGGTGCACATTCCCGTCCCGGTAACGACGGCGCGACCGCGACCCCGCGTCACCGCACTGCCGCTGAAAACCATGTTGTCTCGATCTCCCAGCGGCACTGCCGCCGGTAGCGTCGCGACCTGCTTGAGAACGGGTTCGCTCTCGCCGGTTAGTGGCGCCTCGGCGATCGTCAGCGACGCGCTGTGGAGGATGCGGCCGTCGGCGCCGACCGCGTCGCCCTCGCGGAGCACCAGGATGTCACCCGGAACGAGCTCTTCCGCGGGGATCTCCGATTCCGCCCCGTCGCGAACCACACGGGCGATGGGAGCCGCCATCTTCCGCAACGCCGCGACCGCGCGCTCCGCCTGGCGTTCCTGCACGAAGCCCAGCACCGCGTTTCCGAGGATGATGACCGCGATCACCACAGCCTCGGTGGGTGCTTCGTCGCCCCTTCCGCGATCCACGCGACCAGCGAGACAACTACTGCACCGAGCAGCAGGTAGATCAGGGGATCCGCGAACTGGACGAGGAACTTGCGCCACGCGGGCACCGTCGCTGCGCCGTCGAGACGAT
>Ga0315910_10002316_pt1 | contig 16855 bp, 15 predicted proteins | sample EdamamesoilMG_FD_204470 | JGI IMG/M metagenome (GOLD analysis project Ga0315910, IMG submission 204470) | Garden soil microbial communities collected in Santa Monica, California, United States - Edamame soil | ecosystem: Environmental > Terrestrial > Soil > Garden | place: USA: California... | reverse complement strand
TTGCGCGCGACATCCGCGAGTTCTGGCAGCGCTGGCACATCTCCTTGAGCCGCTGGATCTTCGACTACGTGTACGTACCGCTCGGCGGCTCACGTCGCGGTAGTACGTCTTTCAACCTGCTCGCGGCATTCTTCATCTCGGGGCTGTGGCACGGCGCGGCGTACAATTTCGTGCTCTGGGGTCTGTGGCACGGCGTCTGCCTCGTGATCCATCAGCTCTTCGGCCTCTGGCCGGGTCGCCCGACGGGGCGCGCCTGGGCGCTGTTCTCCACCGCCCTCACGTTCTTGGCCGTGACCTTCGGTTGGGCTCTTTTCTGCATGGATCTCGAGCATTTTTGGATCGCCGCCGGGCGCGTGCTCGGCGCGGGGGCGCGATGAAACGCATCGCCGAGCTCCTGGAAGTGCTGGGCGGGGCGCGCGATCTCCCGGCCCCCTTGGTTCGATCGCGCGCGCTCGCACTCGGCACCGGCGTGTACTGGGTCGTTCTGCTCCTCCTGATTCTCGCCTTCGCCGGCCGCTCGGCGAAGTTCATCTACATCGACTTCTGATGACCATCGGCTCACTCCTCCTCCGCTTTGCAATCGCATTCACCGTGCTGGTCGCCGTGGAGCTTTCGTACGGCGCGCGCGTGCGGAAGAGCTTCATCCCCGAGCGAACGTTCGCGGCCGCGGCCGCCGAGGGAGACGACTGCGTGCTCACCCTCGGTGATTCGCGCATGGTCGCGGGCGTTTCGTCGGAGCTGCTCGCGAGCGAGCTCCGGCGCGAGCAAAGCGCGCGTTGCCATGCCGGGCTCGCGATCGGTGGGGGCGACATCGTCGCTCACTATTTCGCCCTGCGTCGCTACCTCGAGACCGGTCGCCGGCCGAAGCTCGTCGTTCTCGGCACGACCCTCGAATCGATGCTCGAGAAAGACGCCCCACCCGAAACGTTGATCGGCAATCAGGCCGTCGTGCTCGGCTGGTCACGACCGGCAGACGTGTCGCTGCTCTATCCGGGTTTCCCGGCCGAACGTTTCGACCACGGCTTTCGCTTTCTTGCCATGCGCCCGCTCGCGACGACGGCGTACGGGTCACTTGCCTGGGCGCGGGTCCAGGCGCTGCAAGACGGCATCGTCGGCAAGGCGGACGGACGCGCGAACCAGTTCGGCCTGGTGGCGGACATGCAGGCCCTGGCACGCTCGCTCAAAAAGGACGTCGAGGAGCGGATTTCGGGCTTCCCCGAGCGTGTGTCCCTCCACCCCGCCCTGCCCCGCCTCTTCTCGCTCGCTGCCGCGCGCGGCGTCCCCACGCTCCTGGTCGAGCTCCCGATGCCGTCTTCCTACCGCGCCGCGCTCGAACGAGCCGATCGCGCTCCACGCCTCCGCGCAGCGGCTCGCGAGCTCGTCACGAGGTCCGGAGGCACGATGGTCGACCTCGGCCATCCGATCTGGCTCGTGGATGAATTTTTCGACGACGGCCTGCATCTCGGTTCCGACGGTCGCGAGCTCTTCACCCGTGACCTCGGGCGAGAGGCAACGCGCGCTCTCGGCCAAAAACCAGGGCGCTGATCGCTCCGGCTGCCTTGCGCGCGCCCCCCGCCCGAGGCTAGGCTCTTCTGCGGAGAAACAAGTGAAAATCGTGGTCACCGGCGGGGCCGGTTTCATCGGCTCGAGCGCGGTCGCCCGCTACCTCGCCCGCGGCATCTCGGTGGTCGTCATCGACGACCTTTCCCGCAAGAACACCGACAAAAACCTGGAGTGGCTCCGCGGTCAGGGCTCGTTCGAGTTCCACCAGACGGACATTCGCGACGCCAAGGCGATCGACGCCATCCTCGCGAAGCATCGCGACGCGAACGCGGTGTTGCACCTCGCCGCGCAGGTTGCGGTCACCACCTCGGTGACCGATCCGCGAACGGACTTCGAGATCAACGCGCTCGGCACCTTCAACGTGCTCGAAGCCGTCCGAAAGTCCTGCCCGAAGAGCATCGTCGTCTTTGCGTCCACGAACAAGGTCTACGGATCGCTCGAGCACCTTCCGGTGACCGAGGTCGGCGGCCGCTACCAGATCGCGGCGCGCGAGCACGGCGTGCCCGAGACCGAGCCGCTCGACTTTCACTCGCCGTACGGATGTTCGAAGGGCGCTGCGGATCAGTACGTGATCGACTACGCGCGGATCTACGGTCTTCGCACGGTGTGCCTGCGCCAATCGTGCATCTACGGCAGGCGCCAGTTCGGCGTGGAGGACCAGGGCTGGGTCGCCTGGTTCACGATCGCGGCCCTGCACGGGCGGCCCATCACCCTGTACGGCGACGGAAAACAGGTGCGGGACGTCCTTTTCGCGGATGACCTCTGCGATCTCTATGACCTTTGCATCGAGCGCGCCGACGTGGCGGCCGGTCGCACCTACAACGTCGGCGGTGGCCCGGGGAATCAGCTCAGTCTGCTCGAGTTGCTCGCGCATCTCGAACGGCGGCTCGGCCGGTCGATCCCGCGCACCCACGCCGCGGTCCGGCCCGGGGATCAGGCCGTGTTCGTCGCGGATATCCGCAGGGCGGAACGCGAGCTCGGGTGGAAGCCGAAAACGGACGCCACGAGCGGCGTCGAAAAGCTCATCGACTGGGTGGGTGCGAACGCGTCGCTGTTCGCGGAGTAGACTCGAGCGAGACGTCCGCTCTAAGGTGGCGGGCCCGTGCGCGTCGTTCAGGTCGGAAAATACTACTACCCCTACGTGGGTGGGATCGAAAGCCACCTCTACACGCTCTGCAACGAGCTCAAGGGGCACGTCGATCTCGACGTGGTGGTGTCGAATACTGCGGCGCACACCGTGCGCGAAGTTCAGCAGGGCGTCAGCATCACGCGCTGCGCGGCGCTCGGCACTTGGGCATCGACGTCGCTATCACCGACGATGCTGCTCGAGCTGCGGCAACGCCCCGCGGATCTCGTGCACGTGCATCTGCCTCACCCGGTCGGCGCTGCCAGCTGCCTCGCGGCACTTCGGCCGGCGCAGCGGTTGATCGTGACCTACCACAGCGATGTCGTTCGGCAGCAGCGCCTGCTCGCCCTGTACGCGCCGCTCGTCGATCGGCTACTCGCGAGAGCGGAAGCCGTCATCGCGACGTCGCCGGACTACGTCGAAAGCTCGGCAGTGCTGACGCGGTTCCGAGACAAGTGCGTCGTCGTGCCCTACGGCATCGACCTCGAGCTCTTTCGGCGGACGGACGCCCATTCTCACGAGGCGGCTCGGATCCGCGAACGCTACCGTGGGGCGCCGCTGCTCATCGCGGTGGGACGCCTCATCTACTACAAGGGCTTCGAGTTCGCGATTCGCGCTCTCGCCGGCGTGCCGGACGCCCACCTGATCGTGATCGGTGACGGGCCGCTTCGCGGGAGTCTCGAGGCGCTCGCCCGCGAGTGCGGGGTGAGTGACAGGGTCCACCTGATCGGTGAGCTTCAGAACGCCGCCATCCCTCCCTACTACTTCGCGTCCGACGTTTATCTCTTGCCATCCATCGCTCGAAGCGAAGCCTTCGGGATCGTGCAGATCGAGGCCATGGCCTGTGGCCTTCCCGTGATCAATACCGCCCTGCCCTCGGGCGTTCCGTTCGTCAGCCGGCACCGCGAGAGCGGCCTCACCGTGCCCCCGTCGGACGTCGAGGCGCTCACGCGGGCGATCAACGAGCTCCTTCGCGACAAGGACATGCGGGAAACGATGGGGCGAGCCGGGCGCGCCCGAGCGGAGCTCGACTTCTCGAAAGAGACCCTGGCGCGCCGGCTGCTCGAGCTCTACGCGGCCTGAGCCGGCAAAGGCGGTTCGGGCTCGCCGTCCGGGTCTCGCGAAGCGGCTTGGATCAGCGCGGCGTTGATCAGCCAAAACTCGATGCCCGAGGTGCTCATGAACACCTGATAGCTGAAGGTGAGCGCGAGCGCCCCGACGCTGTAGCCCGCCACCACGGCCGACCAGATCTCGAGCGTCGGGCTCTTGCTCGTGATGGCAACGCGCACCGAATACCGAAGGAGGAACAGGATGGCGATCGGGTACGCGAAGATGAGCGGCAAGCCGCCGTCGTAGAGCCAACCCGTCCACATGATTTCCGCCCAGAGATCACCGGGGCCGCCGAAGTAGTAGCTGATCATCCCCCAGCGCCCGAGGCCTGCACCGAGGGGGTATTCGGGAACGCGCCCGAGGGTGCCTTCGATGTACTGGCCCCGAGCTCCCATGTACACCGTGGCGGGATCGGCCATGACCAGTGTTTCCAGGCGGTGGGACACGGTCTCGCCGCCGAGTGAAAACGCAAAAAGGAACGCCGCGAAAACGAGCACACCGACCGCGACCCCGACCGCGATCGATCGCGACACGCGCCCCGCCGCCGCGAAGATGCCGAGCACCGTCAGCATGCAGACGAGGAGCATCACGAGCAAAGCGCGAACCTGGCACAAGTAGAGGCACGTCATCCCGGCGATGGCGGACACTGCCGCGGCGGCGCGCGAGAACGGAAAGGGCCTGGCGAGCGCGATCCCGATACCGAGCAGCACGGCGTAGAAGCCGCCGGCCGCCGCGCCGCCCGGTGCGTCGGTGAGGCCGGTCGGACGCGGGATCCACTCGCCGGACGAGAGCCGGATCATCAGCGCGGCGAACTGCCGGGCGGAGGTTTCGCTCGCCATCATGCCCGCCGCCGGCAGGAAACGCCCCGGATAGTAAGCCTGCAGCACGCCGACGATCGCGCTCGCCGTGCTGAACGCCCAGAGCACCACGAACAGAGTCTGGAGCGAACGGTGGCTCACGCGAAGGCGAGCGACCCAAAACATGGGGGCCAGGATCGAAAGATGAAAAGCCCAGTGGGCGATGACGGCGGTGGCGGCCGCACCCTCGGGGTGGAAGAGAGACAAGGTGACGATGATGGCGATCACGCCGGCCAGCATGCGGCCCGTGTGGTGCGTGAGCGATCGGCCGGGCACGAGCACCAGGAAGGCGAAACTCGCGCCGAAGGCGGCCGAGCGCGAAACGATGCGCGCCGGCGAGAGCCCCGGGATGATGAGCGCCAGCTGGCAGGCGACCTGGATTGACAAGTAGAGGAAGATCCAGCCCGCCCCGGCGCCGGCGCTCCGCGTGGCGGCGGGTACGGCTGGCGCGCGACCGGCGGCGAGGGTCGGAACGCCGGTCACGCGGCGAGCCTCTTCCGGCGCACGAGCGCGGGCGCCGCGCCGATGAGTCCTGCGATCCTGCACATGTGACGCTCGACCCCGGCGCGATGCACCCACCGAGGCGTCGCGTATCGTAGCAGCGCGCCGCCTCTACCGCGAGGTCCCGACGAGCTCACGGTAGACGGCGAGGAGCTCCGGACCGAGCCGCGAGCGGTCGAAATGGGCGACGGCTGCCGCGCGCCCGGCGGCGCCGAGCCGCGCCCGAAGGGCACCATCGCGGATCAGCGTGAGCACGGCGCGCACGAGGTCGGCGGTGTCCCCCGGCTTGAAACCAAGGCCCGTCACGCCCTCTTCGAACAGCTCGACAGCGCCGCCGGAACGCGCCACCACGACGGGGCGGGCTGCCGCCATCGCCTCCACGATCGTGCGCCCGAACGGCTCGGGGCGCGTGCTCGCATGAACGACGATGTCGAGCTCACGGTAGACGTTCCGGACATCGGAGCGAAAGGGCACGAGGCCAACGCGCCCGTCGAGCCCGAGCTCCGTCACCGCGCGCTTCAGATCCGCGACCGAGAGCTCCGAGCCGTGCGTGCCGTAGATCGGCCCGCCGACGATGTAGAACCTGAGCTCGCGCGTCGGCTCGGCGGCGACGAGCTTGGCGGCCGCACGAAGAAACAGCCGGTGGCCCTTCCAGAGCGCGTACGTCGCAACGAGACCGATGGCGAGCCCGTTCGGACCGAGGGGCGCGAGCGACGACAAGGCAGCGAGCTCGCCGGACGGCGCGCCGCCGGGCGCGAAGGCCGCGGTGTCGATCCCGTTGTGAACCACGCGCACGCGGAGACGAGGCGACAGCGCGCTGACATCGCGCCCGACGGCGTGAGAGTTCGCAACGACGATCGTGCTCGCCGGCGGCAACAGCGGAAACAGGCGCCGGGTCACCGGTCGCTCACCGGCAAGATCCCTGAGGTGCACGACGAGCGGACGCCCGCGGAGCGCGAGGGCAGCAAGCAGGTGGGCTTTCATCCCGTTCGTGTGCACGACGGTCGGATCCACGCCGAGCGCACGCTCGCGAAAGCGTCGCAGGAAGGCAGGAGCGAGCAGGGCTCCCCGCCCGACCTCCAGTACGCCGTTCCCCAGTGAGGCGCCCGCACCGCCCTCGCCGATCCGGGCGAGTGCCGGCGGCAAAGCCAGCGTGTCGACGCTGACGCCGAGCGCCGCTGCTCGTTCCCCGAGCTCACCTTCGCCGAGCAGGAGCAATCGAAGATCGAGGCTCGGCGCCGTCTCACGCAGGGAGGCGGCGAGGTCGAGGAGGCTTCGCTCCGAGCCACCGAGGGTGCCGATCGGGTTGACGAAGAGGACCCTCATGAGAGCTAATGCGCCCGCCGGGCGCTTGCGCCCGCCATCGGTTTCCGCATGAAAACGGCTTTGATCACCGGCGCCATGGGTCAGGACGGGACGTACCTTGCCGAGCTCCTCGCCGGCAAGGAGTATCGCGTCGTCGGAACGTCGCGCGCCGCCGAGGGTGTCAGCGCGCCTTCCACCGTGGACCTTCGCACCCTCGACCTCGGTGACGCGAAGGCGGTCGCGCGCCTCGTCCACGAGCTCGCGCCGGACGAAATCTACCACTTTGCCGGGCAGAGCTCGGTGGGTCGTTCCTTCGACGAGCCGGCCGAGACATTTCACAGCATCGCGACGTCGACGTTGAACGTGCTCGAAGCCGTTCGCACGGCGGCGCCTCGCGCTCGGCTGCTCGTCGCCGGTTCGGGGGAAGTCTTCGGCGACACCGACGGGGAGCCGGCAAACGAGCGAACTCCCTTCCGCCCCAGAAGCCCCTATGCCGCCGCCAAGGCGTCCGCGGCTGAGCTAACCCGCGTGTACCGCGCCTCGTACCGTCTCCACGCGGTGGTCGCTTTCTTCTACAACCACGAGTCCCCGCGCCGTCCCGAGCGCTTCGTCACGCGCAAGATCGCGCGCGGCGCCTGCGAGATCGCGCTCGGGCGACGGCAGCACCTCGAGCTCGGCGAGCTGTCGGTCGTGCGCGATTGGGGCTGGGCTCCCGAGTACATGGTCGGCGCCCACGCCGCACTCCAGACGGACACACCCGGCGATTTCGTGTTCGCCACCGGCGAATCGGTGTCGCTCGAGCGCTTCGTCGAGGCGACGTTCAGCGCCGCCGGCCTCGCCTACCGCGATCACGTCAGGTTGAACCGCGACCTCTTGCGCCCGAGCGAGGTTCTCGTCCTCCGCGCCGATCCCGGACTTGCCGAGCGAACGCTGGGCTGGCGCGCCGAGACGCGGTTCGCGGACGTCGCGCGCCGCTTGGTCGAGGCGGAGCGGGCCACGCTCAGCGGCTGAGCGCTTCGTACCAACGAACGACCGCCTCGGCGACGGGGACGATGCGGAAGCGCTCGGCGTGCCGGCGTGCGCCTTCCGACGCACGACCAAGGGCCGCCGGATCGCGAAGCAGTGCAATCAGGCGCGCGGCCCAGCGCTCGGGGTCGAACGACACTTCGAGCCAGCCGTTGTCACCGGGCTCGATCACGTCGAGCATGCCCGAGTTGGCGGCGGCGAGCGCCGGGCACCCGGTCGCCATCGCCTCGAGCAGCGTGAACGGAAGGCCCTCGCGCCGCGACGGGACGACGAGCAACGAGCTCGATTGGTAGAGCTCACGAAGCGTCGCGTCGTCGGCCAGCTCGACCGCCCGCGTCCGGGCGACCACCTCGGGGTCGAGCTCGCCGAGCACGGCCGCCTCGCTCGTCTGCGTCCCCGCGAGCACGACACGGACATCGGGGATTTCTCGCACCACGCGCGCCAGGGCGGCGCCGAGAACGTCGGTGCCCTTTCGCTTGATCCAGGTGCCCGCGAACAAGATCTGGCGCGGCTGTCGCGCCACCGGCCCGCCCTCGAAGAAGCTGTCGGCGATCGTGTGCGGGAAGCGACCGATGCGCGCCCGCTCGACGCCGTACGTCTCGACGTAGTACTCCGCGTCTTGCTGGTTCACGCACCAGAGGCCGCTCGCGTGGCGAAAGGTCGCCCGCGCAGGCAGTGCCGCTCGCCCCCAGCGCAGGAGGTCACGCGGTTCGCGGACCACGATCTGTGGCTCGTCCGCCGCGTACGACATCGCGACGACCTTGCTCGGGATCACGCCGGCGCGGCAGGCAGCGATCCAGGCCGGCGCGGACGCGACGTGCACGTTCACCACGTCCGGCGCTTCACGACGACAGCGCGCCAAAAGCGAAGACAGCGAGCGTGCGCCGGGTAGCCGCCCGCCGAGCGAGGCGGGCCAGCGGTCGAAGTCCTCCTCGAACAGCAGCGTCGCGCGGTGCCCGAGGCGCGTCAGGCCCTCGCCGTGGAGCTCCATGTGGCGGCGCATGCCGCCCGGCACGGAGCGATGGATCGAGGACAGGATCCAGGCGTGCACGCGTGGCTCCCCCCTCAGGCGACGCGTTCGAGCACGGTGAGGCTTCCGACCTCGTCCACGACCCGGTACCGCGTGTCCCGGCGGATGAATTCGTCGGTGAAGCGGACGCTGCCCGCATGTTCGATCGGGCGCTCCGGTGTCGAACGTGAATCGTGGAGGCCGACGCGCCCGCCGATGTCGATGAGACCGCTCCACGCGTTCCAATCGGCCGCGATGCCCTCGAAGCTGTGGTCGCCGTCGATGAACAAGAACTCCACCGGCTCGCGCCCTTCTTCGGTCCAGAGCGCCGCCGCTCGTTCACCCGTGGTCCGGATCCAGCGCACGGTCCCATTTTCCACCACGTCCACCTCGCCGCGCGCCACGAGCTCCGGGAAGCTCACCCCCAGCCGGCCGCGGTCGAACGGGTCGATGGCCCAGAGCTCGCCGTCGGGAGACATGGCGGCCCGCAAGCGGCGCGTGGTGACGCCCTGCCAGACGCCGATCTCGGCCACGCGACGGCGCCCGCCGGCGTGACGCGCGAGTGCCGCACGCTCTTCTCGCGTGGTCTGCGTGGTGGCCTCGGCGAGGCGGAGGCGCCACAGCGCGTAGTGGAGGAGCGAGCGCACGGTGCGGCGAATACTCACACATTGCGGGCAAAAAGCCGAGGAGCCTCGTCGCCAACCCGGGGGCCGGGTGGATCTTCGGCCGGCCCTTTCGTACGTTGTCACCCGCGTGCGAACCTCGGATTACATCGAGCCCGACGTCGACAGCATCCTCGACGTCGGCTGCAACGTCGGGGCCTGGCTCGGCGATTGCCGGAAACGCTATCCCAACGCGCGTCTCGCCGGCGTCGAACCGAACGGCGACACCATTTCGATCGCCCGTGCCCGCTTGCCCGGCGTGGAGCTCCATCACACCGGCGCCGAGGCGCTCCCCTTCGCCGACGGTTCTTTCAGCGTCGTCACCTGCGTCGAGGTGATGGAGCACGTTCCCACCGAGCACCGTCGCACGGCGTTCCGCGAGATCCGCCGCGTGCTGCGCGAGCGCGGCCGGTTGATCCTCACCGTCCCCCACGCTGGCTGGTTTGCGTTTCTCGATTCGAACAACGTCCGGTTGCGGCTACCGGGCCTCTACGCTGCCGTCGTCGGCCGCGGCTTGCGCGACCCGTACTATCGCGAGATCGAGTGGCATCACCACTTCACGGTGCCGGAGCTGGTCGAGCTCGCCGGCGACGGATTTCGCCTGACCACGGTCCGCTACGGGGGCCTCGTCGTTACCCCTTTGATGGACTGGGTCGCCTGGCCGTTCTATCGGCTCGGCAAGCCGGATCATTTTCTCCGCAAGGCCAGCGAGCGCGCCGCTGAGTGGGATACACAACGCGGTTACGGTTCCGCGTCGTACCGGGTACTTCTCGTCCTCGATCGGGTCGACTGACGGCGAGCCGGCCGCGGAGCCCGTCACCGTTGCCATCACGCAACAGTGTCAGGGACGTCCGGATCGCCCTCTCGATCGTGGCACCGGGTGGCACAGCCGCTCGGTGATCATTTCAGCGCTGAGCCGAAAAGGGTTAGGTGTCCCACTTCGGAACAGCCTTTGCAGGGCGCGGGGGCGACGTTCCATATCGGAACGGGGAGAGAGGTTCAAAATCATTCATTCAATCGGCGGTGGTGGTCGAGGTGTGCCTTCGCGGTGGCCTTGGGGATGGCGCACATAGTCGCTTGCAGCTCGGATCGCCCCCAGGGCGAGGAGGTCCAGCGCACGGGGACGCTCGAGTTGGCGCTCCAGGCAACGGCGGCATCTGGGGCGGTCTACCGGCTTCGAGACGCGTTCTTCGTCGTCGAGAGCGTTCGGACGGGCCAGACGATCGACGTGCTCTCGAGCGAAGAGGTCCCGTCGACAGCAACCGAGTTGCGGCGGCTGCTAAATACGGGAAATTTCACGGTTACCCTGGAAGAGGGCTGGTTTCTCGAACGCGTCTCGCGCGGTAGCGGAGGCTCGGGAGGCTCGGGGGGCACCGGAGGAATGGGTAAAGGAGGCACGGGCGGCTCCGGGGCCGAGGGAGGTGAAGGCATGGACGAGGAGCACGGTTTCGGCGGCGACTCGGGCGAGGAGCCCGTGCGTGTCGAGGCGTTCCTCCTGAGCGACGCCGTTCAGTTCTTCTCGCTCTTCGGCGGCGACGAGGCCTTCGTGAGCTACCTGTTCCAGGTCGGTGGGGAGGTCATCGATTTCAATCGCGGAACGCTGCGCATCGGCATCGATGTCATCGAGGATCCGTCGGTCTGCGAGCCGCCTCCCGGCGTTCTCGATCAGAAGCGGGTGCTCCTCGAGACCCACGTCGAAGCGCTCACCGGCATGACGCTGGGTGACGTGTTCACCGCCCTCGCGCAGAACGGTGGCATGGCAGCCGATGCCGACCTCCTGTATCGGCAGATCTACGACAGCTACGCGTCGGAGGGGAACGCGACGATCGATGATGCGATTCATTGTGGTGACGAGGTCACGAACGGCCAGCCGAGCCTCAACGGTTTCCCGATCGTTTGTGATCGAGTCGAGCGTTTTCACGTCGACGACCAGTTCAGTTTCTTTCAGACGGCATTCGTCAACCGCATGGATCTCGCACCTCAAAATGGGGCCCATTGCGGCCAACAGCGCCTGATTTTCGCCTCGAACTCGATCAATCGGGCGTTCATGATCGTCGAAGCCCAGATACCGAATCCGCATCCCGAGATCGGCATCCTGGGGTGTGCTCCACTGGCCGAATTCTGGCGCGCACAGAACGACATCGACGATCCCGTGGAGCGTGGCGAGCGGCTCTCGACGGCGTTCCTGGTGGGAGACCCGGACCTTCAGGCAGAAGGCTTCGGGCCATTCCTCACGGCGACGAACCTCACGGTGGGCAGCGGACAGATCCGCACGAATCAGTTCGATGATTTTCCGTGGACGCTGCGCGAGTTCAAGCTGGCGCTCAATGGTGACAACCTGTCGGCGATTCCCTTCCCGACCGCAGAATCGCCACCCGGCGTGCTGTGGAACGACGGGATCGATACTCCCCAGGGAGATGCCTGTCGGCAGAGCTTCCTCGCCGCTGCCGACCAGCTGATGGGCAACGACCTGGGAGCGATGTCGTTCGTCGTCGATTCGGCTTGCAAGGATGCCGAGAGCCGCAACGACTTCAGCCAGGACTACCAGAGCCAGCTCGGAGACGGCTTCCGAGCGGAGCTCGACACGGCTCTCGCCGGGACGGGCCTCTCAGCGGACGACTTCGCGAATCGAGCCCAGTTCGTGGGCTCCTGCATCGGCTGCCACGAAGAGGCGGTCGGAAAGTTCTTGGGCAACGGCTTGTTCGCGCCGTTTTCCAACGGGTTCGTCCACGTTCAGGAGTTTCCCGTTCAATGCGCGGCGAACGACCCGGAGCTTTGCTTCCAGCCTTCTCAGGCGCTCACCGACGTCTTCTTACCGAGCCGCCTGCAGGTGATGGGAGAGATCCTCGACATTCCGATCATCGTTGACCCGTGCACCGGCTCGTCCGGCGGCACGAGCGGCGGCTTCGGAGGCTCGTTCGGCGTCGGAGGCTCGTTCGGTTTCGGCGGTGCCGGCGGAGTCGGCAGCGCCGGAGCCGGTGGCGGCGTGAACGTGGGTGGGAACGCCGGCAGCATCGGCAGTGCCGGAGCGGGTGACATGGACGATGCGCCCGAGCCGGCTCCCGTGGTGGTCATCGAGCTTCCGGCAGCGGACGAGCCGGTGGAGGACCTCCAGGAGCAAGAAGAGGAGATCCGCGACCAGTACGGGGAGCGCACGCTGAGCGGTCGGTCGGCGCGCAGCACGCACTGACACCGTGTCGTTTTTTCGGCGGCCCGGGATATGGATCTCGGGCCGCCGAGCGACCTCGAAACACTTACCGGCACACCTGGTCGATGCCTTCGCACTCCGTGTCGTCGATGCAACCGAGGTAGTGGCAGAGCCCTCCTCGGCACTCGAAGTTGTCCGCGTCGGACCAAGGTACGTCGATGCCGCACTCGTCGGTTCCGGTGCAGCGATCCGTACACGTCGGCACGTCCGCGCCAGCGTCGCCGCAGGCGCGAGTGGCGTCCGTGCCCTGGCACTCCATGTCGGTGTTGCAACCGCGGTAGAGGCACCCGCCGTCGACGCATTCGTAGTTTTCGGCAAGGTACGGGGGCGCACCCAGCGAACAGTCCGCGGCGACGGTGCAGGCCGGGGTGCACGTCGGCACGCCGGCACCCATGGCGCGGCACACATAGCCCGTCAGGTAGGCCTCGCACGCGGCGTCGGAGACGCACCCCGTCGGTTGGCAGCCGCCGTTCGTGCAGACGTGATCGTTCGCACCCGGCGCCAGGGTGACGGCCTCGCAGTCGGCCGTCGTGGAGCAGGGCGTCTTGCAGCTTCGAATCGGGGACGCGCCGGCCGAGCCGCCCCTGCCCGCCGCTCCGCTTTCGCCTCCGAGTCCGGCTGTCGCGCCGCCACCGCCCTTCCCTGCGGCGCCGCCGAGCCCTGCCGTCGAGCCGCCGGCGCCACCGACGCCGCCGGTGGCAGCGGTCGAGTCTTCGTCGTCGGGGGGCGAGCTGTCTTCGGAGCAGCTCGTGCAAGAGAGAACACCGAGCGAAAGCGAAAGCGCGAATCGAAGAGGGCCGAGCTCGGGCGCCACGTCGTGACTCCTAGGCCGAGAACCTCGGCTTGTTCGCGACCAGGCAGAGCGAGTACGGCGGCCAGTCGACGAGGCGCGTGGCCGGCCGGTCGAGCGCCGACACGAACGGATGGAGCGGGACCGTGAGCGCGCGCGCGACGTGCGTGTTGAACCGCCCGGCCGTGTACGTCACCCAGGTCGCCTTTTGACTGAGCAGGCCGCTGCACGCGTCGACTTCGTCCACGGCGAGGCCTGCCCCGGTCGCCAGCTCCACGAGCTGCGCCCGCGTGTAGCCGCGCCGGACGTGCTCGCCGTTTTCCACCTCGGCGAAAGGCCCCGCGTGCTCCGGCACGATCGGCCGGTAGTCGACGTTCGGCGTCGTCAACAGCAGCCGGCCTCCCGGAACGAGGCAGCCGGCCGCCGCGCGCACCAGCCGGCGGTCGTCGAGCACGTGCTCGATCACCTCGCACAGCACGACGACGTGAAAGCACTCGCGCAGGTCCCCCGCCTGGTCGAGCGTCCGCACGTCCTGCGCGCGAAAGCGCGCAGGCACTCCGAGTGTTCTGGCGCGCCCCTCCGCGCGCCCCCGCTGCTCGTCGTCCCAGGTGAGACCGAGCGCGTCGTAGCCGCGCAGCGCCGCGCCGATCGTGAATGCCCCGCTGCCGCAACCCACGTCGAGCAGCCGTTCGCCGGCGCGCGTCTCGGGCAGGTGACGGGACAGCCAGCGCCAACGGTCCGGCACCATCGTGTCCCAACTGCGAAGCGAGAGGGCGTGCCCCAACTTTTGGACGAACTTCGGCAGCATCGAGGAACCGTTCTAGCCGCGGCGACGCGCGGCGGCGAGTCACCCATCCTAGGTGCAAACGCCTCGGGTGAGCAGAGCGCTCGAGCGCGGGACGGACCGTCCGCCCGCACCACCCCGAGCCGGGCCCGTCGCGAGAAAAACGGCGCGTCGGGGGGCTCGGACCCGCGCGAACGGCCGCAAATAGTGCTAGAGGGGAGCCCATGCCGAAGGCCTTGATCACCGGAATCACCGGGCAGGACGGCTCGTACCTCGCCGAGCTCTTGCTCGAAAAAGGGTACGAGGTCCACGGGCTCGTCCGCCGCTCTTCGTCGTTCAATACGGGGCGTCTCGATCATCTCCCGCGCGAGAGCCTGAACCTCCACTACGCGGATCTGGGTGATCTCGCGAGCATGAGGGACGCGCTCCGCAAGGCGAAGCCGGACGAGGTCTATAACCTCGCCGCGCAGAGCCATGTCCGCGTGAGCTTCGACATGCCCGAGTACACGGCGCAGGTGACCGGCCTCGGTTGTCTCCGGCTGCTCGAGGCACTGCGCGAGGAAGGGTCTCAGACGCGCTTCTACCAGGCGTCATCGTCCGAGCTCTACGGACGGGTCGTGGAGACGCCGCAAACCGAAAAGACTCCCTTTCATCCACGGAGCCCCTACGCCGCCGCCAAGGCCTTCGCCTTCTACACGACCCTGAACTACCGCGAGGCCTACGGCATGTTCGCGGTGAACGGCATCCTCTTCAATCACGAGTCGCCGCGCCGGGGCGAAAGCTTCGTCACCCGCAAGATCACGCGCGCGGCGGGCCGCATCAAGGCGGGGCTGCAGAAGACACTCACGCTCGGCAACCTCGATGCCAAGCGTGATTGGGGCTACGCGAAGGACTACGTCGAAGCGATGTGGCTGATGCTCCAGGCGAAGGAGCCCGAAGACTTCGTGATCGCCACCGGCGAAACCCACAGCGTCAGGGAATTCCTCGACGCCTGCTTCGGCCACCTCGGGCTCGACTGGAAAGAACACGTCCGCACCGATCCCCGCTACCTCCGCCCGAGCGAAGTCGATCTCCTGCTCGGCGACCCGAGCCTCGCCGAAAAGCGCCTCGGCTGGAAACCCCGCACGAGCTTCCTCGAGCTCGTGAAGCTGATGACCGAGCACGACCTCGAGCTCGCCCGCGACGAACAGCGCAGCGGCAAGTCCCTGCGATACGTCTGAGTAGGCCGCGCGCGTCGGCGGCCGTCGCGCTCTTGCCGCAGGCGACCCGCCCCGGAAGGGTGGGTCGGCGGCGGGTGCTACAATCCGGGCTGTGCGGGCGAAGCCGAAGTACTCGAACGGCCACATTCTGACCGGCGGCGTGGTGCTTGCGAACGCCCTTCTCCTCGCGACGCACGACGATGTGGGCGCGTGGACGATCTGGGTGTTGGTGCTCTCCGGCGCGTGGATGCTCGTGCCCGCCGTGGCCGAGCGCGTGCAACGCGCCCGACGCCGGCGCGACCAGCGGGCGATCTAGCGTCGCCGCTCATGCGTTCGCGCCTGAGTAGTGTCGGCCCCCTCGGCAACACTGACGACTTCAGGCACACGTTCGTGAACCGCGGGCAGCCCGGGGGAGGCCGCGGACACGAAGCGGACGGCGCTGTTCGGAATTCGATAGGCCGAGCGACGGCCCACGCGGTGGGCGCGACAAACGGCGTCTCCTCGTCCGCGCTGCGTCGTGAACCGGCGGGCGGGGCGCAGTGGGCGCGTCTTTGCAGATCGGTATCATGCGCGCGCGCTGAAGACGCCGCGCGAGGCGCGGGCGGCGCTCGTTCACGTGTTGATGAATGCACGGAACCATGCGCGCGCGGCGGGGCCGCTCGCGCATGGTTTTGGTGATTTCTGCTCGTCGGCTGCGTGGTTCGCGGGATGGCGGCGGCCGCGCGAGCTCGTGTTCGGGCTCGGCGCGCACGATGCGGCGGCGCCCGTCGTACCGCCCCGCACCTGGCTTCTGCGCGTGGGCGCGGCGCGAGCGGGCCCGGTCGACCCGGATGACGAACCTTCCTGAACCACACCCCCTAGCGGGCCCTCAAGGGCGAGGGGAGAATTGGACAATCTTCGGCCGGGGGACTACGAAAGACCCGTGCGCGATGCGACTTTCTTGAAGGGGCGCTCAAAGCGAACGACTGACCGCCGGCGTTCCGGCACCGTGATCGGCAAGCGGCGCTGGCGCGGTTTCACCACGCTCGGCTCGCTCGGCGTGCTCGGCTGGACGGCGGTCGTCCACGGCTGCGGCGGCTCCGAGTTCTGCGCCGCGGACAGCTACGAGTGTGGCACCCCCGCGGCCGGCGCAGGCGGGAACGCGGGAACGGCCGGTGCATCGGGTAGCAGCTCCGGCGGCAAAGCGGGCGCGGGCGGCACGGCCGGGCGCGGCGGCAACGCCGGCACGGGCGGCAAGGCAGGCAGCGCAGGCGGCGGCACCGGAGGCGACGCGGGTGCGTCCGGATCCGGGGCCGAAGGCGGCGCGTCCGGCGGCGGAGGCGAAGGCGGCAAGGGCGACCCACCGCCGCCCACCTGCGATCCGAACGCACCGGTCGCAGGCTGCGTGCCGGACGCCGACAACGGCATCTTCGTTTCGCCGACCGGCAACGATGGCAACGACGGCACCCCCACCTCACCGCTCGCCACCATCGGTGCCGCCATCGAGCGCGCCGCGAATAGCCCGGCGCCCATCTTCGTCTGCTCGGGCACCTTCGACGAAAGCGTCCTCGTCACCACCGACGACATTGCCCTTCACGGCGGCTTCGCCTGCCCCACTGGCGGCGCCCCCTGGGTCTACGACGAGACCGAACGCGCCCGGATTTCGCCCACCGATCCCGGATACGCCCTCAAGGTGACGAACGTGAGCGGCCTCACCGTGTCGGACCTCGACCTTC
>Ga0315910_10002315_pt1 | contig 16855 bp, 12 predicted proteins | sample EdamamesoilMG_FD_204470 | JGI IMG/M metagenome (GOLD analysis project Ga0315910, IMG submission 204470) | Garden soil microbial communities collected in Santa Monica, California, United States - Edamame soil | ecosystem: Environmental > Terrestrial > Soil > Garden | place: USA: California... | reverse complement strand
ATCGGCTGGCGGCTACTGTTCGGATGTGCCCGTGCCAGTGCCGCCGATGTTGCTCTCCCCGGCTGCCTCGTCCGGCGCCGCGGCGACGGACGGGGGCGGCGAGCCCGACGTGGAGTCACTCGCACACGCGAAGGCGAGCACAGACATGACAAACCCCAGGCAGTTCCCGTATCTCTTAAACATGTGCCTTTGACCCTTCACTGACGCTTCCCTGCGAGGCTGCGTCTGCAGAGAAGAGAAAAACACTCCGACACGATCACCTCGAAAAATCGCCCACGCATCGAGACGGCTGTTCCCTTCAAGGAACCGGCAGCTCGAACGCGACGGCGAAGTTCGGTTGGGCTCTCTGGGTGGTCGCGCCCACGAATGGATCACTGTCGCGCAGTCGGCCCCAGTGAAGCGTGCCCGTGAATGGAACGGTCATCGGCTCGGCCGCGCTGCCCGACATGGCATAACCCACAATCACGGTCGCGGGCAGGTCCGCCGCCGCAGTGACCTGGACGGTGTCCCCCTGAATGGCGACAGAGCTGATCGCCAGGGGGGCCCCAGCGCCGTCCCGGAGCTCGAACCCCTGACCAGCGCTCCATTCCGTCAAGCTCGTCTGGTGCGGCAGCTGAAATGTTTCCTCCCAGGCGAGCGGCAGAACCGGCACGTGAAACGTCACGCTGACCACACGCCCAGCCCGTGCGACCGCCGTCGGCTGGAGCGGCTGCCAGCCACTTCGGGAGAGCTGGCGCTCGTAAAACACCTGCGCGTACTTCTCCCCGAGCAGCTCGTAACCGTCCACGATCAGGTGGACGTAGTCGTCGGTGTACGGATACTGGTACTTTGGCCCGGAGCAGACCACGTCGCTCGGGTGCTCGACCCCGAGTTGCCAGGCGGCGAGCGTCGAGGCAGAGCGCTCGCCGCTGGAATTCTGCTGCGATATGATCATCAATGGCGGCTCGGTCTGGCCGGTGATGGCGGGGAGGTCGATGCTGTAGTCCTCCCAGAGTTGGTAGAGTCGATCACCGTAGGTGGCGTCACCGGCGTCACACTCTCCATGGGTAACGGTGATCGCGCCTACACCATAGGTCCGGCCGGCGGCCTGCGCCAAGCGCGTGATGGCGCGCGTCTCGATCAGCGTCGCCTCATAGGCGCGGCCGTTCAGGCCCATCGGCATGGCGTCCTTGGCCAGGTAAATGAGGCACTGGCCGTTCTCGCCCACGGCGCCGTGGACGCTCACGAAGTCGCCCGCTGCGGCCTCAGCCACGGACGCCGTGAGTTGGTTGGCCATCGCCGCGTGCGGGGTCTCGCCGTTGAAGGCGATATTCTCGGGCCACGAGCTCGGGTATGTCGGAGCAATACGCCCCAGCGGCTCTGTCAACGGCACCATGGCGAGCGTTGCATCGTTCGCATCCACCGGCCACGGCAAGCTCCCCGTCGAAAGCTTCAGGTTCCGGAACGACGGCGTCGTCAGCCGGACCGTGCCAGCCTGCGTATTGCGAGCGTTACCTGGCTCTCCCACCGATAAGCTCTGGCCCGTACCAACGATACCGTTCCAGTCGAACGGGATGTTGAGCGGACGCGCGCCACCCTGGGTACCCGCTGATGCATCGGCGGCGTCTCCTGCACTCGCTCCGCCGCCTCCGCTCCCGCCCTTGATGCCACTGACGCCGTCGAGGCCGGCAGGGCTCGCGCCGCTCCCGGGGCTCGGGCTCTCGCCCGGAGAAGTGCCGCCCGTGCTCGCGCCGCTCACTCCAGCTGGGCTAGCACCATTGGCGAGCCCGGCCTCCTGAGCGCCTCCGTTCGCGTCGGCGCTCGACCCGGAGCCGCAGTGGGCCGTCAACCCCACGAGGCAAAGGAGTGCCGCATACGAGATTTCGACAGGTCCTCTCATCGGAGTCACCAGCACGTTCGATTCGCTCGAGCAGTGGCTGACCATCAGGGCGCCGCAAAGATGCTCGCAGGCACCGAGGTCGCGCGAACGCCGTTCGTGCCATTGATGATGTCATTGCCCCAGTTGGTGAGGTCCGAAGCGCTGCCGTCGACGCTCAAGTCGAGGTAGCCGACGTCTTGACTATTGCCGGTCCATGACCAGGCGAGATACCCCACTCCAGTGCGCGCGGCCTCGGCGACCATCGCCTGATAGGGCACGGGGATGGGCTGCCCGTTGCGGTTGCCGTGTTGAAAGCCGAACTCTCCTACGATGATCGGCAGGTTGCCCATCTGAGCACCACGTAAGACGTCCAGCATCGTCTGAGAGCTCTCGTAAGCCTGGTACATGTGCGTGCTGAACAGGATGTTGTGTTGCGGATCAAAATCGAGCAGCTCTCGGCCCCGCGTCACGATTGTGTTCCCCCTCTGGCCATAATCATTGGCATCAATGACGAGCGTGTGATTGATGCCCGCGTCGCGCAGCACGCCGATCGCCTGGCGGTACGCCTCCACCCAGGTATCGTCCGCGGTCTGAAAGGCGCCCCACTCGTTGGCGATGTTGACCAGGAGGTAGGGCTCGAACTCCAGCAGGATATCGCGCATTTCATCGACGTAATATTGCGCCATGCGCGCCGGGTCGTTCACGTCTTGGCTGCCCGTGATGTCGTGCAATTCGACCATTGGCACCATCCCGAGCTCGACCGAGCGCTCGATCGATGCGCGGATGATCTGCGTCGATTCGAAGCGCGTCTCCCATACGAGGCGCACGGCGTTAGATTGCGTCGAGGCAATCTCATCGAGCCAGTTGAGCGCGTCATCTTGAAACCATGCGACGGGGTGATTGATCCCGCGCATGACGAAATCCGCGCCAAGGCGGTCGAAGAGGCGGCCGCCCGACACGAAGAACCCTGTCGAGAGGTTGTCCGCCGGCCGCGGCGTGTTGCCTTCCGGAATCTGAGGCGGCAGCGCTGGTATGGGTGCAGCGACCGGAACGTCGCACAACTCGCCTTCCAGCTCGAGATCGGAGTCCGGGACCAGGCAGCTGCGGTCGCCTTCGTAACCCCACCCATCACTGACGTTCTGAGCGTCGGGGTCGGTCGAAGCATCGACGCAGACTGGCGTGCAGATATCATCGACGATGCGCCCGTTGCCAATCTCCACGTCCGCTGGCAGCGCAGGAGCGGCGTCGCCGGGGCCTTCCGCGCTCGGCATCGTCGGGTCGCGGCCAATGGCGGGGTTCGCCCCTTCCATGGAGTCTGTTGGTGCGGGCAACGCCGGTACCGTATCAGGTGCGGCCTGCGATGGAGGCGTGCCTTCCAAGCTCGTCTCGTCGCCAGCGCCCCCGCTGAACGGCGGCGCCACGAAGCCGTCATCTCCGCCGCTCCCGCATCCCACCGAGTAAAGAATGCCTAAAAGGGTTCGACACACCGATCCGACTCGTCGCATGCGGGGGACTGTATCAGGAGCACTCGTGCACAGCAATTCGTGCGAGACGCCGTTCATCTCGTCGCGTGGCTGCGAAGTGAGACTGTTATCGCGTCGCGAACTCACGCGAAAAGTACAGGCGTCGCTCGCGTGTGCGCTGCCCGTGCCTTGGTCGCGTGCGGCTGGAAGCGTTACCACTCGACGTCGAGAAGCTTTCCGGGCTGATGTCAATCATCGGAGCTCACGACGCATATCCGCCTGATGAATTGAATCGATTCACCCGTTGGTCTCCGAAAAGCGTTTCCCGTAACGAGTCGAGCGAAGCGCTGGTTCCGTTCGCCTGTCATCGAGGTGGAACGCTTCGACCCTTCGCCAAGCCACATGGCTCGAATGAGAGTGGATGCGCGTCGAAGCCAAAGATTCCGCGCTGAGCGGAGCGAATGGCGCGGCAAGCTCGTCGAGATGCGATTGGCACGCCTGTATACCGGTCAGCGCTACGCGTGTGAGCGCGCCACGCGCGTCGCCCGACAAGCAGGAAACGCCTGCAAACGCCCGCGGCGCACTGGAATCGTTTCCGGACCCCACCCTGACTAAACTGACGACGGATACGATGGCCCGACCGACCGTGCCCGCTCGCTGCACGAATGGCAGCATAGCAGGCGCACTACAGCTCTCGTTGGCGCGGCACTGCCGTCGAGTGAAGGCGCGCAAGCCGCCGCCAGCGCCATTCGAGAATAAAGGCGGCCTCGCCACACCACAAAAGGAAAAAGCGTGCAGCGAGGCCATATGGCGAGACGTTACCCGATGGCTGATTCGGGGCGTGTCATCGTCGTCGCTCACAATCATGCCGTGCAACAACGGCGACGTCGAGTCCATTCGTTCACCGGATTCGCGCCGTTCAACGGACGCGACGTCATCGAGCTCATCGAGCTCGTCGAGATGACCTGTCGCCAGACCATGCACGGCGCGGCGCTCGTGCCACGAGCGAACGCTCGGCGCAGTGTTAACGCACCCCGCCCCCTCCGCCTCCCCTGTCGTGGAGGCGGAGGGGGGAGTGCAACCCCCAGACCGGTGAGCTCGCGGCTATGGGTCAGAAGTCCATGCGCAATCGAACGCCCGCCATGCGGGGGTCGTTGAAGAAGCGGACGTTGTTACCGGATGTCGATCCGATGTTGGTTGCGTACACGGTGTCGAACACGTTGTTGACGAACCCCCGGATCGAGACCATGCCGTCCGTGCGACGCCATCCGAAGCCAATGTTAAAGACGGTGTAGGTCGGCACCTTGTCGTAGAGTCGCTCCAGGTTGTTCGCAAGCACGTTGTATTGCTGATTGAACGCGTCATCCGGGTCGTTGGGGTCGTCCGCCTCGATGGGCTGCGGCGCGCCCGTGATCGGGTTGATGCCCCAGCCCGGCCCGCGCGGGGCGAAGCGAGTGCCATCACCATTGAACGGTGTGAAGAAGTGTGGGCCGCGCGTCTGCCCCTGCACGATCCAGTCGAAGTTGCCGATCTCGGTGAAGATCAGCTGCGAGAGGCTGTAGTTGAAGGTGTAGGGGGAGACGCGCGGCAACCAGTAGCCACCGATATCCACCTGGGCGGGGGCCGTGCCAAGGCCAAGGCGGCCGTCATTGACCAGCGTTCCGTCCGGGAAGCGGCTGTCCTGGAACAGTGCGTGAAGGTCCACCTCGAGGCCCAGCGGTAGCGAGTACAGCGCGTCCACGTCTAAACCATACATCAGCGCGTTGTTCTGGGCGTTCTGGCGCGCCGCCGAGCCGCCTCGGTTGTCCGGGTAGGGCTCGCCCGTCAACGGGTCGATGGCGACGTTGCCCTGGGCGTCGAGCGGTGGCGCTTCGCCCACAGTGATGATGGTCTGGAACTGAAGGTCGGCATACCGATACGCGAACGCTGAAGCGTTGAGGCGAAGCTTGCGATCCATCATCAGGTTCTTGGAGCCGAGTTCCAGTGCGTAGACCGTCTCCGGGCCGTAGTCGGGGGTGAGGTACTCGCCGGCCGCATCCGGGTTCGGGATGCTGTCGTTGAAGCCGCCCGCCTTGTGGCCGCTGCTGAAGGTCAGATACAGCAGATTGTCCTTGGTCACGTCGTATTCCGTGCCGAGGCGGAAGTCGAAGTAGTCGTCATCACGCTCGCCGTTCTGGGGCCGCGGGTTGGTGAAGTTGCTGGCTACCTGGGGGCGCACGCCATAAGCGCAACGGAAGTTCCCGTTCGCATCTGTCGTCAGACGATCTGGGATGTTGATCACTGACCCCGTACCGCCGGTGGTGAGCTGGATCTCCGAAGGCGGGTCATTGCACAATGCGATCGCCGTCTCGTCGCGTTCGCCAAAGCTCTGGATCCCGTCCAGGAAAAAGTTGACACGTTCCTCGGGGGTGGAGCCGGCGCTGGGCACATCGTAGTTGCTGCGGCTGAGCCCCTTGTAACGGAAACCCTCTGTCCCATAACGCCCAATGCCAGCGCTCGCCAGACCCTGGTTGGTGCACTCGCCCTGGGTGTTTTGTTCGGCACACAGGCTGAGCCCCACCTGCGGCAAGTTGCTGCCGATCATCCAGAGGCCGCCGAGGCGGTCCTTGTGCTCGATCGAGTAGCGCAATCCAGCGAGGAGGCGCCAGTCGTCGGTCACCTTGAAGGTCATGTCGCCATAGCCCGCGTAGGTGTAGCCGACCGTCGACGGCATGTTGAACTCGTTGAAGCCCCCGTCCGGGTCGCCGGTGATCTGTCCGAGAAACTGAGCCTGATCCTCGTAGAAGGTGAATAGGCCGAGGCTCCACACCACGCGCTGGTCGTCCGGAGACGCGAACCGGAGCTCACCAACCACAGATTTTGACGTGTGATCTTGTTGCGAGGCGAAGGACCACGAGTCCCAGTCCTGATTACCGATTTCATCTGGGTCGGGGAAGTAGCCCGCGTTGGAGCCCGAGGTGAGGTCCCAATCTTGGAACCGATAGCTCCCGAGGAGCTCGACAGTAAACGGGCCAGCATCGTAGTTGACGTCCATGCGGACGCCCCAATGCTCAGTCTGGGCGGACGGATATCTACCACGGCGGAACACCCGCCGCGGGTTGTCGAGGCTGTCCGGATCGATCGGGTCCAGAAAGTCGTCCGTCTGGTCCAGTGGCGTGCCGGCGTCGTTCTGGTTATTCAGCAGGCCGATCATGTTGGCGCCGTTCCATCCAACGCCACGTTGCAGCGTGTAATCACCCGCCAGGACGATATCGAGCTGGGAGCTGGGCTGGATACGGAGTTGCCCCTTGAACGCGAGATCGTTTGCATTCTGTGACCCAGGCAGGTACTCGAGCGGACCCGCATTCTCCCAGGTCTCGTCCATACTGTTGGACGCCCCGGCGGCGCGCAGGGCGACGTGGTCGCCGATGGGGATGTTGACCATGGCCTGGTAGGTTCGTTGCCGGTAGGTGCCGAAGGTGACTTCGCCCGAGGTCTGAAACTCTCCGAGGACGGCAGGCTTGCTGATGATGTTGATCGAGCCACCAGTCGCGTTGCGACCACGGACCGTGCCTTGTGGGCCGCTGTTGACCTCCACGCGCTCGACATCCAGATACGCTGCGTTCAGGCCTCGAGGACGGGGCAAGTAGACGTTGTCGAGGTGGACGGCCACGGCGGGGTCACCGAGCTCGGTCGTGTTGTCCGAGCCGACGCCGCGAATGTAGATCGTGGCTGAGCCTTGCTCGTTGACGCCGATCTGGACGCCGGGCACGACCTGCGACATTTGCATGACGCTGGTCACGCCGATATTCTTCAGCTGGGATTCGGAGAATGCCGCCGCCGTTCCGGAGTAGTCCTGTAGGTCCTTCTTGCGCCGGTCGACGGTGATGATGACCTCATCCATCCCGGACTGGGCGGAGCCATCGGTCGCGTCGATGGGCACGTCCTCCGGCAAGGGCTCGTCGAGCGCCACATCGTCCTTCTGTGCCGCGGGTCCGGCGGGCGGCGGGGCGTCGATCAGTGCCGCTGCCGCTGGGCTCGGGTCTGGCGGGGGGGGCGCAGCGGTCTCCACGGGTCCGGGCTCCGCAGCGGGCGGAGCAGTTGCCGGTGGAGGCTGCTGCGCCCAGCCCATCGACATCCAAAGCGCGCAGGCGACGCCGGAGCCGCCGGCGGCGGCCCTTCGCGCGAAGACGGATGTGGATAAGCCCGTGTAGGCGCGGAGCCGCCGGGAGGACGTTCGTTCGCCGACCGTGTCCATTCGCAACGCATCGTGAGTATTCATACCGATAGGTCTCTTCTGCTCGAGGTATCCCTCGCCGTCCGCAGCGGAGCAGCTCTGCAATGCACACTGCTCCCGATTCGTCGCCGGGCGGTGGGTGCACCCCATGAACAACGAAGACGGCAAAGCTGTCGTGCGTCTCGGGCGAAGCAAAGCTGTGTCGAGCCTGCTGCGTCCGCGACGTCGGAGCGAGAGTACAGCGAAACGCGTTGATCCGGTAACGATTCCAACACCGCTTCGTGCAGTTGGTGCGCACTCGCGAGCTACGAACCGTCCGTCTGTCATCACGCCGCATGGTGTCGCACGCGCACTGAAAGCGCTTCGTGATGAAAGCGCGGCGCCTATCGGGCAAGTCGACCTGCGACGCGTTGCGCTCGTGGAACCGCTTTCTACGTCGGCGCTCGCGACCTCTACTCGAGCTCGTCCAGCACGACGAGTGACACGGCGTGTCGCTCGATGGCGAACTCCACACGGGCAACACCGCTTCCGACGGAGATGGACGTCGGCGCGCCTTCGAGCAGGGCCAGGTCGCTCGATCTCTCGAGGGTGGCATACTCTGACGGCGTCGGGGTCGCCGGAGAGCCGAGCGCCACCCAGGCGCCGTGGCTATTGCTGTGATGGATATCCACGCGATAGTGCCGGAGGCGGGCCCTGCTGGCGGACGGGGGCAACCCAGTGGCAACGAGCTGGACCCACGCGTCGGGGCCGCCGACATCGTCGTCATGGTAATGCCAGACGAGGACGGTCAGCGCGCGGCTTCCGGAGCTCGCGAGCACGCCGACGTCCGGCCGTTCACGGACGCCCCTCGCCAGTATCTGTGGCAGTGGGATTGCTCCGCTGCTCGATGCCGACAACTGTCCGAGCCCATCCGGGCGAACATGCGGAATACGTTGAATACCGCCAGCGGAAGCCCGTTGGTGGCCACCTGCCTAAACCCCGCGAGATAGGGCTGGTCGGCGAACGTAAAAGCCCAGGTGATGGCGCCCTCGAGCTGGGCGCCGTGCTTCGCTGCTAGCTCCATCTTTCAGGGAAAGGCGGCGGCGGTGTAACTCGCATACAGAATGAGACCGGCGCCGAGGATCCCATCGACGATGCTCCAGTCGTAGTGAGGCCTGCCCAGAACCTCTGTATAAGCGTTGGTCGAGCCCCATTTCAGCGCCGGGCTACCGTCGCCGCTCGTCAGCAAGTTGTGGGGTCCGCTTGGATGCGCGGCGTCGACCTCGACGTTCACGCGGAATGCGCCCGGGGGCGGGGAAGGAGTTCCAGTCGACGACGTCGCCGTGCATGCGGCGCACAGGACGGAGCAAAGGAGAATCCGACTGGGTCGCAGGGCGCGATGCGCCGTGAAGGGTGTGAAAGCGATTTTGCATGTTTGTGCCGGACGTGAACGAAGCGTCGATGTGGCGGTCCGAAGCCACGAACGTCACCCGAGCACGTGATGCGACAGGGCTTGGAAAGCGCTTCCACTCCATCGATGCGAGATCTCGCCGAAGCTCGATGATTTGCCGAACCAGTCGATAAAAGCGCTTTCAAGCGTCGTTCGTCGCTCGCGAGTCGACCACGACTTTTGCCGCAGCACTCCAACGCGTGACGGGTGGTAGGGTATCGTTTTCACATCGACTCGTTTTCGATGTACGATGTCTCCCCGGTCGGCAGTGCGGTGCTTGCGCTAGGCGCTCCGCTTTGCCGCGTCACACGCACGCCAGCACGGGTCCTGGCGGGGAGATAGAAATCATGCACTTTCGCACCATCATCGGGTCCTTGTTGCTGCTGCCGTTCATTGGATGCTCGTCGGATGACGGAGCCGAGACTCAAACGCTGAACTCCCCCGCTCCGGGCGCGACGATCCCGGACGTCGGTGCGCCGCCACCGGCACCCGGCGAGACGCCGACACCAGCGGAGCCCGGCTCGACCATGTCGACAGCCGGCGGCGAGGGAATTCAGGCAGGTGCCGAGACGCCTCTAGATCCGAACGCGACGCCCCCCGCCGATGGCATGGGCACGCCGCCAGCGCCGGCGCCGCCAGCGCAGCAGCCCAGTGCGCCGACGGGCGAGGTCGGCGCCGCCTGCACGCGGGAGTTCCCGGTGCCAACTCTCGATCAGTTGACGAGTAACCCACGGCTGCCGGACCCGTTCACGTTCTTCGACGGCACGCCGGTGCTCTCGACGGAGGACTGGGTGTGTCGCCAGAAAGAGATCCGTCTGTTCGCCGAGAGCTTCATCTTCGGGCGCAAGCCCGGCCCCCCGGACTCGCTCATCGCGTCTTTCGCCGACGGCACGCTCACCATCGACATGGCCCGCAACGGTCAGACCATGCGCATGGAGGTGCCCGTGACGCAGCCCACCGGCGAGGGGCCGTTTCCAGGGATCATCACCATCGGTGATGGGGTGCCTCCGGGTGTCGCCAACATCGAGTACTCGCAGCGTGGCAACTCCGTCAAGGATCGCCTGGCCGCGCCTGCACAAGGCTTCGGCCGCCCGGCGCCGTCGGGCGACTTCTATCGGTTGTATCCGGAGTTCACCAGCACTGGCTCGCTGATGGCATGGGCGTGGGGGGCGAGCCGGGTGATCGACGCGCTGGAACAGACCGTGGGGCAGCATAACATCGACCCGGCACGGTTGTCGTCGCTCGGGTGCTCGCGAGACGGCAAGACGTCGGCCACGATCGGACTATTCGACGAGCGTATCGCGCTGGTCGCGGCCAAGTCGCCTGGGTCGGGCACGACCAGCGCCTGGCGTATCGCCTACGATGAGCTGAACGCCGGTGGCTCCGCCGAGCAGACGGCAGCGCAGATTTTCCGCGAGAACACCTGGCTCGGTGAAGTGTTCGCGCCGTTTGCGCCCCCCGAGAACGCGCCGATTGAGGAGCGCATCGCCGCCATCGAGAACCTGCCCATCGACCAGCATCTCGTGCTCGCTCTGGCCTGGCCGCGCCCGCTCATCATGATGGAGGGAACGAACGACAGTTGGAACTGCCCGCTCTGTTCCTTTGAGACGATGAGCTATACGCGCCTCGTCTACGAGGCGCTCGGTACGGCGGACTCGATTAGCTTTCCCCAGCCTGCCCACGGGCACTGCGCGCAGGCGGGCACCTTCGCCGACCAGTTCTATGGAGCCTTCGTCGACCGCTTCCTGCGTGGCGACCAGGCCGTGAGCACGGCTGGCCTATTCGATACGGACGCAGCGTTCACCTTCGATGCCAACCGCTGGCAGGACGGCGACGTCCCCACGTTGCAATGAACTGCCGCCGAGGCGTCAGCGCCAGCGTGTGAGAAGCGGACGAGGCCCGATGCCGTGTGTCGGCATCGGGCCTTCTTCGAACTTGGTCGTTGCCGGGCGCCGGCGCTCGGAACTCACTGACAGGTGTACGTCGTACTGCTCCAGGCGGACTTGACGAACTTTGCGCTCGTGCCGGCGCACGAGCAGCACTGGCCAGCAACGTTGGAGGTGCTGATCTTCAGGCAGGCGGCGGTGCAGGCGCCCGAGGTCGTGGTCGAGGAATCGTTCAGACCATAGGTCGGGTCGATCGCCACCTGGTTGCCACTCACCTGCTGTGCGATGAAGGGGTTCACATCCGCGCCCGTCGGGGTCTGTTTGCCACCGGCGAAGATCAGCTGCACGTAGGTGTCGGCGGGAGCGTCCAGGGGCAAGCTGTTGGGCTGTGAGATGTCGTACCAGTAGTAATCGCCGCACGGGCCACCGGACGCCTTGCGATTGAACTTCAGGCGGTGTGGCTCGCCGGCCGTGATGGGAGCGAGCGTCAACGTGTTGTGAGCCTGCCAGGACGCGCTCCCCTGGGTGAGCTGGGCACCGCTCGAGGTCGAGCCGGACCCCACCCCCACCGTGACGCTGTGGCGGCTCCAGAGGATATGCTTACCCTCGCCGTTCGGCGTGGAGTAGAAACGCTGGCTATCGGCGGTCGAACATTTGCGCTGCACCATCGCGCTGGTCTTGCTGTTCGGGTCGGCCAGGTCGAGACACGAGCCGTTGCGTCGATTGATGAGCTGGTAGCGGGTGTCATCCACCTTGGTGACGTACCAGTGGAAGCGGTCGTCAGTCGCCGAATAGGCTTGCTGCACCACGCTCACGCCATCGTTCAGGCTGTCACTGGAAGGCGCGATCGCCATGCCCGTGTGCTGGACCTTGATGCTGTACACGGCGGTCGCCACATCCACGAGGGGAACGTGCCCAGAGCCGACCTTCTCGAACACATAACGGTGGTTCGGCTGCGTGCCACTGAAGGCGTTCTGGACGACGGCGGCGTTGTTCGCCGTCGAAGAGCCGGATACCGCCACGCTGCGCAGGTGCGCCGTCCGGATCGAGAAGACGTTCGTGTCCATGTCCGCAAAGTTGAAGCCCTGCGAGAAGTTCCCCGTGTTGCACGCGGCCTGCACCATGTTCTGGTCGGCGTTGGAGTTTGTTCCGAGCGCCATGCATAGGCCGCTCTTCACGTTGACGAGTTGGTGCACGGTGCCGTTGAGCACGACGCGCCACTGGGCCGCGGTCGTCCCGGTGTACTGATCGGATTGCTGAATCGTGGCACCCACGGCGGTCGAGCCAGCCGCCGGTACGACATACTTGCCGCTCGACACGGATTTGATGCGGTAGACACCCTTGTCGACCTTCAGCATCTTGGTGACCAGGCCATCGAGCTTCGACTTCTGAGTGCCGTACCAGCTCGTGAGTTTGTTGCGGTAGGTCGCCGGGCTGTGGTTCTTGATGATGCTCGCGGCGTCGTCTTGCAGCCGAAGCAGCGCGATGATGTTCTGGCAACCCGAGCCACAGTGTAATTTCCCCGTTGCGGACAGCTCGAGCTTGCCGCTCTTCACCTCGAAGTCGGTGTTCACGTCCCAGCGACCGAGCTCGTTGCCGATGGCGACGGCCAGCGCCGCCGACAGGGCGTTGCTATCGTCGCCACCACAAGCCGCCGTCACAGCCTGCTCCGCCATGCCGTACTCGACATCCTCGGACAACTCGGGGTCGAAGCCCTCTTCAGTCTCGTAGTCATACGCCGAGCCGCAGCCGGCGACGAGGGCGATGCTGGTAAATATCTTGAGGCTACGCACGAGGTTCTTCGACACGCCCATTGGGGCAGCTCTTTCCGAGGCTTGTTTGTGGAACGTGAGGTCGCTGCCGGCTCGCGAGCACCGTCCTCCGGAACGCCGATGGCGGCGTCCTAACCCAGTTAATGCAGCGCCTGTGCCAGCTGGCGCCAAAGACCGGGCGAGCCCGTCGATGTTGCTCGCTCTGAGCAGGAGGAGAGCCATTAACCGAATGAGTCCGAGCGGATGCGGCATCGTTGGGCGCGACGGCACGGCACCTGCATGAAGCCACGGCGCGGCCCGGGCGCTGCGCAACGTGTGCAGTGGCGTGCACAGGCAGGCCGCGATGCTCGGTTCGTGCACGGTCAGGACCAGGAGCAGGCCGCTCCCGAGAAAGAGCGGCTCCGCTTTTCGCCGATGCTAGCGGCTCGAGGGCATCAGTCGCGACGGATTTCAGTCGACGGAGCTACTGACCGCCAGCGCGCATCAGGGCCGCTTCCGCACAGCGTCACGTCCAGGTCGGTAAGGTGCACCTGGAGGCCCAAGCCCGCCAGGCGGCGGATGTTCTGCGCGATCGCCGCCGTGCTGCGCCCGTTGTCGGCGGTGGAGGTAATATTCATCTGCAGCCTTACGCCGTCGATCGGGATACCCCGCGGGACCATGCTCTGGGCCATGGAAAACACCGCGTTCGCTTTGGCGGGCGTCCCCTCCGCGTTGTAGTCGTTGTAAGAACAGCAACGTGTCAGGGTCTGCCGCTCGCGCGATCTGGAACGCCCGGTCGTCCGTCGATGCTAGGGCTGGCGCTGGCTTGCTGCACGCGGCGGCGATAGGCACCTGGCGGCATACCAAGCTCGCGCTGGAACGCGAGGCTCAGCCTTGCCGCGTTCGTGAAGCCGCTACGCTTGGCAACCTCGGTCATGCTCAGCGTTGTCGTGTGCAGAAGCCTCTTGGCTGCATCGATGTGGGCGAGCCGTATTTCTTCCACCACTGTCCTGTCGAGCACCCGGCGGAACCGCCTCTCGAGGCGTTGGCGCCCGCCGCCGAGGGCGCGTGCAACCATCGGCACGCTCACACGCCGGTCCGCGTGCGAACGAATCCATCGAACGGCTTCGGCTACCAGTGCGTCATCTATGGCCAGAATATCCGTGGAGCGGCGGGCATGAACGGCGATAGGGTCGCAGATGATCTGCTGGCACTCTGGGGCTCGCCCCGATAGCGCTCGCTGAACGAGCGTAGCGGCATGCCTGCCCAGATCCATCCACGGAATCATGACACTGGAGAGAGGGGGCGCCAACAATTCGCATTCCACGACGTCGTTGTCGACGCCAATGAGCAGTAGATCCTCCGGAACTCGCATGCCTGCCAAACGGACGATACGCGAGACGACGCGAGCCCAGCGATCGGTGCAGGTGAAAATGCCACAGGGCTTGGGCAGGGCGAGCAGCCAGGCTCCCATTGCGGTCGGTTCTTCGGCTCTCCGATCGGGCCGGGCCGGGTCACTGCCCCACCCGATAGGCACGCTGGCACCCGCGGCGCGGGCGCGCTCGATGAAGGCACGCTCGCGAGCGACGGCGCATGGCGTGTCATCGAAGCGAACCGTGGTGACCCGGCGTAGGCCTGTGGCGAGGAGGTGCTCCAGCGCTAGCCCTGCGATGGCCTCTTCATCGACGCATGCGGACGCAATCCCTTCGGACGTGCGATCGACCGCCACGGCGATGACCGACGCGGGAGCGAGCGCATCAAGGGATTGCCCGAGCGAGTCAGGCCCGAGCACCACCACCCGCGGCGAATACTCCCGCGTCAATCCTTCGAGATCCGCGGGCGCCTGATAGTGGAGCACCAGCCAGCCGCGCTCGTAGGCGACCTCCATGAAGCCGCGCAGGATCCCGCTCGACCACGCGGGGCCCGCATTGAGTATGATGAGAACCCGTGGCGCTTCCATCGAGCGCGGGGATGATAGCAGGCACCCCATCGCTCGGGCAGTGTGCTGCTTGGGTGAAGATGGCGGGCCTGGTCGCACTCACGGGGAGTTTCGCGCTGCCTGGCGATCCGGGTGTCCGTGGCGTCCTTAAACCTGAACGAAGGGTTGTGCCGCGCGACAGACGCGGCCGCTGGGGACCGCCTTGCAGCGGGATAGATTGTCCCGAGACCTGGATGGCAGCCAAGGCAGGAAGCGGCCCCGGAAAAGTGCTGCGTGACTCGACGTCGAGACGCAAAATGGAATTTTGAGAGTGAATAAAGGGTATGCTCGGAAGCGGGCGAGCCGCGCGCATCCGCCAAATGATGAGTCGGAGCTGGCGCGCGCGACGCGATCCGAGGGCCCTATGCTAGCGTGCGCACATGGCTGAAACCCCGCGCCCGTCTCCCTTGGCAGCAGACCGACGCCGGCGGTCGGTCGCGCGCGGCGACACGAGGGGAGCTACGCAAAAGGCCACGATTCACCTCGTCGCCGAAAAGGCGGATGTGGCCATCAGCACCGTATCGCGTGTGATCAACGGCCGTTGCGTCAGCGCAGCTCTCAAGGACCGGGTTCAGCGCGTCATTGACGAGCTCGGCTATTCCCCGTCCGTCGCTGCGCAAAGCCTCGCGCAACGCCGCACTGGGTGCATTGGCCTGGCTGTGAACTCGACGCAGAGCCTCTGGTTTTCGCAAATCCTCGCAGGGCTCGAGGAGGCTCTTGCGCCCAGTAAGAAGAGCCTGATCCTGGCCAGCCTGGTGCTCGAGAACCGCTTCGATCCGAGCACTGTTCTCGCATGGGTGTTAGAGGGGCGCGTCGATGGGCTGATATTGGTCCGCTATTCGCAGAGGGATCGGCCTTTGCTCGACGCCGCGGCAAAGGCCGGGTTGCCCGTCGCGCTGATGACGCCCGACGTATCGGCCCCAGCAGATTTCACCGTGCGTAGCGACAACGTCAATGCGGGGCGGTTGGTCGCGGAGCACCTGGCGAGGCTCGGGCACCGCGAGGTCGCCTTCGCTGGGGGGCCGGCGGAGTCGCTCGACACGCGCCATCGGCTGCAGGGGCTGGAGGCGGGGCTGCGGGCGCACGGTATCTTGCTCGCGCCCGAGCGCGTCTGGTTCGCTCCAGCCTATGCTCGTGAGTCGGGGATTCAATACGCCGAGGCGTTTCTTCGCCTTTCGCCGAGCGAGCGGGCCACGGCAGTGGTGCTCGGCAACGATGCGATGGCCATTGGCTTCATGCGTACCGTTATCCAAAGCGGTCTTTCAGTGCCAGGTTCCGTGTCGGTTGTCGGCTTTGACGGCACGCGCGACGGCGAGCAGGTTTGGCCGGGGTTGACGACAGTCGTGCAGCCCACGCAGCGGATGGCGATCGCCCTCGGCCAGGCGTTGCTGGAAAGCATCGAGAAGCGCCAACCCGACCGCAACACATCCGCGGAGTTTGCGGTCGAGTTGCTCGTGCGCGAGAGCACCGCAGCGCCACGGCGACAGTGAGCGTGGCTTGACGAAAAAGCTAAATTACGTCGACGCGAAACGACGGCGCCTTTGCAGGGGCGTATGCGGCAGCTGGCATCGTCGCGCTTCGTGCGGTCGCGAGCCGCGGACATACTCGACGAAGTTCCAGTCGTCATGTGTGCACGCTGACGTTCAGCCAAACGAGAGTGTGCAACTCAGACCAGTCTGCGCAGTGGGGCGTTCACACTGCTGCGTTTGAGTTGCGCAGGCAGTGAACCGGCAGCGTGCTGAGACGCGCGGCGCGTTTCCGGCCGTTGTTTTCACCCCTCGCGAGGTCGGCGACAGGATCCTCAAACAATAGGCTCGGTTGCTGCTGGCAAGGCAAGCGTGCGACCGGAAGCCGCTGTGCCGTATCGACACACGGGCTCGGGGGAAGTCGCGCCTGGCACGTGGGCTGCATTAACGGTTAACGACAACCCACTCCCGGAGCTTCGGCTCCCTCAACGGATCGATTCAACTCTCAATGATGACAAGCTGGTTCAAGTTTTCGGGCGCACTCTCGGTCGCGTTCATTGCGTCTGCTCTGACGGCGTGCGGCGCTGGCGACATCCAGGGCCTCGAGGGTACGGACGAGTACGGCTTCGAGAGCGATGGCTCTGACTCGGAGGACGAGGCTCTGGAGTCGATTGAATTGGGAACGACCGAGCAAAGCCTGATGAGTTGTACCAACCCGGACGGCACGAACTCAGCGATGGCGGCGATCGCCGTGGCAGCGGCCCAGGAGCTCAAGCGCTGGCAGCCCACGAAGGATTTTGTGATGTTC
>Ga0315910_10002313_pt1 | contig 16856 bp, 12 predicted proteins | sample EdamamesoilMG_FD_204470 | JGI IMG/M metagenome (GOLD analysis project Ga0315910, IMG submission 204470) | Garden soil microbial communities collected in Santa Monica, California, United States - Edamame soil | ecosystem: Environmental > Terrestrial > Soil > Garden | place: USA: California... | reverse complement strand
CAGGGCATTAACTTTCCCGACCTACATCGTGGATCTTCTCGAAACTTGGGGGTGGGGGTGCGGGGCCCCTATGCTCCGGGGAAGGAGCGCGGGTGGGACGCGTGGGATCGTGCAAGGAGCGTGCGCGCGGCAGGCGCTGTGCCGGCGCTCGGGGTGGGATCCCAAGCGCAGGCTGTTCGGGCGATCTCGGGCGGTTCTCGGGCGGATCCTTCGGGCGGATCCTCGGGCGGATCTTTGGGGTGCGAACGATACCAGCAGTCGCGCGCAGCGGTCAAAGCCGGCGACCCGAAACCGGGCCGTCGCAGGGGTACTCTCGGGTCATGACAAGGAGCGCGTCCGGGAGCAGGGCCTGCAACCCCCGACAGGGGGGCCGCAGCCGCTCTGGAATCCGCGCCGGGGACCCCGGGGGCAGTCCCTGGGTGGCGCGGTCGAGCAGCCGACTACTCCGACGAGCCCTTGAGGGTGATGTCGGTGAAGCCGGCCAGGACCGAGGCGTTCAGCGCCAAGACCAGATCCGCGTAGGTGGTCGAGAACGGCTTGAACTTCGGGTCGATCGTCGCCGCACGCTCCGGTTGAGCCGTGTGCAACTGCTTCAGCCGGGCGTAGAGCTCCTCCGCGCTGGGCGTGACCATCGAGCCGACCTGGAACTGCAGCACACGGTCGGGACCGTAGCGGTAGGGGCCGCCCACCGCAGGATCCCACGGGTCGTCGCGCAGCGGCTGCAGCTTGGTGCCTTCCTTGAGGACCTTGACCACGATGTCGACCTTCTCCAGCGGAGCGGTCGGCGGCGTCGTGTTCACGCCCACGTCCTTGGGCAGGTAGGCGGTCAGCTTGCCCTCGAGCGTTTTGAACTTGATCGTGCACATGAAGAAGATCATCAGCTGGAACACGACGTCGATCATCGGCGTCATGTCCCCCTTGATCTCGTCTTGCGGTGCGGCACTTCCCATCGTCATGACTTGCCTCCTTGCCCTGCATCGGGCAGTTCCGGCGTTTCGGTTCCCGCGGCGAGTTCCACCTTCCAGATCTGGATGCCTGCTCCGCCGCAAAGTTCCATCACCTTCTGGATGTACTTGGCGGGCGTAGACTGGTCGGCGCGGATCAACAGCGGGTTGTCCGGCACCAGCAAGGGGCTCCCCGGGAAGATCGGCTTCTTGGGCATCTGCTTGGCCATGCGCGCCAAGTACTCCTTGAGCCGGTTGAACTTGTCGTCCTTCGCCGGATCGTAGTAGAGCTCGCGCTTGACCCACACCGTGCCGTCGGCCAGCACGTTGATGATCGGGCGGATCTCCAGCGGGTTGGGCTTGTCGGCCGCCGCGACCTTGGCCTTCGGCAGGTACAGCTCCTCGAGCTCCTTCTGCGTCATGTCGGTGATCAACATGAAGAAGATGATCAGCTGGAACACGACGTCGATCATCGGCGTCATGTCCATCTCCGGGGGAGCGTCGCTCTTGTCCTTCGCTAGCCTCATCGTTGGTTTGCCTCGTGAATCGTGATCGCTGCTCCGGAGGATCTAGACACGCCCCCCGCCGCGGTGACCAAACGGTTCAACTCTGCGGACGGAAGCGCTCGAAAAGGTCCTCCAGGATCGCGCCGACCTCGATGATCGAGCGCACCAGGCGGTTGCGGACCCAGGCGAAGGCCGCGACCACGGGAATGGCGATCATCAGACCTTCGAAGGTCGTCAGCAGCGCCTGGTAGATACCCGTGGCCAACTCGGCCGGGGAGGGGTTGACCGTGGTGGCGATCGTCTGGAAGGCCACGATCATGCCCTGCACCGTGCCGAACAGGCCGAGCATCGGGGCCAGCGCCGCGAGCACGCTCAGCCAGCCGACCTTCTGGTGCAGCTTGATCGCTTCCTCGTTGCCGGCTTCCTCCAGCGACTTGGTGATCACGTCGTAGGGGTGGCCGATCTTGGCGATGCCGGCGGCGCAGACGCGAGCGAAGAAGCTCTTGTCGTTCTCGCACAATTCCATCGCCTCCTGGTACTGGCCCTCGTCGAACAGGGACTGCACCTCGTCGACCAGTTCCGGCGGGGCGAGCTTCTCGCGGCGCAGGGTGACGATGTTCTCGAGCACCATCGCCAGGGCGACGATCGACAGCACGCAGATCACCCAACCGATGAAGCCCGACATCTTGATGTAGTCGAACAACGAGTTGGACGGGGCTGCCGGCGCGGCGGCATCCTGGAACGCCCAAGTCAGGGGGGAGGTGGCCGCGAGCAGTGCAACCGTCGTCGCAGCGCGCGTGAGGAACTTCGATCGAAGCATGTCGTTCATCAGACGGGGCGTCATGGTGGGTCGTGGGAGGGTGGGGGGTGGGACCGGTTCTCGAGTGTCGGACCGCGGGCAGCGCGCGCGGTTCGTCACTGGGGGACGAGTGTGGGGGTGGGGGCAGGTAGGACCAATGCGGCAGAGGGCTGCACGCACTAGGCGCGCAGGGCTGCCCTGTTTCTCAGCTCAGAGTTTCTTGAGCATCTCTCGGGCGCGGGCGGCGGCCGGGGTGTCGCCCTGGTGCTGCGTCACCGATTCCAGCAGGGCACGCGCCTGCAGGCTGGCGTCGGGGTCCCCGAGCTTGATCGTGGCGTCCGCGAGAGCGACTTGGGCAGCGGCCGCGCGGTCGCGGTCGTTGTGCTCCATGGCGCTGACCTTGGCGAACTGCAGCTGCGCCTCGCGCAGCTTGCCCTCGGCGGCCAGCGCCTGGGCCAGTCCGAAGCTGGCGCTGAAGCGCAGCGTGTCGGAAAGGCCGGTCTTTCCCGCCAGCTTGGTCTGGAAGAAGCTCACCGCCTGCCGGGCGTTGCCGCTGGCGAGCTCGGAATAGCCGTCGCCCAGGCTGCCCTCGTCCTGAAGCCGCAGCAGTCGCGGGCGCGCCGGATCGTCGGCTTCCATGGCGACCGCGGCGGCCCCGGCGACCTTCTCCAGGCTGGAGAACATCTCGCGCGCGCCGAGCGTGTCGGGGGGTTGCACCGCCAGCAGCGCACGGGCCGCGCTCAGGCCGGCCTCCAGGCACAGTTCGCGCCTGTAGCCTGCCGTCGCCCCCTCCGGCTTCCACTCGGCGTAGATCGCGCGGTACAGCTGCGCGGCTTCGGAGGTCTGGCCCGCCAGCAGCTTGGCGCGCGCCTGGACCACCCGCGCTTCGGGGACCTCGCGGTTGGTGGGGAATTCGCTCAGGAACTTCGAGGACTCCTCGACCGCCTCGGCGAAGTGCAGCGGGTCGGCGGCGCCCCAGCGCAGCAGCGCTTGCGCCGCCCACAGGCGCGCGGCGGCCTTGACCACCGGCCGCGCCGAGGCATCGCCCGCGGCGAGGCGGAACTGCGCGGCGGCGTCGGCGAACTGCGCGCGGCTGAAGTAGACGCGGCCGTCCTTGTACGCCGCCGGGACTTCGCCCCAGCTGATGCGCACCACGAGTTCGCTGTCGTACTTGGTGTCCTTGCCGGCGACGGCGACCACGACCTGGTCGAGGTTGTTGGTCGTGACCACGCCGGAGACCAGCTGGACCGAGCCGTCGCGCTTGTTGCGCACCGAGAGCTGGTCCTTCCGGACCGCGGCGGGATCCTGGGCGGACTCGAGCGTGGCGCTGCGGCTCTGTGCGCTCGCGGGCAGCGCGAGCGGCAGGCCGGCGAGCGCAAGCGCGACCAGCCCGCTCCGGCGCCCGATGAGCGAGAGCACGCTGGGAGAAGCGGCGGCCAGGGGTCGCGAGGCGACGACGGCGACCGATCGGAGGGCTTGGACCGCGCGACGGTGCATGAGTTGGCGGAGCATTCTATCTCGTGGTCGGTGGCCCACAATGGGGGAGTTCGGGCGCGCATCGGCTTCCCATGCGCATGCGCGGCTCTGGGACACGGGGGGGGCCGCGCTCACTTGGCGTTCTGCTGCAGCCACTGGAACTTCATCCGCTGGTCGGCGTTCGGCAACTCGGCCAGGGACGGGCCGTACTCGCCCTCCAGGGTCAGGAATTGGCCCTTCAAGGCGTCGCCGAACTTGCCGTCCAGCTTCGAAGCCACGTGCATGGCGTAGAGCTGGTCGAACTTCATGTCCAGCCAGGGCGGCGTGAACGAACCGTCGCGCGCCTTGACCGTCTCCAGCAGCTTGCCGAACAGCTCCAGCGACTGCTCCAGGGACTCCTTGCCGCCGACGCCAGCGACCGTGCGCACGTTCTGCGGCTTGCCGGCGTCGTTGAACGTCAGCTCCGCATAGCCCGCAAGGGTTCGCGCGTAGAGCACGGTCGTTTCCAGCGTCGCCTTCTTCGCTTCGACCAGCGGCGCGAGCACCGCTGCCGCGTCAACCATCTTCTGCTGCATCGCCAAGGCACGGCCCAGGTCTGGAAGCACGTAACGCTCCATGTCGCTCTGGTTGGCCTCGACCCCCGTGAACTTCTCGCGGATCTTGGTCAGCAGCGCTTCGGCCTTGGCCCACTCCTGCAGGTCCATCCAGTGCTTGGACTCGTTGCGCAGGTTGGCGAAGGAAGGATTGGCGCCCTTGCTGTTGCCGACCTCCAGGTAGCCGGCCATCTGGCGCAACAAGTCCTTGGCTTTCTTCTGATCGGCGGGGTCCTTGGACTCCGCGAGCTTCTGCTGCGCGGTCTGCAGCTTGAGGTAGACCTCGATCGCCGCCCGCGAAGCGAAGGCACTGGACGGGAAACGCTCGAGCAGCTTGGCGTAGGTCGCATCGACCGCCGCCTGGTTGCCCAAGCCGTACTGCGCCAGGATCACGTAGAACATCGCCGCGGGCGCCAGGCGGTCCTGGGTCAGGAAGCGGTCCTCGTAGTTGTTCAGCAGCGCGACGACCTTGTTCCAGTCGCCCTTGCCCGCATCGGCCAGGTAGTACTCGGACAGGCCCCAGTAGAAGGTCGCGGTGGCGATCGCCTCGTTGCGCTTGGCTTCCTTGCGCGTCTCGGCCGCGCCCAGGGCGTGCAGCGGATCCTTCAGGTACTTGTTGAGGTAATCGTCGAAGGCCCTGATCGCCGCGGCGAAATCGTCCTTGTCGCGGCCGATCTGGTATTCGCAGACCCCGACGAAGACCAGCGCCTTCTCGTAGCTCTCGGTGGTCGCGGGCACCTTCTTGAACTCCTCGCGCGCGCCGGCCCAGTTCTTGTCCTCGTAGAGCTTGCTCGCGCGCCGGAACACGATCTCACCGCTGGTGTCCTTGCTGTTCTGCTCGACGGCGCGCTCGGCTTCCGCGAACAGCGCCTCGATCAGCGGGTCGCCCTTGATCTTGCGCCGCACCGAGTTGACCGAGTCGTAGAAGGACTTGGAGTTGAGCCCGTCGAACTCCGGATCGCCCAGCCAGGTCGTGACCGCCTCCTGGAAGACCTGCGCGGCTTCGAGGTTGCGGTCGAGCGCCTGGTACGAGCGGCCGATCGCGTTGAGCACCTTGGGCCCGAACTCGGTGCGCACCGCGGCATCCTGCGATTCGATCGCCGAGAGCACGCGCTTGTAGGCGGCGATGCCACCGATGAAGTCGCGTTCGCCGACCTTGCCGCGCGCGGCCTCGAGCAGGATCGTGGGCGAGACTTCGACGCCCGGCTGCTCGATGATGTCGGCGATCAAGCGCTGCGCGCGCGCCGAGAGCGCGTTGCCGCGGTTGTCCTCGTTGATCTGCTGCGCCAGCGTCAGCGCCAGGTCCAGCGCCGGACGCTGCTGGCGCTTCTGCGTGAACTTGGCCTGCATTTGCTCGGCGCTGGAGAACCACTCGACGCTGCCGCCCTTGAGATCGCCGCCGACGAAGCCTCCGGCGTCGTTGAGCGCGCCGACGATGCCCAGCAGGCTCTGGTATCCGTAGGGCGGCACCAGGTCGAGGCCCTCGCGGTTCCAGACGTTCAGGAAGCGCATGCCCTCGGCGCAGGCCGCGGGCGCGTCGCCCTCGGCCATGCGCGCGCGGATCAGGCCCGGCGTGGCGAGCTGCAGCAGCGCGAAGCGGCGCTGCTTCTCGTCCTGCGGCAGTTCCTTGGCCTCCTCCGCCCACTGCTGCTCGTCGCGCGGGATCGCGATGTCGCCGACGAACTGGTAGCAGTCGGCGGCCTCGCCGGACTTGCCCTGGGCCAGGAACACGTCGCCGACGCCGATGAACGCGCGCAGGCCGGGCGAGCCGGTCTCGCCGCTCAGGTCGATCACCTGCTCGTAGGACTTCTTGGCCTGCTCGTAGTTGAACGTGCCGTCCTCCTGGGAACCCGCGATCAAGAGCAGCATCGTGCCGCGGTTCATCATCAGCTCGTAGAGCTGGCGATTCTCGGACTCGCTGCGCTCGGACTTGCTCATGTAGCCGTTGACCAGGTCGCCGGTCTTGGCCACCGCGCGCGTCAAGGTCTCCTGCAGCTCGTTCTTGATCGCCGCGACTTCCGCGCCCGCGGCTTCCTCGGCCGCGGCGGACAGCGAGCGCCCGTAGTTCAGCGCCGTCTCGAGATAGGCCAGCTCGGCGCGCGGGAGACTCTCGGAGCCGGAGTGGCTGCCGATGTAGTTCTCGTAGGCCGTCAGCGCCTGCTTGAGCAGCTGGTCGCGCTTGACGCGGTCGGCGACGCGTCCGGCGCTGATCGCGTAGATGTCGCACTTGAGCAGCTGGACCTCCTCCGCGACCTTGCCCGTGGTGGCGGTCTTCTCCAGACGCGCCAGGACCTGCTCGGACATGTCGGTGAAGCCCCAGCTCGCCGCCAAACCGCGCGCGTACTCGATGTCCTGCTGGATCTTCGCCGGATTGCTCTGGGCGCACAGCGGCAGCGCGCCCAGGACGAGGGCCATGGCGGTGGGCAGACAGCGCGTGGAGAGGGGCGATCGCATGGCGGCGTTCGCGGCGGATGGCCGCGTGGGAATCGTTCGGAAACAGCGGAACTCGGCGAACTCGCGGCGCGCGCGGACCGAGGTCGTGGGGCGCGGAAGGATACTCGGACGCGCGCGCGCGCGCGAGCCATCGAACGCAGGCGCCTGACGGTCCCAGCATGCGAGACGCTCCAGGATCGGGCGTGGCGCGCGTTGAGAGCACGGGCGTGCGCAGGCCCAACTCGTGCCCGGGGGCCTACCCGCGCACCCCGGTGCAGTTACGGCTCGCGCGGCGCGGCCGCGGCCTCCGCGCCAGCCGAGGGCCGCGCAGCGAATCGCGGAAAAAGCAGCCGGGCCGGCTGCCCCTGGGGGAAACCGGCCCGGCGTCGTCCTGCGGCTTGGGCGGACTAGTTCTCGCCCAGTTGCGCGTTCGTCGGCTCGCTCTCCTGCGGGATGACGATGTTGGCCTTGATCAGGATCAGCAGCTTGCGGTTCGAGATGTAGGTACCCTTGCGCTCGAACAGGAAGCGCACGATCGGGATCTTGTTCAGCAGCGGGATGCCGGACTTCATGTCCTGCTTCTCGGAGACCTTCAGCCCGCCCAGCATGACCGTGCCGCCATCGGGCATCGGCACCGTGGTGCGCACGCGCTGGATGTCGACCTCGGGCAGCTGGATCGCTACCGAGTTCTGCGAACCCAGCGTGGTGGTCTGCTCGCGGATCGGGCGCTGCAGCGTCGCCACCGTCGGGCGCAGCTCCATCAGAACGAAGCGGCGGTCGGCGCTGACCACCGGGCGCACGTCGAGCACCACGCCGTCCTGCACCACGTCGATGATCGGGTCGGCGATCGAGGCCGCTTGCGCGATCTCGACGTCGAAGTCCTTGACGTAGGCGATCTGGTTGAGCACCGCGATGTTCGCGCGCGCGGTGTTGAACACCAGGACGCGCGGCGCGGTGACCAGTTCGACGCGCTCGGACTTGGAGACGGCGCGCAGCACCATGTTGAGCTGCAGGTCGTCGAGGTAGGTCCAGGACATCGACAGGCCGCCGGCGCCGGTCAGCACGTCCTCGTCGCCCAGGCCGATGTCGTACAGGTGCTCGGTGCGCGCCTTGTACTCGCCGTCGGCGCCGTCGTCGTAGAACGCGCCCAGGTCGGTGCCCTGGCCGATTTCCTTGCCGAGGTCACCCTGCGTGCCGCTGTCGCCGAAGTCGTTGAAGAAGTTGTTGGTTCCCAGGCCGGGCTGGCCGAGGCCGCGGAAGTCGACGCCGATGTCCTCCAGGAAGTTGTCCTGGACGGTCAGGAAGCGCGCCTGGATGTCGACCATGATGCCGGTCGCTTCGCGCAGGTCGTCCAAGAGCGCCTTGATCTGATCCTGCACTTCGGGCGTCTGGTAGACGACCATCGTGCCGTTGTCGGCGATGCGCAACGAGTTCTTCGGGTCGTCGTTCCACGACGCCGGCGCGATGTTGTTGCGGATCAGGCCTTCGATCTTGTCCGAAGTCGTGACCAGGCCTTCGCGCTCGGCGGCCGGCTCCTCGGCCTCCTCGATGCCGCCCGAGGGCGAGACGTTCATCTCGCGCCCGGCGAAGCTGGGCACGGGGTGGATGATGTCCTGCACCGCGTACATGCGCATCACCTGGCCGCCGGTCAGCTCTTCCTTGGTGACGAACTTGACCACGCCGTCCTCGATCTTCCAGCGCAGGCTCTCGGAGACCTCGGCGATGGTGTCGAGCACCTTCTTGACGCTGCGCTCGGGCAGCTCGAGCCGGATGGTCAGCGCCTCCTCGTCGAGGTCGGTGGTGACCTTGCTGGTGATCACGAAGTTCACGCCGGTCAGGTTCTGCAGGAACGCGGCGACTTCGGAGAGCGGCGAGCCCTGGCCGTCCGTGCCGACGAAGCGCACGGCGAAGCGCACGCTCTCGAGGCGATCGAGCACCGCGCGCGATTCCGCCGAGCCGTCCTCGCGCGTGCCGACGAACTCCAGCGGCGGACGTTCCTTGACTTCCTTCCAGCGCTTGGCATCGAAGACGATCGAGTCCGACTGCGGCACGTCGAGCATGTCGAGCTCGTCGAAGGTGCGCTTCCACTGCTCGCGGTAATTGCGGCGCGTGGTTTCGTCGCGCTTGTTGTGGCGCGCCAGTTGCGCGGCGGCGCGCAGCTTCTCGGCATCTTCGTTGCCCGGGTCCTCGAGCAGGACCTGGTCCATCAGCGCCTCGGAGCGCTGGTAATTCTCGTTGAGGAAAGCCTCGTTCGCCTGGTTGTACAGGGTCTGGAGCTTGTTCTCGCGGTACTCGCGCTGCGCGCGCTCCTTCTCGAGCTTGGCTTCCTCCGCCTCGCGGCGCGCGCGCTCGACGTCGGCCACCTTGGCGTCGGCGCTCATCTGCGCGGCGCGCTCGAGCATGCCGGAGATCAGTTGCTCGTCGAAGCTCTCGGTCGCGATCAGCGGGTGGTAGCGCAGCAGCAGCTGCGCCTCACGATAGTGCTGCACCGCCTGGTCGTACTCGCCCAGCTTCATCGCCTCGTCGCCCTTGCGCTGGGCGGCCTCGGCGCTCAGCCGTGCCTGCGCGCGGCGCACGATTTCCGCGTTCTGCGCGTCCTTGATGAAGTCGCCGGCTTGCGCGTAGCGATTGCCCATCAGCGCCTCGACCTTGTGGATCCGGTCGCGCGCCTCCTGGCTGGAGGGCATCACCTCGAGCGCGTTGCTGTAGTTGGCCAGCGCGCCCTCCAGGTCGGCCTTCTCCAGGTCGGCGTCGCCGACCTTGATGTATTGGTCCGCCAGCACGCGCTGGCGCTCGCGGATCAGCTGGATCCGCGCCGCGTCCTGGCCCAGGGTGGCCTGGCCCGCCGCGGGGTCCTGCGCCGGGGCCGAGGCCTCGACCGCCAGCTCGCTTCCGGCGAGGTCGGCGCCGGCCTCGGCCGGGGGCGCCGCCTCGGCGGGGGCTTCCGCCGGCGCAGCGCTGGGTTGGACGGGTGAGGCCTCGCTCGAGGTGGAGGCGGAGCGGCACGACAGCGTGCCGAGGAGGATGACCGACGAGAGCAGAAGGAAGCGCAAGCGCATGAGAACGGTTGCCTCGCTGACCGCGCGACCCGGGGGCCGGCGGTGCTTCGGTGCTGGGGGTGGGCCGACCGCGGGTGCGGCCGGAGGGAGTGGCCGCGTGAGCGACCGGTGGGACTCGTGGGGGATTTGTCAGCGGGCAGGCGAACTTCCCGACCCGCGGCACAGCTCGCTGCGCCGAAAATCGTCCCGCCCCGACCCGGATCTCCGTGCGACGCGCGCGCGGCGACTCCGTTCGGGAGCGGGCAAGAGCTCGCTCCATCCGCCTGATGCCGCGCCGAGGGGGGCTGGACGCGCAACAGGCAAGGGGGGGGAGCATACCGGTGCCGCGCGCAGGGGTCAATCGCGCGAGCCGGGTCAACTTCCTCCTCGAAGCAGGCCAAAGAGCAGGTCGAGCGAGGCTACCCGAGCGCGCTGGCGCAGTTACCGGGCCGCGGGCGATTGACGGCCGGGCGGGGGCAGGCCGAGCTCGGCCATGGCAAGCTGGATGTCCTTCCAGCATTCGGCCTTCTCCCCCGGGCTGCGCAGCAGGTAGGCCGGGTGGAAGGTCGGCACCACCTTGCGGCCCGCGCGCTCGTGCACGCGCCCGCGCAGCGCGCCCAGGGATGACTGCACTCCCAGGACATGCTTGGCGGCGTGCCCGCCGAGCGGGATCAGGACCTTGGGATTGACCAGCTCGATCTGACGGTCGAGCCAGGGCGTGCACAGCGTCTTCTCGAGGTCGCTCGGATCGCGGTTCTCCGGAGGGCGGCACTTGAGCACGTTGGCGATCACCACGTCCTCGCGCCGCAGCCCCATGCCCTTGGTAATGATGTCGGTGAGCAGCGCTCCCGCGCGGCCGACGAAGGGCAGGCCCTGCTGGTCCTCGTTCGCTCCCGGCGCTTCGCCGATGAACATCAGCGGCACGCGGCCCTCTCCGTCGCTGAACACGGTCTGCGTGCGCGTGCGGCACAGGCCGCAGGCGGTGCAAGCCGCGACCGCCGCGCGCAGGCTCGGCAAGTCGGCGCAGGCCTGCGCACGGGCACGGATCTCGCGCGCTTGGGCCTGGGCCGCGTCCAGGGCCAGAAGCGCCGCCCTGCGCGCCGGGCTCGGAGCCGCCGTCGCCGCGGGTGCGGGCGTCGCGTGATGGGCCGTCGCCGGGGCGAGCTGCACCGCGGGCTTGGGCGCGGGCGCGGGCCGTGTCGCGGGACGCTCCAGCGCCGCGGCAGGCTCCGGCAGCGCGCTCTTGCGCCGGCCCGAGCGCAGCCGCCGCTGGGTGTGCGCCAGGGCTCCGGCGACCAGGGCCTGCAGTTGCGCCTGGGCGCTGGATTCCGGATCCGCGGACATGGCCGCGAGCCTATCCCGGCGCGCCAAGGGCGCAACGCCGGCGCCGGAACTGTTCACAGCGGCGCGGCCAGCGGATTCGCCGCCAGCCCTTGCGGCGGCGGGCCCCGCGGGGTTCCATCGTTGGCCATGCACCGCCGCTGGACCTTGCTGCTGTTCGGCCTGCTCGCCGCCGCCTGCGGCAGCGACGCGGCTCCGCCCAGCGCGGCCGAGCTGGCGGCGGTCGATCCCGCAACCCGGGCGCAGCCCTCGCTGCCGCCGCAGCAGCCGCGCTCAAGCGATCCGCGGATCGCCGCCTGCGCCGCCGCTCTGCAGCTGGGCGATCTCTCCCGGGTCCAGGCCGTGCTGCTCGAACTCGGCGAAGGGCATTCACCCGAGGCCGTCTGCCTGCGCGCGCGGCTGCTCGCCTCGCAGGGCGACACGGTGGGGGCGGTGCGCGAGCTGGAGCAGGCGCGCAAGCTCTGGCCCGACGAGGGCTCGCTGTTCGCGACCGCGGCGGAGATCCACGCCGCCGGCGGCCGGCTGGAGTCCGCGCATGACGAGATCCGCGCCGGGCTCGCGCGGGCCGGACCGACGGCCGACCTCAGCCGCGCGCGCGGCGTGCTGCTGCTCCTGCAGCAGGGCGGAGCCAAGGCCGGCCTCGCGCACCTGCTGGAGGCTCGGCAGAAGGACCCCGGCGTGTTCTTCGTCAGCGGACCGCTGGCGGAGGCGCACCGATTGCTCGCCTCCCAGGCCCTGGCCAAGGAACAGCCGGGGGAAGCGCTGGTCCACGTGCGTGCCGGCCTGCAGGTCGAGCCCGGCAACGCCGATCTGAAGCTCTTGAACGCGGACGCGCTGCTCGCTTCCGGCGACTTCGACGCGGCGCTGCCCGCCTACGAGCAGCTGATGCGCGAGGGCCGCGATCTCGGAGCCTCGCTGGCGATGGACTACCAGCGCGGCGCCCTGGTCGCGCTGCGCGACGGGCAGCGCGAGCTCGCCGTGCAACGCTACCGGCGCGCGCGCGAGCTGGGCGCGAGCACCAAGGAACTGGGTTTCGGTGCCCAGGTGCTGCACGAGGAGGCGCTCGAGCAGATGCAGCGCGCCGACGAGGCCTGGGAGCAGCGCCGCTGGGGCGATGCGCGCGCCGCGCTCGCCGAGGCGCTGGCGCTGGAGCCCGAGAACCTCGCCGCGCGCCATCAGCTCGGCGTCGCGTGCTTCAAGGAGCTCGACTACGCCTGCGCCGAGAAGGCCTGGAGCGAGGTGCTCGAGCAGGCGGCGCGCGAAGGCGTCGCGCTCCCCGACCCGGTGCACCTGAATCTGGCGCGCGCCCTGCACGCGCAGCAGAAATTCCAGGAGCTGCGCAGCCTGCTCGAGGGCTATCTGGCCGCGACGCCCGAGGGCGAGTGGGCCGCGCAGACGCGCGAGATGCTGGCGCGGCTCGAGCGCTGACTCAGAGCTGTTCCTTGCCGCCCAGCTCGCGGTAGCGCGCGAAGGCGGCCTGGGCCCGTTCGCCCGCGCCGGACTTCGCGTACAAGCGCGCGAGCTCCAGATGCGCCTGCACGAAACGCGGATCGCTGCCGGCCGCGCCCGACAGCAGCTGCTCCAGATCGCGCCGCGCGTCCTCGTCGCGCGCCTGGAGCTTGGCGATCATCGCACGGTTGAAGCGCGCGATGTCGAGCGAGGGATCCAGCTCGAGCGCGCGGTCGTAGCTGCGCCGCGCCGGCTCCAGCTCGTGCTGCTTGCGCTGCGTCTCGCCCAGCGCCATCCAGCCGCGCGCGAAATTGGGCGCGAGCCGCACGAGCTCGTCGAGCACCGCGCGCGCCCGGGCGAATTCATCGACCTCCAGCCACAGCTGCGCGAGCCCCAGGCGCGGCAGCGGTTCGCGCGGGCTCTCGCGGATCTGCAGCCGCCGCGCGCGGTAGTAGGCATGCCAGCGGCCCAGCGAATCCTCGCGCTGCGCACAGTCGCGCGCCGTCGCCGTGTCGCCGCGCCGCAGCGCCTCCTGCGCCAGCAGGTGCCACGCGGAGGGCGCCTGCGCATCCAGCGGCTCGAGCTCGACGAAGCGGCGCAGCAGCGGCGCGGCCGGCTCCCACTCGCCCAGCCGCGCGTGCGCGCGGCCGAGCAGCAGCCAAGCGAGCGGGACCGCCGGCGAACGCGGAGCCTTCGCGGACTCGTCCCACAGCAGATCGAGCACGCCTTGCAGATCGTCGTCGTGCAACGCCAGCCGCGCGCGCTCCGCGAGCAGGACTTCCGCCGGCTTGGCCGCGCTCGAGCGCGACAGCAATTCGCGCGCGGCATCGAGTTCGCCGCTGGCCTGCAAGGCGCGCGCCACCAGGCCCAGCGCATGCGCATCGTTGGCCAGCGCGCCGCCGGCCGCGACCAGCGCGCGGCCCTCGGCGAGCACCGCCGCCGGCTCGTCCAGGTCCAAGCTCTCGCGCCAGTGCTCCAGGCGCGCGTGCGCCGCCGCGGCCTGCGCCTGGGGCGGCGGAACGGCGGCGGGAGCCTGGGCCGCGGCGCCCGCGGGCGCCGCCACCAGCGCGAGCAGCGCGGCTCGCAAGCTACGGATCAGGGCAGCGATGGCAGCGGCTCCTCGCGCGCGATGCCCTGGCCCTCGATCACAGTCAGACGCCGATCGCCGCGTCCCGCGCCCAGCGCCTCGCGCGCGCCCGAGGGCCAGACGACCGTCAGCGCGAGGAACTCCTCCCGCGCGCCCATCCCGAAGTGCAGGCACGGCGACGAAGCCGACTGGTAGCTGCAGGCGGTCTGCACCTCGGCCATTTGCGTGAAGGGCTTGCCGTCCGCGCCCAGGCATTCCAGCAGCACGCGCGCGCCGTGCGCGTCGCGCGGCGTGCGCGGTCCCGTCGCGCGCGGCGGCGTGGCTGCGCCCTCGCAGACGACGACCAGGCGATGGCCGCTGCCTTCGCTCTGGTTCAGGCCCAGCGACGCGGGGCCGTCGATGCGCGCCAGCACCACGTCCAGGCGCCCGTCGCCGTCGAGATCGCCGACCGCCGAGCCGCGTGCGCCCAGCTGCGGCGCGAGGATCGAGTCGGGCCCGTGGGCCTCGACGCGTTGCACGCGGCCCTGCTTGGGCAGTCGCCACAGCGTCGCCTCCTGGCCGTAGCGAGTACCGGTGCCCGGCGCGTCGGCCTGCGGGTACACGTGGCCGTTGGCGGTCAGCAGCTCCAGCTGTCCGTCGCAGTCCAGGTCGAGCAGGTGCACGCCCCACGAGAGCAGCGGCAGCGTTTCCTTGGCCAGGCCCATGCGGTGGGTACGGTTGTCGAAGCCCATGCGCGCGCCGAAGAACAGCTCGGTCGGCTCGCCCGAGAAGTTGGTCAGCGCGAAATCGAAGCTGCCGTCGTGGTCGATGTCGCCGACCGCGATGCCCATGCCCGCCTCGGGCGCGCCGTCGATGCTCAGCGCGACGTTGGCCTCGTAGGCGCGATCCTGGAATCGACCGCTGCCGTCGTTGATCCACAGCGAGTTCGCGACGCTGTCGTTGGCCACGTACACGTCGCTGTCGCCGTCGCCGTCGGCGTCGAAGACCGCCACGCCCAGCGCGAAGGCCGGCCGCTGTCCCGCCAGCGCGAGTTCGCTGCGGTCCTCGAAACTGCCGTCGCCGCGGCCGAAGAGCACGCGATCGGGCTGCGGCGGCAGTCCGTGCGGACCGCAGAAGACCTGCTGACCCTTCCAGCGGCAGGGGATCGCCAGCGCGCCCTCGCCGACCTGGCCCAAGGGCGGATCCAGCGGATCCATGCCCAGGTACTGGCCCACGAACAGGTCGAGCAGGCCATCGCGGTCGAAGTCGGCCAGGGCCAGGGAGGTCGACCACCACGGCACCCCGCCTTTCTCGCGCGCCACGCCGGGAATCAGGCGCGCGCCCGGGAAGGCCGCGGACTCGGGCACCAGGCTGCCCTGGCTCGCGCGCTCCAGGCCTCCGTCCGCGGTTTGCAGCACGATCTCCAGCCCGCCGTAGCCTCCGACCGCCAGGTCGCAATCGCCGTCGCCGTCGATGTCGCCCGTGGCCAGCCCGGTCCACCAGCCGCTGAGCCCGGGTCCGGCGCCGCGGCGGAAATGGCCCTGGCCGTCGTTGAGGAAGACCTCGATGTCCGCTCCGGGGCCGGCGACGGCCATCGACAGGCTGGGCAGGCCCTGGCTGAACACGATGTCGAGGTCGCCGTCGCCGCCGAGGTCGAGCAGGGCCACGCCGGCGCCGTTGGCCTCCAGGATGGTCGCCTTCTGCGCGCCGCCCGAGCGGTTGACGTAGTCCAGGCCGCGCGCCGAAGCCTGCTCGCGCAGCACGATCCGGGCCTCGCCGGCCGGAGCGCTCTTCGCGGCGGCTGTGGGCGCAGGCACCGAGGGAGCCGGAGCTTGCTCGGAGCAGGCGCTCGGGAGCAGCGCGGCCAGCAGGCACGCCGCGCGAGCGAGCTTGCGGCGCGAGCTGCGGTCCGCGAGGGCACGGCTGTGCTTCCAGGGCATGCGCCTATCATGGAAGAGCGCGCGGGGAGCGGGAAGCGCCGAGCGCGATCTGGCCCCGCCCGCGGGCCGCGTTCCTTGCGCCCGCGACCGGCCCTGGATACCTTGTTGCGTCCTGCGCCCGCGCCGCAGCCTGCGAGTTCCGCGGCTTGGAGTTTTTCTCCGGGCCTGGCGCTCGCGTCGCGCGGGCAGCCCATCGAACCGTGAGCCAACGCTCCAAGAACCTGCTCGAGGCCTTCAATCAATCGAAGGCGCCCGAGAAGTCCGTCCAACCGGTGACGCCGCCCCGCGGCAGCGCGCCGCGCGTGGGGGGGCCGTTCGCCGATCCCGCGGCAGCTCCGCGGCCGAAGGAAAGTGCGCGCCCGCAGGAGCTGCGCGCCCGCGACGAGAGCGCGCGCCCGGCGTGGCTCGCGAGCGCCTCGCGCGGCCGCCTGGTCCTGTTGGGCGGCGTGATCGCCTTGACCTTCTTCCTGATCGGCCGCTTCTCCGCGCCGGGTGTGCAGGCCGCTGACGATGGCGCTGTGCAGCCGCCCGGCGCAGCCAGCGGCGCCGCGCCTGGATCGCTTGCCGGGGCAGGCGCGGCCAGCATCGAGGAACGGCTGTTCGACAAGTCGAACAAGTACTCGGTCCTGGCCGTGACCTACACGAACACGCCGGCGAACACGAACCTGGCCAACATCGCCTGGGCGCGTCTGCTCGAATTGGGACTGCCCGCGGCCAAGCCCTACAAGAACGCGGACAAGAACCAACTGACGATCTTCGTCGGCGCGGCTCCCAAGGTGGCCGACCTCGACGAACTCGTGTCGCGGGTCAAGGCCGCGACCACGGCCACGGGCCGCCGGGATTTCAGCACCGCGCGCGGCGTGCCCATCGACTCCTACATCGACCGCGACCAATAGCAGGTCTTCGCATCCCCCGGCGCTCGCGCCACTGTCACCCCTTCCTCAGCCATGTCCATCCACTCCTCTCTGCGCGGCATCAGCACGCTGATCGGCGAGCGCTCCGTGTTCACGCGCACCGAACGTCTCCAGATCCTGCTCAAGCAAGGCAAGCTCGACCCGAAGACCGGTTCGGCCTACCGCATGCCCAAGGTGCGCACGCGCTTCAAGGTCGCTGGCGCCAAGAAGGCGCCCAAGGCGGAAGCCGCTGCCGCGCCGGGCGCGCCCGCCGCGGGTGGCGCAGCGGGCGCCAAGGGCGCCGCCGCGCCCGCCGCCGCGCCCGCCAAGGAAGCTCCGAAGAAGAAGTGATCGGCGCGGCGCCTCGCGCGCCGCGTG
>Ga0315910_10002312_pt1 | contig 16873 bp, 14 predicted proteins | sample EdamamesoilMG_FD_204470 | JGI IMG/M metagenome (GOLD analysis project Ga0315910, IMG submission 204470) | Garden soil microbial communities collected in Santa Monica, California, United States - Edamame soil | ecosystem: Environmental > Terrestrial > Soil > Garden | place: USA: California... | reverse complement strand
CAAGGGGCCGCTCGTGCACCGGCAGGCCGCGGGCGAGCTGATCTGCAAGGCGGACCGCCTGGGATTCCCGATCAGGGACGGCATCCCGGTGATGCTCGAGGAGGATGCGCGCAAGCTCCCGCCGGAAGAGGAAGTCGCCTGAGTTTTCACGTCCTTGTACCGGCCCGCTACGCCTCGAGCCGGTTTCCAGGCAAGCCGCTCGCGGATCTGGGCGGCAGGCCGATGGTGGTCCGGGTCTGCGAACGCGCGGCGCAGAGCGGCGCGGCGACCGTGGCGGTGGCGACAGACGACCCCCGCATCCTCGAAGCGGTGCGGGCGCACGGCCATCGCGCGCTCATGACGCGCGCCGACCATGCTTCCGGGACCGACCGCATCGCCGAAGCCGCCGCGGCGCTCGGGCTGGGGGATGCGGACATCGTCGTCAACGTGCAGGGCGATGAGCCGCTGATCGCCCCCGAACTGATCGCTGGTGTCGCCGGCGCGCTGGAACGCGACTCCGTGGCGAGCATGTCGACCGCCTGCCACCCGATCCATGACGAGGCGGCCATCGCCAATCCGAACGTGGTGAAGGTCGTCCTCGATGCCGCGGGCCATGCGCTGTATTTTTCCCGCGCGCGCATTCCGCATCCGCGCGAAACCGGCGGCGTCTGGTACCGCCACGCCGGTCTCTATGCCTACCGGACTGCGTTTTTGCAGAAGTTCGCACGGCTCGAACCCGCGCCCCTGGAGCGTGCCGAGTCGCTGGAGCAGTTGCGCGCGCTATGGCACGGCTACCGCATCGCGGTCGTCGTGCACGCCGGGGATATTCCGCCGGGTGTCGACACGCCGCAGGACCTCGAAGCCGTGCGTAGAATGCTGCGTGAAGGGACTTAGGGGGAGAACAACAACATGCGGTTGATACTGCTCGGACCGCCGGGCGCGGGCAAGGGTACGCAGGCCGTGTCCCTGGCCAGGCACTTCGGCATTCCGCAGATCTCCACGGGCGACATGCTGCGCGCCGCGGCGAAGGGAGGCAGCCCCGCGGCGCTGGAGGCGAAGCGGGTGATGGACGCCGGCAAGCTGGTGTCCGACGCCATCATCATCGCGCTGGTCATGGAACGGCTCAAACAGGCCGACTGCGCCGGCGGGTATCTGTTCGACGGGGTTCCGCGCACCATCCCGCAGGCCGAGGCGCTGCGCGACGCGAAGGTGGCGATCGACTGCGTGCTGGAGATCGACGTGCCGGCAGAGGAGATCGTCCTCCGCATGAGCGGGCGCCGGGTGCATCCGGCGTCGGGACGCAGCTACCACGTCGAATTCAATCCGCCCAAGGTGGCGGGCAAGGACGACCTCACCGGCGAGCCGCTGGTGCAACGCGACGACGACCGGGAAGACACGGTCAAGAAACGGCTGGAGGTCTACCACGCGCAGACGCGCCCGCTGGTGGATTTCTACAGCCGCTGGGCCGCCGCGGGCGGCGCCGGCGCGCCCAAATACCGGAAGATCTCGGGCCTGGGTAGCGTTGAAGCCATATGTGATCGGGCGATCGGCGCGGTAGCCGCATAACGCGCGGCTTGCCCGCGCGTTCCTGTTAAAATTCGCCCTCTTTTCAGGGGGAAATCAGCATGTCCGGTGGCATCATCTTCGCGCTTTCCTGCGCCGCAATCGCAATCCTGTACGGCGTGGTTTCGATCAAGTGGATCCTCGCGCAGCCCGAGGGCAACCCGCGCATGCGCGAGATCGCGGCCGCAATCGCCGAGGGCGCAAGCGCCTACCTCAACCGCCAGTACATGACCATCGGCATGGTCGGCCTGGTTTTGACGGTCCTGATCGGCTTCTTCCTGGACGGCTATACCGCGGCCGGCTTCGTGATCGGCGCGGTGCTGTCGGGCGCCACCGGATACATCGGCATGAACGTTTCGGTGCGCGCCAACGTGCGTACCGCGGAAGCCGCGCGCACCGGACTGAATGAGGCGCTGAACGTCGCCTTCCGCGGCGGCGCCATCACCGGCATGCTGGTGGTGGGCCTCGCGCTGCTGGGCGTGGCCGGCTATTTCGCGTTTCTCTACGCCAACGCCCACAACAAGGCGGATCTCGCCCACATCATCCACCCCCTGATCGGCCTGGGCTTCGGCGGCTCGCTGATCTCGATCTTCGCGCGGCTGGGCGGCGGCATCTTCACCAAGGGCGCCGATGTCGGCGCCGACCTGGTCGGCAAGGTCGAGGCGGGCATTCCCGAGGACGACCCGCGCAATCCGGCGGTGATCGCCGACAACGTGGGCGACAACGTGGGCGACTGCGCCGGCATGGCCGCGGACCTGTTCGAGACCTACGCCGTGACCATCATCGCCACCATGCTGCTCGCCGCGCTGATGGTCCAGACCACCAGCGTGAACGCAGTGGTCTACCCGCTGGTGATCGGCGGCTTCGCCATCATCGCCTCCATCGTCGGCACCTGGTTCGTGAAGGCCAAGCCGGGCGAGAAGAACGTCATGCCGGCCCTCTACAAGGGCCTGATCGTGTCCGGAGCCCTGGCGTTGTTCGCGTTCTGGCCGATCACCCAGTGGATGATGGGCGACATCGTCAACACCGTGGCCTTCGACGTGGGCGGCAAGAAAGCCATGATCACCATCTGGCATCTCTGGGGCACGGCCGCCGTCGGCATGGTGCTCACGGGCTTCCTGGTCTGGATCACCGAGTACTACACCGGCACGGACTACAAGCCGGTGCAGCACGTCGCCGCGGCCAGCGTCACCGGCCACGCCACCAACATGATCGCGGGCCTGGGCGTGTCGATGAAATCGACGGCCTGGCCGGTGCTTGCGGTGTGCGTGGCGATCTATGCGTCCTTCTCCCTCGCGGGCCTGTACGGCATCGCGATCGCCGCGACCTCGATGCTCTCGATGGCGGGCATCATTGTCGCGCTGGACGCCTACGGGCCGATCACCGATAACGCGGGCGGCATCGCCGAAATGGCCGACCTGCCGGACTCGGTGCGCGACATCACCGACCCGCTGGACGCGGTCGGCAACACCACCAAGGCGGTCACCAAGGGCTACGCGATCGGCTCGGCGGGCCTGGCGGCCCTTGTGCTGTTCGCCGATTACACGCACGCGCTGGAAGCGGCCGGCAAGTCGGTGTCCTTCGACCTGTCGAACCACATGGTGGTGATCGGCCTGCTGATCGGCGGCATGGTGCCGTTCCTGTTTGCCGCGATGGCGATGGAAGCGGTCGGACGCGCCGCGGGCTCGGTGGTGGTCGAAGTGCGGCGCCAGTTCAAGGAAATCCCCGGCATCATGGAAGGCACCACCAAGCCCGAGTACGGTACCGCGGTGGACATGCTGACCAAGGCGGCGATCCGGGAAATGATGATCCCGTCCCTGCTGCCGGTGCTGGTACCGGTGGTGGTGGGCGTGGTGCTCGGCGCGCAGGCGCTGGGCGGCGTCCTGATGGGCACCATCGTCACCGGTCTGTTCGTCGCCATCTCGATGTGCACTGGAGGCGGCGCTTGGGACAACGCCAAGAAGTACATCGAGGACGGCCACCACGGCGGCAAGGGCTCCGACGCGCACAAGGCGGCGGTGACCGGCGACACCGTGGGCGATCCCTACAAGGACACTGCCGGCCCGGCGGTGAATCCGCTCATCAAGATCATCAACATCGTCGCCCTCCTGGTTGTGCCGCTGATGTGAGGCTTCCGCCCCGGTGAAGCAGGATCCGCTTGCGCTGGCCATTTTCGGGACCGCGCTTGCGCTGCTCGCGGGCCTGCTGGTCTACGTGATTTTCGTGAAGGCGCCGGAGCCGGCGCCTTCCGCCGGAACGGCTGAAATCCTGGAGCGGGCGCGCCGCCAGGCCGCGGCCGTGGCGGAAAAGTTCCAGGCCAGGCCGGAAGCGAAAACGACGCCTGCGCCGGCTGCCACGACCGCGCCTTCAGCGCGGCCTGCGCGTCGCGCGGCCGCTTCGAGTATCGAGGCAGGGCATACCTGGCGCTATGCGGTAGTCGTCGAGCCGCCGACCTGGCGCGACATCACGCTCACCTACCGTACGCAACGCGAGAGCGGCGGCATCGGCGTGCTGACCGATTTCGTCTATGCCGGCGGCAAGTCGAATTTCCACCTCGGCACCTTCGCCGCGGGACATTGGTCGCACGCCAATACGCGGTTCCCGGGATTCTTCATGCATCCGAGCTACTTCAACCTGCCGCTGCAGCCGGGGCAGAAAGTCGCCTGGGGCTGGTCCTGGCAGCCGTCGCGCGAAGGCCGCGTCAAGCGCTACGAGGGCACCGTGGTGCGCGTGGAAGACGTGACGGTGCCTGCCGGAACCTACCGCGCGGCATTGATCGTGGCGGAGCTTTCCTACATCGAAGACGGCCAGGTGCGCGCCCGGGCGCGCGAAACGCTCTGGTATGCGCCCGCCGTCGCGCAGATCGTCAAGGTCGTGCGCGAAGGACGGACCCCGGACGAGGGCTCCAGCCGCATCGTCGCCGAGCTGGCGGAGTACCGCTAGCCGCCAGATTTAAGCCATCCGTAAGGCGGCTGGCCTGCAGGGTGTGCAAAGATCGTGTGTCAGCGGAGGCTGCCGAATGGCAAAACCGCAAGCCCGCAGCATCGCCTTTGCCAAGACCACGCGTCCTGCGGTCGGACAGACCGTTCCGCGCGAGCGCCTGTTCGTGCTGCTCGACCGCGCGCGCGAGCGTCCGGTCGTCTGGCTGAGCGGCCCTCCCGGTTGCGGCAAGACCACAGCCGTGGCGAGCTATCTGGAGCACGAAAAGGCCGACTGCCTCTGGTACCAGCTTGACGAAGGCGATGCCGATGTCGCGACGTTTTTCTATTATCTCGGCCTCGCGGCCGAAGAACACGGTGTTGGCGGCCTGCCGCTATTCATGCCGGAGTATCACGCGGCGATGCCGGTATTCACGCGCCGCTACTTCGAGGCGCTCTATGCGCGCCTGAAGCCGCCGTTCGTTGTCGTCTTCGACGGCTATCACGAGGTCGCCGCCTTCTCCGCATTCCACCAAGTGATGCGCGATGCGCTCGCCGTGCTTCCCAAGGGGGGGTGCGCAGTGCTCGTGAGCCGGGGCGATCCGCCAGCCGAAATGGCGCGGTTGCGCGCGAGCAGCGCGGTCTCCCTGCTCGGCTGGGAGGATCTGCGGCTGACCCGCGCCGAAACCGCTTCCATCGCAAGGCAGCGGTTGCCCTTGCCGGACGAGGAGTTGGACCAGATCTACGCGCGGACCCAGGGTTGGGCCGCGGGGCTGGTGCTGCTGCTTGAGCAAGCGAAAGTGACCGGGTCGGTTGCCGAAGCGCCGGAACTCGCGACCGGCCAGCCGGTATTTGACTATCTCGCGGGCGAGATCTTCGAGAAGACCGACGCCGGCACGCAGGATCTCCTGCTGAAGACGGCCTACCTGTCGCACATGACCGCCGCGATGGCGCAGTCGCTCACCGGCAACGAGCACGCGGGACGCACTCTCGCCGAGCTGCACCGCAACCAGTATTTCGTCGCGCTGCGCCAGGCGCGGCCCGAGCCCGTCTACCAGTACCACCCGATGTTCCGCGAATTTCTGGTCGCGCGCATCGAGGAGGTTTGCGCGAGGGATGCGCGCCGCGCCTTGCAGAGGGCCGCCGCCGCCGCCATGGAAGGCGCAGGCCAGATCGAGGATGCGATCGCCCTGTACCGCGACAGCTATGACTGGGACGCGATGGCGCGGCTCATCGGCGCGCACGCCGAAGCCATGCTCGCGCAGGGGCGCGGCGAGACCCTCGCGCGCTGGGCGGAGGATCTTCCGCCCGAGGTGCGCGACAAACGGCCATGGATCGTGCACTGGGCCGCGGCCAGCCAGGCGCAGCTCGCGCCGCGTGAGGCGCGCGTTCTGTACGGGAAGGCTTTCGAGCTGTTCCGCGCGCAGACGCCGGCCGACCTGACCGGCATGGCGCTTTCCGCCTCCGGTGCGATGGACGCGATCCTCTACGAGCTGGACGACTTCTCGCTGCTCGACCGCTGGATCGCGGAGGTGGATGGGGCCCTGAAGGGGGGCGTGCGCTTCCCATCGCCTGAGATCGAGGCGCGCGTGTCCTGCAGCATGGTGTTCTCGCTGACGCTGCGCCAGCCGCAGCGGCGCGACATCCAGCAGTGGATCGAGCGCGCCCTGGCTTGCGCGCGCCATGCGGCCGACCCGAACCTGCAGATCTTCGTCGGGCTGCTCTGTTCCTTCACGCTGATGTGGACCGGCGTCTACGGCAAGGCGTTCGCGCTGATCGAGAGCATGCGCCGCGTGGCGGGGGCGCCCGGCGTGTCGCCGTTCTCGCTGCTGACGCTGAAGAACGTCGAGGCCATGTACTACATGCTCACGGCGGAGCGCGAGTCCTGCGTGAAGGCCGCGCACGAAGGACTGGAGATCGCGCGCAGCGCCGGCGTGCATACCTGGACCTTCCAGCTGCTCGTCTACGCCTATGGCGGGGCGCTCGCGGAGCAGGACCTGGAAGCGGCCGCCGGATTCGCAGCGCAGCTGGAGGCGCGCGTTGCAGGCGCCGGGCGGTTCAATCTTTGCCTGTACCACCACTTCCAGGCATGGGAAGCGATGCTGCGCAAGGACCTGATGCGCGCGCTGCAGCAGGAGCGCACTGCGCTGCGCATGGCGATCGAGGTCGGCTGCCCGTATTTCGAAGTGCTGTGCCGGCTTGCGCTGGCCGAGGTGCTGGCCGAGTGCGGTGACGAGCGCAAGTCCATCGCCCACCTGCAGCAGATCCGTCCGCTGGTCGAGGCCGTCAACAATCATCATCTGGAGTTCACCTGCCTGGTCGGCTTCGGCCGCCTGGCGCTCGATTACAGCCGTCAGCGGGCCAGCCGGCGACACGCCGGACACAGCGCGCTGCGCCGCGGATTGGCGCTCGGGCGCGAGTATGGCTACGCGCATTTTCTCTGGTGGCGGCCGACGGCGATGGCGCGCTCTTGCGCACACGCGCTCGAGGCGGGCGTCGAGACCGATTACGTGAAGAGCCTCATCCGGCAGCGCGGCCTGACGCTCGAGGCGCCCTCGCCCTCGGCAGGGGCGTGGCCATGGGCCTTCCGCGTGCGTACGCTGGGCGCCTTCAATCTGCTGCGGCACGACGAGCCGATGCCGGCGGTCGGCAAAGCGCAGCGCCGCCCGCTTGAATTGCTGCAGGCGCTCATCGCGCAGGGCGGCGAGCGCGTTCCCGTCGAACGGCTCGCGGAGTCGCTGTGGCCGCGCATTGACGGCGATTCGGCGCACCGCTCGTTCACAACGACGCTGCACCGGCTGCGCAAGCTGCTGGGCGAAGACCGCGCGCTGGTCCTGCACGAGAGCAAGCTCACGCTGGACCGGCGCTACTTCTGGGTCGATATCTGGGCCTTCGAGGAGCTGATCGCCGAGATCGATGGCGCGCAACGCGCGCCCCGCGCAGCCGCAGGCCAGGCCGGACTCGACGGCCTTGCGCAGCGCCTGCTCGATCTCTACCGAGGGCCTTTCCTCGCCACTGAACCCGAAGCGCCCTGGCAACTGCAGAGGCGCGAACGCCTGCGCGGGCGCTTCGCACGCGCGGTGGCGGCGCTGGAACGGGCATGGCGGGAGGAGGGCGAAGCATCCCGTGCAGCCGAGTTGCTCGACCAATGTGCCGAGATCGACCCGCAGCTGCGCCCGGCAGAAGAAATACTCCATAAGTAAGCGGCCTGTAAGGGCCCCGTGTGGTCCCTGGTGCGAAGGTGTCCCTGCCGTACCAACTCATAGGGGGTCACATGAAACGGTTAAAGAAAGCGTCCCTGGCGGGGCTGGCCGCTCCTGCACTCGCACTTGCGGGCTGCTACGTGGTTCCGACGGTCGATCCGCAGGGCAACATGCAGTACTACCACTATCCGCTGCCGCCCGCCGGCACGCCGGTCGCGGCGGCCCAGGCCGGCTATCCGGTTGCCGCGTCCGGAGGTTCGTTCCCGACGGTACTGAACGCGCGCCTCTATCCGGACAACGATCTCGCTACCCAGACGGGCATGGTCGCCGGAACGGTGACCAACATGATGACCGGCAAGGGGCGCTTCCAGCTCCAGTACGGTGCCGAAGTCCTGACCGGCGAGGCGACCCGCGTTTCGAACGATCAGCGCAAGGGGATCGCCAGCGCCTGGGGTTCTTCGGGTTCGTTCATGAGCTGCGAGTACCAGATGAGTACCCCGCGCCAAGGTGCCGGAACCTGCACCTTCTCGAACGGCGCCCGCTACAAGCTGCACGTCGGTAGCTGACGGCGCGAGCGTTCTGATTTTGCGCGACTCACAGGGAGTGAGAAATGAGTAAAAGGATTGCTTCGCTCACTATCGCAATAGGTGCGATTCAACTCAGTGGCTGCAGCGTGATATCGATGCATGCCGCATCAACGAGAATGGAAGAAACGCGGTCGGCCAATGCCGGGAAGCAACTTGTCCCCAAAGACAGTGGAACCTACTTGATTGTTGTTGGTCAGGAAACCGTGTCTTATTTGGGCTCGGGTGATACTGATTGGAAAATAAATGACAATTCCTTCACTCAGCCGAGGGGCACGTTTTCTGTCGTTAGAGTGCGTCCGGGAACTTACACTGCCTATGGAAACAAGCGCGTGGCTGGCGGGGGTGAAGTTACGTCGTTCGTCGAAGTAAAAGAAGGGGAGGCGGTTTGTTTTTGGCCCGTCAATCCAATATCAGCGCCGGCCCGAATGGAAACGTTCAAAGGTGACGCATGTGATCCTATCCTGCGTCCATTGAAGAATCAGAATGTTATTGGGGAAATCAAATAAGACCCTTGGCTCTAAGTTCGCGCGTTCAGCGGCCGAGCCTCGATTCGATCGCCCGAATGCAGGCATCCGGCGCTTGGCCGACGTCGATCTCGATCGCGTCCTGCGGCGGCTCGAGAGTTGCGAACTGGCTCTCCAGTAGCGAGGCGGGCATGTAGCGGTGCTTGCGTTCGGCGAGTCGGGCGCGGATCAGTTCGATGCTGCCGCGCAAGTGCACGAAGCGGCAGTGGGCCAGGCCCTGCGACAGGGTCCGCCGGTAGGATTCCTTCAATGCGGAACAGGCGAGGACCGCATTGTCCTGCGCGCGCAGTTTTGCATTGAGGAGTTCCAGCCAGGGCTGGCGGTCGGCGTCCGTCAGCGGGATGCCGGCGGCCATCTTGGCGACGTTCGCAGGCGGATGGAATTCGTCCGCGTCGAGAAACGGGCAGCCGAGGCGCTCGGCGAGCGGCTGGCCGATGGTGCTTTTGCCGCAACCAGAGACGCCCATGACAACTACGATCATGCTTTTGTGGTCGTATGCCCGCCGAACTTGGCGCGCATCATGGCGAGCAGTTTCCTGGCGTAGTCGGACTTGCCCTGGCTGGAGAATCGCGCCATCAGCGCCATGGTGATGACCGGCGCGGGCACGCCGAGTTCCACCGACTCCAGCGCGGTCCAGCGGCCCTCGCCCGAGTCGGGCACCACCGGCGCGATGCGCTGCAGGTCTTCGTCTTCCTTGAGGATTTCGGCAGAGAGGTCGAGCAGCCAGGAGCGCACCACGCTGCCATGGCGCCAGGTTTCGGCCAGGCGCCCGAGGTCGAATTCCAGGTCCTTGCGCGCCGCGAGGAGCGCGAAGCCCTCGGCGAAGGCCTGCATCATCCCGTATTCGATGCCGTTATGGATCATCTTGGCGAAATGCCCCGCGCCGCTCGGCCCGCAGTGCAGCCAGCCGCGCTCGGGCGCCGGCGCGAGCAGGCGCGCGAACGGCTCGAAACGCTCGACCGATTTGGGCGTGCCGCCGAGCATCAGGCAGTAGCCGTTGGCCAGGCCGTGCACGCCGCCCGAGACCCCGGCGTCGATATAGCGCATTCCGCGCTGCGACATTTCCAGCGCGCGTGCCATGGAATCCTTGTAAAAGGCATTGCCGCCGTCGACGAGGGTGTCGCCGGCCGACAGCAGCGGCAACAGTTCCGCCAGCGTTTCCTCGGTGGGCGGCCCCGCCGGCAACATCACAAGGATGACGCGCTCCCCGGAGAGCTTCGAGGCAAGCGCGGCGAGGCCTTCGACGCAGTCGACATTTTTTTCACCGGCAAGCGGAACCCGCGCCGCTGGATCGCGGTCGAAAGCCGCCACCCGGGCCCCGCCCCGCGCCATGCGCCGCGCCATGTTGGCGCCCATCCTGCCCAGGCCGATTACGCCGATTTCCATGTTGCCTCCAAGTCGGTCCATTCTATAATCGGCTTGGAGAGAGGAGGTTCGACATGAAGCGTCTGTTCATCGCGGCGGCGGCGACATTGTTCGCCTGCGCCGTATCCGCGCAACAATTTCCCAGCAAGCCGATCCGCATCGTGGTGCCGTTTGGTGCGGGCTCCGCGACCGACCTCATTTCGCGTGTCCTCGGCAGTTCGGTGTCGGCCGCGGTCGGGCAGCCGGTCATCGTCGACAACAAGGCGGGCGCGGACGGCGCCATCGCGGCCTCCGAGGTGGCGAAGGCAGCGCCCGACGGCTACACGCTGCTGATGGCGACCAACAGTCCCCTGTCCGTGGTGCCGGCGATGAAGAAATCGCCGCCCTACGATCCGGTGGCCGACTTCACGCCGATCACCGATGTCGGCCGGTATACCTTTTTCGTCGTGGTCAACCCGGACCTGCCGGTGAAGACGCTGCCCGAACTGGTCCAGTACGCCAGGGCGAATCCGGGCAAGATCAACTACGCGACCGGCAATACCACGGGCATCGTCTCCTCGGCGCTGCTCGCCTCGCTGGCGAAGATCGACCTGGTCCACGTGCCCTACAAGACCGAGCCCCTGGTGATGGCGGACCTGGTGGGCGGCCGCGTGCACATGATGTTCGCGTCCTCGACGACCTCGATGCCGCTGATCCGCGACGGCAAGCTGCGCGCGCTGGTGACCACCTTGCCCAAGCGCAGCCACCTGCTGCCGGACGTGCCGACGATCGCCGAGGCCGGCTACCCGAGCTTCAGCATCATTTCCTGGGCCGGACTGTTCGGGCCCGCCAAGATGCCCGCCGACGTGGTTGCGCGCCTGAACAAGGAATTCGTCGCCGCGATGGGCCGCCCGGATGTGCAGGAAGCGATGCAGAAGCAGGCCTTCGTTCTGACCCCGTCGACGCCCGAGAAGCTCGCGGCGTACGTCAAGGAGCAGCTGGAGGGCTACCGCAGCATCCTCAAAGCCATTGGCATGCAACCGGAGTGACTGCGATGAAAATGCTCGTAGCCGCAGTTGCCGCCGCGCTCGCCTGCTCCGGCGCGGTGGCGCAGCAGTATCCGAACAAGCCCGTCCGCCTGATCGTTCCCTTCCCGCCGGGTGGCGCGGCTGAACTTGGTGCACGCATCTTCACGCAGCCGCTCGCGCAGCAGCTCGGCCAGCCGGTGGTCATAGAAACCAAGCCGGGCGCCGAGGGCATCATCGCCTCCGAGCTGGTCAAGCAGGCGGCTCCAGACGGCTACACGCTGTACTACGGCACGGCCACCGGCATGTCCTACGCACCGGCGGCCAAGAAAGTGCCGCCCTACGATCCGGTCAACGATTTCACGCCGATCTCGATGGTCGGCATCTTCGGCTTTTTCGTGTTTTCCGATGCGCGGCTGCCGGTGCATACGCTGGGCGACCTGATCGGCTACGCGCGCGCGAATCCGGGCGCGCTCAACTATGGCACCGGCAACGCCACGAGCATCCTTGCGACCGGCCTGTTCGCGTCGCAGCAGAAACTCGACATGGTGCACATCCCGTACCGGGGCGACGGGCCGCTGTCGATCGACCTGATCGCCGGCCGCGTGAACATCGCCATCGCAACGCCGGGAACGCTCGCGCCGCAGGTGAAGGAAGGCAAATTGCGCGTGCTGGCGACGATGCTGCCGAACCGCAACCCGCTGCTGCCGACGGCGCCGACGATGGTGGAGGCGGGCGTCGCCAACGTGCCGATCACTCCGTGGGGCGGTTTGTTCGGGCCGGCCAAGCTGCCCAGGGAGGTCGTCGACCGGGTTGGTCGCGACATCGCCGTGGTGCTCGCCAAGCCGGAAGTGCGCGAGGCCTTCGGCAAGCTCGCGTTCGAGCCGCGGAGTTCGACGCCGCAGGAACTGACGGCTTTCGTCATCGAGCAGCTGGATGCCTACCGGCGCGCGGCGCGCCAGATGAATCTCAGCCTGGATTGAGCGCGGTCAGGCCCGGCCCGAGGCCGGGGAGGCGCGGCTGAGGGCCGCGGCGAGGCGCTCAGCGGGCGCAAGGCCGGGCAGGCTGCGCAGCCAGGTGAGCTGGCGCTTGGCTAATTGGCGCGTGGCGGCGATGCCGGATTCGCGCAGTTCCTCTGCCGTGACCTGGCCTTCGAGGAATTGCCAGGCCTGCCGGTAGCCCACCGCGCGCATGCTCGGCAGCCCGGGATGCAAGTCGTGCTTCGCCCTCAGGTCGCGCAGTTCGTCGACGAGCCCCGCCTTCAGCATCGCGTCGAAGCGCGCGGCAATGCGCTGATGCAATGGGGCGCGCTCGGCGGGGACGAGGGCAAAGGCTTTCAGATTGAACGGCAACGCCGCGCCGCCAGCCCGCTGCAGTTCGGATATCGGCCTGCCCGTGAGTTCCCAGACTTCGAGCGCGCGCTGGATGCGCTGCGCGTCATTGGGGGCGAGGCGCGCGGCGCTGACCGGATCCACGCGCGCAAGGTCGGCGTGCAGGGCCGGCCAGCCGTGGCGCGCGGCGCGCGCATCGAGCTGCGCACGCAAGCCGGGTTCGGCCTGCGGCAGGGCATCGATGCCCTGCGAGAGCGCGCGGTAGTAGAGCATCGTTCCGCCCACGAAGAGCGGCATCCTGTTTCTCGCCAGGATCTCCCCGGCGACGCGAATGGCGTCCTCCCTGAAGCGGCCGGCGGAATAGCGTTCCGTCGGATCGATCAGGTCGATCAGGTGATGCGGGACCGCGCGGCGCTCCGCCGCCGAAGGTTTGGCGGTGCCGATGTCCATGCCGCGATACACCTGGACCGAGTCGATGCTGATGATTTCGACCGGATGGGTGTCGGCAAGCTGCATTGCCAGTCGCGATTTGCCGCCGGCAGTCGGACCCAACAGAGCAAAAACCGAGGACTTACCGGCCACCCGTGACATCGAGGATGGCCCCGGTGGAGTAGGAGGCTTCCTCCGACAACAGCCAGAGGATCGCGCGCGCCACTTCTTCGGGCTCGCCGCCGCGTTTCATCGGAATGGTGGCGCGCAAACGGTCCAGCCGGTTGGGCTCGCCGGCGCCGGCATGGATGTCCGTATTCACGAATCCGGGCCGCACGCAATTGACGCGGATGCCCTCGTCCACCAGTTCCCTGGAAAGGCCGAGGGTCATGGTGTCGATCGCGCCCTTGGAAGCGGCATAGTCCACCCACTCGCCGGGCGATCCCAGGCGCGCCGCGGCCGAAGACACGTTCACGATCGCGCCGCCCTTGCCGCCGTGCCTGGTGGACATGCGCCGGATCGCCTCCCGGGTGCAAAGGAAGGCGCCGATGACGTTGGTGGAAAACATGCGCTGCAGCCGCTCGGCGGTCATCGCCTCGACGCGCGACGCCTGGGTCACGATGCCGGCGTTGTTCACCAGCGCGGTCAGGGAGCCGAGCGAGCGGTCGCAGGCTTCGAACAGGTGGACGACGTCTTTCTCGACGGCGACGTCTCCGGGCACCGCGATCGCGCTGCCGCCCTCGTCGCGGATGTCCTGCGCCACGCGCTCGGCCGACCCGCGATCGCGCAGGAAATTCACGCACACCGAATAGCCGCGCTGCGCCGCGAGGCGCGCCGTCGCGGCGCCGATGCCGCGCCCGCCCCCTGTCACGATCATGACCCCCGCGCCGATCATGCCCGCCTCATTGGCCGCGCAGGAACAGGCGATCCAGGTCCGCCAGGGTCAGCTGGTACCAGGTCGGCCGGCCGTGGTTGCAGCTGCCCGAGCGCTCGGTTTCCTCCATCTCGCGCAGCAGCGCGTTCATCTCGGTCAACGAGAGTGCGCGGTTGGCGCGCACCGCCGCGTGGCAGGCCATCGTCGCCAGCAGTTCGTTCTGGCGCGCCGACAGCACCTCGCTCGCGCCATAGTCGCGGATGTCCCTGAGCAGGTCGCGCGTCAGGCCGGCGATGTCGCCGCCGGCGAGCAGGGCGGGCGCGGCGCGCACCGCGAGTTCATTCGGCCCGGAGACGCTGGTCTCGAGCCCCAGCTTTTCCAGCGTGTCGCCGTTCTCCTCGGCGGTGGCGATGTCGAGCGCGTCGACCGACAGCACCGCCGGCACCAGCAGGCTCTGGCGCGCGACGGCGCCCGCGTCCAGCCCGAGCTTGAGCTTTTCCATCACGATGCGCTCGTGCGCCGCGTGCATGTCCACCAGCACCAGGCCGGCCTCGTTCTGCGCGAGGATGTAGACGCCGTGCAGCTGGGCGAGCGCGTATCCGAGCGGCGCGGAATCCGCGGCTTCGGGCAGGGGCGCCGCGGCAGTGGCGGCCGCCATGAAGGATTGATAGGCCTGCGCCGGCTGCTTGAGGTGAAACCCGGGCTGAAAACCCGGCTGCAATCCCGTGCCCGATTCCGCGGGCCTTGCGTAGACCACCGGCGCCTCGCCCGCGGCGGGCGCGAGAGCGCGCTTGAGCGCGTGCAGCACGAACTGGTGGATGGCGCCCGAGTCCCGGAAGCGCACCTCGATCTTGGCCGGGTGAACGTTGACGTCGACGCCGCGCGGATCGATCTCCAGGAAGAGCAGGTAGGCGGGCTGCCGCTCGCCGTGCAGCTGGTCGCGGTAGGCTTCGCGCACCGCGTGCGACAGCATCCGGTCGCGCACGTAGCGTCCGTTGACGAACAGGTATTGCGCGTCGGCGCGCGGCCTTGCGGCCTGCGGCGTGCCGGCCAGCCCGTGCAGTCGCAGCGTGCCCGCGCTGGCGTCCACCGGATAACTCGCGTCGAGGAATTCGCGCCCGAGCAGGGCCGCGGCGCGCTCGCCCACGGCCTGCGCGCGTGGCAGGCTCGCGGACTGCGCCGCGAGATGCGCCGACACCCGTCCGTTGTGCTTCAGCGTGAAGGCGACATCGGGCCGCGCCAGCGCGATGCGCCGGAACGTTTCCTCGCAGTGACCGAACTCCGTCTGTTCGCTGCGCATGAATTTCCTGCGCGCAGGCGTATTGAAGTAAAGGTCTTCCACCAGCACCGTCGTGCCCTTTGCGCGGGCCGCGGGAGCGGGCGCCGTGCCGGCGCCGCCTTCGGCGCGGATCATCGCGGCATGCGGTGCGCCGCCCGGGCGCGAGGTCAGCGACAGGCGGGCGACCGACGCAATCGAGGCGAGCGCTTCGCCGCGAAACCCCATGGTCGCGACGCCCTGCAGGTCGTCCAGCGAACCGATCTTGCTGGTGGCGTGGCGCGCCAACGCGAGCGGGAGCTCGTCCTTCGCGAGACCGGCGCCGTCGTCGTCGACCTGCACGCGCTTCGCGCCGCCTTGTTCGAGCGTGACCTGGATCTCGGCCGCACCGGCGTCGAGCGCGTTTTCCAGCAGCTCCTTCAACACCGAAGCGGGACGTTCCACGACTTCACCGGCGGCGATCTGGCTGATGAGCAGCTCGGGAAGGACGCGAATGTGAGCCATGCGCGGAGTATATAGAATCGCGCCATGGAACTTCTCGCGGCGGGGTGGGACATCGCGCTCCATCTCGATGCGCATCTCGCCGAATTCGTCGCCGCGCACGGCGCCTGGGTCTACGCGCTGCTTTTCACCATCGTGTTCATCGAGACCGGCCTGGTGATCTGGCCGTTCCTGCCCGGCGATTCGCTGCTATTCGTCACTGGCGCGATCGCCGCCGCGGGCGGCATGGACATTGGCGTGGTGATGGCGGTGCTGGTCGCCGCGGCGCTCACCGGCGACAACGTCAACTACTGCATCGGCCGCTGGATCGGCCCGCGCGTGTTCCACTACGAAGAGTCGCGCTGGTTCAGCCCGAAGCATCTTGCGCGCGCGCATGCGTTCTACGAGCGCCATGGCGGCAAGACGATCATCCTCGCGCGTTTCATCCCGATCGTGCGCACCTACGTGCCGTTCGTCGCGGGCGTGGGGGCGATGCCCTACGCGCGCTACATCGGCTTTTGCGTTGCGGGCGCCGTGATCTGGGTCGGGTCGCTGTGCACCGCCGGCTACCTGTTCGGCGACCTGCCGGTCGTGAAGCAGAACCTGAGCGTGGTGATCGGCCTGATCGTGCTGGTGTCAGTCTCGCCGGGGCTGATCGCCTGGCTCAGGGCAAGGTCAGTTCAGCGCGACCGGTGACGGGCGTGGCGGGTGCTTGGCGAGATAGCGCTTGATGCCGGCGAGGATCGCCAGCGCGAGGTGATTCTGGTAGTCCTCGTCGTTCAGCCTTTTCTCTTCGGCTGGGTTGGAGATGAAGGCGGTTTCCACCAGGATCGAGGGCACGTCGGGGGACTTCAGCACCGCGAAGCTGGCCTGCTCGACGCGCGCCTTGTGCAGGGTGTTCACCTGGCCGAGCTCGCCCAGCACCGCGTTGCCCAGGCGCAGGCTGTGGTCGATGGTCGCGGTCTGCGACAGGTCCAGCAGCGTCTGCGCGAGGTACTTGTCCTTCACGTCGATGTTCACGCCGCCGACCAGGTCGGCCTCGTTTTCCTTCTTGGCCAGCCAGCGCGCCGCCTCCGAGGTCGCGCGCCGCTCCGACAGCGCGAACACGCTCGAGCCGCGCGCGTTGGGGCGGTTGAAGGCGTCGGCGTGCACCGAGACGAACAGGTCCGCCTTCACGCGCCTCGCCTTGTCGACGCGCACCTGCAGCGGCACGTAGTAGTCGGCGTCGCGCGTCAGCAGCGCGCGCATGTCGGGCTCGGCGTCCACCAGCGCCTTCAGGCGCTTGGCGATCGTCAGCGTGATGTCCTTTTCGCGCGAGCCGAGCCGGCCGCGCGCGCCCG
>Ga0315910_10002311_pt1 | contig 16887 bp, 7 predicted proteins | sample EdamamesoilMG_FD_204470 | JGI IMG/M metagenome (GOLD analysis project Ga0315910, IMG submission 204470) | Garden soil microbial communities collected in Santa Monica, California, United States - Edamame soil | ecosystem: Environmental > Terrestrial > Soil > Garden | place: USA: California... | reverse complement strand
GGATGGAATTCTTCGACGCGGATTTCTTCGGCTTCGGTCCGCGCGAAGCGGCCATCCTCGACCCGCAGCATCGTCATTTCCTGGAGTGCTCGTGGGAAGCACTCGAGGACGCCGGGCTCCCACCCGAACGTTTTCCGGGCTCGATCGGCGTTTTCGCCGGCTGCGGCATGGGCAGCTACTTCTACTTCAACCTCTGCACGAATCCGGACCTCGTGAGCTCGCTGGGGATGTTCCTCCTTCGCCACACCGGGAACGACAAGGACTTCCTCGCCACGCGGCTCTCGTATTTGCTCAACCTGCGCGGCCCGAGCATCAACGTGCAGACCGCCTGCTCCACGTCGCTCGTTGCGACGCACCTGGCCTGCCAGAGCCTGCTCTCGGGCGAGTGCGATCTCGCGCTCGCCGGCGGTGTGACGATCGAGCTCCCGCACCGCCGCGGTTACGTGTACCAGGAGCGCGAGATCCTCTCGCCAGACGGAAAGTGCCGGGCTTTCGACCATCGCGCACAAGGCACGGTGTTCGGCAGCGGCGTCGGGGTCGTCGTCCTCCGCCGGCTCAAGGATGCCCTCGCCGCGGGTGATCGGATCTATGCCGTGATCAAGGGGTCCGCCGTCAACAACGACGGAGCGACCAAGGCCGGGTATCTCGCGCCGAGCGTCGACGGCCAGGCGGCCGCCGTGGCGGAAGCGCTCGCGGTCGCGAACGTCTCCGCGGACTCGATCGACTACGTCGAGTGCCACGGGACCGGCACGTATCTCGGCGATCCGATCGAGATCGCCGCGCTGACGCAGGCCTTCCGTGAAACCACGGAGCAGCGCGGCTACTGCCGGATCGGCTCGTTGAAAACCAACATCGGGCATCTCGACACCGCGGCCGGCGTCGCGAGCCTGATCAAGGTTTGTCTGGCTCTCGAGCACGGCGAAGTACCGCCGAGCCTGAACTTCGAAGCACCGAACCCGGCCATCGATTTCGAGCACAGTCCGTTCCGGGTCGCGAGCGAGCTCTCGGACTGGAAGCGCGGCAGCCGCCCGCGTCGCGCGACCGTGAACTCGCTCGGCGTCGGCGGGACGAACGCGCACGTGGTCCTGGAAGAGGCCCCACTCGCGGCGCCGTCGAAACCGTCGGCGCGCGCGCACCATCCGCTGGTCGTCTCCGCCAAGAACCGGGCGGCGCTCGACGCCCAGTGCGAGCGGCTGGCCGACTACCTCACCGAGCATCCCGGGGTCGACCTCGGCGACGTCTCGCACTCGCTGTTCAGCACCCGACGGGCGTTCGACCACCGCCGCGTCGTCGCCGCGGCGACGCACGAGGAAGCGGCACAACTGCTTCGCTCGCGCGACGCCCGGCGCGTGTTCACGCACACGACGCTCGGCGACGCCGCCAACGTCGTTTTCATGCTGCCCGGCGGCGGCGCCCAGTACGTGAACATGGCGCGGGGTCTCTACGCCTCGCAGCCCGTATTTCGGCAGTTCGTCGATCGCGGCCTCGAGGCCCTGAGAAAGAGCGTGCCGTTCGACCCCGCCGCCGTCCTCTTTGCCGACGGTGAAGGGGTGGAGCAGGCAAAAACCTCGATGCTCAAGCCGAGCATCCAGCTGCCGCTGCTCTTCATCATCGAGTATGCCCTGGCAAAGCTCTGGATGGCCCTCGGCGTGCGACCCACCGCACTCGTCGGTCACAGCCTGGGGGAAAACACCGCCGCGGCGCTCGCCGACGTGATGAGCTTCGAGGACGGCATCGGCCTCGTGTTGCTGCGCGGCCAGCTCTTCGACACCGTCCCCGCGGGAGGCATGCTGAGCGTCGCCCTGCCCGCGGAGGATCTCTCGCGCGAGCTCGGCGACGAGCTCGACATCGCGTGCATCAACGCGCCCGAGCTTTGTGTCGTCTCGGGGCCGAACGCCGCCCTTGCCGACCTGCTGGCGCGCCTTTTGGCGCGCGGCATCGAGGCACAGCGCATCCCGATCGACATCGCGGCGCACTCGCGCATGCTCGGGCCGATCCTGGAGCCGTTCGGTGCGCACCTCCGAAAGCTCGACCTTCGCCCGCCCAAGATCCCCTTCATCTCGAATCGCTCCGGCGATTTCATCCGCGCCGACGAGGCCACGAGCCCGGACTACTGGGTCGACCACCTCCGCCACACCGTGCGCTTTGCCGAAGGCATCGCCACCCTCGCCAAGGACGAAGCTCGGATCTTCCTCGAGGTCGGACCCGGCAGAACGCTCGGCTCCCTCGCCAAGGCGGGCGGGACCGTGAAGCAACAATCGGTACTCCCGACGCTGCGCCACCAGGACGAAGTGATCGACGACGACGCGTTCTTCACGACCGTCCACGCGCGACTTTGGGCCCTCGGCATGGGGGTCGGTACGGAGGCGTTCTATCCCGGCGAGCGGCGCGTGAAGGTCCCGCTCCCCACCTACGCCTTTCAGGGACAACGGCACTGGATCGACCCGGGCAAGCAGGTTGCCGCCGAACACGGCACGGCGCTGCCGTTGAAGGAGCCCAATCCTTCGCGCTGGTTTTTCCGGCCCGCCTGGCGCCAGCGCGACGCCGAGCTGCCGGACACGTCTGAGCGCCAGGTCTGGCTCGTGTTCGCGGACGAGGCCGGTATCACCGACGAGCTTGGACCGCGGCTCCAGAGCGCCGGTCACGACGTGATCGTCGTCCGCGAAGGCGATGCTTTCTACAAACTCTCGGACCACGAGTACCGCTTGGCGCCCGAGCACGGCGCCGAAGGATACGAAGCGCTGGTCCGCGAGCTGTTGGCGAGCGGCAAGGCCCCGAACCGCATCTTGCACGCTTGGCTGCTGACGGAACGAGAGACGTTTCGCCCCGGCTCGAGCTTCTTCCATCGCAACCAGGAGCGCGGCTTTTTCAGCCTGTTGTTCTTGGCGCAGGCGCTCGGCGCTCAGGACTATCCGAAGCCGCTTCACGTCGTCGTCGCGACCAACGGGCTGTGCGCCGTCGGCGAAGAAGTCGTGTTCTATCCCGAGAAAGCCACGGTCCTGGGCCCGGCCCGCGTGATCTCTCGCGAGTTTCCGGGCGTGACGTGCCGGGTCGTCGACGTACCGGTGCTGCGCGTGACGCGGAAGCTCCTCGGCTTCGAGGTGCCGCCCCCCGCCGAGCCCCTGCTCGACGCGCTGCTGATCCCGAACGGCGCATCGCTGCGCGACCCCCGTCGGCAGGAGATCACGGCGCGGCTCGAGGCCGAGCTGGCGAGCTCGCTGACGGACGAGGTGGTCGCGCTCCGCGACGAGCAGCGCTGGGTGCAGGCATTCGAGCCGGCAGCGCTCCGGGGCTCGGCGGAGACCTCCTTCAAGAATCGCGGCGTCTACCTCGTCACCGGCGGGTTCGGCGGCATCGGTGCGGTGGTCGCCCGCGACCTCGCCACGCGTCATCAGGCCCGTCTCGTTCTCGTCGGTCGCACGCCACTTCCGGGGCGAGCCGAGTTCGCCCAATGGCTGGACCGCCACCCGAACGACGCGACTTCCAGGCAGATCCGCTTCGTCGAAGAGCTCGAGGCGCTGGGGGCGGAGGTCCTCGCGTGCTCTGCCGACGTGACCGATATCGACCGCATGCGCGAGGTCGTCGCCGAGGCCGTTGCACGATTCGGCCACCTCGATGGTGTCCTCCACGCCGCCGGCACCCTCAACGACCAGCCGATGCTCGCCAAGCGTCAAACCGACGTCGAGGCCGTCTTGGCACCCAAGGTCTATGGAACCCTGGTGCTCCACGAGGCCCTGAAGAACCAGCGCCTGGATTTCCTGGTCCTGTTTTCCTCGACGAGCGCCGCGATCGCCCCGGCAGGACAAGTCGACTACGTCGCCGCGAACTCGTTCATGGATGCGTTTGCTCAGAGTGCCGCGGCCGGCGGCCAGCGAGTGATCGCGCTCGGCTGGGGTATCTGGAAGGACGTCGGCATGGCGGAGCGCACGCTCAAGGCGCTCGGTCACACGAACGGTCAGCAAACGAAGACCTCGCCCGTCCATCACCCCATGCTCGACACGCGTTCCGACGGACCCAGGGGGGCCGTGGACCTCGTCGGGCACTGGTCGGTGAAGACCCACTGGTTCCTCGACGAGCACCGGACGGCGGCGCGGCAGGCTCTGCTGCCGGGCACCGGGTACCTCGAGCTGCTCCACGCGGCCGTGTTCGCGCTGGAGGTGCCCGGCGCGTTCGAGATCATCGACCTCTACTTCCTTCGCCCGCTCTACGCGGCGGACGCTGCCAGCGTCGAGGTCCGGGTGCGGCTCGAGGGCGACGAACAGGGCTACGAGGCCGTCGTGTCGAGCGCTCATCTGCTGGACTCCGGAGAAAAGGGCTGGGTTCGGCACGCGCAGGCCGTCATTTCCCTGGCCGAGCTCGACGCGCCGGAAAAGATCGACATCGCGGCGATCGACGCGCGCTGCACGCGACTCCGCGCGGGTGAAGCGCAGGGCACCCCGCTTCGCTCCGGACAGGAGAACCACCTGGCGTTCGGGCCGCGCTGGCGGGTGCTCCGCAGCGTCGCGTACGGCAAAGGTGAAGCCCTGGCGCGGCTCGAGCTTTCCGAGCGCTTCCAGCGAGATCTCGGCGTCTACGCCGTCCATCCCGCCCTGCTCGACCTCGGGACCGGCTTCGCGATGGAGCTCATCGCCGGGTACGATGCGAGCGCGCTCTGGGTGCCCATCTCTTACCGGAGCGTGCGCATCTACGCGTCGCTACCGCGCACGGTTCACTCGTGGGTGCGCCTCCGCCCACCAGCCAAACCGGGGGAGTCGTTCGCGACCTTCGACGTCACGATCGCCGACGAAGCCGGTCGTGTGCTGCTCGAAGTGAGCGAGTTCACGATCCGCCGTCTCGACGATCCCGCATTCGACGTGAGCAAGCCGCCGAGTAAAGCCGACCTCGTCATCGAGGGGTCGAAGGACCACGCGCGCGAGCTCTCGAGCGCGGAGCTCGTGTTCCAACACCTGGTTTCTCAGGGCATCGGTCGCGACGAGGGTCCGAAGCTGCTCGAACGAGTCCTCTCGTCCGTCGAGCGGGGCCCGATCATCGCCAGCTCGATGGACCTCGGGCGCCTGCGTGCGCAGGCGGAAGCGAGCAGGCCGGCAGAGCGCGCCGAGGCCCAGAAGTTCTCGCGACCTCAACTCGATTCGGAGTTCGTCGCCCCGCGTGACGACATCGAACGCACGCTGGTCGAGATCTGGCAGGAGGTCCTCGGTATTCAGGGCGTGGGCGTGCGCGATAGTTTCTTCGATCTCGGCGGCCACTCGTTGATGGCCGTGCGCCTGTTCGCGAAAATCAAGCGCACGTTCAGCGTGGACTATCCGATCTCGGTTCTGTTCGACGCGCCGACGGTAGAGCAGTGCGCACTCAAGCTGCGCCAGGCCGTCACCATCACCGCGAGAACCCGCCAGAGCGACCGACCGCCCGAGTCACGCCGCCGATACACGCACCTGGTGCGGATGCACCCGGGCGAGCCGCAGGCGAAGACGCCATTTTTCCTGGTCGCCGGCATGTTCGGCAACGTGCTGAATCTCCGGCACGTCGCCCTACTCGTCGGCAGCGATCGACCGTTCTACGGACTCCAATCGCGTGGTCTTTACGGCGATCACCGCCCCCACGAAACGTTCGAGGAGATGGCGCGGGATTACCTCGCGGAGCTCCGCACCGTCCAACCCTTCGGCCCGTACGTGCTCGGCGGCTTCTCCGGCGGCGGCATTGCCGCCTACGAAATGGCCCGCCAGCTCATCGAAGCCGGAGAGCAAGTGGCGCGGCTCGTCCTCCTCGACACCCCGCTCCCGGGGGGCGAAGCGCTCAGCCGCGTCGATCGCCTGGCCATGCGCTTTCAGGACTTCCAGCGTGAGCCGACCACCTACCCGGTCAACTGGGTCCTCGAAAAGCTCAAGTACCGTCAGCGCATCAAGCGCCGCGACGACCGCATCAAGGAGCAACAAGCCGGGGCTTCCCACGACTTTCACTCCGAATTGATCGAGGCCGCTTTCTATCGCGCCCTCGCCTCCTACGAGCTCAAGCCCCTGAGCTTGCCCGTGACCCTCTTCCGCCCGAAGCTCCGCGCGCTCTACCAGCTTCCGGGTGGTCGCGCCGTCAATCGCGGCTTTCATCTGGTCCTTCACGACAACGGCTGGGGACCCTTCGTGCGCGAGGTCGTCGTTCACGAGGTCCCCGGGGATCACGACAGCATGGTGCTCGAGCCGAACGTCCGCGTGCTCGCGTCCCACCTTCGGGACTGTCTCGACACCGCCGACCGCGATCAGAGCATGCGGGCTCAGCCGCTTCCGGACTTCACGGAGCGCGCCAAGTAGGGGGCATGGCGCAGCGTGGCTACTCGACGACGACGACGTCGCCGTCGGACAACTCGTAGCCGACGCTGGCCGGGTCCCCTCGGGTCAGGTCGTCGTACCGGAAACGAATACGCGGGCCGCCCCTGGTCCGCGAGATGATGAAGATGGCGTCCTCGTCGGCAAACGGGGTGAAGCCGCCCGCACGGGCGAGCGCGTCGAGCACCCCCTCGCGCTCACCGAGCTGGTAGCGGCCGGGGTTCGAGACCTCGCCGATGACCGACACGTTCGGGAGCCGCCGCGAGACCAGCACGACGGTCACCTGCGGGTTCTGCAAGATCCCGTTGAGTCGCGCCGTCACGTTGGTACGAAGCTGCTCGACGGTGAATCCCCGGGCTACGAACAGGCCCATCTGCGGCAGCACCACGTCTCCCGTCGGGCGGATCTCGAATTCGCCGCCCAAGGTATCGTGACCCAGTACGGCGAGCTGGACCTTGTCGCCCACGCGGAGCTTGGCGGCTTCCGCCGCGCTGGGCGGGGGCAAGTCGCGGATCCAGACGTATTGGCCTGAGCCTCCGCAAGCGACGAGGAGGAGTGCGACGAGCAGGCAATAGGCCAGCCGGGTCACGGCACGCGCCGCAGCGCCAGGCGCGCGTCGACCGAGAAAGCCCCCTCCACGACCAACGCTCGTCACCGCGTGTTCCTCTCGAACGAGGGGCATTGGAGCACCGAGGGCCTCCGCCGTCCAGTGCGTACCTTGCGCACGGCTGGCCGACCAGCGCGAGCCAGCCACGATGACGGCGGTCGAAACGGAGCGCGCAACGACCTCTCAGCCCTTCGCGTGCGAGCCCTGCCGGTCACCGCTCGATCGCTCGGCGGCGGTCGTGAAGCATCGCTCCTCCGAAACGATTCTGTTCGCGGGGGACACGAGCGGACTTTTGACCAATAGATCGCGCAGGAAGCGTGGCGGGTCTTCGCGCAGGCGTCCCTGGAAGGTGCGCTTCACGCGCCCCAAGGCCCACCCGGCCGCGAAGGCCGCATCGGTGAGCCCTGCATACGTGACGCCGTAGTTTTTCGCGAAGAAACGCCGGCGTGATTCGAACCAATAAGCAGGGTAGCGCGTGGGCTCGAGGTCGTCCGAGCGAATCCCCGTGCTGTGCCCGGCGTAGTGAACCACTCGACTGTCCGGGACGTACCAGCACTCCCAACCCCCAGACCGCACCTTGAAGCAGAAATCGGTTTCCTCGAAGTAGAGAAAGTACTCTTCGTCCAGGCCGCCGAGCTGCTCGATCACCTCCCGCCGGACCATGAAGGACGCCCCCGCGACCCAATCAACGCGTTCCGGGTGGTCGCCCATGCGCCGCGGAACGACCCAGCGCGCAAGCAGGCTCGTGACGACGCCAACCCGAAGCGCACGATCGATCTCGCTCGCGAGCGTCGGGAACCGAAATGCCGTGGACCATTCGCTACCATCCCCGTTGATGAGATTGCTCCCGGCAATACCCGCGCGTGGATGGGCAGCCATGAAACGCACGAGCTCGGCCACCGCGCCGGGTTCTATGCGGGTATCCGGGTTCAGCAGGTGGAAATAGTCGGGGCGAAACCCGGACTCGAAGCCGAAGGAGAAACCACGGTTGTTGCCGTAGGCAAACCCTCCATTTTTGTCCGCCACCAGCAGCGACACCCAGCTCTCGCCTTCGAGCCCACGCCGGAGGGCCTCGGCATCTCCGGAGGCATTTTCCACGACCACGGCCCGGAGCTCGAGCGCGGGATCGGCGACCTCCGACCGGAGCGCTCGGATGCAGTCCAGCGCGAAGTCAGCCGACTTGTAGTTGACGATGATGGTCAGGACGCGACACCGCCGGTGGGCGTCGGGCTCCGATGGTGGCACGCCGCTCATGCACCAGGTGAGACGCGCCGCAGCGCCTCGGCTGCCACCAGCCTCGGAAATACCCAGAGGTTCTTTGCGTAGCGCAGGGCCAGACGGCGCGGCTCGGTCGCGAGGCGATGCGTCCATTCGAGGCCCGTGCGACGCATCCAGACGGGAGCCCGGAGGCCGGGATCCGCAACGAAGTCGACCGTCGCACCGATGCAAAGCGCAACGCCACAGTTGAGGCGAGCTTGCTCGCGGTGCGTCCACTTCTCCTGCTTCGGCGCGCCGAGACCGACGAGGACCAGATCCGCGTCGGCTCGCCTGACGGCCTCCACCGCCGCCTCGTTGGCTCGTTCGTCGTCCTCGAAGCCCAAGGGTGGGCAGTGGGTCCCGACGACCTCCACCCAAGGACAGTCTGCCTGCAGGCGCTTGGCGCCCGAGGCGGCCACCCCCTCGGCCCCACCCAGCAGAAAGACGCGGGTGCGCGTCTCACGGAGCCGGGCCTGTTGCATCAGCGCTGGAAAAAGGTCGCTGCCGGCAACACGCTCTGGGACCGGGGTCCCAAGCCAGCGGGAGGCCCAGACAATCGGCTGCCCGTCGGCCAAAACCATGTCTGCCGCGTCGTAAATCGCAACAAGTTCCGGCCTTTCTGACAAGCGAACGACATGATCTACGTTCGGGGTGATGACGATACGCGTTCGGCGTGGGCGCTCCTCGGTCCACGCCAGCACCCGGTCGCATGCCTCGTGCAGGGATAACGGATCGAACGTGGTGCCGAAGAGCCGAACGCGCGCCATCCTCTGGACCCTAGCGCGACCGAAACTCGGCCGCGGGCGAGATCATGACAATAATGCGAGCGGCCGGCGCGAGCAACCTGGAAGGCAAAACCCCATCTTGAGTTCAACCGTGTGCTACCCCTCACCCTTCCCGATGGTAAAGCGTTCGGGCCTGCTCGCGGGGCGAGCACGACGCCAGATCAGCCGCCCCGAGCAGAGGGGCGGCGGGTCTCTCCTTATCCCCAGGCGGAGCTACGCGTGACGGCAGCAGGGCTCGAGACACCGGTCGAGGGTCAGCTCGGCTCGACGAGCGTCGGCTCGGTACTGCTCGCGCTCGAAGCACGCCGCACGACGTGTCGGGTGGTTTTCGAGACGGACCTCGGGAAGAGCGAGGTCGATATCTACGCGGGCGGCATCGTCGACGCCTACATGGGCGACCTGATCGGACGATCCGCGATCCTGAAGCTTCTGGCCGCGGAGAGCGGCAAGTTCTCCGTGCTGCGAGAAGCGATCAGCAAGCGTCCCCCGATCGTGAAGCGCGTCGCGGATATTCTCGACGATCCCGCGCTGCGAGTGGCGGAGTGGCGACGCCTTTGCGCGAAGGCCCCGCCGCTGTCTTCGATTCTCGTCGTCTCGGAGCGCGGACGAAAGGCGATAGCGAACGAAATGCCACAGCCCGAGCGCAGCCTGCTCCAGCTGTTCGACGGTCAGCGGATGCTCACGGACGTGATTGACGAGAGTGGTCTCGATGCCGTCGACGCGCTCCGCACCTTGCTTCACGCGGTGGAGAACGGGTTCCTCCTCGAGGGGCAGCGCGGCCAGTCGCTCTTCCCACTGCCCGGCGTCCCCGCCGGGGCTCGCCCTCGTTCGTCAGCGGGCGTCTATCACATCTCGAGCTCCCGCCCCCCCGTGCCCACGAGCAACCCACTCAGGAAGAGGACCTCCATCGGCATTGGCATACCGGCGGTGGTGGCGCCGAGCAGTCGGCGGGCGCCTGCCGTCGTCCCGACGCCCATCATCTCCGTCACGCCGGTACCTCCGAACCCTGTTGCGTCCCCCGCCGCCGACCCGCCTCCGGAGGTGCATCAGCCGCCCGCAGAGCCGACCGACGGTTCGGCGGTTTACGTCGATCGGTATCAGCTGCTCCTTCGCATCGCGCGCGGAGGGATGGGGTCGGTCTACCTGTGCCGGCTGTCGTCGGAGAGCGGCTTTCGCCGCATCTTCGCGCTCAAGCTGCTGCGCAGCCACCTCCTCGAGGACCGACTCGCCGCCTCGAAGTTCATCGAGGAGGCGCGCCTCGCCGGGCACGTGCACCACCCTCACGTCGTGAGCGTGGTGGACGCCGGCATCCACGGTAGCCAGCCCTACCTCGTGATGGACTACATCGAGGGAGGAAGCCTGCATGACCTCTTGGATGCGCATCCGACCAAGAGGCCTCCGGCGCTCCTCCTACCGATCATCATCGACGCGCTCGCCGGCCTGCACGCCGTGCACACCGCGCTGGGCGAGGACGGCGCGCCCCTCGACATCATCCACTGCGACGTTTCGCCCGAGAACCTCCTGGTCGGCGTCGACGGCACCTGTCGTCTCAGTGATCTCGGCGTCGCCAGGCACCGCTCGAACCACATCGAGGCGGCCACCCACGGCAAGCCGCGCTATCTCGCGCCGGAGCAGGTGCTGCGCCGGCGTGTCGACCGGCGCTCCGACATCTTCTCGATGGGTGTCGTCCTCTACAATTCGCTGACCGGCACGTACCTTTTCGACGCACCCACCCCGGATGAAACACTCCGCCTGGTGTGTTCGCAGCGCATCGAGCCGCCCAGCACCATCGGCCTGCGCCCGCCGCCAAGCCTCGATTTCGTGTGCATGCGAGCGCTCGACCGCGATCCGGATCGTCGCTTCCAGACCGCGGAAGAAATGATGCTCGAGCTCCGTCGTATCGCCCTGCGGGAAGACATGCTCGCTCCCACCGCCAGCATTTCGTCGTGGGTACGCGAATCGGTGGGGAACGAGCTCGCGCAGCGGCGGCTCGCGGTGTTCGACGCGACGCGAGAGATGCGCGCTTCACCCACCGGGTCAGGGCACGATCCCGAGGTGGAAGTGACGATGGGCGAGCCCGACGTTTCAGACAGCGCGCGGGGCGTTCCCGATGGAACCCTGGGCAACAACGAACCCTCGCAAACCATCTCGCTGCCGGAAGGGCTCACGCAGGGAAAGCCATGGGCGCTGATCATCGCCGCAGGGCTGGCCGCCATGGCGGTCCTCGCAACGATGCTGTGGCCCGCCAAGGTGTCGAAACTCTTCAAGCTGAACACCCAGGGCGTCGTCTCGCGAGGGCTCCAGACTGAAAACACGGACCCACCCGCGGCCGACGCAGGAGTGCCCGCCGTGCCCTCGTCCCTGCCGCTCCCTGCACAAGAAACCGGAACTCGGGTTCGACCCTGACCGCATCCATGTCCGACAGCAATTTTCCGATCCAGAAATTCGAGTTGGTCGACAGCGACGCCCCGGGTGGAACCATCCGCACGGAGCTCGTCGCCGGCGCCTGCCTCGTCGTCGTCAACGGCCCGACGCAGGGTAAGGCGTTCCCGCTGGTGAACCGGGAAACCATCATCGGCCGCTCGAACCGAGCCGATATTCAGCTCGATACCAAAGCGATTTCGACCGAGCACGCCAAGGTGGTCAGCAGCAACGGAAAGCACGCGTTGATCGACCTGGGATCCACGAACGGGACGTTCCTGAACGGTCAACGCTTGAATCCCAATGACCCGGCCGTTCTGAACACCGGCGACAGCATCCAGGTCGCGGAGACCGTCCTCGCCTACTTGTTCAGCGACGGGCAGGTGGCCGAACAAACGCAGCAGCTCACGCGGCTTCAGCCCCAGCTCCCGGGGTCGACCGCGCTCCGTCTTCCCGACGCACAGCTCCTGGCCCAGCTCCTCCAACCGGAGCCCGTGAACGCCGAGCCTCCGCCGCCGACGCTCGAGGAGCGCATCGAGCAGCTCCAGAAGGTGCTGCGGATCGTTCGTCGCAACTGGGTCCCGCTCTTCGTCGCCGCAATGCTCTGTGCGCTGATCGGAAACGCCACCGTGTTCTTCCAGCCACCCGCGAGCGAGGCCGAAGTCCGGCTTCGCATGCTGCCTCGCCAGTTCGGGACCGAGCACACACCCACCGCCGAAGAGATCGAGCTGTTCTACGCCAGCGTGGAACAGGACTTCATGGGCCCGACGCTGATGGAAGCCACCCTGAAGGCGCTTGGAAACAAGAACCCGAATCAATACCTCATCGAGCAGACGTCGAAGAAGCTGCGGTTCATGGGCATCGCGCAGTCCACCTACCGCGCCGCCTTCACCGATCGCAATCCGCAATACGCCGTGAAGTTCCTGGAAGTGCATACCCAGACCTTCATGACGGACCAGATCAAGAAGACCCTCCACGTCGTCCAAACCGAGGTCAACTTCTTGACGGACCGCCTCAAGGAGCGCGAGACCGAGCTAACACGCATCGAGGAGGCGCTGCGTGAGTTCAAGGGCAAGAACCAGGAAGGGTTGCCCGAGTACGCAGGCGGGCACATCCAGTCGCGCGAGGCGCTGTATGCGCGGCGGTCCGACCTTGCCGTGCAGCTCGAAAAAACGGAGCTCGAGCTCGGCCTCGCCAGGAAGCGCCTCAGCGAAGAGTCCCCGTTGCTGACCAAGAGGGTGACGGCGGCCGAGCCATACGAGCAGTCACTGGTCGAAGTGAACCGGAAGCTCGGGGAGGCTCGAGGCAAGGGACTGGGAGACCAGCACCCGGAGGTCGCGGCCCTGCTGGCCCAACAGAAAGAGCTTCGCCGGATGGCCGATCAGGCCCGCGCCACCGCACCGACCGATCTGGAACGAAGCGCGAATCCTGGGCTGCTCGACCTCAAGAATCGTGTGGCAGACCTCGAGGTGGCAGCGAAGTCAGCGCGCGCGGCCCTCGGGGAGGTCGGAGGCCAGCTGGCACGCGTGGAAGGGATCGTGGGCAAGATGCCGGGCGTCGAAGCTCGCTACGCGGAGCTCACCCGTTCCTACGCCGCCACCAAGGAGCAGTTCGGCACCATCTTCCAGCAGCTTCGCAAAAGCCAGCTGCAGCTCGAGCTCGAACGCACGGCAGCAAAGGCCCGCTACGAAGTGCTCTCGCCACCGAAGTCGTCCGGCATTCAGTTGCGGAAAGTGCTGGCAAAGCGCACCGGGGTTGGCCTCGTCGTCGGCCTGCTGATCGGAGCGGTGTTTGCCGCCTTGAGCGAGCTTCGGCGCTACCTGCGGGAGCGACGAGCCATCGGCACGGCCATCGTCAGGGTGAGCACGGCGGGCAAGCCGGACGCGCGAGTTCGCTGATCAGAATGAGCACGCCGTCACGAGGTCCTGCGCGGGACCGGATACTCTGGGTGGGTTCGACGGATCCATGGTCCCCGTGGACCCTTTCCGGGATCAGCCGCGCGATCTGCCTCGAGCTTCGGAAGAGGGACCTGCTCCACGGCGCCATCCACGCCGGCGAGCTGACCCTTCGCCACCTTCGGGGTCCGAGCTTTCTCTACCGAGCGGAGCAGCGAGTGGTGGGCAATTTCTGGCGCATCACCGGCCGTAAGCCGAAGCCGAGCGAGTCGAACGGCGTCATCGGTCGAGCGCTGCGCGGATGTCCGCCGGGGACGGTCGTGATCTATGCGCTGCCGCGCCCCATCGCGGACCCAACCCTCCCCATCAGGCGGTTTCGTTGGATGGACCTGTCTTTCGCGGACGGCATTCGAACGAAGAGCTTCAAGCTTGCCGGTCTCGACGAAGCGGCGCAGGCCGCCCTGAGAGCGGATGAGCAACGCATGCTGCGCACGTGCGAGGGGGTCGTCAGCTTGTCCACCTACGCCGGGGACTCGATCTCGCGCGACGTCGGCTATCCCCGTGAGCTCATCACGCCAATCGGCGCTGGGTCCACTCTCGAGCCGGTGCCCGCGCTGCCGGACGGAGCATCCCGCTACGCGAGCGCGCGCATCCTGTTCGTCGGCCGCGACTGGCAGCGAAAGCGTGGTGATCTGGTCCTCCGCGCCTTCAAGCTCCTCCGCGAGAAGCTTCCGCATGCAACCCTGACCATCGTCGGTCCGAGCGAGCGACCCGAGGGGCTCGACGACGGTTGCCGCTTCGTGGGCATGCTCGACAAGGACGACCCCGCCCAGCGCGCGACCCTGATCGACCTCTTCCTGAGCTCCAGTGCGTTCTGCATGGCGTCCGTCGCCGAACCCTGGGGATTGGTGTACGTCGAAGCGGGACAGCTGGGCTTGCCGGTCGTTGCGCTCCGGGACTGGGCCCTGCCCGACATCGTGGTCGATCGAGTCACGGGAAGGCTGGTCAGCGAACCAACGCCCGAGTGCTTCGCCGCCGGCCTCGAAGAAGTTCTCAGCGACCCGCAGCGGGCCGCGGAGATGGGGCAGAGGGCGCGAGAGCGCGTCGAGCGAGTGCTGTCATGGCCTGCAGTGGTCGACCGGATGCTGTCGCGTGTCCTACCGTCTGCCCTCGACGGAAACGTCGCCATCCCCATGCAGTAGCCCGTTCATGGGGCCGAGATGACGGCGGCGCCAGCCAGGTTGCATGCCGTTTCTCAGGCGTTTCTACCTCGACCGCGTGGTGGAGCGTGCGCTGGACCTCGGACGGCCACCTGCTATACGGTGCGAGGGATCGTGCCCAGGGGCGGGCCCGGAAAAAGGACGTCAGTAATGTCGAATCGAGCGTCTTGGATGGCGTTTATCGCGCTGTTGCTCTTGGGGTGTGGCGGGGGAAACAAGGATTCGGTGCAACCGCCGGCGACCCCAGGTCCTCCGGATGTTCCAGAGTTACCCGGCGCATCGCCCTGCCCCGATCCCGCGACGGATCCGGCCGCCACGTTCTATGTCTGCGATTGCCAGTCTGGTGCCGCCGCAGGCTGTGTCGCTGGGGACGATTCAGCGGACGGCTCGCGCAACACACCGTTCAAGACGTTTACCAAGGCGGGTGAAGTCTTCAACTCCCTCCCCGCGGGTGGAACGGTGGCCTTTTGCCGGGGTGGCGCGTTCGACTCGCCGGGCGGGGCGCGCCTCGCCAATCAGAACTGCCGTGTGGACGCGCAGTGTGTCATGCGCGATTACAGCGCAGATTGGGCCGCCAGCGACGCGCCACTTCCCTCGATTCGAGTGGCCAGCGGGAAAGCGTTCGACGTCGAGAACGGTGGCAATGCGCTACCCGACGGGGGCTACCTGTTTCTCAATCTTGCGATCACCGGGGCCGGGGCGGCAACGGAAGCCGGGTTCTTCTTCTACAACGACGTGAACGACGTGGAGATCTGCGGCTTCGCGATCGAAAACTTTCGGTTGGGGATCCAGGTCGCCCGTTCGAACCAAGCCGGGCCCGGTAGCGACGCCGAAAATAACAATATCGTGCTCCGCAACTCCTCGGTCACGAACTGTCCCTCCCAAGGCTGGCTCGGGGCCTGCGACGGTTGCGGCATCGCGTACAGCTCGTTCACCAACAACGGGTACGCGACGGCAACGCTGAATCACAACATCTATCTCGAGAGCCACCAGGGAGCCGTCGGCATGTTCGTCGTCGGCAACGAGCTCTACCAAAGTGCCATCGTGAATGGTGTCTGCTCCGGCACTTCCCTCGTTGCGCACGGCGCCTATACGGATCTCACCATCGAAGGAAACACCGTTCGAGAAGACGTTGGCGCGGTGATTGACGGCTGCTGGGGGATTGGCATCGATGTCTCGTACACGGAGCCGGACTACTTCGCGAACCTCATCATTCGACGCAACACGGTCATCAACGTGGGTAACGTGAGCATCGGGACGACGTCCTGCCAGAATTGCCTGATCGAGAACAACGTCGTGATCCAGGAGCAGCCCGCCTTCGGTAGTACGCTGATCGCCATCCCGAACAAGCAAAGGTCGTCAGAGGATCCCGCGCTGTCCAACGTGATGGTTCGGAACAACACGCTCTACGCGAATACGACGGCGGCGATCACCGGAATTCGCCTCGGCGAGGAAGGAACCGGCCACTCGGTGACGAACAACGTCATCTACGCTGCCGGCACGGGCAACCTACGCTGCTTCGACTACTCGCTTGCGGACAGCGCTTACACCTCACGTGACCACAACGTCTGCTTCTCCGCCGGCGGGACGGTGAGTTGGGCGGGTTCCCAGGCGCCCGACCTTGCGGATTGGCAGAGCACGACGGGCCATGACGCCGCCTCGCTGGTCACGGATCCTCTCTTCGTGTCGGCGCTCGATCCCTACGATTTCATTCCCGCCGAAGGTTCCCCGCTGATCGACGCCGCAGGCATGAGCCCCGGCGACGATCGAACCGGTGCAACGCGCAGCGGAACCGCCGACATCGGAGCCTACGAGCGCCCCTAGAGCACATCTCATAACCAGCTTCGCTGGTTCTGATGCGGGCTTCGCCCGCTGCGCTGCTTCGCAGCGCTGCTCCACTCCTTCTCGGCAGGGTCATGAGATGCGCTCTAGACCGGTTCCGAGACGTGGCTTCGCCAATTCCGAGGCGTGGCTCCGTCACGTGCGTTGCTTCACGCTCGCTTGGCGAGCGACGTGATCTTCCTCGCGATGCCGTAGAGAGCGGGCGCCCACAGCGCCGAAACGATCACGCCCGCGATCAAGCCCGAGCTCAAGGGCGAGTGGGTCAGCGCGTTGGCACCAAAGTACGCTGCGCCCGCCGACACCAAGATCCAGGCGGTGGACGGCAGGGTTCGGTACCAGGCGCCGACGCCATGCCTTGATATCGCGAAGGTGGTGACGGCGTACCGGGCGAGCGCTGCCACCACCAGGACACCGATCGCACCGTCGATCCCTCCGTGGATCGCCCCGAACGGCAGCACACCCGCGAGTACGACGACCCGCAAGGCGGTGGCCGTCGCGATCGCTCGCGGCTGACCGAGCGCCTTCAACGCACTGACGTTCGTG
>Ga0315910_10002310_pt1 | contig 16887 bp, 11 predicted proteins | sample EdamamesoilMG_FD_204470 | JGI IMG/M metagenome (GOLD analysis project Ga0315910, IMG submission 204470) | Garden soil microbial communities collected in Santa Monica, California, United States - Edamame soil | ecosystem: Environmental > Terrestrial > Soil > Garden | place: USA: California... | reverse complement strand
TCTCGGTCGCCGCGCTGCGCCGCCTGGCACGCGGGATCCTCTTCGACCGCCACGGGGCCGAGGACGTGCTGCAGGAGGCGTGGCTGACCGAGCTGCGCGCGAGCCCACCCGCGGCCAGCCGCGCGGGCTGGCTCACGGTGGTCGTGCGCAACCTGGCCCTCAATCGCCGGCGCGAGGAGGCCCGCCGCGGCCGGCGCGAGCGCGCCGTGGCGCGGCCCGAGGCCCACGGCGATCCGAGCGAGGCCCTGGCGCACATCGAGGTCCTGCGCCGGCTGCTCGCCGCCGTGGAGCAGCTCGACGAGCCCTACCGCAGCGCGGTCGTGCTGCGCTACCTCGAGGAGCAGCCCCCGCGCAGGATCGCGCGGCGCCTCGGCCTCCCGGTGAACACGGTCCGCACGCACGTGCGTCGCGGGCTGGAACGTCTGAGGCGGGACCTGGACGGCGAGCGCGGCGAGGGGCGGCAGGGCTCGCTCGCCGCGCTCGTCGCGTTCGCGGGTCCCGAGCCGTGGCTGGCGACGCTCGTCGAGCCGGCGCGGTCCCTGCTGAGCCCCGAGGGGAGCGGAGCGATCCTGATGCAGAAGAAGCTCGTCGTGGCGCTCGTGGCGGTGCTGGTGGTCGGCCTGACGCTCGCCGTCCTGCGGACGGGGGCCGTCGATGTCCGTCGGGCGGCGGAGGAGCCTGCGCTGGCCGCGCTCGCGCCGCGCGGCACAGCGAGCGCGGAGGAGCCGGTCCGCGTGCCCGTGCACGCGGCGCCAGCGACGCAGCGCGAGTCCGCGACCGCGCCGCAGCCGATCGCAGGCGCGTGGGTGGTGCGCGGGCACGCCTTCCGCGCCCCCGGCCAGGCCTTCCCCGGGCTCACGCTGATGGGACGCGTCTACGCGGGGACGCAGCGCACGGGCCCACCGCTGCTCGAGGCGCGCTTCGCGGCCGACGAGGCGGGCGACTTCGAGTGGCCCCTGCAGCCGCCCACGGACCTGGTGACGGTCGAGGTGCGGCCCGTGCTCGCCGACGCGCTCGTCCTCCCGGCCTACGAGCACTTCCTGCCGGGCGAGCCGGCGCCCGAAACCTGGACCGTCACCGCGATGCCCTTCGACTGCACCGTGCGAGGCACGGTGCGCGACCGCGAGGGACGGCCGATCGCCGGAGCGCTCGTCCGACAGCGCGACCGCTTCGACGAGCAGCAGGCGACCACCGACGTCGAGGGCCGCTACGCCCTGCGCATCCCGGCGAGCGACGACGAGCGCCTGCGCTTCTGTGCCCCGGGCTTCGCGCAGCGCTCGATCACGGTCGACGCGCAGGGCGGGGGCGAGATCCGGGCGCCGGAGGTCGTGCTCGCGCCCGAGCTGGTCCTGCGCGGCCGCGTGGTGGACGAGGACGGGCAGCCGGTCGAGGGCGCGCGCGTCGAGCCGGGGCACCCGTACTTCCACGTCGCCACCGAGAGCGCCGCGGACGGGAGCTTCGAGCTCGGCACGCTCGACCCCGAGGCCGAGCACCTGGCCCTCGAGGCCCACAAGGCCGGCCACGTCTCCGCCGTGCAGCGCATCGAGCGCGAGCAGCGCGGCGCGCCCGTCGAGCTCTGCCTCGCGCGCGGCGTGCACGTCACCGGGCGCGTGCGCGGCCCCGACGGGGCTCCGGTGTGGGGCGCCTGGGTCTCGGTCGGCTTCTACCCGTGGGCCGAGCCGCGCATCGAGGCCTACACCGACCGCGAGGGCCGCTTCGAGCTCGCGCAGGTGCCGGCCGGGTCGCAGACGTTCTGGTGCTGGCGCCGCGGGCTCGCGCAGGAGAAGACGTTCGTCCCGATCCCTTCCGGTCAGCGCGAGCACGCCGTCGAGCTCACGCTCTCGCCCGGCCACTTCGTCGGCGGGGTCGTCCTGGACGAGCGCGACCAGCCGCTCTCCTGGGTGATGGTCTACGCCGAGGATCCGCCGGGCCCGGAGGAGCGCATCGAGGGCTACCAGGTCTACACCGGCCCGGACGGGCGCTTCCGCATCGAGGACCTGCCGGCGCTCCCGATCCTGCTCGGCACGGTGTCGAGCGGACGCACGCGGGTCGAGCTGCCGGTGCAGGAGCTCGACCGCGACGACTACGTGCTGCGCGTGGCGCGCGCGGGCGCCTTCGCCGGCACCGTCGTCGATGCGGAGAGCGGCGCGCCGATCCCGGAGTTCGTCGTGCGCATGGGCTTCCCGGGGGGCGAGCACGCCGAGCAGGCCGTGGGCGGCTACCCGGCCGCCTGGAGCCGCGGCATCGCCATGTCCGATCCCGAGGGCCACTGGCGCCTCGAGGGAGACTTCGCCCCGGGCCAGTTCGCCGCCTTCACGATCGAGGCCGCCGGATACGCGCCGGCCAGCTTCGACGCCGTGGCCGCCGCGCTCGATCCGGAGCCCTCCGACTTCATCGCGCGCCTGGTGTCCGGCACGCGCGTGCGCGGGCGGGTGGTCGAGAAGGCGAGCGGCGCACCGGTCGCCGGCGCGCGCGTGCGGCGCGTCACCGCGCGCGTCCCCTACGAGGCGCTGGAGCACACCGACGAGCTCGTCCTCGAGGCCATCACCGACGCCGGCGGCCGCTTCGAGCTGGTCGACGTGCCCACCGGAGCGATGTCGCTCGTGGTCGAGCACCCCGACTGGTCCCTGGCGAGCGACGGACCGTTCGAGGTGAGCGCCGCCGCGCCGCTCGAGCGCTGGATCGAGCTCGCGCGCGGGGCCGGCGTGCACGGGCGGCTGCTGGACGGCTCCGGCCGGCCGCTCGCCGGCGAGACCGTCGCGATCTACTGCCTCGAGGGCGTCGAGCGCACGCGCTCGCGCTCCACGACGACCGACGCGGAGGGCCGCTACGCGCTCGCCGGCCTCTCCGCCGGCCAGTACCACGTCCGCTGGGAGCGCACGCTCGGCGGGCGCACCGCCTACGACCTCGTGCACTTCGTCGAGCTCGCCGCCGACGAGACGCGCGAGCAGGACCTGCGCCCGCGCGGCCAGGCGCGCGTGACGGGGCTCCTCGAGTACGACGGCGAGCTGCCGGAGGTCGAGGTCGTGATGATCCTGCCGCGTCCCGCCCGCGGCAGCCCGCCGCGCAAGTGGGCCGAGCGCGCCCGTGCGGTCTTCGCCGTCGACGGCGCCTTCACGATCGAGGACCTCGAGCCGGGCCCCTACAACCTCTCGGTCCACCTGAGCCGCGCGGCGGGTGAACTGGCCATGGGCTACGTGCAGGTCGAGGTCCCCGAGCAGGGCACCCTCGACACGCGCATCCGCATCGAGCGGCGGCGCTGAGCCGGGGCCCCTAAGGGCTGCTGGACGGGAGCGGAGGCGGGCGGGAGAATGCCCGCGAGGGAATGCTCACCGCCGCCGCTATCGCGCTGTCACTCCACGCGCCGCAAGGCGACGGTCCGTCGCTCGAGGAGGAGCTGGCGGCGCTGGTCGAGCGCACGAACCGGATCGAGACGCTGCACCTCGTGTACGAGGCCGAGAGCGAGGTGGACGGCGAGGCGGAGACGATGACCGTGGAGCTCGTCTACCGCGCGCCGGATCTCGGGCGCATGCGCGTCACGAGCTCCAAGGGCGTGTTCGATCAGTGGATCGTTGGCGACCGGCTGTTCATCCATGCCGAAGGGCGCTGGCAGTCGGCCGAGATGCACATGGACTCGGCAGGACTGCGCCTGCTCGGGGAGCACTTTCCGCGCGAGCCGGGGGCGCTCGGACCGGGCGTCGCCTTTGGGCTCACGCTCAGACGACAGGAGGACGAGGTCGACTTCAACTTGCAGTGCGTCGCGATGCCCGGCGGCCGCGATCGGCTGCTGGGGTGGATCGGGAAGCTCCAGCGCGGATCCGGAGTCGTGGTGGAGCAGAGCGATCTGCGCCTGGAGGAAGACGGCCTGGTCTACGTCGTCGCGCGCGATAGCGGACTGCTGCGCCAGGTCCAGGCCAGCACGCAACGGGGGTGGGTTCGCTTCGCACTGCGCGAGGCGAGGGTGGACGAGTCGCTCGATCCGGCGTGGACGGACTTGCCCGAGGCGGCCCGCGCGGCCCCTGAGTCCGAGGAACTCGCCCGGGCCTTCCGCTCCACGCTGCGCACCGAGCGGCTCTTCGCCTTCGGGCGCGTAGAGGGTCAGCTCGCCAGCGGCAAGCGCGAGTGGAACGCGCTCGCGCGCCGGCAATGGGAGGAGGTGCTCGAGGTGATGCACGGCGAGCCGCTCCTGGAGTGCCAGGCCACGACGATCGAGAGGCTGCGGGCGAGCATCCCGGAGGGAGCTGAACGCTCGAAGCGCGACCGTGGCGAGGAGGACTCTCCCGAGCGCAGGGCCTGGGAGGAGAAGGTGGCCGAGGCCCGCACGAGCCTGGCGAGCCACCTGGACGAAGGCGAGGCAAAGTACCGCGCGTCGATCGAGGCGCTCACGCTGCCCGGCGTCGAGCCGCGTCAGGAGCTGCTCGACGTGGAGGCCGAGGTCATCGCCGGCCTGTGGGACGAGCTCGTGCGCGAGCCGATGCTCGCGCTCTTCGACGAGAGCTTCGCGGCCGCGGCGAAGTAGCCGCGGGGGACGCCCGGGTCCACTCTCCCGCGGGCGTGAGGCCAGCCCCGCCGCCAGGAAGGGACCCTAGGATGATGCCCCTCGCTCCCGTGACCTCCCCCATGCCCCTGCGCGCGATCTCGTGCCCGGCCCGCGGCCTACGGCGCACGCTCCGCTGACGCTCCATGGACGCCCGCCCGAAGGTCGTGATCGTCGGGGCCGGCTTCGCCGGGCTCGAGACGGTCTTCTGCCTGCGCCACCGGCTCGGCGACGCGGTCGAGCTGTGTCTCGTCAGCAACGACAAGAACTTCGTCTTCCGGCCCGACACGATCTTCATCCCGTTCGGGGCTGATCCGAAGCGCTTCGTCGTGCCGCTGGGGCGGCCGCTGGCGGGCACGGGCGCGCAGGTCGTCTACGACCGGGCGCGCGCGATCGACCGTCCGCACCGCAAGGTGCTGCTGCGCGAGGGCGAGATCGCCTACGACTTCCTCGTCGTCGCCACGGGAGCCGGGGTGCGCCAGGAGGAGATCCCCGGGCTGGCCGAGCACGCGACCTCGCTGTGGACCGCGGGCGGGATGCTGAAGCTCGCCCGCGTTTACGAGCGCCTGCTCGCGGACGCGCAGCAGGGGCATCGCCGCTCGATCCTGTTCGTCGTGCCCCCGAACAACCGCTGCACCAGCCCGGTCTACGAGCTGGCGCTCATGACCGACACCTGGTTGCGCACGCAGGGCGCGCGCGAGCGCGTCGAGCTGACCCTGGCGACCTACGAGGACGCCCTGATCGAGGCCTTCGGCTTCCGCTTCGACGGCCTCCTGCGCCGGCGCTTCGCCGAGGGCGGCGTGACCCTGCACACGGGCTTCGAGCTGGCGGAGGTCGAGCCGCGGCACTGCCGCTTCGCGAGCGGCGAGCGCCTGCCCTTCGAGGTGCTCGTCTCCTTCCCGCCGCACATCGTGCCGCACCCCTTCGAGGGCCTCCCCTGCGACGAGCGCGGCTTCGTGCGCGTGGACAAGCACAGCCGGCGCGTGGCCGGGCCGGATCCGGTCTTCGCCGTCGGCGACGTCAGCACCTATCCGGCCAAGCGCGCCTACCTGGCGCTCCTGCAGGCCGGCGTGGCGGCCGACCACATCGCGGCCGAGATCGAGGGGCGCGCCCCGCGGCTCTCCTTCCCGCGCGCCTGCGAGACCCTCGTGGAGGCGATGAAGGCGACCACCCAGCACGACACCGGGCCGCGGCCCGCGCGCGACTTCCCGCCGCCGGCGAGCGGGACCCCCGACCACTTCGAGGTCGGCATCTCGCCCCTGTGGCGCGCGGGCACGCGCACCGTCGGACTGCACCTCCCCTGGCGCCTCGGGCCGGGCGAGCCGTTCATTTCGCGGCTCGACGCCCTGTAGCGCGGGGCGTCGGTCGAGGCAGCGTTGCTACGATCGCGCCATGACCCCCGACGAGTTCCGGCGCTTCGGACACCAGGTCGTCGACTGGATCGCGGACTACCGCGCGACGCTCGAGGCGCGGCCCGTGCAGACGGTGCAGGAGCCGGGTGCGCTGCGCGCGAAGCTGCCGGCGGAGCCGCCGCTCGCGCCCGAGCCGTTCGAGGCGGTGCTGGCCGACGTCCAGCGCCTGATCCTGCCGGCGCTGGCGCACTTCCAGCACCCGCGCTTCTTCGGGTACTTCCCGTCGAACGGGGAGCTCGCGAGCGTGCTCGGGGACTACCTCTCGACCGGGCTCGGCGCGCTCGGGCTGAACTGGCAGGCCTCGCCGGCGCTGACGGAGCTCGAGGAGGTCGTGATCGACTGGATGCGCCGGATGACGGGGCTCTCGGCGGCCTGGCAGGGCGTGATCCAGGACACGGCCTCGACCGGGACCCTGATCGCGCTGATCTCGGCGCGCGAGCGGGCCTCGGGCTACTCGCTGGCGCGCGGCGGGCTGCAGCAGGTCACGGAGCCGCTGGTCGTGTACGTCTCGGAGCAGGCCCACAGCTCGGTCGAGAAGGCCGCGCTGCTGGCCGGCTTCGGGCGCGAGCACCTGCGCAAGGTCGCGGTCGACGGGCGCTACGCGCTCCGGCCCGAGGCGCTGGCGGCGGCGATCGAGGCGGACGTGGCGGCCGGGCGCAGGCCCTGCGCGCTCGTGGGCACGATCGGCACGACCACGACCACGGCCTTCGACCCGCTCGAGCCCATGGCGGAGCTGGCGCGCGCCCACGGGCTCTGGCTGCACGTCGACGCGGCCATGGCGGGCTCGGCCATGATCCTGCCGGAGTGCCGGGAGCTCTGGCGCGGCATCGAGGGTGCCGATTCGATCGTGACGAACCCGCACAAGTGGCTCGGGGCGGCCTTCGACTGCTCGCTCTACCTCGTGCGCGATCCGGAGCACCTGGTGCGCGTGATGAGCACGAACCCGAGCTACCTGCAGACCGCCGCCGACGGGCGCGCCAGGAACTTCCGCGACTGGGGCATCGCCCTCGGGCGGCGCTTCCGCGCGCTCAAGCTGTGGTGCCTGATCCGCGAGCAGGGCGTGCAGGGCCTCCAGGCGCGCCTGCGGCGCGACCTCGCGAACGCGCAGTGGCTGGCGGGCGAGGTGCGCGCGGCGCGCGACTGGCGCCTGCTCGCGCCGGTGCCGCTGCAGACCCTGTGCGTGCGCCACGAGCCGCCGGAGCTCGCCGGCGAGGCCCTCGACCGGCACACGCTGGGCTGGTGCGAGCAGATCAACTCTTCGGGGGCCGCCTGGCTGACGCCGGCCGTGCTCGACGGACGCTGGATGGTGCGCGTCTCGATCGGCGCGCTCCCGACCGAGCGCCGCCACGTCGAGGAGCTGTGGCGCACGCTGCGCGCGACGGCGGAGGCCTGAGCCACCGGGCCGAAGGATGCCGCAGGCATCCTCCGGCCCGGTGGCTCTGGATCGGTCGAGCGCGCGATCCTCGCTCGCCTCCCTGATTCTCTCACCCCTCTGAGCGCAGCGGCTCCAGCTCGGCGGGTCACCGAGCCTTCGGCCTGACCTGCGCCGCGAGAAGACCCGACAGCCCTTGCCCAGGCACTGCCCCCAGCGTTCCTCCGCGCTCTCCGCGGCTCCGCGGTCGTTCTGCTCCTGCTCAGGCCTTCGGCTTCGCCTTGGCCACGGGCTTCTTGGCCTCGGCCGCGGGGCGCCCGACCGGGCGCGCGGAGCGGGGCTTTCAGCTCCGCGGCTTCGGCTTCGCGTCCGCCTTCGCCTTCGTGTCCTTCTTGGCCGCCGCTCCGCCCTTGCCACCGAGCAGGGCGCGGCGCGCGGCGGAACCGAGCGAGCTCTCCGGCACCGCGCGGGCCGCGGGCTTCGCGGCCGGCTTGGCAGCCGGAGAGGCGCTCGGCCGGGCCGGGGCAGGCTTCGGACGCGCCTTGGCGTCCTTCGAAGCCGCAGGGGTCGTCGGCTTGCGTGCTCCCTGCGGAGTCTGTGGCTGGGCCTGCGTCGCGGACGCGCCGCTGGCGAGCGCGAGCACGAGCGACAGTCCCAGGATCCACGCGTTGAGCTTCATCCCCCGGCCCTCCTCCGGCCGCGAGCCTTGTCGGCGTTCCCAGACCGACGACTCCAGCGCATCTGCCTTTCGGAGCCACCTCCGCGTCCCCTCCGCGCCGCTCCGCGCCTCCGCGGTTACCTCTTCCTCTCCCTCTTCTCCTTCCCCCCTCTCGCGCGTTCCGCCTTCCCCCGGAAAGCACAGCCCTCCGCGTGGTCATTGACCAGCCCGACCGCCTGCAGGAAGGCGTACATCGTCGTCGGCCCGACGTAGCTCCACCCTCGGCGCTTCAGCTCCTTCGAGAGCGCCTTCGACTCGGCCGAGACCGGCACCCACCCGGCGAAGGGCCGCTCGGCGCGGAAGCGCGCGAAGAAGGCGCGCAGCGAGCCCGCCTCCTCGACCAGCTCGAGCGCGCGGCGCGCGTTGTTCACGGTCGACTCGATCTTGCCGCGGTGGCGCACGATGCCCGCGTCCCCCAGCAACCGCGTGACGTCGCGCTTCCCGAAGCGCGCCACGCGCGCGAAGTCGAAGTCGGCGAAGGCGGCGCGGAAGTTCTCCCGCTTCCTGAGGATCGTCAGCCACGAGAGCCCCGACTGGAACCCCTCCAGGCAGACCTTCTCGTAGAGCCGCCGGTCCTCGCGCACCGGAAAGCCCCACTCGCGGTCGTGGTAGGCGACGTACAGCGGATCCTCGCCGCACCAGGCGCAGCGCGCCTTGCCGTCCGGATGTCGGCGCAGGAGCTGCACGCGCTCGCCCGCTACTTGATCTCGCTCAGCTTGACCGCGCAGCGCTCGCGGGCCGAGACCAGGGCCGCCTCGAGCACGCGCTGGGTCTGGTAGGCGTCCTCGAAGTCCGGCAGCGGGACCTCGGGCGCGGAGCCGCCGAGCACGCGCAGCACGTCGGCCAGCATGTTCGTGAAGCCGTGCTCGTAGCCCAGGACGTGCGCGTCGGGCCACCACCGGCCGGCGTAGGGGTGCTTGCCGGCCGCCGAGGTGCACATGATGCGCGTCCAGCCGCCCTCGCGCGGGCCGCGCGACGAATCGTGGAAGCGCAGGAGGTTCATGTCCTCGAAGTCGAAGCGCAGGGAGCCCTTCTCGCCGTTGACCTCGAGCGTGTTCGCGTTCTGGTGCGGCGCGGCCAGGCGCGTGGCCTCGAAGCTGCCCACGGCGCCGCCCGAGAACGAGGTCAGGAACAGCACGGCGTCGTCGACGGTGCTCTTGCCCTTCTTGCGCGTGCCGGGGATCGTGCGTTCCTCGACGAAGGTGCGCGCCACGGCCCCGTGCACCTCGGTGACCTCCTGGCCGGTGACGAAGCGCGCCATGTCGACGATGTGCGCGTTCAGGTCGCCGTGGGCGCCGGAGCCGGCGGCCTCCTTCTGGAAGCGCCAGACGAGCGGCGTCTCGGGCCCGCCCCAGCTCTGCAGGTAGGTCGCGCGCACGTGGTAGACGCGCCCGATGCGGCCCTCCTTCACGAGCTGGTGCGCGAGCGCGACCGCCGGGCAGCGACGGTAGTTGTACCAGACGAAGGTCTTGAGGCCCTTCTTGGCCGCCTTGCGCGCCGCGTCGCGCATCGCGCGCGCGTCGGCCAGCGTCCCCGCCAGCGGCTTCTCGCAGGCGACGTGCTTGCCGGCGGCCAGCAGCGCGATCGAGGGCTCGGCGTGCAGGTCGTTCGGGGTCGCCACGTCGACCAGGTCGATCTCCTCGTCGTCAGCGATGTCCTGCCAGCGCGTCGAGATCTGCTGCCAGCCCCAGCGCGAGGCGAAGGCCGCCAGCTCCTTCGCGTTGCGCCCGACGGCGAGGCGCATCACCGGCGGGCGCGCGAGGTCGAAGAAGTGCGCGACCTGGGCGAACGCGTTCGAGTGCGCGCGCCCCATGAACTTCGTGCCGATCAGGGCGGCGTGGATGGGCTTGGGCATGGGCTGGACTCGTCCGGGGGCCAAGACCCTACGGGCGCGGGCGTGAGCGAGGCAAGGGCGGGCGAAGGGCCGGGAGCTGGCCGGGAGCTCCGGCGTCGCACCTGTCGAGCACACCTCCCGGCGAGCGCCTGTGCCGCTCACCGATTCCCTGCGGAAGCGAGTCCTTCCTCCCAGCCCCCGGTTGCACGGGCCCGATGCTCCTCGCCCTCGCCGCGCTCGACCTGACCGGGCTCGCGCTGGGCGCGTGGCTGCTCTTCGGGCGCAGGCAGCGGCGCCGCCCGAGAGCCGGGCAGGATCTCGCCACGCTGGCCGGGCTCGGCCTCGCGCTCGGCCTCGGCACCGGCCTCCTCGGACTCGACCGGGGCGAACCCTTCCTCGTCGTGCGGCTGTGGTGCCACGTGCTCTTCTGCATCCTGGCCCCGCTCGCGATCGCCGTCGGCCTGGTGCGTCGCGACGTCCCCGGGCGCGTCGCCCTCGTCCTGGGTCTCGCCGCCCTGGGTGCCTACTCCTGGGCCCGACGCGTGGAGCCCTTCTGGCTGGAGGTCACCCACCACCGGATCACGAGCGAGCGGCTGGCGCCGCGCGACGAGCCGCTGCGCGTCGTCGTGCTGGCGGACCTGCAGACGGACGAGATCGGCACCTTCGAGGCCGAGGTCTTCGCGGCGATCCAGCGCGAGCGTCCCGACCTGGTGCTCGTCCCGGGCGACCTGCTGCAGCTGCAGCGCCCGCCCTCCATGCCGGCCTCGGGTGAGCGCGAGCGCGAGGCCCTGGTCGGGCTCTTCGCCTCGCTCCAGCCGCCACCGCGCCTCGGCATCGTGATGGTCGGCGGCGACTGCGAGCCGCCGGGCGTGGGCCTGCCGGAGGCGGGCCTGCGCCTGCTCGAGGACGAGGCCCTGGTCCTGGCCGAGGAGGGCCTACAGGTCCTCGGCCTCACGCGTGCGAGCTCGCGCCGGTCGCTGTCCGGCGAGCTGGTGGAGCGCGCGCGGCGCTTCGAGGGGCTGACGATCGTGCTGGGGCACGCGCCGGACTTCGCGCTCTCGGTCCCGGAGCTCGGCCTGCCGCTCCTGTGCGTCGCCGGGCACACGCACGGCGGCCAGGTGCAGCTCCCCTGGATCGGGCCGCTGGTGACCCTCTCGCGCGTGCCGCGCGCGGTCGCCGCCGGCGGACTCTTCCCCCTGGGTCCCGGCTGGCTGTGCGTGAGCCGCGGGATCGGGATGGAGCGTGGCTTCGCGCCCCGCATCCGCTTCCTGTGCCGGCCCGAGCTGGTCGTGCTCGAGCTCGAATCCGCGGTCGGGGCCGCGGCAACGCGACCGCCCTAGGTCGTCGAGGACTCGCAGGGAGCGAAAGCTGCAGATGCCGCCAGTCGCGCCGTTGCAGCCGAGGGCTGGTGAATGGGTCGGGCTAGTTTCCCTTCGTCCCGACCGCGACGAGGTGGTTGCGGGTGCGGAAGAGTAGGCGGCCGGCGGAGATGGCGGGCGTGGCGAGGCAGGTCTCGCCCAGGTCGTTGTCGGCGAGCTGGGCGAACTCGGGGCCAGGCGCGACGACGTGCACGCGGCCGCTCTCGGAGGTGAAGTAGAGCTTGCCATCGCCGGCCACGGCCGAGGCCGAGAAGCCGTAGCTGCCGTCGCCCAGGCGCTCGCGGTAGTGCATGTCGCCGGTGGCGGCGTCGTGGCAGGCGAGGATGCCGGCGTCGCTGCAGACGTAGAGCTCGCTCCCGTAGAGCAGCGGCGTCTGCATGTAGATCCCGGCGTTCGGCAGCTCCCACAGGCGGTGCTCGGACTCGCCCGGGAAGGTCGCGATCTCGCCCGCGGCCGTGAGCAGGATCGCGCGCAGCGGGCGGCTGGGTCCGTGGGCGCTGGTCAGGAACACGACGTCCTCGTGGACGAGCGGGGTGGGCACGGGCACGTCGCCGCCGCCGACCAGCTTCCACAGCTCCTTGCCGGTGGCGAGGTCGTAGCCGCCGGTGTGGAAGTAGCCGTTGACGATCACCTGCGTGCGGCCGTCGTGCTCGGCGATCGCGGGCGTGCTCCAGGTCGGCTTCTCGGGACGCGCCGTGCGCCACAGCTCCTTGCCGTCGGAGAGGGCCAGCGCGGCGAGGAACGAGCCCTCCTGGATGTCGCACTGGACCAGCACGCGCTCGCCGTGGATCACGGGCGAGCTGGCGAAGCCCCACTGGAAGTTCGCGGTGTCGTCCGTGCCGTTCGGGGCGCCCGAGTCGAGCACGCCGAAGCTCCTCGACCACAGGAGCTTCCCGGCGTGGTCGTAGCAGTGGAGCCCTTCCGAGCCGAAGAAGGCCAGCACGTGCTTCGCGTCCACGGCCGGACTCGGGTTCGCGTGGGTCGACTTCGGGTGGCGCTTGACGGCCGGCGGGCCCTCGTGCGCCGTCTGCGTCCACAGCACCTTGCCGCTGGCCGCGTCGAGGCACAGGAGCTGGAACAGGTGCACGCCCTCGTCCGCGACCGACTCGCCCGCGCCGTAGTTGGCCGAGCCGAACAGGCTGGCGAGCTCGGCCTCCTCGTCCTTCCTCACGGCCGTGGTCACGAACACCTTCCCACCCCACACGACCGGGCTCGAGTGCGCCAGGCCCGCGATGGGCGTCTTCCAGAGCACGTTCTTGCCGCTGGGCACGTCGAACTCGACGGGCAGCGCGTGGCCCTCGGCGATCCCGCTCGCGTGCGGGCCGCGGAAGGAGGGCCAGTTCGGGTCCTGGGGGAGGGCGAGCAACGCGACGGCGAGGAGCATCATCGTTCGGTCTTCAGTCCGGCTTGCGGTCTTCGAGGAGACGGAAGTAGGCGCGCCACGGCCCGATCTCGTCGGCCCGGGCCCGGGCCAGGACGCGCGTGATCTGCGCCAGGTGCGTGAGGTCGTGCACGACCCAGGTGGCGATGAGCTGGCCGAGCGTGACGGGCCCGAGCTCCGGGTGCAGGCCCGGGCGCGTGGCGTCGGCGGGGCCGAGGGCCAGCGCCTCCAGGCGCGCCAGGGACTCGCCGCGGCGGCGCGCGAAGCGAGCCAGCAGCTCCTCGATCGGTGCCGAATCGAAGCGCCCGCGCATGCCCTCGCGCTCGAAGGGCGTGAAGGAGACGCGCGCGCCGTGCTCCAGGAGGTGCTCCAGGCGCGGGATCCAGTCCGTGTCCTCGCCGTGGATCAGGTGCCCGACCACGTCGCGCGGGCTGAAGGTGCCCGGCCCCTCGTTCGCCTCGAGCCAGCGCGGGTCGAGGCCGGCGAGCAGGGCCGCGAGCACTCCCGGCGTGCGCGCGAGGAGGTCGCGCGCCTGGGCGAAGGAGAGCGGGGGCTGCACGCGGGCAACTGTAGCGTCGCGGGGACTGGAGAACCGGAGAAAGAGGAGCGCGGAGACGCGGAGGGAAGACGCGGAGCGCGCGGAGAAGGAGGTTTGGGGAGGAAGGCCCGTCGAGATGACGAGTCTTCGCCAGCGATCTGACCACCAGAACGCTGCCCCTGACCGCCCCACCTGTTCTGCTTCTCTCTCCTGTCCTCTCTCTTCTTCTCCGCGCTCTCCGCGTCTTCCCTCCGCGCTCTCCGCGCTCCTCTTCTCTTCTACCGCCCCAGCGTCGACGCGAACGGCTTGACCCAGGCCTTCCAGGCCTCCTCCAGCGACTCGAGCTTGCCGTCGTTGAAGCCGTCGTCGAAGGCCGAGCTCGAGCTCGCCGTCGGCGTCCCGTACACCTCGCGGAAGTAGTACCACAACCCGTCGCGCCCCTTCCCGACCGCCTTCTTGCCCTTGTAGACGTCCGGGTTCGTCTCGAGCAGGAAGGCGACGAAGCTGGCGCAGCGCGCCTTCGCCAGCGGGATGTTGCTGCTGTTGCCGACGAAGTAGTCGTAGCCGAGGCCGATCAGGTTGGTGAGCTCGTAGCGCTGGTTGGCCAGCGGGTGCGGCGCGGAAACGGGATCGAGCGAGAGCCGCGCCGTGTCGAAGTCGAGCCGGAAGGCGCCGGTGAACGGGATCTGGAACTCGGGGAAGCCGGGCTTGCCGCCGGCGTGCAGCGCGACCCAGTGCGCGAGCCCGATCTCGACCCAGTACGCGCTGCGACGGAGCTGGAGCTCCGGCTTCCCGCCCTTCGTCTCGCCCAGGAGGAGCGTGCTGTAGATCAGGGCCTGGGCGCCCAGCTCGAACAGCTCCTCCGGCCGCTCCGCGTCGGGCACGTAGAAGGTGCGGGCGACGTTGGTGCCGCCCTTCGAGGTCGTCTCCAGGCCCGACGGATCGTAGTAGGGCTCCCGCTGCGAGATCGGCTGGAAGCTGGCCAGGTTCTTGTGGACGAGGAAGGTCATCTTCTCCTCGCGCGGCTCGTCCACGTCCTCGGTCGGGTGCAGGAACGGCCCGAGGTGCTGCATCCACCAGAGGTACAGGCCCTCGAGGTCGAACAGCACCTCGGTCGCGCGCGCCAGGCCCGCGTCGGTCTCGAGCACGAAGTGCCCGCTCTCGAGCACCAGGCGGCTGTTCCAGTCGCGGCTCCGCTCCTCGAAGCGCTTCTGCGAGACGAGCTTGCCGTCGAGCTCCCACTCCCAGTCGCCGCCCGAGCGGCGGTGCCCCAGGAGCTCGTGCGCGCCCGCGTGGGTCGGATCGGCGAGCAGCACGCGCCAGGCCTGCAGGCGCGCCAGGTCCGGAAGCCCGGCGCGCTGCGCGTCCTCGACCAGCTGCCACTCCTGGTCCCCGTCCAGCCCCGGGCGGCGCACGCCGAAGAAGGCCGCCTGGCGGTCGCGCAGCTTGTCGACGCGCTCGACCTCCTCGCGCGGGAACTCGCGGCGCCGGTTGCCGTCGAGTAGCAGCACGACGCGCGCCGGGTTCGTGTCCTCGATCACGACCCCGCGCTCCTCCTTGCCGTTCTTCAGCACGATCCGGTCGCGCTGCCAGTCGAAGTCGTCGCCGGCGGGGAGCGGGACCAGCGGGAGGAGCGCCGCCAGGAGGCGGCCGATCGGAAGGTCGCTGCGATGAGCTCGTGCCATGGGATCTGTTCGTCCACCCCGCGCGCGCTCCAAGGCTACGGAGCCCGCGCGGGCCTCACAAGGAAGCCGCGCGAACCGCGCGCGGCAACGCTACCTTCGGCAGGAATGCGCCTGCGCTCGCGCTGGAAGGACTGGCGCCGCCGCCGCGCCCTGGCGCGCGCGGGCGTGGCCGTCGAGCTCGCGGCTCCCACCTTCGCCGCCGGCGCGCGCTCGGGCACCTGGGTCGTCGCCAGCGCGGGCCTCGGCCCGGCGAGCGTGGTGTGGTCCTTCGGCGTGGGCGACAACGTGGCCTGGGACCTGGCGCTGAGCGAGCGCTTCGGCTGCACGGTGCACGCCTTCGACCCGACGCCGCGGGCGCGCGCGTGGCTGGCGACGCAGCGCCTGCCGCAGCGCTTCGTGTTCCATCCCGTGGGGATCGCGGCGCGGGACGGTGAGCTCGCCTTCGCGCCGCCCGCCAAGGCCCGCGACGTGAACTACCGCCCGCTGGCGGCGCCGGAGCCGGGCAGCGTGCTGGCGCCCGTGCGGCGCCTCGCGACCCTCGCGCGCGAGCTCGGCGTGACGCACCTCGACGTGCTCAAGCTCGACATCGAGGGCGGCGAGTACGCGGTGCTCGACGACCTGCTCGCCACCGGCCCGCTGCCGGATCAGCTCCTGGTCGAGTTCCACCACGGCCAGCACGGCATCCCGCTCACCCGCACGCTGGCCACCCTCGCCGCCCTGCGCACCAGGGGCTACCGCGTGCTGCACGTGAGCCCCCGCGGCCTCGAGCTCACCTTGCTCCTCCCCCCCGGGAGCGCCAGGCTCCAGCCTGGCCCCGGGAACGCCGGGCTGCAGCCCGGCTCTTCTTGCTGACGGGGCTCTCGAGCGTCGGCGGGAGAAAGAAGCACGCTGGAGCGTGGCGACCCCGGGGCCACGCTGGAGCGTGGCCTTCCCGGCAGAGCCAGGCTGGAGCCTGGCGGTCCCAGGGGGGTCAGGAGTGCAGGTCGCGGCGCACGTTGACCTTCTTGCCGCGCAGCGTCGTGCCGCGCAGGGACTGGATCACGTGCTCGGCGGCGTCGGCGGGGACCTCGACCAGGGAGAAGCGGTCGGTGATGCGGATGCCGCCGATGGCCTCGCCGGGCAGGCCCGCCTCGTTGGCGATCGCGCCGACCAGGTCGCCGGGGCGCAGGCCGTCGAGGCGGCCGGCGCCGATGAAGATGCGCGCGCCCTCGAAGCCGGCGCCGGGGCCCGGGCCGCGGCCGCGGCGCTCGAAGCGGCCCGGACGGGGGCCGTGGCCCCAGTGCGGGCGCTCGCCGCGCTCGGGGCGCTCGTGGCGCGGCTGGGGCACGAGCTCGATGTCCTTCTCGTCGGCCTCGGAGGCGGCGTGGGCGGCCTCGTGCACGAGCTTGACGGCGGCGGCGGCGACGTCGAGCGGGTCGAGCTCGCTGGCGAGCTCCTCGACCAGCGCGCGGAAGGGCTCGAGCCCGCCGGCGGCGGCCGCCTCCTCGAGCGAGGCGCGCGTCAGCGCCAGGCGCCGGTTGCGCAGGTCGGCCACCGTCGGGAGCGTCTCGACCGCGATCGTCTGCCCGGTCGCGCGGCGGATGTTCTCGAGGAGGCGTCGCTCGCGCGGAGCGAGGAAGGTGATCGCCACGCCCTCGCGCCCGGCGCGGCCGGTGCGGCCGATGCGGTGCACGTAGTCGTCCGGGTCGCTCGGCGCGCCGAAGTTCACGACGTGCGAGACGTGCTCGATGTCGAGCCCGCGCGCGGCCACGTCGGTGGCCACCAGGACGTCGGTCTTCTCGCTGCGGAAGCGCTTCATGACGCGGTCGCGCAGCTCCTGCGCGAAGCCGCCGTGCAGGGCCTCGGCCCGGTAGCCGCGCGCGTTCATGGCCTCGCACAGCTCGTCGACCTCGACCCGGGTGCGGCAGAAGACGATGGCCGAGGTCGGCTGCTCCATGTCGAGCACGCGCCCCAGCGCCGTCAGCTTGTGGGCCGGCGGCACGACGTAGGCCACCTGGCGCACGCGCGGGACCTCGCCCGCCGCCGGCCGTT
>Ga0315910_10002309_pt1 | contig 16890 bp, 11 predicted proteins | sample EdamamesoilMG_FD_204470 | JGI IMG/M metagenome (GOLD analysis project Ga0315910, IMG submission 204470) | Garden soil microbial communities collected in Santa Monica, California, United States - Edamame soil | ecosystem: Environmental > Terrestrial > Soil > Garden | place: USA: California... | reverse complement strand
GGACTGGAGGAGTTGTTGCGTTATGCTGATCGAAACAGCATGGCACATGGTCGTGAAGTGAGGTTACCTTTTTTAGACCATAAGCTGGTGGAATTTTTATTTTCATTGCCATCTAATTTTAAAATAAGAAAAGGCAGAACTAAATGGTTGCTGCGTGAAAGCATGAAAGAAAAGCTACCTGGCGAAATTGTTTGGCGTACTGATAAAGTAGGATTTGAACCGCCGCAAAAGAGATGGATGGAGAATAATAGAGTTCAACAAATGATACAGGATGCAAAAACGAAACTTGTAAATGAAAGGGTTTTGAAAGCTGAAGTATTAAATAAAAAAATTCAGCCGCATGATGCACATACGGCTGAAAGCTATGATTGGCGTTATCTTTCCGCAGCTCTATTGTTTAAATAGAGGGGATTATCCTTTTCTGAATTTCTCATACACTTCATAATCACCGTGTACATCTGCTTTAATTTTCATCCAGCTTTTTTCACCTTCCAGTGTAATGTAATAAAGCATACCAGTTTTATTGGTTATCTCTGTTACACCCTGGATTCTTTGTTCGGGCAGTTCATCGCTGAGCTTGCTTAAAATCATTGGTGGTAATTTGGATGCATCATAATTACGATGAGTAAGCAACAACTCACCTTTTTTATTATACCACACAATTGTGCGGATACCATCAGAACTAAACCGGGCTTCAAAGCTGCTTTCATTTTCATACCAGGTAACTTCCTGTTGTGTGTTGAATGTTTTTTTAAATGACTCCAGTACTTTTTCATTTACTACCGGGGGATTGTTGGCGAAGCCAGCACTAACCAGTGCCAGCATTACAGCAGATAACAAAATTTTTTTCATGGCTTTAGGGTTTTTTCGGTTATTAATATTTGATTCAAGTTAGTCTCTCTATACAGCGATTGCAAGTGATTATCAATGGCCGGTATCTTTCTTATTGTTATAAAACAGGTTAATTAAAGTTAACGCCGATGAAACCTGAAACCACTGCAATGAAAGATTACACAAAGCTGCCGAAGCATGATTACTCAATCTTAAACAAGCGGTTAACTAACTGTTAAAGGAACTTATTGACGGATAAGCGGCAACTATTAAGAGTAATGCAATCTGAAGGACTTCCATTAAATGATAATTTCTCATCTTTGCGGCTCATTATTAAATAATCAGAAGAATGAAGTCAGCAACAAAATTTGTGCATGCAGGAATGAGCCCCGATCCAAGCACGGGAGCTATTATGACCCCGATATATCAAACAAGCACTTATGTGCAGGAAGCGCCAACGGTGCATAAGGGTTATGAATATGCAAGAAGTCAGAACCCAACACGTAAAGCATTAGAAGATGCGTACGCTTTAATTGAAAACGCAAACTATGCATTAGCATTTAGCAGTGGCGTAGCAGCAACTGATGCTGTAATAAAACTATTACAACCCGGAGATGAAGTGATTTGTGCTAATGATATGTATGGGGGTACTTATCGTTTATTCAGCAAAGTGTTTGAAAAATTTGGAATCAAATTTATTTATGTAAACACATCACATGTTGAAAATATCAGGAATGCAATAACCGCAGCAACAAAACTTATCTGGATTGAAACACCAACCAATCCATTAATGAACATTACAGATATTGAAGCAGTAGCATCTCTTGCAAAACCAAAAAAGATTTTAGTAGCAGTTGATAACACTTTTGCTTCACCTGCTTTGCAAAACCCGCTTGATTTTGGCGCTGACATTGTAATGCATTCTGCAACAAAATATCTGGGCGGGCATAGTGATGTAATACAGGGATCACTGATGATGAATGATAAAGACTTGCGTGAAAAACTATATTTTATTCAGAAAAGTTGTGGAGCTGTACCCGGGCCTATGGATTGTTTTTTAGTATTGCGCGGAATAAAAACATTAGGACTGCGTATGAAAGCACATAGTGAAAATGGGGCGAAAATTGCACACTGGCTGCGTTCACACCCAAAAGTTGCTAAAGTGTACTGGCACGGGTTTGAAGATCATCCCGGCTATGCGGTGGCAAAAAAACAAATGAAGGATTTTGGAGGGATGATTTCATTTGAGATGAAAAACGATAGCGTTGAAGAAGCAAAAAGAGTTTTATCGTCTACACATTTATTTTCATTAGCAGAAAGCCTCGGTGGTGTTGAATCCCTAATTAATCACCCTGCAAGCATGACACATGCTTCTATCCCAAGAGAAGAAAGAATAAAAAATGGTTTGCATGATTCCTTGATCCGGTTGAGTGTAGGTATTGAAGATCCTGATGATTTGATTGAGGATCTTTCTAAAGCAATAGGCTAACTCATTCTGGCACGATATTGTGAGTCAGGTTAGAAAAATGTCAAATGGGTAGTATACTTTATGTGATTGCAATCATCCTGATAATCGGGTGGCTGCTTGGCTTTTTTGTTTTTTCCGCAGGTAACTTAATACACATCCTCCTTGTATTTGCAATTATAGCTATTCTTGTGAGGTTGATAAGTGGCAGAAATCCTGTTGAATAATACTCAAGTCAGCAATTGGTCAAAAGATAATGTCAATTCATACAAAATCACTTTGTGCAAATAATGTGATTTTGTTTTTTTGTTGAATGAACATTAAAGTTTCGCCGTATCATGATTTTTGGCTTCGGCTTGTAGTATCTGTAATACTTACTTTCTTTTTTGTTTTTCTCGGAACCAGTTCATTAATCGAAGTGGTTAATGGAAAATATTTTATTGCAGATTGTATTGCCACATTTACTCTCTCCTTTATTATAACTACAGGTATTAATATTATTAGTGCCTTGTTAGATAAACAATACTCGTGGTCTGGCCATTTTGTTACCCGAATATTTTATCAGATCATAGCAGGTGTTTTTATTCCGTCTGTATTTGTACTGGCTTTTATGTACACTTATCTTATTGTTTTATTAGGATTTGATAAAAGAGAAGTGCAGTTTTTTCATACGGAGTTTCCCATAGCTATTCTCTTTATTATTTTCTGGAATGTATATTATACAGGAATGTATTTTTTTTATGAAGCAAAAAAAAGTAAGGCTCTTGTTATTTCACTGACTGAAAAACTATATACACTTGAAAATATACAGAACGTTTCAAACAACGTTCTTACTGCACATTCGTCGAAGTTGAATACAACTTATGATGAAGCCAGGTCAGAGTCGGAAGAAAAAGTGATTAAAACCTTAGTTGCCGTATCAGGTAATAAAAACATACCAATCCCGGTTGAAGAGATTGCTTATTTTTTTAAGGAGGGAAACTATACAACACTTAAAACTTTCGGGTCTGAAACCTATTTGCTAAACCACACACTTGATGAACTGACGAACCTGCTGGGCAAAGATCTTTTCTTCAGGGCTAATCGCCAGTATATTATTAATATCAAATCCTGCCGGTTTTTTACAAATGAAGAAAATGGCAAGCTTTCTCTTGAACTGGAACCAGCCGTTACTGATGAGGTTGTTATTAGCCAGAAAAGAGCAACGCTATTTAAAGAGTGGTTGAATAAATAAACCTTCAGAATTTCACTAACAAGTTTCCCTGTTTCACCCTCTTTTTTAAATCTTTTAACTGGATTTACCAGCGTTTCGCATTCTTGTCGCTTGTTTCCGGTTTTATTTTTGAAATCTTATCTATGATTTTTTATTTAAACTATTAAACTTTTAAGAATGAAAAAAGGACTTTTTATTGTAATTGCAGCGGCAATGTTTGGATTTATTTCCTGTTCAAAAGAGCGAATCAGGGGCAATGGTTCAGTTGCTACCGAACAAAGAACTACAGGTAACTTTAGTAAAGTTTATAACTCGGGCAGCACAGATGTGTACATAACACAAGGCTCCGTATATAAAGTTGAGGTGCGTGGGTACAGCAACCTGCTTCCTTATTTTGAAACCAGGCTGGAGAACGGTACACTGAAACTGGGTTATCGCCCAGGCGTAAATGTGAGTAATGATAATACGGAAGTGTTTATTACTATGCCGGCGCTGGATGGTTTGCAACTGGCTGGTTCGGGTAATATCAGCACTGCAGGAAATTTCACGGGTAGTTCAAATTTTGAATCAAGAATAGATGGCTCCGGCAACATAACAATTGCACAGGGCAGCACTCAAAACTTTAATTCATCTATTACCGGCAGTGGAAATATTTATGCATTTGGTATGATTGCTGGATTGGCTGAAACTAATACAGTTGGAAGTGGTAATACAGAAATAACAGCTACGAATCAACTGCGGGTGAGAATTGAAGGAAGTGGAAATGTTTATTATCGCAGTACCCCATCAGTTATTGCAAATATTACAGGTAGTGGTGTTGTTGCCCCGCGATAAAACTATTCAGCAGTTGACTTCAGTGATTTAGATTTGCCGGATGAATGCGGCAGAGCTAAAGAAATTTCTTGATAAGAAGGTTGATCTATACAATCAACCTTCTTTTATTAAAGATGATCCGGTTTCTATTCCTCATTTATTTACAAAACAACAGGATATTGAAATAGCAGGCTTTTTTGCAGCCGTGTTTGCATGGGGCAACCGCACAACCATTATTAATAAAAGCAAAGAGTTGCTGAATAGAATGGATAATGCACCTCATCAGTTTGTTCTCCAACATTCAGCTTCTGATTTAAAAAGGCTAAAAGGATTTAAGCACAGAACGTTTAATGATGACGATCTTTTTTACTTTATAGATTTTTTTCATCGTAATTATAAAAAAAATGATTCGCTAGAAACGGCATTCTCTCCCCCTCTCCATTTGGAGTTCCTGAGCAAAGCGAAGGGAACGAGCGGAGCTCAGTTGGGGGGTGAGGTTGAGACTGCACTGAATTATTTTAAAAACAACTTCTTCTCATCCGATCACTTAAAAAGAACTGAGAAGCATATTTCATCTCCAATTCAAAAATCAACCTGCAAACGGCTAAATATGTTTTTACGCTGGATGGTTCGTAATGATAAGAAAGGTGTTGATTTTGGTATTTGGAAAAGTATAAGCTCTTCACAGCTCATTTGTCCCGTAGATGTGCATGTGGCAAGAGTTGCAAGAAAGCTTGGATTGATTACCCGCAAACAAACAGATTGGCAAACTGCAATTGAATTGACGGAAGCTTTATGTAAATTAGATAAAAATGACCCTGTCAAATATGATTTTGCCCTGTTCAGCCTTGGGGTGATTGAAAAGTATTAGCCACAAACCTGCCTGACGGCAGTCAGGTTGCACGAATGTATATGAAATTAATACCTGCGCTAAATGAATCGCTGCAAATGAATTTGAAGGAGGAAATTTCTTTGCAGGAATTGAAAGATAAACTTGCAAAAGAACTTAATTATCTTTTGCAAAATGATTTTGAGAAATTAGTTTCTATCCTTTACCGGCTTGACATTAATGAAGCCAAATTGAAACAACTATTTAAAGAAAATCCCGGAACGGATGCCGGTTTACTTATTGCCGATATGATACTAGAACGACAGGAACAGAAAATAAAATCCCGCAGCCAGTTTAAGCAGCGGGATGAGAATATCGGTGAAGAAGAAAAGTGGTAATTAATTCTCTTTCTCAAACATCAGCTCTTTCACTTTCTCCTTATCTTCTTTTTCATTTTTTAAATCGAACATAGTACCAAATACATGATCCCATAATGTAGAGCTTACGCCAAAACCATTATGCTCATTTTTATAATGATGCAGGTGGTGGTTTCGCCAAAGCGGTTTCATCCATTTAAATGGAGGGTTCCATGCATGAATAGCATAATGCATAGTGCCATACATCAAATAACCTAACAAAAAACCAGGGAAGAACATAAAAGCATAGCTGCCCATCAGCAAGTACATTGTTCCAAAAATGGTTGATGAGATGATGAGGCTTGGAACAGGCGGCATGAACAAACGCTGCTTATCTCTTGGGTAATGATGATGATTGCCATGCAGGGTATAAACGATTTTCGTTGATCTTGGCGTTTTAGGTACGAGGTGAAAAATAAAGCGATGGGCTATATATTCAAAAAATGACCAGAAAAATATACCACTGAAGAAAACAAGCAATATCGTTTTTGTAGTGTAATTGTGCGTAGTAGCGGCCGTATAAATCAAAAAGCCCATAATAGGAATATACATTCCCCAGATAACCAGCGGATGAGCTTTAGTAAGGGCCTCGAGGAATTCGTTTTCAAATAAACGAGCCTGGCCTTTATTATGAATCTTTTCGAACTTCATGAGATAAAATTAACGGCGCAAAGATAAGGAACGTGAGTGGTGAGTTGTGAGCAGTGAGCCAAGAAATTATGATGACTTTAATCTGTCTTTAACAGCTGGTCAACTGTCTGAAAATGATAGCCTTTTTGTTTCAGGTATTTAATGAGCTCGGGCAATCGCTTGTAAAATTTATCCGTTCTGCCCGGCCCGGCGCCAATATGCATTAATAATAAAAATCCATTCAATCCCGCGGGTTTAGATAGATCATAATTAATGATAGAATTATAAATAACTTGGCTGCTGCGATAATTTTTTGCCGTATCAGTTGTGTAATCAGCATGACTGAGTGTGCCGGGAGTGTAGTTGATGATTTGCAACCCCATTCTTTTAGCCCAGGCTGATATCGAATCATTATACCATTCATAAGGAGGAAGAAAAAACACTTTTTCTATAGACTCAATCAATTTTCCCATTGTGAAATAATTATCTGAAATATCAATATAGAATTGGGATTCTGAAATTAAACTACTATCCCGGTTAGTCCAGTCGCAGTATAGTAAGTGTTTGTCTGAGTGTGCAGCGAGATAATTTTTATTTTTTTCAAGTTGCTGAATAATGGGTTTAAATTTTTTATTCCTGTAAAAATCGCCAGTAAAAAAGAATGAAGCCTTTATTTTTTCTTTTTGCAAACTGCTCGCAATAAAATCACCGCCTTCTGCAAATTCATGACCGGTAATAACCAATGCAATATTCTTCTTGGTTGAGTCACCTCTCATAATTCCGCCATGACTGTAAGTAAACCTTGGTTTTGTTTCGGCTTCTTTTGCTGCCAATAAATAAATCAGGGATGCAGTTCCATCCATCGTAGGTTCGTTTGTGCTGTAGTCACCATAATCATCATGATAAACAGCTAAATCACTTTGAAACTCAGCATATTCATCAGGCTGATAGAGTTTGATGCCGATAAGATTTTTGTAAATGCTTCCATATACCGGGCCATCAATCAAGCCGCCATCTATCGGGTAATTTTTTATATGTGTAAATGCTGAGTGCGGATCTTCCGGTGTATCACCCCATGATGGCAAACCATACACCATGCTTGTTCCCCATGGATTGCAGCCAAACAACCAATCAATATTTGCTTGTTCGAGTTCATCAAATGTTTTATCACCTGTCAATTGTTTATACCAGTAGCATTGAATAGCAAATGATGTGGTGAGATTATTACTGCACCAGATATTAGGAATGCCACGATAGAAGACGTTTTGTTTTGCTTTATCAAAAACCAGTTCGATTCCTTTTTTGTAAAGCGCAATTAATGTATCTCTTCCGAAACCATTATCTAGTTTAGCTAATTCGTAGTGCCCGATATTAATAAAAGGATACCATTGATAATGTTTAGCAGTATCTGCACCAAACCAGGGTGTTACTGGTTCCTGCAAAGCATAATTGAAGGATTCGCCACCCGGGCACATATGAGTGATTAACCCTTTGGTGGCATTACAAATTGCAGCGCCTGCCAATTCCATGTCATCAACCCAATTTTCTTCTGCATATATATATGGTGATCTAACGGATGCAGTTTGGGCAACACCAATTTTTTTATGGCCATAATTATAAGCCGATATTGCTTTTTGAAGTAATGTATCGGTAAAAACCTTTTCTCCTTTTTCTGAAAAAATGGCTGGACGACGTTTTTTACCTCCAAACATTTCAAACCCCAACGCAAACACACTTGCAAACTTTCCGGCAGTAGAGGAAGTGCCGGTTGTATTATTCATAAACTTTCCACGTTGTTGTGGCTCACCACTCAAAAAATAAACAGGTCGTTCTAATCCTTTGCCATAAAAATTGGTGTCTTCTTTTGGTATGCGCATACCCATATGATCACGGTCATCGCCCAATTGATTAAACATCCAGTCATCTCTTGGGTGCATCTTCAATAACCAATCTAATCCCCATTTAGCTTCATCAAGAACATCAGCCATTCCGTTTTTACCATCTAAACCATTTGCCATTTTTTCATCAGTAAATACAGTTGGAAAATCTCTGTATGCCGCAAGCAAATGATAAGTTGCGTTGGCAGAAGTTGAACTGTATTGCAAATAATCACTTGCATCATGCCAGCCACCTGTTACATCAATATGCGTACTGTCCTTAATGCCTGCTTTTTCTCCATACAGGACATAACCATCATGAGTATGACAACTATCTTTTAAATAAGGATTAAAGCCGCTTCGTTGTTGCCGCATATAACGTAAACAAAAATCAGCAGCACCTTTATAAACATCATTGCCAATTTCAAACTCGGGTGATTTTACTCCGCCGGCTTGTAAATAATATCGGCCGGGTTTTTTAAAAGAAGAAAAATTGAGACGATAGGTTTGTTTGAAAGGACCATATTCACCAAACGATCTTTTTGCTGTATCTGAAAGGACAACCTTTTTTGTTAATGCATCTACTAATTGCCATCCCGATAGCAATCGGGAGCTTATTGTCAATTGTTCCTTGCTGCACCATACTGCAACCTTTACACTATTGGGCTGATAACCGAGCTGATTAATGCGTATCCATGCTTTTGTTTCATCTTTTTTGGTAGAGAATGCAAGGAGGATAATTGTAACTATAATGAGGTTTATTCTCATGCAAAATGATTACGTATGAAATATTGATTTAACCGGGAAGACGCAAAGCTGCGCTAAGATAAACGTTGCTAATTATAGGTTCAATTAGATCTTTAGGATAAGAAGATGATGTAACTCCTTCAGTACAAGTGTGCGACGCAAGGGACGATCAATCAAGGAACCTAAGCTGATATCAAAATATACATTCCCTTTTTCTTCGCTGCCCCGCTGAATTGGCGTACCTTCGCCGCTCGTTAAAATTGAATATGGAAATCAGAAATATCGCCATTATAGCCCACGTTGACCACGGTAAAACCACCCTGGTAGATAAGATCTTACATGCTACCAAAGTGTTTCGTGATAACCAGGAAACCGGTGAGTTGATCATGGACAGCAATGACCTTGAAAGGGAACGTGGCATCACTATTTTTAGTAAGAATGCTGCGGTAGTGTACAAAGACGTTAAGATTAATGTGATTGATACACCGGGTCACTCTGACTTTGGTGGTGAAGTTGAACGTGTGTTGAAAATGGCCGATGGTGTGTTGCTGCTCGTTGATGCTTTTGAAGGCCCGATGCCTCAAACACGTTTTGTGTTACAAAAAGCGTTGCAATTAAATCTACATCCGATTGTTGTTATCAATAAAGTTGATAAACCGAATTGCCGCCCCGATGAAGTGCATGATGCCGTGTTTGAATTATTCTTCAATTTGGATGCAACAGAAGAGCAATTGCATTTTCCTACTTATTATGGTTCGGGTAAAAATGGCTGGTTCAATGATTCATTAACGCAGATTGAAGGCATTGACCCATTGCTTGATGGAATTTTAAAACATGTGCCTCCACCAAAAGTGAATGAAGGGTTCTTGCAAATGCAAATCACTTCATTGGATTATTCATCTTTCTTAGGCCGTATAGCAATCGGTAAAGTAAGCCGTGGTGTGATAAAAGAAAACCAGCAGGTAGTATTAATGCAGGCCGATGGGTCGATAAGGAAATCGAAAGTAAAAGAGTTGTATGTGTTTGAAGGAATGGGTAAGAAAAGAGTAACTGAAGTTATAGCTGGCGATTTATGCGCCGTAGTAGGCATAGAAGATTTCAACATCGGTGATACAATTGCTGATGCGGAGAATCCTGAAGCTTTGCCTGTGATAAGTGTGGATGAACCAACGATGAGCATGTTGTTCAGCATTAACAACTCGCCGTTTTATGGTAAAGACGGAAAATTTGTTACCAGCCGTCACCTGCGTGATAGGTTGATGAAAGAAACTGAAAAAAATCTTGCATTAAAAGTAGAAGATACAGATAGCGGAGATAGCTTTAATGTATATGGTCGTGGTATTCTGCATTTGGGAATATTAGTTGAAACGATGCGCCGTGAAGGTTATGAATTAACAGTGGGTCAGCCACAGGTATTGGTTAAAACGATCAACGGTGTGAAAAGCGAACCGTTTGAGAATTTAGTAGTGGATGTGCCACAGGAATTTGCCAGTAAAGTAATTGATCTTGTGACAAGACGTAAAGGCGAGATGCATGTGATGGAAACAAAGGGCGAGATGCAGCATCTTGAATTTGAAATTCCATCAAGAGGTTTGATCGGTCTGCGTTCACAAATGCTGACTAATACAGCAGGTGAAGCAGTAATGGCTCACCGCTTTATTGAATATAAACCATGGAAAGGACAGATACCCGGAAGAAATAATGGCGTATTGCTATCTAAATTCCAGGAAAGGACAACTGGTTACTCAATTGACAAATTGCAGGACAGGGGAACATTCTTTGTTGATCCGGGAGAGGACGTTTATGCAGGACAAATCATTGCAGAAAATATTAAGCCAGGTGATCTTGTTGTAAATGCTACAGAAGGGAAGAAGCTTACCAACCACCGTGCAAGCGGTAGTGATGATGCTACACGCATCGCCCCAAAAACTTTAATGACACTGGAAGAATGTATGGAGTACATTCAACAGGACGAGTGTATTGAAGTAACCCCCAACTTCATCCGTATGCGAAAAGTGATACTGAATGAAGAGGAAAGAAAGAAAGTGCAGAAGAAAGTAGAAGCAGACGCAGTATAAAAAATTAAAGGAGCTTATTAAGCTCCTTTTTTATTTCAGTTATATTTTTTCCAGCACCTTTAAAAAATCCTGCTTGCGGCTGCGGGCAACAGGAATGCTTTTGCCATTGTTCATAATCACTTCACCGCCTTCACCGCGGATATATTTCTGAACAAATTTTAAATTGATAAGAAAGGAATGATGCACCCTGAAAAAATCACCACTACCTTGTAATGCTTCTTCAGCTTCTTTAAGTGTTTTGGATGTAAGTAATGATTTTGCGTTTGTTGTAAAATGAAATGTGCAATAAGGCCCATCACTCTCGCAGTATAAAATTTCATCTGAGTTTAGCATAATTAAACCTTCAAGAGTTGGTACAGCAAATCGTTTGGCTTCTTTCTTCAGGTTGAGTGAAGAAAGTAACTGTTCTACCCGTGAAGATGTTTTTTGTGCATTTTGTTGTTTTGCTTTTTGTACAGCTTCTATGAGTTCATCTTTATCAATGGGCTTTAATAAATAATCCAATGCGCTATGCTTAATTGCTTTTATCGCATATTCATTATAAGCGGTGGTAAAAATGACTTCAAAATTTTTCTTCGTGCAGCGTTCAATAAACTCAAACCCATTCATACCCGGCATTTCAATATCGAGAAATAAAATATCAGGATTGATTTTCTCAATGGATTCTAATGCTTCAGTGCCACCGGTAAAACTTTCAGCTACTTCCACTTCCGGGCAATATTTTCCAATCAATGTGGTCAACACCTCGCGGCAATGTTTTTCATCATCAATAATTACTGCTTTCATGCTTTTGGTTTTAATCGTTATGGCTTGTTTTATATTTTAGCTGCAGCAGTACTGATGTACCTGCAGCTTTATCGCTTCCGTTTTTCAAATCATGAATCTTCACTTTCGCATTCACTTGGTAAATCTTGTTCACCATATCTAATCGCTTAGCGGTAATCTTCATGCCATGTGATTTTTTATGACTGCTGAATTTACTTTTTAAATGTTCCGCCTCTTCACGGCCAACACCATTGTCTTCTACTTTTATAAAAAGTTCACCATTATTTTTCCAGATATCAATTTGCAGCTTGCTTCCTGGTTCTTTACGATGTAGCAAACCATGCCAGATCGCATTTTCAACATAGGGTTGCACAATCATTGGTGGTACAATTACAGCGGAAGGATTAACATCCAGCGCTGTGCTGATTTTATAATCAAATACATTATCAAAACGAATTGCTTCCATTTCAATATAGAGCTGCAAAGCCTTTAGCTCGTTTTCCAACAATACCCATTCTTCCCTTGAGTTATCCAATATCAACCGCATTAATCTTGAAAAACGTGTGAGGTATTGTGAAGCATTATCCGGATCATTTTTTAAAATGAAATTGTTGATAGAGTTTAAACTGTTGAACATGAAATGCGGGTTCATTTGTGCTCGCAAAGCCTGCATTTCCATTTCAGCAGTCTGGCGTTCGGTTTCAACCAGGTTGGTTTCAGCTTTTAATTTTTCTTCTTCGGCTTTTGCACGTACAATTTTATTTGCACATAATGATGCAATAGTTGTAAGAATAGAAAGATGATGTTGTGTAAAGAAATTTTTCTTTGAATGTTCACTGTCAATTACACCCAGCACTTTATTATCCGAAATAATCGGTACAGCAATTTCCGACCATCTGCGTATATCATCTACAATATATCTTTCATCTTTTGAAGTATCGTTGATGAGTTCTGCTTTACCGGTTGCTGCTACAGTTCCAACTATGCCTTTACCAAATGATATTTCAATCGGGTTGAGAATTTTATTTTCATGAGTAGTCTTTGGCCCCCATGCTGCTTTTTGGATCAGTACCTTTTTATTTTCATCTAACAGGTAGATCACACAGTCTTCAAACCCAAGGCGACTGATACAATTTTTTGCTACATCCCAAAGTGTATCATCAACGCTGCCTTGCCCGGTCATTGATGTTGCGAAATAATTAATAGCTTGTTCAGTTTCTAATTCTTCACGTTGTTCTTTTATTTTCTTCGAACGGGTGCGGATGAAATAATATATCACAGCGGCAATGATTAAAACATATAGTATTATAAATGCTGTACTCCGCCACCAGGGTGTGTTGATTACTATTGAAAAGGAATTGGCCGCTTCAATCCAGTTCACACCATCTCTTGATGCACGGACATGAAATGAATAAGAACCGGGAGATAATTTAGTGTATGCAACCTGCTGGGGTGATGTTGTCCGCTCCCAGTTTTCATTAGCGCCGGTTAATTTATATTCATATAAAATATTTTTATGACTAAAAAGATCAATTGCTGAAAACCCGAATAGTAAATTATTCTGGGAATAGGGTAAACTGATTTTTTCATTTGCAGAAAAACCTACCGCTTTGTTTCCTGCAGTAAAAGAATTAATACTTACAGAAAAAGGAATATTAACCTTTTTTAGCTCTTCAGGTTTGAAATAACTGATTCCCGCATCACTGCCCCAAAACTGTTCACCAGTTGAAGATTGATAATAACAAAGTGTTCGAAAACCAGCAGGGTTGATTCCTTCGCTTTCACTATACATAGTAAAACTGCTGTCTGCCGGCTTATAACAAAGCAATGTGTTATCATTTCCGATCCAGACATTTCCTTCTGCATCATTAAGAAGACCAGAGCATCTGTCATTGGTCAACCCCTGCCCGACTGAGTTAGTCAGGCGGGCATTTTCCCTGCGGTAAATTTTTGCAATCGTATTTCCTTTCACCAGGTTCAGGCCATTGCTTGTTCCGATGTAAACAGTACCGGTTTTATCTTCCGTAAAACAAATAATATTATCCGATGACAGACCGGTGCTATGTTTAAACTCAGTTAATTCATTAGTAACATGCCTATACCGGAAAGCACCTTTTGTTGTTCCAATCCATGTTTCATATTGGTTACGGAACCAAACCATATTGCAATGAGCTTTTTCGAGTGGTTTTAATGCTGATTGATCCGGAATTTTTTCAATGACCATTGTTTCCGGATTGATAATAGTGAGACCTCCTGCAGTTGCTGCCCATATTTTGTTATCACCGGATAATGCAATTTTATTTAACCAGTTGCCCGGAAGTTTAGTAGCAACATTTTTTTCACCCATATTAAAATACTTAACAACCTCCCGGTTTTTATTCAGCACGGTAATTCCATAACGGTTCATACCAACCCATAACTTATCATCTTTATCAAAACAGAGTGCCCTTACCTCCTCTACTCCGTTAAGCGGCGCATTATTCATAATTCCATACTCGTGAAATTTAACTGTATTCATTTCCCTGTTCCATTCCATCAACCCGGTTTGTGTACCAAGCCAGTAATTACCATTGCGATGCTGTATAATACTATTTACGAATCCATGAAATATTTTACCTGTTGCTGTTTCCTGGAAAGCAGATCGGTAAGATGCCAAATGGTGATTGTATTTAAAATAATTAAGCCCGGCAGTACGGGTTGAAACAAATACATATCCATCATCTTCAATAAAAACATGAGCGGTGTTATTGGCAGAAATGCTTTGCACATTAAGCGGGTCGTGTCCGTAACGGTAAAATTTTTCTTTCTCTGCATCAAAAATATAAGCCCCTCCATAACCGCTGGTCATGATGAATTTTCCATCAGGCAGTTTACGGATATGCCGCAGATAACCTTTTATATCTTCACCATATTGATCCTTCAGGCTACCATAATTATGTACTACTGCATTTTTATCAAGACTTATTTTCAGCAACTCCCTGTTACGTTCGGTTGTAGCAATCAGTTCATTCTCGTTCAGCCATGCGGCACCGATGAGTTCAGGAACTCTGATCTTATGCAAAACCTTTAATTGCGCTATATCAAACACACATAATTGATGGGCCCCGATAATGATTAATGTTTCGTTGACTTCTGTTTTTGACTGTACAAATCCCCTGAACAGTGCTGTATCTTCCCGCCATTTTAGTTTTTCAAAACTGAAAGGCTTTTGTTTGTTTAATGTAAAAATTTTATTGCCGGCTAAAATGCATAAACCTCTTTGCGGGGTTTGAAAAAAACTGAAAGCGGTAATATGTTTGCCTTCATCCAAAACGGGCACCGAAATAAAATTCCTGTTCTCATCAATCAATGTAATGCGGCTGTTAAGATCACGAACCCAGATCCTGTTCTCATCATCCACCAGTAAGGAATTAATATTATTGCTGCTCAGTGAAGGGTAATCTTCTTTATAATAACGTTTTACTGTATAACCATCATAGCTATTCAAACCTTCGGCAGTACCAATCCATAGTATCCCATTTTTGTCTTTTGCCACAGCGGTAATAAGGTTATCACTGAGGCCATCACTCGTATTTAAATGAAGAAATGAGATCTCCTGTGCAGATACGGATGATGAGAGTACCAGCATAAACGCTATCAGAATGAGCCTTACTTCCTTTTGGTGGAGCTTGATTAAAGCCAGAAAAATTTATTTTAATTAGGTTTATAAGTTAGTAAAATATTTTGGGTTAGTGCTACTGTATAATTACTTCCTGAATGTGTTCACGTCTTTTATCAACGAGAAGATTCAGGTAATAAAGACCGGGTGCAAGTCCCGACGCATTCATTGAGAAATTATTATTTCCGGCAACGGAAGAAAGATTCTCCAATTGTTTTACAACTGCACCAGCTTCATTTGTCAAAATCACTTCTGCATTACCCGGTACTTTTTGTTGTATTAAAAAACTGATTGAGCTTCTGTTTGCAGAATTAATATGAACCATTGCTTTCTTACCATTCTTTGGTGGTAAAAATGATTTGGCCTCCAGTTTGGTAGAAGGGCCAACTTCTGCTATGCGCATACCAGCAACGCCGCCACTGCCGCAAGGACCAATTGCTGCACGGAACTGTGTCATTTCTCTTGCAGTGAAATTAGGTTGTAATAAAACTTCATTGCCTGCACGCATCTGCACTTTTGTTCCTTCTGTTGTTGAAAGCAGTGCATTGGATGAAATATTATTTGAAGCTTCATGAAATTCCTGTCCTTCGAGTGTACCTGTAATATTTAAATCCGTTACACATGTACTGTATAAATCGCTACTCCAGATGCCGCGGCCAAATGTTGCAGCACGAATCCTGTTTTCTGATTCGGTAATGATAAGATCTGTAACGGGAACATAAGGCAGATTGTTATAAAACGGAAGCCAGTGACTTGTACCTGACTGACGATAATAAACTCCATTGTCAGTTCCAATGTATGCATTATTATTAATGTCCAATGCAATAGTGTTAACTGGTACATTTGGCAGATCATAACTCCTGTTTGCCCATGTTGCACCAGCATCATTTGAAGAATAAACTTTTTCTCCATCTGTAAAGCCACCAAACGTTATCCAAACATTACCTGAATTATTAGGGTCAACATTGATGCTTGTAATTTTTTGAGGTAGATTAAAAGGAAGCCCTGAGGCCCCACCGGAATTCAGATTTGCAGTCCAGTTAACACCGCCGTCATCAGTTCTGCGAATGAAACCAGGGGGTGGTGCTGCATTAGGCGATGCACCACCTGCCGCATAGATCCTGTTTCCGTTACTGGGGCAAGTACGTATAAACCATGCTCCGTCTGATATGGTTGAGATATTCCAGTTATTTCCTCCGTTTGTTGATGACCAGATAGTATCTGAAGCTATAAACAACGCATTGGTTAATGAACTATGTGCGGCCAGTGCCATACCAAAGGGGTTAACTGAATTAGCAGGTGTTATGTTTGTAAAACTAGCTCCACCGTTTCTTGAGCGTTGAATTGTTTGATTCATTACAGCATAAATACTATCAGGATTTGCCGCATCATAGTCTACACCAAATCCATCGCAACAACCAATTTCATCAAAGTAAGATGTATTGCTGCTTCGTTTTTTTATACTGTTATCTTGTGCACCAGCAATCATTTGAATATAATCTTCCGGGTTTACAGCCATACGATAGAACTGTGATGTATTCATGTCCTGGACATGTGAGGTCAAGTTA